>ENA-OQIR01000543-OQIR01000543.1-human-gut-metagenome-genome-assembly--contig:-NODE-543-length-15950-cov-3.837452_pt1 | contig 15950 bp, 25 predicted proteins | sample MGYA00242580_ERZ504745 | MGnify/ENA primary metagenome ERZ504745 (study PRJEB26092, sample SAMD00036214) | human gut metagenome | host: Homo sapiens | study: EMG produced TPA metagenomics assembly of... | reverse complement strand
CCATGGTCAACCAGGCGACCTGACCGGCGAGCCGCTTGCCGTCGAGCGCAGCGCAGGCGACGACGTGTTCGCCGGAACGTCGTGGAAGACGGCAGCATCTTGGTGCGCGTGCGCGCCAACACGGCGCAGACCAAGCTGCGCTCGATCGTCTCGCTCGTGCAGACGGCCGACTCGCTCAAGTCCGAGGGCCAGTCGCACATGGAAGACCTCGCCAACAAGATCGTCCCGTGGAACTTCCTGCTCGCGGGCCTGGTTGCGCTCACCACGCGCAGTCTCATTAAGACCTCGGCGGCACTGATGGTCGACTACTCGTGCGCGCTCAAGCTCACGGGTTCGGTCGCCGTCATGACCGCCATGAGCGATGCCGCCAAGATGGGCGTGATGGTCAAGGGCGCCAAGTACTTTGAGTCGTTTGCCAAGGCCGATACCATTGTCTTTGATAAGACCGGCACGCTCACCGAGGCGCAGCCGCGTCTTGCCTGCGTACTCACCACCGATGGCTGGAGCGAGGACGAGATCCTGCGCCTTTCCGCTTGCTTGGAGGAGCATTTTCCGCATCCGGTGGCGCGCGCCGTGGTCAATGCGGCACGTGAGCGCGGGCTCGAGCATCGCGAGCGCCACGCCGCCGTCGAGTACATCGTGGCACACGGTATCGCTTCGTCCATCGAAGGGCGTCGCGCCATCATCGGTTCCGCGCACTTTGTATTTGAGGATGAGGGCGCGCAGCTCGAATCCGACATCAAGGAGCGCATCGAGTCCCAGATGCAGGGCTTGTCGCCGCTGTACCTGGCGGTCGACGGCACGGTCGTGGGCGTGCTCGGCATCGAGGATCCGCTCAAGCCCGGAGTGCGCGAGGCCATCGCCGATCTGCATGCGCTGGGCGTCAAACATGTCGTTATGCTTACGGGCGACTCCGAGCGCACGGCCGAGCGCATTGCGCGAGAGGCGGGGGTCGACGAGTTTAAGGCCGAGCTGCTGCCCGAGGATAAGTACGCGTATGTGGAGCGCATCAAGGGCGAGGGGCGCCACGTTGCATGGTGGGCGACGGCGTCAACGATTCGCCGGCGCTCGGTTTGGCCGACGTGGGCCTGGCGATGGGTGGCGGAAGCGACATCGCCAAGGAGGTCGCCGATATCATCCTGACCGATACGGATCTCGCCGCGATCGTGCGCCTGCGCCGCATGAGTCAGGGCCTCATTGATCGTCTGACGAGCTCCTACTCTAAGGTGATGCTCACCAACTCGGCGCTCCTGGCGCTCGGCATTACCGGCGCGATTACCCCGCAGACGTCGTCGTTGCTGCACAATGGCTCGACGATTGCCTACAGCCTGAGCAACGCGAAAGCATATCTGCGCTAGCACTTTTACTTTAGTTTTCGGCCTGCATTTGGGCGGTGTTGCAGCCGCCAGAATGCAGGCCTTTTGCGTTTGACCATGTGCTAGCAGCAATATATAGTTGTGCTAGCTAAGATAGCGGAAGTCGAAGGTGAGGTTGAGATGGGTGCTGTTGACGGCATGGCGCAGGTGAACGTTCGCGTGGATCGCCAGGTCAAGAACCGTGCCGAGGAAGCGCTGCGGCTTTCGGGCGGGTCACTGCCCGAGCTCATCAAAAAGGTGGTGGCCAAGGTCGCGCAGGGTGGCGGGCAGTGCGAGGAAGTGCTTGCGGCCGTCGACGACCGGCAGCAGACCGTCGCGCCCGATACTCCGTTCGCCGCATCATGGGCGGCGGCGGATCAGCTTTACGCGGACCTGGGCATCGCTACGTTGCCCGTATCCGACGATCGCGATTGGGACACAATCTATTCCGAAGCCATGGACGAGCGCTATCGCCAAAAGGGGATGATCCTGTGAGCGGGGCTCCCCTCAAAATAATGGTGGATGCCAACGTATGGGTTGATTCGTTTTGCGTCGACCATGCCGAGTCGCTTGCCGCGCGTGCGTTTATCGGACGGGCTGCGGAATCTGGCGCAACGTTGCTCTTTCCGGTGCATATCGCCAAGGATGTACTGTACGTTGTCCAACACGAGCTGAAGCGCAGGGTTATTGCTAAAAAAGGCTCGGCCGACGAAGCATCGGCACGAGCGATAGGCGAGGCCGCGCTGGCGTTTGTTCGAAATATGACCGAAAACGCCACCGCCGTGGGCGCAGACGCATCCGATCTGTGGCTAGCCGACAAATACTTAGCGCTCCATTGCGATTACGAGGACAACTTGGTACTCGCCGCATGCAAACGCGCCCAGGTTGATTACTTGGTAACTAACGATCGCAAACTGCTCGAACATGCCGATCTTGCAGCAAAGACACCTCGTCAAATGATGCCGATTCTTATTTTGGCCGAACGCGGCGGCGCGGCTATCAGTTGACGCGAACTGTTTGCAGGCCTCTTGGACGACGATGCGCCAAGGGACCCGCATCTGCTATTTACAAAAGCTCGGCCTTAATGGCGGGACTTTCTGCGAGCTGCTCGGCTGCCTTTTCGTCGGAGCTATCGAGTGCTGCCAGACTGCGGTAGACCCACTCGTTGACCTGGGTGTTCTTGACGCCTGCGGTCTGCATAAGGCGCCTACCTCGCAGATTGCTGCGAGCAGATCAGCTTTTGGACCCGCGAGCTCGACCTCGATGCCGTGGTAGGCGGACACGCCGCGGTTCTCACTCACATGGTCGATAAAGCCCTCGACGGTCTCAAGCTGCTGGGCGAGAGCTGCATCATCGTCAGCGTCCAGCACGACGAGTGCGTTCGATACCGTGAGGGCGGGATGTCCGCAGGGGACAAAGCCTTCGATGACATCCATAGCTTCGGTAATGGTTGAGCCCAGACCTGCGAGGGCATTGACGAGTTGCTGCTTGGTATCCATAACGGTCCTTTCGATGGGTCAATTTTGCTTGGCGAAAATATACGTGACGTGTCCGGTAGCAAAAGTGCGAAGTGTGGTGCACATTATGGTCTTCACAGCTCGTGCATAGAGCAGCTGTCCGCCTTTAGAACGTGGTAAGATAGCTATCCACGAGCGGGGCTCACCCCGCGTGTTCCTTGAAAAGTCGACGGGTGTTGGGTGCTCGTGCCCAATGCCATCCAGACTTTCCCGACATTCGGGGGCGACTGGTTTCGACACGATAGCTCTGAGAGAGGAAGCAAGCCGAGGTCTCCTCGCCTCGTTAAACAGGGGTACCGTCAAATTGAATTGACAACAACTCTTCTTTTGAGCCTATGGCTCTCGCTGCTTAGTTTATAGCGGCGCGTCAACCCGGTGATTTCCCCGACACCGGCGCGACGTCATTTTAGGGGAATGCTCCTGCGCACGTAATCGGTATGGCGCGGGCTAAGACCGAACCGGTTGGGATGCCGCGAGCGTGTCGCTGCGCGCAAAGCGTCCGAGACAAAACCAGCGACTGAGCTTGGAGATGCCAATCAGGGGGCTTTCGTGGACCGGAGTTCGATTCTCCGCGCCTCCACCAATAGTTACAAGCAGGTAGAGAAGTGTTTCTACCTGCTTTTTTATTACATACAGATACCGCGGAGAATCGAACTCTGCGCAGGGCGCGGGCGAAAGAAAACGCGTGAGCGTTTTTAGCCCGCGGGCGAGGGCGCCGGCAGGCGGCCGAAGCCGGTGCGGATTTGCGAAGCAAATACGCGGATTCTCCGCGCAAAGCCTCAAACCTATATAGATGCGATGATATCGAATCTCAGCCTGCCATGCGCCGCAGCAACGCAGAGTGGGACGCGCTTTCCCGCCGACCGCCCCGTCCTCCGCAACTCCAAAACCAATGCGCTCTCTATCCCAAAACTGTAGAAGAAGCCCAAACGAAACAGCAGGAGGTCAATATGACTGCAGAAGATAGGGCAAAGAACGCCGGCAAGGTCGCGCTCGTTTTGGAGGGCGGCAGCTTCCGCGGGCAATTTACCGCAGGCGTGCTCGACGTCCTCATGGAGGTCGGCGTCGAGATTCCGGCTGTCTATGGCGTATCGGCCGGCGCCCTCAACGGCGTCAACTACAAGTCGCACCAGATCGGCCGTGCCAACCGCATCAACCTGGCTTTCTGTAACGACAGCCGCTACATGGGTGCCGCATCGTTTGCGTCCACGGGCTCTATTGTGGGTTACGACTTTATCTTTAACGACGTCCAGGACCGCCTGGATCCCTTTGACAACGAGACGTTCGACGCCAGCCCCATCGAGATGTACGCCGCCGCGACGGACATGCTCTTTGGAACCGCCGCGTACCTGCCGGTCAAAAGCGCCGTGCTCGACCTCGATGCCGTGCGCGCCTCGACGTCGCTGCCGCTGGTGACGCCGCCGGTCGAGATTGACGGGCACAAATACGTCGACGGCGGCGTAGCCGATTCGGTCCCTATCGAGCATGTGCTCGAGGAGGCGGGCTTCGACCGTGCGGTCGTTATCGTTACGCAGGACCGCTCATACGAGAAAAAGCCTTACGAGTTTATGCCCGCCGCGCGCGCCCGCTATGCCGACTACCCCTACCTGCTCGAGGCTATCGAGACGCGCCACGACCGCTATAACATCCAACGCATGCATCTGTGGAAGTATGAGCGCGAGGGCCGTGCGCTGGTCGTTGCTCCGCAAAAGCCGGTCGAGGTCGGCCACGTTGAGTACGATCCGGCAAAGCTCCTCGACCTGTATATTCAGGGCCGCCAGGAGGCAAAGCGATTGCTGGGAGATATCGAGGCGTTTGTCGAGCGCTAGCGTCGCGACGTCATGACCCATGGACGACATGTGCAGAAAGTCTGGTCAGAGCCAAAATACCTGTTGACTCGGGCGACGAGCGGGGTAATATGGACGGGTTACTTGCAGAGCCCCGTGAATCTCTGTAACAACACGTACTGTACATGGAGGAGTCTAAGTGATTTCGAAATCGACTCACTACGCCAAGCAGGGCGAGGTCCAGCGCAACTGGGTTCTCGTCGACGCCGATGGTGCTGTCCTGGGCCGTCTTGCCACCCAGATCGCAATGATCCTGCGCGGTAAGAACAAGCCCCAGTTCACGCCCAACAGCGACTGCGGCGACTTCGTTGTCGTCATCAACGCCGATAAGGTCCAGCTTACCGGTAACAAGGCCGACACGAAGACCTATTATCGCCACAGCGGCTACAACGGCGGCCTCAAGGCTGAGAGCTTCCGCCAGGCTATGGAGAAGCACCCGGAGAAGGTCATCGAGCGCGCCGTTCGCGGCATGCTGCCCAAGACCACCCTCGGCCGTGCCAGATGACCAAGCTTAAGGTCTACGCTGGTGCCGAGCATCCGCACGCTGCCCAGAACCCCACGAAGATTGAGCTGGAGGCTTAAAGATGGCTGAGAACACCGTTGTCTACCAGGTACCGGCCGTCGTAAGAACGCCGTCGCCCGCGTCCGTCTCGTCCCCGGCACCGGCAAGGTGACCATCAACAAGCGTGACGCCGAGCAGTATTTCGGCCGTCATCAGCTCGTTGAGAACGCCCTTGCTCCCTTCAAGGTGACCGACACCGCCGGTCAGTTCGACGTTATCGCTCTGTGCGATGGCGGCGGCATCTCCGGTCAGTCCGGCGCTCTGCGCCTGGGCATCGCTCGCGCTCTTCTGAACGCTGGCGACTACCGTGCTGACCTCAAGAAGGCCGGTTTCCTTACGCGCGATGCTCGCGTGGTCGAGCGCAAGAAGTACGGCCTCAAGAAGGCTCGCCGCGCTCCCCAGTTCTCCAAGCGCTAAGGTTTTATCTCCTTACGAGATACAATGTACAAGCGGGGCCTGCCGATTGCTCGGCGGGTCCCGCTTTTCTTTTTCGACTAGGGTGGGCGACTGCGTTTTGCCCACTTGGGAAGGAGCGATCCTATGCCCCAGAACATCTTCGGTACCGATGGCGTCCGCGGCGTCGCCAACGCCGACCTCTCGTGCGACCTCGCGTTTCGTCTTGGCCGTGCGGCGACCAAGTTCCTTGGTCCGGACATTTGCATCGGCCGTGACACGCGTCTTTCGGGCACCATGCTCGAGAGTGCTCTGACCGCCGGCATTATGGCCGAGGGCGGCCGACCGCACTGCTGCGGCGTTATCCCTACGCCGGCCGTGGCGCTGCTCACCGTCCAAAACGAGCTCGACGGCGGCATCGTCATCTCTGCTTCGCACAATCCGCCGGAGTTCAACGGCATCAAGTTCTTTAGCCGCAAGGGCATGAAGCTTCCCGATGCTGTCGAGGAAGAGATCAGCGCCTGGGTCATGTCCGAGGAGGCCATGGCTGCCGACACGCTGCCGACCGGCGCCGGTGTGGGTCACATCATCAAGATGAAGGACGCCCGCAAGGCATATGTCGATCATGCCATCAACACGCTCGACGGCCTTAAGCTCGACGGCTTGGTTGTTGCCGTCGACTGCGGCCACGGCGCTTCTTGCCAGACCACGCCCGCCGCACTGCAGCGCCTGGGCGCCACGGTCCATGCCATCAACACCGACTACTGCGGCACCGACATTAACGTCGAGTGCGGCTCCACTCATCTTGAGCCTTGCGTGAGCTCGTACTGCGTACCCACGCCGACATCGGTCTGGCTCACGATGGCGACGCCGATCGCGTGCTGTTCGTGGACAGCGAGGGCAACGAGATCGACGGCGACTACATCCTGGCCATCTGCGGCTCTGACCTGGCCGCTCGCGGTAAGCTCGCCAACTCCGAGATCGTCTCGACCGTTATGTGCAACCTCGGTTTCTCCATCGCCATGAAGGAGCAGGGCTTTGAGATGGTGCAGACCGCCGTGGGCGACCGCTATGTCCTCGAGCGTATGCTCGAGGACGGTGCCGTCATCGGCGGCGAGCAGTCCGGCCACATCATCTTCCTGGAGCACAACACCACCGGCGACGGCTTGGTGACGGCCCTGCAGCTTCTGGCCGTGCTCAAGCGCACCGGCCGCACCCTCACCGACCTTGCCGGCATCATGAAGAAGTACCCGCAGGTACTTGTCAACGTACATTCCGACAATAAGGCCGGCCTGGACGATTGTCAGCCCATTTGGGACGCCGTCGCTGCCGCCGAGAAGGAGCTCAACGGTCGCGGCCGCATTCTGGTACGTCCGAGTGGCACCGAGCCGCTGGTCCGTGTGATGGCCGAGGCCGAGACGCACGAGTTGACCCAGCGTGTGGTTGACGACATCGTCGAGGTTGTCAAGCGCGAACTTCCCTAATGGTCAAAAACGGGTGCCAAGTGGTAAACTGTTAAAGTTATTTTGATTGATTGGTATGTCCGAGGGGGAGCATGTTCACTAAAGTCCTGAGGTCTTTTGGTATGCGTGGTCGAGTCCTTACGCTGGATGCTCCCATCTCGGGCGACGTCATTCCGTTATCCGAGGTCAAAGACCAGACGTTTGCTACCGGCCTTTTGGGCCAGGGCGTGGCGATTCAGCCTACGGGTACACGTGTGATTGCTCCGGCTGACGCTAAGGTCGAGGCGATTTTTCCCACGGGTCATGCCGTTGCGCTCAACACGGTCGATGGTCTAGACGTGCTCATCCATGTTGGTTTGGACACCGTTCAGCTCGAGGGCAAACATTTTACTGTGTATGCGCAAGTGGGTGACATCGTCCATAAGGGCGATGTACTCATCGAGTTCGATCGCGAGGCAATTGCTGCCGAGGGCTACGATGTGACGGTTCCCATCTTGGTGTGTAACTCCGTTGAGTTCTCGAGCATCAAGGGTTCCGTTGGCGAGCATGTCGAGGAGATGGACCAGCTTATCGTCGCGCGTGAGCGCTAGTCGCTCCGCTTGGCCTTTAGCCTACAATTCAAACACGTTTACGGAGGCGCCCTTGAAAGAGGGCGCCCTCCGTGGCAAGATGGGAAACGTCCGAGGCTAAACAGCTTTGGGTCACCGTGGACGGGCAGGGGCCTCGACGCGGTTAGACACGAGACACATATATTACGCGACCTCGCCCTGGTGGCCGCACACGTTGGTTGCGGCGACGCGGGCCGCGGGCAAGTGCTTGTAAGGGGAGCCTTGCCTCTCTTGTACGAGAAAGGACGCGTAATGAAAATCATTAAAGCTAAAGACTACGAGGATATGAGCCGCAAGGCCGCTAATATCATCTCGGCTCAGGTTATCCTCAAGCCCGATTGCGTGTTGGGTCTTGCCACCGGCTCCACCCCGATTGGCGCTTACAAACAGCTCGCTGCTTGGTACGAGAAGGGCGACATTGACTTTGCCGAGGTCAGCACCTATAACCTGGACGAGTATCGTGGTCTTTCGCACGACGATCCCCAGAGCTATCACTACTTTATGCGCGAGAACTTCTTCGATCACATCAATATCGATCTGAACAACACGCACGTGCCCGATGGCTCCAACCCCGATGCCGCCGCTGCCTGCTCCGAGTACGACAAGATCGTCGCTGCCGCCGGTTACCCGGATCTGCAGCTGCTCGGCATTGGCAACAACGGTCACATCGGCTTTAACGAGCCCGATGACCACTTCTCCAAGGGCACGCACTGCGTCGACCTCACCGAGAGCACCATTCAGGCCAACAGCCGCCTGTTCGACAGCATCGATGACGTGCCCCGTCAGGCTTACACCATGGCACCCAGACCATCATGTATGCCCGCATGATCCTGGTTGTCGCCAACGGCGAGGCCAAGGCTCAGGCCGTGCACGATATGTGCTATGGTCCGGTTACGCCCAAATGCCCGGCTTCGATCCTGCAGCTGCACACCAACTGCGTTGTCGTTGCTGACGAGGCCGCTCTTTCGCTCTGCGAGTAACGCGATCAAGCGATCTTACATAGTTTCTCAAAAGGCCCTCGCTTTGCGGGGGCCTTTTTAGTGGGCATACGCCGTGGCGTATACATGACGGAAACCTTGCCGCGTGCTTGACTGGAGGGTTTTAAATTTTTGTGATTCATTCTATAGCAGATTCTGTGCACATTTGCCACCATAGAGTCGCAGGCGGTAGCGAGGAGTAGGCGAGTTGCGCAACTCAAATAAAAATTGCCGACTGCGCTACACTGCAAATGGGATGGGACATGCTGGCAAGCGCATTGACCTGCGCAAAGACCTATTGGTCGGGGGATAAGTTACCATCGGGCCTCGCTGTACAAAAACTTGCCAAACACGTACCGGCAGACAATTAAAAACTCTAAGCCGCGCTATTCACGGGGCGGCTATTATGGTCCTGCAGCTACGGTGTCCATATGGTCGAGTTGAGGAGCAAGCATGGTAAACGATCTGGGCAATACGGACGACCTCGAGTTGATGCCGACGGGCGGCGGCTATATGGTGCGGCGCGATCGCTTGATGAACGAGCTCATCGTTAAAGGGCGCAAGGCGGGAATTGTTTTGCTCTACGCGCCGACGGGTTTGGTAAGACGTCGGTGTTGCTGCAATACGTGCAGGAGGTTAAATCGGATCCCACGCGAGGGCCGGTTCGGATTATCGAGGCCGACCGCGCGATTGGACGCGAGCTCTTTATGCAGCTCGAGGTTGTCGCCGATGAGCTTAAGGACAAACCTCATTCGCTCGTTGCGATCGACAACGTGCCCAATCTCGAGCAGCACGAAACCGAGGACCTCATCGATCGAATCCGCAGCTTACGTGCTACGGGGACGGGGGTCTTTATTGCCTGCCGCCCTCCAACCGATTGCTTATCCACGGGCTGGGCGATTCTGTAAAAGTCAATGCGCAGATGCTCAAGGTGCACGCCTATGAGTATTCGTCATGGGCCACGGCGTTCTCTATCAGCACATCGCTCGATTTTTATCGGCTCACGCAAGGTGTGCCAGAGCTGGTATCTGCCTTGCAGACGGGGATGTATGGACAGGGCGATGTTGCCGGGTTGCTCGAGAACGAAATCGTCAACGTGTACGGTGCGGCGCTGGCCGATCTCGCATCGCTCGAGAACAACCTGTTGTTTACCGTTGCCTGCTTGATGGTATTGATGGGCGAGGGCCGCATTGCGGAGCTAGAGGCGTGCGGTGTGAGGCTTTCGATGGTCGACCAGTCTATCTTTGTGCGCGATTATCCGATTTTTGGCGTGGATCCGTCTGATCGCACCTTTAGGTGTTTGGGTGCTAAGGACAACGCGCGCCTGAGGCTGCGAAAGCTTGTTGCCGAGATCCGTCCCGAACTAGTATCGCGGGCTGCTCGCATTTTGATAAAGGCGGCCCGATGCGATTTGGCCATGGACCTGGCCGATGCGTTCTTGGACCGCCGTGTGGTGTTGGAGCTTGCCGGGCAGTATGGGGCCGATCTTGCCCTGACCGGGCATGGAGGGGACATTTGCCGTGCAGCATCGGCGATGATCAATGCGGAAAAGCAGGAGCAAGAGCGACAGCCGCCGAGGCACTCGGCGTGTATCTGGCGGCTGTCAGCGTGTGCAATACAAAGCTCGCAAGGTATATGGCGTCCGTTATCGAACGTGCGGGTGACCAGGCGGCCCGCGAGGTCGACCCCGCTACCTGGAAAATAGCCCAGGCGCTTACCATCGCCTTTTACGGCGACAATGACCTGGGCTTCCCGCCAACCCTGTTGTGCAAGAACAGACATCCTGCGAGGTGCTCGACATGCTGTCCGCGCATATCGAGGTCAAGCGCCACCTAACCGAGCGAGCGGAAGACGGCAATGTTCTCGCGAAGCTCAAGGCGTGCAAAGCTTATGATTGCGAGCTCGACATCGCGGGGATTCTCATACAGGCCGACCATATGCTGGTGGAGCTGTTCGACGGCTCGTTTGCTAAACCCGACGAGCGCGATGACAAGATGGCGCAGATACTCGAGGCGCTCGATATCCGCGGGCTTAAGGCACCATCCATTTGGCTGCGTATGGTGCTCGCGGCGCGGCGCCTGCTCGCGGGCTTGCCCGTGACCGACGATGTGGCGTTTGGCGAGCTCGACCGCTTTGCGGTGCGTGTTCGTGACAATCAAATTCAGCCGTTTGGGTTATTGCTGGAGGGTTGGCAATCGCTGGCGGAGGGGCGGCCGGTCAACGCGAAGTTCCGTGCGGTTCAGGTGCTCAAGCTCGCCGACGAATCGATTGCGTACATGCGCGAAAACGCGTTGCTGCTGGAGCGCGTGGCGTACCTGCGCAATACGTCGCTGGTATCGGTTCGCGAAGAGGCGGAGCTGCTCGACATTAGCAAGACGCAGGTCGGTGGCTCAGAAGCTGGATCGTGGCGCTGCACCTGGCCGCTGCGGGCCGAGATAGCGATCTTGCCGCCTGGATGTCTATGAATCGCTCGGGGATTTTAGACCCATCGTATCGGCTATTTGCGCGTCTTGCGATGCACTGTCTGGGCGAGCCTGCCGTCAGGATTCGCAAGAAGCTTCCGGTGCGTGAGCTGTCGCGGTATTCACTACGCGATGATTTTGAGGGCGAAAGCGAGCATCTGTTCCAGGCGGGCGAGGTTGAGGCTGTCGATACGATCGGCCATATTGAGATGCGCATGTTTGGCGCATTTCGCGCCGAACGCGACGGCTTTCCCATCACGGATAAGATGTGGCGTCGCAAAAAGGCGGCAACACTTGCCGAGCGGCTCGCGCTGGGCATGGATGCCATGGTCGACCGCGAGACAATTGCCATGGAGTTGTGGCCCCATGCCGAGTTTAACTCCGCGCGCAACAATCTGTATTCGACGGTATCGCGCTTGCGCTCGGCTTTGGGTCCAACGCCGGATGGCAAGTCGTGCGTGCTCATCCAAAACGAGTGCATAGGCTCAACGGCGACTACGTTAAGACCGATGTAAGGCTCTTTGACCAGCTGAGCCGCGAGATCCTGGGAAACCGTATGGGCGCGAGAGGCCCTCACCTGGTTGAGCTTTGTCTTAAGGTTGAGCAGCTCTACGCGGGGCCGCTGTATGTTCCCACCGGTTGCAATCCCACGTTTTTTACGCGCATGCGCCACATTATGCAATCCAAGTACATCGACTGCATGATTAGGGGAGCGAATGCCGCTCTCGAGGAAAATGACCTGCAATCGGCAATTTGGCTCGTTGAATCGGGGCTTCGCCAAGAGACTGCGCGCGAGGACATGGTTCGCTGTGCCATGCGCGTTTACGGTGCGGCGGGACGACGCCGCGATGTTGTCGAGCTATACAGCGGCCACATGCACCACCTGCGAGAGCAGGTTCAAGGCGTGCCCGAGCCCGAGACAAGGCGCCTGTATGAGCGCCTGGTCGAAGGCAGGCTCAAGCGCGTGCTTGTCGAGCGATAAAAACGGGCGCCCGAATCACTCGGACGCCCGCAGGCTACTCGGTATGGCCAGTCGGTTTTAGACGAGCTTGATCTTCTCGATATCCTTGCGCGAGGACTCGCGATACAGCGAGAACTTGCGGCCGATAACCTGAACGACGTCGGCGTGGCAGCGCTCGGCGAGCTCCTCGGCGGCCTCGCGGGCAGAAAGGCTGGAGCCGTCCAGCACGGAGCACTTAACGAGCTCGTGCTTCTCCAGGTAGGCGACCGTCTGCTCGACGGTGCCCTCGTTGACATCGGACTTACCGATGATGATGGCGGGGTTGAGGTGATGGGCCATGCTGCGAAGCTGCTTGACCTGGGCTCCTGTCAGTGCCATGGGTTCTCGCTTTCTATGTATGGGGCGCCCCGCAATGGGGCCTTAATCTACGTGAGCTGTCCCACGATAGCGCAGGAACGGCGTGGTGTGGAGCGCGTTTGCCCAGTTCGCAAAGAATGCGGATGCCGGGCGGGAAGACGATGCAAGCTTTAGATGGGCTACGGGCGGGGTACGGAGACCGGCTCCCAGGCGATAAACGCCCATCGGACTTTGCGGATGTGGTCGAGCATGTAGCGTCCCTGCGGTACGCCCTTGGATCCCGGCTCACCGGCATGCGGGTTCTCGATCATGTGGTGGGCGATATAGTTGCGCAGGCGGTCGATCTTGTCCTCGTTGCCGTGCTCGAGCATGCGAGAAAAGTCTGCCACGCCTGCCTCGAGACTATCGAAGGTGTCGCGGCGGGTGATTCAAAATACGTGACCTGTGGCAGTGCACCCATCTGAATAAGGATGTTAAAGGCGTACACAAAACCATTGCTGCAGGTAACCGAGGCGCCGATGGCATTCATCAAGTGCAGGTCATAACGCGGGCTCGAGTTGGCGACCATCGTAACGGCACAACGCCGACGAGCCGTTCGATCAAGCTTGGCAAGTGCGCCTTTTAGGTTGGTCGTGGTGACAGAGCGACTGGCAAAGGCAACATCCACCGCTTTTGCGACCGGTCCAACCAAATCCCAATCATCATCCCAAGCAAGCTCAAGCGGTGTAATGCGATCCTCGAGCCCGTAATACTCAACGCCGGCATCAAGCGTGCCCAACATAGCGGGGAGAAGTCGGCTGCAATCACAGGATGCCCAGCCTGAGCAAGCGGAATAGCAATCGACCCAGCCCCACACCCCATATCGAGCACCGACTCACCAGGCTCAAGCGCCAGCAGTTTTATAAAATCCCGAGCATACGGGGCAGTCTCCGATGGCCGAAAATGCCGAGCCCGCTTATCCCACTCAAAAGGATCATCAGCCCGATGCCGATCAGCTTGCAAGCGCATCCATTCGTCATTCCAATCAGCAGAAAGAAGCTCAGAGCGAGCATCCCCATCAACCACGGGCCAACCTCCTAGCAACAAAAAAGCGACTCCTCCCAAAAGAAGAGCCGCAACCAGCATATATCAGAAAGAACCGATCCAACGCCAAACCGCCATACCAGCAAAGTAGGGCAGAAGCGAAGCGACTGCCAAAGGGATAGAACCCAACCGAGGTCCCGTTGTGCGTGAGCCCCGGGGAGGCAATATATAAGGTCGATCGCGAGTTCCGCACGAGCCGGAGAGCACTTAATGTGCTCTCCGTGCGAGTCAGGACTGTCCGAGCAGGCGACCTTATATATTTGCCCTCCCGGGGCTCCTCGCCAGTCCCCCTCAGCTAGTTCTTCAGCGAGTTCAGCGGTGCCGGGAAGCGTCCACCACGGTGGGCAAGCACGGTGCCGGCGTGGGGTTCACCGGCATGATGGGTGCACGGCCAAACAGGCCGCCGTACTCAACGCAGTCGCCCACGCCCTTGCCGATAGCGGGAATCACGCGTACGGCCGTGGTCTTATTGTTGATGACGCCGATGGCCATCTCGTCAGCGATAATGCCGGCGATGGTCTCGACCGGGGTGTCGCCGGGGATGGCGGATCATGTCCAGGCCAACGGAGCACACGCAGGTCATGGCCTCGAGCTTCTCGAGCGAAAGTGCGCCGGCCTCGACGGCAGCGATCATGCCGGCGTCCTCGGACACGGGGATAAAGCGCCCGAAAGGCGCCCACGCTGGAGCTGGCCATGACGCCGCCCTTCTTGACGGCATCGTTGAGCATGGCGAGCGCGCAGGTCGTGCCGGGGCCACCGCAGGTGCCCACGCCGATGATCTCGAGGATGCGCGCGACGGAGTCGCCGATGGCGGGCGTGGGAGCCAGCGACAGGTCGACAATGCCCTTTTCGACACCCAGGCGACGGGCGGCCTCGCGGCTCATGAGCTCGCCGGCACGGGTGATCTTAAAGGCGGTCTGCTTAATCTTTTCGGCGACTTCCATCATCGATGCGGAATCGGGCAGCGTCTCCAGGGCTGCAGCCATAACGCCGGGACCCGAGACGCCTACGTTGATGACGGCGTCGGTCTCGCCACCTCCGTGGACGGCACCCGCCATAAACGGGGAGTCCTCGACCATGTTGGCAAAGCAGACAAACTTGGAGGCGCCAACGGAATCCTCGTCTGCCGTAAGCTTGGCGGCATCGATGATGGTCTGAGCCGCCATGAGCACGGCATCCATGTTGATGCCGGCGCGCAGGCTAGCGACGTTGACGCTGGAGCAGACGCGGCTGGTGGCGGCGAGCGCCTGGGGGATGGACTGGATGACACGGCGGTCGGCGTCGCCGATGCCTTCTGGACGAGCGCGGAGAAGCCGCCAGGTAATCGATGCCGAGCGTCTCGGCCGCGCGGTCGAGGGCATGCGCGATAGGGGTGAGGTTCTCATCCTTGCAGCAAGCGGCAATCTGCGCCACCGGGGTGACGGAAACGCGCTTGTTGACGATGGGGATACCGTACTCGCGCTCGAGGTTCTCGGCGGTCTCGACCAGGCGCTCAGCCGTGTGCGTCACGTGGTCGTAGATCTTCGTGCACATGCGGTCGAGGTTCTCGTCACCGCAACCCATGAGCGAAATGCCCATGGTGATGGTTCTGATGTCGAGGTTCTGTTCCTCAACCATGCCGCGGGTTTCCGCGATTTCTGCGGGCGTGATTGCCATCCTTGCGCTCCTATCTGCCAAAACGAGCATAGTCTTATCTATTCTAACGTGCCGCACGTGCCAAGTGGCGCGTGCGGCACGTTTTGGTGCTCGGTTGTTTCCGTTGTGTTACTGCCCAAAGACCTCTTCGGCGATGCGCGCGCTTTCGGCGGCGTCCTTGGCGTAGTAGTCCGCGCCGATCTGCTTGGCATATTCGGGGGTGAGCACGGCGCCGCCTACGATGATCTTGACGCCCGGCACCTCGGCATGAAGCAGCTTGATGTCTCCTCCATGGCGACGACCGTGGTAGTCATAAGCGCCGAGAGGCCGACGAGCTTAATGTCGCGTTCCTTGACGGTCTTGAGCACCTCCTGCGGGTCGACGTCGCGGCCTAGGTCAAAGACGGTGTAGCCGTAGTTATCGAGCAGCATCTTGACGATGTTCTTACCGATGTCGTGGATGTCGCCCTTGACGGTGGCCACGCAGATTTTGCCTTGTCGGCAATTTCGCCGGCGGGCATCAGGCGCTTGATGGTGTCAAAACCCACGCGCGCGCTCGCGAGGCCATAAGCTGCGGCAAGAAGAACTTGCCCTGGTCAAAGAGGACTCCGACCTCGTCGAGGGCGGGGATAAAGTGGTTGTTGATGAGGTCCATGGCGTCGTGATCTGCCAGCAGGCGCTCGGTCTCGGCCGCGATCTCGCCTTTGCGGCCCGAGAGACCATGCGACGAA
>ENA-OQIR01000542-OQIR01000542.1-human-gut-metagenome-genome-assembly--contig:-NODE-542-length-15955-cov-2.789613_pt1 | contig 15955 bp, 20 predicted proteins | sample MGYA00242580_ERZ504745 | MGnify/ENA primary metagenome ERZ504745 (study PRJEB26092, sample SAMD00036214) | human gut metagenome | host: Homo sapiens | study: EMG produced TPA metagenomics assembly of... | reverse complement strand
TGTAACACTGCCAACCCTTAGCTTTCCCCTCGCCCCATCTGTTCATGGGCGGGGGATTTTGTGGAACACCCCGCCGTCTCCGGGAGAAACTGCTGCTGACACAAAAAATCCCCCCTGCCGTTATACAGCAGAGGGGAGAAAGAAGATCAGAGTGTTTACAGCTTCTTGCCAGTAAGGAGCTCATAAGCTTCCTCGTACTTGGCAATGGTCTTGTCGATGACATCCTGAGGCAGATCGTAGTTGCTGTCGGGGTTGGCCTTGAGCCAGTTGCGGACGAACTGCTTATCGAAAGAGGGCTGACCGTGGCCGGCCTCATAGCCTCCAGCGGCCAGAAGCGGCTGGAATCGGGGGTGAGCATCTCATCGCCCAGCACCACGTTGCCGTTCTCATCCAGACCAAACTCAAACTTGGTATCGGCAATGATGATGCCGCGGCTCAGGGCATACGCGGCGCACTTCTTGTACAGGGCAATGGTATAGTCCCGCAGCTTGGTGGCGTAGTCCTCGCCATGGCCGGGGAACTGCTTTTCCAGCACCTCAATGCTCTTTTCGTAGCTGATGTTCTCATCGTGGTCGCCGATCTCAGCCTTGGTGGAAGGAGTGTAGATGGGCTCGGGCAGCTGCTGGGATTCCTGCAGGCCCTCGGGCAGGCGGATGCCGCAGACGGTGCCGTTCTGCTGGTAGCTGGCCCAGCCGCTGCCGGTGATGTAGCCGCGCACGATGCACTCGATGGGCAGCATGGCCAGCTTGCGGCACTTCATGCTCCGGCCCTCAAAGGCAGGCGTGCGGAAGAACTCGGCATATCGGCGGTATCCACGCTCAGCATATGGTTGGGCAGAACATCCTTGGTGTAGTCGAACCAGAATCTGCTCATCTGGGTCAGCACCTTGCCTTATTGGTCACTTTATTTTTCAGGATCACATCAAATGCAGAGATACGATCGGTGGCAACCATAATGAGGCTGTCGCCATTGTCATAGATCTCGCGGACTTTGCCTTCCTTGATGGGCTTGAATTCAGTCATAGCAAACACTCCATTTTTCCTGATAGCTCTTTCATCAACGTCCTCGCCCGCTCCGGCATTGCAAAGCAATGAAGGGCAGGGTGAGCCGTTTTCCGTTTACCTATTCAGTCTATCACACTTACTGTCCGTTTGGAAGAAACAGATTCCAAGGAAAATCGCTCGCAATTTTCGATTTCTTCGTGAAAAGTGTCAAAAATCAGCAACATTTTTCGTCGAATTGACGGCTAAAGTCGTACTTTCCCGGTTGACAGCGGCTCAGAACATGGTATCATTGAATCATCAGAATTCAACTGCATCAGGAGGTAAGACCTATGGGCAAATTCCCGAAAGACTTTTTGTGGGGCGGTGCCACTGCCGCCAACCAGTGCGAGGCGCTTACAACGAGGGCGGGCGCGGCCTGTCCAGCGTGGACGTGGTGCCCTTTGGCCCCGACCGCTTCCCCGTGGCGCTGGGCCAGCTGAAGATGCTGGACTGCGATGCCGAGCACTTCTACCCCTCCCACGAAGCCATTGACATGTACCACCACTTCAAGGAGGACATCAAGCTCTTTGCCGAGATGGGCTTCCGCTGCTACCGCCTGTCCATTGCCTGGACCCGCATCCTGCCCAACGGCGATGACGCGCAGCCCAACGAAGAGGGCCTGCGCTTCTATGAGGAGCTCTTTGATGAGTGCCACAAGTACGGCATTGAGCCGCTGGTGACCCTGTGCCACTTTGATACCCCCATTGCCCTGATCAAAAAGTACGGCGGCTGGAAAGACCGCCGGATGGTGGATGCCTACGCTCACTACTGTGAGGTGCTGTTCCAGCGCTTCCGGGGCAAGGTCAAGTACTGGCTGACCTTCAACGAGATCAACATGCTGCTCCACATGCCCTTTATGGGAGCCGGTCTGCTCTTTGCGCCCGGCGAGAATGTGCAGCAGGTCAAGTATCAGGCCGCTCACCACGAGCTGGTGGCCAGCGCAAAGGCCGTCAAGCTGGCCCATGCATCATGCCCGATGCCATGGTGGGCTGTATGCTGGCCGCCGGTCAGTTCTACCCCCGCACCTGCGCCCTGCCGATGTGCAGGCCGCTGCCGAGGCTGACCGCGACAACTACTTCTTCATTGATGTCCAGTCCCGCGGCGAATACCCTGTCTGGGCCAAAAAACGGATGGAACGTGCAGGCATCACCCTGCAGATGGAGCCGGGCGACGAGCAGCTGCTGAAAGAGGGCACTGTGGACTTCATCTCCTTCAGCTACTATTCCAGCCGCTGCACCACTGTGGACCCCGAACTGATGAACAAGGCCAGCGGCAATGCATCATGGATGCCGTCAAGAACCCCTACCTCAAGGCCAGCGATTGGGGCTGGGCCATCGACCCGGTGGGCCTGCGCATCACCATGAACAGCTGTATGACCGCTACCAGAAGCCGCTCTTCATCGTGGAGAACGGTCTGGGTGCGGTGGACAAGGTGGAAGCAGATGGTTCTATCCACGACACCTACCGCATCGACTACCTGCGGGCCCACATCGAGCAGATGGAAAAGGCCATCAACGAGGATGGCCTGCCCCTGCTGGGCTACACCACCTGGGCCCCATCGACCTGGTCAGTGCTTCCACCGGCGAGATGAAGAAGCGGTACGGCTTCATCTATGTGGACAAGGACAACGAAGGCAAGGGCACGCTGGCCCGCAGCCGGAAGGACAGCTTCTACTGGTATAAAAAGGTCATCGCCTCCGACGGCGAAGATCTGGCCTGAGCCAACTGTGAGGAAAGGAATCATAGCACAAGATGACGACACCCCAAATCATTGCGCACCGCGGTGCATCCTATCTGGCCCCTGAGAACACGCTGGTCGCCTTCCGCAAGGCGATGGAGATTGGCGCGGACGGCGTGGAAATGGATGTACAGAAGACCTACGACAACGAGCTGGTCATCCACCACGACTATATGGTGGATATGCACACCGACATCTCCGGCCAGATCTACGACCTGACCATGGGCGAGCTGAAGACCCTGGATTTTGGCAGCTGGAAAGATGCCATCTACGCCAACGAGAGGATCGCCACGCTGCAGGAAGCGCTGGAGCTCTGCGCCGACATGGAGGGCACCCAGGTGCAGCTGGAACTGAAAAGCCCACTGCAGGACGACCCGACTTTGTGCCCCGGGTGCTGGATGCGGTCCGCGCCGCCGGGCTCACCGACCGGCTCACCCTCATCTCCTTCCACCACTCCCAGCTGCGGCAGGCAAAGCAGCTGATGCCTGAGCTGAAGGTAGGCGCGCTGACCTACGGCGCTTTCCTCAGCATGGTGCTTCCCCCGCCGGTGGTGTGGAAGGATCTGGGCCTTGTGAACAGCATGGACGAGCCCTTCAGCGAGGAAAACTGCATCGACCTGCGGAACAATCTCATCTACCGCACTGTGGCTGACAAGGTGGATATGCTCCGTGCCAACTTCCCCGGCGAGACCGTGGAGCAGGTCATCGGCCATCTGGAGGAGCAGGCGGATGTGGCTGCCTACATCAAAACGCTGGATTTCCCCGTGGACATCGTCAGCTGCGAGTACCACACCGCCTATTCCAACCCCGAGCTTGTGAACCAGCTCCACGCCATGGGCATCCAGGCCGCGTTCTGGACCGTGGACACTCAGACGCTGTCCGTTCCCTGCTGCCCCTTGGCCCTGACTGCATCGTCACCAACCGGCCTGACCGCGTGCGGGAATGGGTGAATGCGGAAATGAGGAAATAAAAAGATCACAAAACGTCCCCGTGCAGGATACCAAAACTGCACGGGGACGTTTTCTATGTCAGCGCCGCATTATCTAATGTCTGGCATCGTTATGACGGCGCTCTCCTTGCGAGCACGCTCTGCGCAGAAGACCCCCAGATGCCCATTGATCGAATCTTTGATCGTTGTGCAGGAGATGGAAGGCTCCTCACCCTGAAGCACATGAACAAAGTCCTCCACCAGCCGCAGGTCGCCGCCGCCATGAGATCCTGTCATGCCGCTCTTATCTCCACCGATCTTCAGGTCTACCACTTCCTCGTTCCAGCCCTTCTCGCTGGCGGTATCTATGGTGCGCACAGTGAAAACCGAATCGTCAAACACACCCTTGATCTCACCCTTTGTACCAATGATATGGATATTGCGCTCCGGCTTCGCTGTGCCGCCGATCATGTTCAGGGTCGCAGTTGCACCATCTGCAAAATTCATCAGCACCGATTGATGATCCACCACCGTATGTTCACAATCCCACACACAGCGTCCATGGATATTGTCTGTCATCAGCGACTTGCGCTTGTCCTCCAGCGTCGGATTCTCAATATTCTCCAGGCAGTCCCATACATAAAACGCCCACCGATCCGGGTGATCCAGATAATGCTTTTTGGCAGAGTACAGACAAGTCTCCTCGCACTGACAATCCACCAGGTCAGCGCTTGCCTGCCCCTGCGGGCTTTTTGGCAGGATCAAACTGGAAGTCACTTCCAAAGCTTGCGATCTGTTTGGGCGAAACGCCGCTCTTCAGCCACATAATGAGATCCATGTCATGGCAGCACTTTGCCAGCAGCATCGGAGCCCCGCATTTTTCCTCGTTGCCCCATTTGCCGCGCACAAAGGAGACGGCCAGATGATGGTAGCTGACATGTTCTGTGGCCTGAATGTTGATAATGTCACCGATCTCCCCGCTCAGCAGTCTCTGCTTGATTGCGACATAGAAGGGCGCATACCGCAGAACGTGGCAGATCATCACCTTCCGCCCGGTCTCTTTTACAACCTTATATAAATAGTTTACTTCCTCTTCGCTGATCGCGAAGGGCTTTTCCAGCAGCATATCATATCCTGCGCGCAGGAGCGGAACCGCAGTGGGCACATGCTGGCGGTCCATGGTTCCATTGATCACCGCATCTGCAGCTTAGGCCTTTCTGCCAGCTCCTCAGCGTTCCTGAAGCACATCTCCTCCCCGAAGCCATGCATCTCCGCAACCTTTTTCCGCCGGATCGGATCCGGATCTGCTACGCCCACGATCTTCAGCTCGTCCGGGTGTTCCAGCGCATACAGGCTGTACAGGATCGCCCGATGGCCCGCGCCCACGATGATGGCTGTGATCTGCTTACTCATAGTTTCTCTCTTCCTTTCTTTTGAATGGATCTCCGATTCCAATTTTGTTTCCAGCATATCTTTTTGTGCCAGAATCGTCAAGGTGAAGGAGCATGACATTTCATCCCGCGCCATGACAAAAGGAAGAAAAAATTCATCTTTGTGGATATTGTGCAACAATCACACTCAAAAATGAGAAAATCTTTTGTGCGTTTTGTATCAAAAAATGTTGTAATTCCAAAAAGAACATGATATGCTTCTGAGTAAGGAAAAACCACTGGGCGGCAGCGTACGAGCTGAACGGAGGTTATGGAAGCACGGGGATCTCCCCCGTCCCATTCCATAAATCAAGGAGGAAAAGATTTTATGAAAGAAAGAAAAATCAGCAGACGCGCCGTATGCAGCGCTATGGTCGCTTCTCTGGCATTGGGTGTTCTGGAGGGCTGTGGCAGCTCTTCCTCTACTACTTCTTCTGCTGCCGGTTCCGGAGCAGCTGCTTCCAACGAGCGCATCACTGTTCGCATCCTGAAATCCAAGGCCGCAAACGAGGTTGCTGCCGAGCAGATGGATGTCTGGAAGGTCCTGGGCGAAAAATTCAATATGGATTTTGAATTTGATAATCCCCCGCAGGACAACTACAACGAGCGCCTGAACCTTGTGATGATGGATGCTCAGCTGCCGGATATCATTATGGATATGCCCACCACCGAGGTGCTGAAATACGGCGAGTCCGGCGTGATCCTGTCCCTGAACGACTACATCGAGAACAACATGCCCAACCTGAAGAAGGAGATCGACAAGCGGGACGGTGTCGAAAAAGCACTGACTTACAGCGACGGCAATATTTATTATATGCCTATGCTGGATGAGAAGGTCTCCGGCAATATGCCCTACATCGTCCGCACCGACTGGCTGGAAAAGCTGGGCATTGAGAGCCCCGTGACCCTGGAGGACTGGGAGAACTACTGGCATCTGGTCAAGACCACCGACCTGAACGGCAACGGCACCAACGATGAGATCCCCTTCAGCTCCTACGATATGACCGGCCTGCGGAACTTCTGCACCGCCTTCGGCTGCCTGGATGACTTCTACACCGACCCGGACGATGGCGGCAAGGTCCACTACGGCCCCATCGACCCCAAGTATAAAAAGGCCGTGACCTGGATGCACGATATGTACGAGAAGGGCTATATTGATCCCGAGATCATCACCATGGACTACGCTTCCTTCGTGCCGAAGCTGGCCCAGAACGCGGTGGCTTCCTTCTACGGCCCGCTGGGCGGTATGCTGGCTGCACAGAACGCCACCATGCCCGCCTCCTTCCCCGGCTTCCATGTTGAGGCCACCGTACCCCCCAAGGGCGATGCACAGATCCACTCCTATATTGATCAGGAGCCGCGTGCCATTGCAGCCGCCACCATCACCGCAAGCTGCAAGAACGTTGACCGCGTGGTCGCTCTGCTGGATTACATGTACAGCGACGAGGGCACCCGGCTGATCAACATGGGTATTGAGGGCACTCACTACACCATGCAGAACGGCAAGCCGATCTTCACCGATTATGTAATGAAGAACCCTGACGGCCTGTCTCCCAAAAACGCGATCGGCACCTTCACCTTTGCACAGAGCTCCGGCCCGTTCATTCTGAGCCAGGATGAGGTCACACAGCTGGACGATGAGTCTGTCAACCGCGCAAAACAGGACTGCATCATTCCCTTCCTGGAAGAATCCAAGAAGTATGTGATCCCCGGCTCCACCTCCTTCTCCTCTGAGGATGATGCCGTCCGTCGTGCAGTAATGGCAGACGTGGATACTTACGTTGACGAGATGATCATCAAGTTTGTTTCCGGCCGTGAGCCGCTGTCCAACTGGGACACCTACGTTGAAAAGGTCAATGGCATGGGCATTGCAGAGGTCATCGATATCTACCAGAAGACTCTGAATGGCTGATGCTCAGCAGGCACTTATTTTTTGATCCAGTAAAATAACGGCCGGGGCAGGAACACCCTGTTCCCGGCCTATTTTTTCCTGGGTTCTTCAGAACGAAAACAGGAGAATACCACCATGAAAACTGCCACCGCAGCAAAACCGATCACACTGCCAACAGCGAACCGCCTTGATCATGCCTGCAAAAAGTTCTGGCGCAGCCGTTATCTGCTTTTGATGCTGCTGCCCGCCCTGATCTGGTATATCGTGTTCATGTACGCGCCCATGTACGGCGCGCAGATCGCCTTCCGTGATTTCTCTCCCGTACTGGGCATCACGGGCAGCAAGTGGGTCGGCTTCAAATATTTCATCCAGTTCTTTAAATCCGAGTATTTTGGCCGTCTGATCAAAAACACGCTTGGCATCAGCTGTATTCCATTATTGTGGGCTTTCCCATTCCCATCATTCTGGCTCTGCTCATCAACGAAGTCCGCGGTAAATTCTTCAAACGCAGCGTACAGACCGTGGTGTACCTGCCCCACTTCATCTCCGCCGTGGTCGTTGTCAGTATTCTGAGCGCCCTGCTTTCTCCTTCCAGCGGCCTGATCAACCAGCTGATCACCGCCTTTGGCGGTACGCCGATCCACTTTATGGCCGAACCCAAGTACTTCAAGACGATCTATGTTCTTTCTGACATCTGGCAAAGCGCCGGCTACGGTTCCATTGTGTACATGGCGGCACTGACCGGCATTGACCCCTCTCTCTACGAGGCCGCCACCGTTGACGGTGCTTCCAAATGGGACAAGCTGATCCATATCACGCTGCCCGGCCTGCTGCCCACGATCATCATCATGCTGATCCTCCGCATGGGCTCTATTTTCTCGGTCGGCTATGAAAAGATCATGCTGATGTACAACCCTGCAACCTATGAGACTGCCGATGTGATCTCCACTTACGTTTACCGCCGTGCCTTTGAAAGCGGCGATTACAGCTTCTCTGCGGCTGTGGGCCTGTTCAATTCCGTGATCAATTTTACCATTATCGTGCTGTTCAACAAGTTCAGCAAAAAGATCAGTGAGGTGAGCCTGTGGTGATGAAAAAAAATATTGATGCGATGAATCACCCCACGAAAGTGAAGGAAAGCATCGGGGAACGGATCTATACCATTGTTGTGTATCTGCTGCTGATCCTGATCAGCGCAACCATCATTCTGCCGCTTCTGCACATCGTCAGCGGTTCATTCAGTGATCCCATGCAGCTGCTGACAGGCAATGTTTCCTTCTGGCCCAAAGGCTTTACGACCTCCATGTATGAGAAAGTCCTGAAGGATGCCAGCATCTGGACGGGTTATCTGAACACGATCCTGTATACCGTGCTGGGCACCCTGATCAGCGTGACCCTTACCGCCTGCGCCGCCTACCCCCTGTCCCGCAAGGATCTGTTCGGGCGCAATGTCTTTATCAGCCTTTTCATCTTTACCATGTTCTTCAACGGCGGCATGATCCCCACTTACCTGATCATTCAGAAGCTGGGTATGCTGAATAAGATCTGGGCGCTGGTGCTGCCTTCCGCCATCAGTACCTATAACATGATCATCATGCGCACGTTCTTTGAAAACACCATCCCGAATGAGCTGATCGAGGCCGCAGCCCTGGACGGCTGCAACGATATCACGACCTTCTTCCGCATTGTTCTTCCGCTCTCCGGTGCAGTGTTCGCCGTTATGGCGCTGTTCTACGGCGTTGCGCAGTGGAACAGCTGGTTCCCGGCATTGCTGTACATTCGGGATCGTTCTCTGTATCCTTTGCAGATGATCCTGCGTGAGGTCCTGATCCAGAGCGACATCGGCAACATGGCCGGTTCCACCGGTGATGTCGAGGTCATCGGCGACGGTCTGAAATATGCCACCATGGTGGTTTCCACCCTGCCGATCATGTGCCTGTATCCGTTCCTGCAGAAGTACTTTGTTGCCGGTGTTACCATTGGCGCAGTCAAGGGCTGATGGGAGGATATCACGCCATGCAATCACATGACCTTTCCTTGCCTGCGTGGGGCCTACACCAAACGTTACAGCGGCATTTCCCATGTTCCTGCGGCCAACGACGGCGTTCGGTTTGACCTGTCCGTTTTCCGGGAATGTATCGCCGCCGGGTCGATGTGCCCAATGTACGGTTTGAAAGCGGCTTTCACCCCTGGGCTGCGGCTCCGGACCTGAGCTGCTACACGCTCCGCCACGAGCTCCTGTGGAAGGATCAGCTGTATGCAGATATCTCTTTTGCCCCCCTGGGGAGGATGCCCGGCTGATCCGCGCTGAACTCCACAACAATACAGATGCTCCGCAGAATCTTGTGCTCCATTACATGGCATCCGCCTGGGATCCCGTTCCGTCCTACCGCGGTTTTTCCCTGCCGGGCTGTGAGGTGTCCCTGCCGGAAAACGCCGCCTTTGTCTGGGCAAAGGATTATGACACCCTGGATTTTCCATCCATCGTCCCAACGAATGTCTGACCTGGGATGGTCTGCGCCGGGGCGAAGAAGCCGTTCCCGGCTTTGGTCAGGGATACGGCATTGGCATGGGGTTCGGCTGTTCCGAAGGCAAAGGTCCTTTTGGGCAGGTCGTGCCCAACGGAAAAGGGGACACCGTTACCTTTACGCTTTCCCTTACCGCGCCCCTGCGTGCCCCCTGTCTCTGTGTACGGTATTGGAATCCGGCAGATGAAAGTTCCGAGTACGATGTCAATGGTCAGGATACGTTACTGCTGCCGCCCTGTCAGAAGCCTTCCATTGCCATCCTGCCGCTGAATGCTTCCATTCCCGCCGGGAAATTCACTCTGACCCTGACTGCTGCCGGTGTTGGAGGGGCGAAGCTGGATTGTCTCGCTCTGTGCGAACAGGCGGACGCAGGTAACTTTACCGTTACACTGCGTGGAGATGCTCCCGGCCTCAGGCCGAACCCGCCGCAGATGAGAACTATCTGACCCTGCAGTATCCCCACATTCAGGAGTGCTACGGGATCCTGTGGATGATATCACCACCCATATTCGCACGATCGAAAACGATGAACTGGATATCTTTCTGCGTGACACCGTACACGACCATGTAAACGCCACGCTGCGCGGCAACGGAAAAGGGCATTACGTCAATCTCTTTATGGGGCCGATCCCCTTGGAGGCAGGACAGACAAAAGTGATCTATGGAGCGTCTGTGCTGCGCCGGATGCTTCTGCCGCCGCGCTGCGCTGCCATGAGCTGCTGACGCAGCGCAGCGATTGGGAGCATGTATGGCAGCAGGCTTCTGCCTCCCTTGCAGCACTGCCCGCTTTACCGGCTGCCGAATCGCTTGCCTTGGGCCAACAGTTGATGAATGCAGTTCTCTGCACCAACGTTGTGTATCCAGTGTACACGCGGGGACAGTATATCCGTCACTACACTCCCGGACGCTGGTGGGACTGTGTCTACACATGGGATTCCGGATTCATTGGAATGGGTCTGGCTCAGACCAGCCTGCGCAATGCCTTTGACTGCCTGAACACCTACCTGATGCCCCCGGATTCTGTGGACGCCGCTTTTTTGCACCATGCTCCATGGTGCCAACGCAGTTTTATCTGTATGCCGAGCTGTTGAATCGCACCAGCAGCAGAGAACTTGCCGCCTACTGCTATCCGCGCCTAAAGCTGTACTACCGCTTCTTCACCGGGCAGGAAGGCGGCTCCACTACCGCCAACCTGCACAGCGGCTTGCTGCGCCCCTGGGATTATTTCTATAATTCCGGTGATGGGACGATTACCCCCCACAGCAGGAGGTCCATCGCCGCCGTTTGCAGGCCAGCTGCGCGCCCGTGGTCACAACTGCCCATGCGATACGCTGTGCAAAGATCCTGGCTTACACCGCCCGCCTGCTGGGTGAGACAGCGACGCAGATGCATTTGATGCCGATGCGCTTCGCTTGGGGCGCTCCCTGCAGACTGCATGGGACGAGGAAAGCGGTTACTTCGGGTACCTCCTGCACGATCCTTCCGGTGATGCTGCAGATATTCTGCGCACCGAGCAGGGTTTGAACTACGATATGGGCATGGATGGCGCTTCGCCGCTGTTTGCAGGTGCCTGTACAGAACCGCAGAAGGAACTTCTGTGGCAGAAGCTGCAGAGCCCGGAACACCTGTGGTGTGCCTGCGGCCTTTCTACCGTGGATCAGAGTGCGCCGTACTATCGGCGTGACGGCTACTGGAACGGCGCTGTATGGATGCCTTATCAGTGGATGTTCTTCAAATCTGCACTGGATGCGGGCCTTGCCGATTTTGCTTACCGCATTGCCGACACCGCTCTTACCCTGTGGCAGAACGAGTGTGCCGAAAGCTACTGTTGTTTTGAACACTTTATGATCGAAAGCCGCCGTGGTGCCGGCTGGCATCAGTTCAGCGGGCTTTCTTCTCCCATTGTACAGTGGTTTTCCGCTTACTACCGCCCCGGCACCCTCACGACCGGTTTTGATGCCTTTGTCCGGCATACGGATTGGGCACCGGACAACAGCGCCTTAAATGCCACGCTGGATTTTACCGCAGCGGGCCGCAGCACGGTTCTGGCTGTTCTGCAGCCGGGCTCCAAAGCTGTTACAGCCTCTGTTCCCTGCACCGTGACCACACGCCATGATGGGCTGCTTGAGCTGACCTTTGCATTGGATGCTCCCTGCACTGTTACCATAAGCATCCATCCCTGAATCCACCTGTAAAAAGAAACGAACGATGTCTGTCCGAATGGGCTGACATCGTTCGTTTTTTCTGCGCTGAAATCAGTTGTCTCCTTTGCGAACTGCAGAAGGCGAGAGCTGATACTTCCGCCGGAATGCCTTATAGAATGTATTTGCCGTGGAGAAGCCGCACTGTTCTGCAATATCCGTAATATTCAGATCTGTCGTTCTCAGCAGCTGCATTGCATGATCCAGACGCAATTCTTCCACATACTCTGTATAGCTCTTTCCGGTTTGCTCCTTCAGGAATTGCGAAAGATACTTTTTCGAGATCTTGAACTGCTCTGCCGTCATCGCCGCATTGATCTCCGGATTCTGGAAATTCTGTGCCAGCCAGTCCAGAATATTCTTTTGAAGCGCATCATTGTGGCTATGCTTCAGGAATTGCACATGGTTGCAGATCTCCACACAGCAGTCCTGCAACCGGCTCAGCATCTGGCGGGCAGTCAGTTTAGAGTCATAACTGCACAGATAGGCGATATCCGGACAGCGTACCCTTTCTGCCGTGTTCAGCAGAATGCCGCCTGCCGTGTAAAAATCCTGCTTAAAGTTTTCCGGGTCCAGATTATCCACCGAGAACAACTCACTCAGAAGCGAAACCGCTTCTTCCGTGCATCCGGAAAGCAGATATTCCCGAAGCCGCGCTGCATTGGTTGCATTGACCGCGGTACCGCGCTGCGCACTGCTGTTCCCCAAATAGCAGATCTTCTGTGTCGGATCCGCATAGGCCGCCACATTGCGGGCCTTCCAGTAAATATCTGACAGCTGCTCCATTTTCTCAAAAGGATCGCTCAATATCAGGGGGGTTGTCAGATGCAGTGCATCATACAGCTGCTCTGTGCGGAAACACATTTCCCGCAGTTCCTCTGCTTCATCCGTTTCCTGCGTCAGGATCACCAGGATCAGGTCATCTGCCGTTGCCTGTACATAAAATCTCTGCCCATAAATCTGACGGATCTGCTCTGACACCACCACAGTACGCAGCTCCTCTTTCAGTGAGCACTCGGCGTTTTCCTGAAGAGATGGGATCAGCAGCAGGAAGTTATAGGCTTTCAGCTGCACCGCATCCGTCAGCTGCTGAAGGGATTCCTGACTTACAGATCCTGTACGCAGCAAAATTTCCATTTTGCCATGTTCCAGCTCGCTGCGTGAATGCTCCAGTTCCCGCGCCAGTTCATGCTGGCTGTTTACATTACGGAGAAAGATCTCATTCAGCACTTTCCGTGATGCCAGATCCGATTCGTCCAGCGTATCCAGCATCGGACGCAGGCTGTTCATGTCCTCCAGTGTCATGCAGACGCTGATCAATACACAGCCCAGAACGCCCACGATCAGATACAGACAAATTGCACGCTGTACTGCCAACAGACCCGCTTCGTAGAGCGACGGCGGCATTCCAATGACCGCCGTTGCATTCAGAGATGCCACATATCGCGTTGCCATCAGATAGCGCTTTCCCTGATAGGTCTCCCAACCCGTATCATCACTCGCCAGGGAAAGTGTCGTTCCGTCATAGTTGTTTCCCGCCAGGATCGTTCCGTCATCGGAAATCAGGCAAAAAAGGCCTTCCTTGCGCCATTGCTGCTGCGAAAGGAACATTGAAACGACATCTTTTTCCTTGATCAGCACCGTCATTGCGCCGCAGAGACGGCCCGCCGTGTTCACATAGCTGATATACTGTGACATACGAATTGCCATAGCTGGAATGCATCAGTTTGACAACATGGGCGGGCTTTATCGTCATTACGTCGATCTGATTCTGTGCATCCCATTCCTCCTGAGACACATCCTCATACTCAAGTGCTCCAGGGTAAAAATTGCTATGGCTTTCATATGCGCTCCGGTCATCCAATATGATGCCATTCCGTTCAAATGTAATATAGCTGTATGTGATCACAGAGGAATCGTAGGTCTTATCCTGTAACGATTTGCAGGCACTCGTCAGTGTCTGATAATCTCCCAGAATACTGTTGTCATAACTGCTGGCAAGCAGAGTATACTCCGTTTCGCTGAACAATTTGTTCGTCGTGCTGCGGATATTGCTCAGGCAGCGTTCAAACTGGGTGGTGCCGATTGCCAGCATTTCCATCGCGCTGGAGGACTGCGCCTGGATCGTCTGGCGGATCATCAGGCTATATAGAGGAAACACGACCAAGAAGAACCCAACCGGAATACAAAGATACCTTAAAAGCCTTCGGATCCAGTTTCTAACAAACAGTCTCTTACGCATCTGCAAAACTCCAAGCAATGATGATTTCTATGGAACTGTTGGCTGCACCTGTAAGGCGTTTATGGAGCTGGTGCATGTTGCACAGCTCCTCCCTCCGCAATTTCGCAGCATCTTTTTAATTATTTTACCACAGAAGGATTTTTTCCTCAACATTTTTATTGATTTGTAACAAAAATCCACTTTATCACCATGATTTTCAATGCTTGAAAATCTCTGTCAGATGGTCAATCACTTTGCTCCGCAAACCGTGCTGTCGTTCAAAGCCACCACCCGGGGCTGATTGTCTGAGGGAACTCGAATCCCTGGTCCCTCTGATTAAAAGAGCCCACCGGCTGAGCACTCTGATTTTGAAACTTTCGAGTTTGCGTTATTTTTGCGCAAAACATCGTGATTTTTCACGTTGTAATTTCTGCACCCTTTGCCGTATTTTGCAAGTCAGCGTACCCATTGCATCCCTTGAAACCGTGCAAAAACAGTGCAGAAACCGTGCACTTACTCTGGGACAAATAAAAAATGATGATTTTTGCTCCATGACTTGGTGGCGATTTGAGTGACCACAAAGGTATATTTGATATATAGGAAGAAGAATGCCCACTCGTCTGAGGAGTTCTCAGGGGAGTGGGCATTTCTGTATAATGGCATTTTGTATATGTCACTTGCCACTTTTAGCATGGAGGTTGCCATTTGGGGAATGAAGTTTCCACTTTTTATATGGCAAGTTTCTGCGCTTTCCGCATTGCTTTTCACATTTTCCGTACAACTCCGTGGTGCTGTCTGCGGTCTCTGGCGGCTGCTTTTCTCCACAAAGCATGACCTTGGCAGAGAAAACGCCATTCTGATAGGTAACCGTACTTGCCCCGCCGGATTTTTCTGCGATATGGCGGACGGACTGGATTCCGATGCCGTTTCCCTTGCGCTTGGACGAGCGGAAAACTCCGCTATTTTCGTTGATCTCCCCGTCAAAGGCGTTTTCCGCTTCGATCAGCACGAGCCGCGCGGCATGGACATACGCGGTGACCTCGATCTTCCGCCGGGCGGGAGCGGTGCGAAGGCTGGCTTCGAATGCGTTTTCCAGAAGATTCGACAGCACCAGACACATATCGATCTCGTCCACGGGAAGCGTCTGCGGCAGATCCAGCTTGGCACAGAAGGGGATCCCCTCACGCTTTGCAAGGCACAGTAATAGCTACAACACTGTCCGCCGCCCGGTTTTCGCAAAAGCTCATATCCAGCTCCGGGATGCGGGAGACGGTTTTTGCAAGATAAGCCTTCAGACCGTCCAAATCTCCCGCTTCAGCCAGCGCGGAGAGCTGATTCATCTGGTGGCGCATATCGTGCCGTGCCTGCCGGGCTTCCTCGATGGCGGCTTTCAGGCTTTCGTAGCGCTGCTGCTGCATGGAAAGAAACTGGTTCTCCTGCTGCAATCTTGCGTTCCGGTTGATGCTGATCGCCATAAGAAGGAAGATCGCGTTAAAGAAGAGCATCAAAAACAAAAGCGCGATGCTCATAACGATGTAGACCTGCAAGACCCGCCCGGTCTGAAGCGTCGTTGGGTAACGCGGGATCATGAAAAGGTTCAGCAGAATGAACACAAGCGGCAGCACCCAGAACGCATACCATGTCTGCGCAAAGTTATCATCCTCCACCATCATGCGCACTGCGTGGGTGGCGGGATAATACGCTGCGGCAGTGATCAGCCAGCAGACCGCATTATAAAAAATGCAGGCAGCAAAACAGAACCACGGCTTATCCGGCGGCAGCTGCTGCCGCAGTGTGATCGCCGTGCCGATGGCGCGGGATAAGCTGTTCAGGCAGGCGAACACCGCGCAGACCGCCAGCGCAATCGTTCCGGACTTCCAGAGAGAGGTCTGCAATGTTTTGACATACAGAAGCTCGCCGCAAGTGTGATAACCAGCAGGGGGAGGCGCAGTCGGGCGTGTTGAAACAATAAGCAAAG
>ENA-OQIR01000541-OQIR01000541.1-human-gut-metagenome-genome-assembly--contig:-NODE-541-length-15973-cov-1.928941_pt1 | contig 15973 bp, 20 predicted proteins | sample MGYA00242580_ERZ504745 | MGnify/ENA primary metagenome ERZ504745 (study PRJEB26092, sample SAMD00036214) | human gut metagenome | host: Homo sapiens | study: EMG produced TPA metagenomics assembly of... | reverse complement strand
GCTAAAGTTTATTAAGCATTATGTAAAACGTTCAACCGTCCTATCCCACGAGTTCGGTTAATTAAATAAAAATGATGGCAGGTCTTCTGACTGACTCACACGCTTTGACACCTTCCCGGTTTTATCCAGTGGCAATGAGTAATTGTCAACGTGCTTGATGAGCTTCACAGCAGCGGGACTGTTCGGGACTTTCACCCGATTCCCTTTTAATCCGTCGGGTCGAAACAACCTTCCGGAACCAATCGATGGCAAAGATAATTTATTTTTCTGAATTTTAATACAGTTTTTTTGTTTTGAAAATGTTTTTGTATTAAGAACTCTTTTGTCGGAGAATACCGATAATTTTAGTAGTTTTGTCTGAATGAATCATTAAATATATGCATGTATGAAAGAAATAAATGTATCGGAACTGAAAGATAACATGTTCGACGCTATCAGTAAGGAATGGATGCTGGTAACGGCCGGAACACAGGAAAAGTTTAACATGATGACGGCAAGCTGGGGCGGAACCGGTGTTTTGTGGGCAAAGCCCGTAGCTTTATTTTCATCCGTCCCGAGCGTTATACCTACCAGTTTATTGAAGAGGGAGAAACGCTTACCCTGTCTTTCCTGGGCGAAGATCATAAAGATATACATAAAATCTGTGGTTCCAAATCTGGGCGTGACATTGATAAGGTAGCGGCTACCGGACTGAAACCTTTTGCCACTCCCGAAGGAAACATTGCCTACGAGCAGGCACGTATGGTACTGGAATGCAGAAAACTGTATGCCGATATGATAAAGCCCGAGCAGTTTATCGATGCCTCACTGGTAAGCCGCTGGTACGGCGAAGGACATGGCGGATTCCATAAAATGTATGTCGTAGAGATAGAACATGTATGGGTGAAAGAGTGAGCATAATGCTTGTCAGAATTCCATGATAAACTCATCCAGCGAATCGTTTTCGTCCATACCCATCTTGTCGTGTTTGAGGCGGTTTTTCCGTTTCTTCAAGGCGACCTTGCTGGTGTCGAGCAGGTAAAGCATGTTGCTGTTTGAGATGCCGATTTTGATAAGGCAGCAAAGCGAGATGTCCGCCTTTGTCAGTGTCGGGAACTTTTTCCAAAGCCGGTCTGTAAAGTTGTTGTAGCAGATGTTTATAACTTCCGCCAGATTGTCCTGTTCCTCGTCGGAGAGCACTACCGACCGGCTTTGTATTTTATCCTGCTGGCTCATTTTATTGAGCTGTTCCATTTTTCTGATGATTTCGCTGTGGCGCAGGATTTCCTTTCTCATGGCAGCCTCCTTTGAAGAGTATTCGCTCCTCATCTTTTCCCTTTGTGAAAGTTCTTTGTCCAAAGCTGTTTCCTTTTCGATGATTTTTTCCTGTGCAGCATGCATGGTCGATGGTTTTTTCTTGCAGTTGCAGCCTCATTTCCTTCATCAGTCGTCTTTTGATCGCATCTGTTCTGCCAGTTTACGTTTCTCTTCCCTGCGTTTATAGAAGAATATGACAGCTACGGTCAGTACCGCCATGCAGATGCTGTCAGTGATATATACAGTCTTTGCCGTTTGATTTTCAGCAGCTTGTTTTCACTCTGAATCAAGGAGTAGTCGTATTTGTGCTGGAGGTTTGCCACTTTAGAATCCAGCCGTTCTTGATAGATGGTATCCAGCAGTTCGGCATACCGCTTGCTGTATTCCAGCGCTTTGGGAAGATTTTTTATTTTTTCTTCGTATATACTCCAGTTTAAATAATGAGTCGCTTTGAAATATGGATCATAATCTCTCGTATCTTTGCTTAAATAGAAGTGTGCCGAATCGTATTGGTTCATCTCCAGCAAGATTTTTCCCTTATTACCCCATAACGGATATAGCTCGGTGGAATCCTTTGCGAGCGATAAACTGCGGTTTACCAGTTCCAGTGCCCGTTTGTAATCTTTTCTTTCTCTTGCCGTTAAAGATAAACGGTTTAATAGATATTTGTCGTAAATTCGGTCTTTTGTAGTTGCGGACAATGTTAATCCGACATTAAATAGGCTGTCTGCACGTTCATCCTCTTCTTTTAGCAAACAACACCATCCCCATTTTCCATATAGGTTTATTTGTTTTAAGGTATCTTTCAGTAAAATAGCGTATCTGTTTGCCGTTTGATATTTTTCGATTCCTTTATTCTCAGCATCTTCATCGCTTAGTAAATTAGCCCAGTGCAAATTGAGCAGGAACTTGAATTGATTGTTTTCTATATTCCGGCTTGCTATATTCGCCTGCTGAAAATACGAGAGTGCTTTTTCCTTTTCATCCGAATCCCTGTAATACTGTGCCAGATAGAAAAGTGTCCATGCCTTGTGCAGGGAGTCGCTGCTTGTCCGGTAGTATGCTTCCGCTATCTGGAGCAGTGAATCGCTTTTCACCGGAATGTAGTTTTTATATTGTGCCTGCGTGAATAGCAGTGCATGGAGTGCCTGTTCCTCTTTACGTAATTGCAAAATGGGTGGCATGTGTTGTAGTATCTTCCAGGCACTGTCGGGTCTTTCATACATCAGTTGCTCAATTTGCAGTAGTGAAGCATTTATCTGGTGTGTCCTTTTCTGGTAAATGCCGAGTGAAAGGACGGCTGCGGTTGCTGTTATGATGACAATGATGATGAGTGTTTTATTTTTCATACTGAATGTTTGTAAGACTATTACAAATATAAATAATTTGATTGTTTTGTCGGTGAATTGCTTGAAAATTGCTTAAAATATACCTTAAAAAGCAGCACGCTCACTCGTTCTTTTCATTGTGTCTACCTTTTTCTTTGAAAAATTATTTTATTGTTTTGATTATCAATACATTGATTCTTTATTAATGTCTACCTCTTGTCACCCTCTTTTCCTTGTATGATGCTTGATTTTGTTCTACATTTGTAATACAAAAATCGAAGATTTGATGTATATTCAGTTAACCATTAAAAATTTAGAGAGTATTATGCGAACCCAAACAATTCATTTTTTAAGCAGTCTGTTATGTATGTTCCTGTTGTTCACCTTGTCGTCATGTAACGATGAAACCGATGCAGTTCCTACTTGGGAGGTATTCGACGGACATATTGAACAAACATACTGGGAAGGGACATTGACAGAAATGTCTGACGGAGAAGTAGAAAGATCGTCCGGAATTAAGATAGTCTTTTATGATAAAGGAAATGGCACATATACCATAAATGGTCATATCTCTGCTTTCCAGTACAGTTATGAGTCAAAAATTATGAGCATTTATGATGAAGAGCGTGCTCCTGGTAGTGACTACTCTTTAACTAAAAACTGGTGGATATTGTATTTTTCTCAGGACCAATTACAGATAAGAACTGACATCTCGGATGATAAAAACTTCAAGCAGCTTGACTTGAAGCGTGTTTACTAAGGGAGGCTTAGTTTTGTTGGATTGTCACATCTGATAATTTTGGGAAATGTCTTTATTAGTGTGATTATTGTTCTGGTGTGTTGAATAAATTAAATCATTACGCATATGAAAAACGTTTATCTAGTCGTTCTGTTTACTTTTCTTGCATGTTCCTTGCATGCCCAAGTTAAATCATTCCACGCTGAAAAGGTAGAAGTTTCCGCAGGAATAGGTTATGGCTGGTTGCTCAATTCGAATCTATCTCCGTACGGATTGCATTATCGGGGCAATTATGATGGAGGCATTCAGGGCAGTGTGGATGCCTTTTACAAGTTTTCCAAAAGGTTTGGCATAGGAGCTTGTGCACCAGCTTCTCTACTTCAGGTAATTATTCGGTAGGTCCTGCACTGGTATCCGAAGATATTCAGGTTAACTACGTGGGTCCCCAGATGAAATTTAGTTGTGATATATCCGACCGCTGCATCTTGTCTGTCAGTTACGGAGGCGGTTATCTGTGGTATACCAATAAAGGTTGGCAGGACGAAACGGAATATAAGGTGACTGCACACTCCTGGGGAGTAAATATAAATTGCGGTGTTTCTTACCGTGTGTTGTCTCATTTGGATGTGTTTGCCAATATCGGTTGCTTTGGAACGACTGATATCAAGAAGAGCAAGGTGGAATCGCAAGGTGTAACTACCGAAGAGGAGATGCACGACCCGTATAAGCTGAGTTTCAAGAGCATCGGACTGATGGCGGGCATACGGGTTCCTTTTTGAGTTCAAGTGTGATAAATAAGCATTCCCTGTGTTGCCGGAATATTGTTTTCCGGCAGCACAGGGAATCATAATATGCAGGTAGAGGGTATTATTTCCCCCTTACTATCTTCTTTATATCGTTCAGCTTGTTCAGCGCCTCCAGCGGAGTCAGGTTGTTTACGTCCAGATTCAGTATTTCGTCACGTATCTGGCACAGTACAGGGTCGTCGAGCTGGAAGAAACTCAGCTGTACTCCGTCCTGATGAACTGTTTTAGGTTCTACTTTATGATGCGATGACATGCCTTCCTGTCGGTTTTCTTTTTCCAGCTGGTGCAGAATCTCGTCGGCACGCTTCACGATGGTCTTGGGCATACCTGCCATTTTTGCTACGTGAATACCGAACGAGTGTTCGCTTCCTCCCGCTCCAGCTTGCGCAGGAAGATGACCTTGTTGTCTACTTCCTTCACCGAAACGTTGTAATTCTTGATACGCGGGAAGCTCTCTTCCATATCGTTCAGCTCGTGATAATGTGTGGCAAAGAGCGTACGGGCACGGGGCGCGCTTGTGCTCGTGTATATGCTCTACGATAGCCAGGCGATGGAAATACCGTCGTAAGTAGATGTACCGCGTCCCAGCTCGTCGAACAATACCAGACTGCGTGGCGAAAGGTTGTTCAGGATATCTGCCGCCTCGTTCATTTCTACCATGAAGGTTGATTCGCCACCGAGATATTGTCGCTGGCTCCCACACGGGTAAAAATCTTATCCACCAGTCCGATATGCGCACTTTCGGCAGGAACAAAGCAACCTATCTGCGCCATGAGGTGATAAGTGCCGTCTGTCGGAGCAAGGCAGACTTACCTGCCATGTTCGGTCCGGTGATGATAATGATCTGCTGCGTTTCCGTATCGAGATACACATCGTTGGCAATGTATTTTTCTCCTGCCGGAAGCTGTTTTTCGATGACCGGGTGACGTCCTTGCTTGATATCGAGGATATCGTCGTCGGCTACCACCGGACGGATATATTTGTTGGCCCGGGCTGCATTGGCAAACGACAGCAGGCAGTCCAGACGGGCTATTTGCGTGGCATTGATCTGGATGGCGGGGATGAAATCGGCAAGCTCTGCCACCAGTTCGTTGTACAGACGGGTTTCCAGAATCAGAATCTTGTCTTCCGCTCCCAGAATCTTCTCTTCGTACTCTTTCAGTTCCTGCGTGATGTATCGTTCTGCATTGACCAGTGTCTGCTTGCGTATCCAGTCGGCCGGAACCTTGTCTTTATGTGTATTTCTTACCTCGATGTAATAGCCGAACACGTTGTTGTAGGCTATTTTCAGGCTGGGGATGCCTGTCAGTTCGCTTTCGCGCTGTTGTACTTGCAGCAGATAATCCTTGCCCGAGTAAGCAATGTGACGCAGTTCGTCCAGTTCCTGATTGACTCCGTCAGCAATCACTCCTCCCTTGTTGACCAGCAACGGAGGATCATTGTTTATTTCTTTGGCAATCTTGTCGCGGATGGAAGCGCAGAGGTTCAACTGTTCTCCTATTTTTCGCAGGCTTTCGTTGTCGGCATTCAGACAGGCATTCTTGATCGGCTCTATCGCCTGTAAGGCTACTTTCAACTGAACGACTTCACGCGGAGAGATACGTCCTACGGCAGCTTTCGAAACAATACGTTCCAAATCGCCTATCAGATGTAATTTCTCTTCGATAAAATCCTTGAATCCGGTTCGCGGAAGAAATATTCCACTACATCCAGTCGTTCGTTGATGGGCTTCACGTCTTTCAGCGGGAAGACAATCCACCGCTTCAGCAGGCGGGCTCCCATTGGACTGATGGTATGGTCGATGACGTCGAGCAGGCTGGTTCCGCCTTCATTCATACTGCCTATCAGCTCCAGGCTGCGTACCGTAAACTTGTCGAGGCGTACATACTTGTCTTCTTCGATGCGCGCCAGTGAAGTGATGTGCCCGATCTGGTAATGCTGCGTCATATCCAGATATTGCAGAATGGCTCCGGAAGCAATGATACCATTCTTCAGATGTTCCACTCCGAAACCTTTCAGGTTCTTGGTTTCGAAATGTTTCAGCAGCTTTTCACGGGCAGACGCTTCGGTAAATACCCAGTCGTCCAGCTCGAAGGTAAAGAACTTACTGCCGAAGTTACCTTCGAACATCGGTTTCTTTCCCCGTTCGAACAAGACTTCTTTCGGGGCAAAATTATTCAGTAACTTGTCGATATAGTCGAAAGGCCCTTCAGCGGTAAGAAACTCTCCCGTCGAAATATCCAGGAAAGCGACGCCGCAAGCTGTCTTGCCGAAGTGTACGGCAGCCAGGAAGTTGTTTTCCTTATACGATAACACATTATCGCTGATGGCAACACCCGGAGTGACCAGTTCGGTGATACCTCTTTTTACCAGCTTTTTTGTTGTTTTCGGATCTTCCAGCTGGTCGCAGATAGCTACACGTCGGCCGGCGCGAATCAGTTTCGGCAGGTATGTATCGAGCGCATGGTGCGGAAATCCTGCCATCTCCACCGTTTTACCCTGTCCGTTGGCACGTTTGGTCAGCGTGATTCCCAGGATTTCGGAAGCTGTTACGGCATTCTTCCGAATACGTTTCATAAAAGTCGCCACACCTGAACAGCATAACTGCATCGGGATGTTTTGCCTTTAAGTCGAAATATTGTTTCATCATGGGGGTTAATACCACGTCATTGTCCTTAGCCACGGTTAATCCTTTCTTCTTAGTTATTGTTTATAATCACGTTGTAAAATCGGTGCAAAGATACGTAAATATTTTTAAGGGAGGTATATAAAAGAAAATCCCCGAAAGAATAATCTTCCGGGGACTCCTCGTGGCTGTTTTCCGTTGGACTACCAGGATTCGAACCTGGACAAACAGAACCAAAACCTGTTGTGCTACCATTACACCATAGTCCAAACTTTCTTTGTTTTCTCTCGAAAACGCTGCAAAGATAAGTGATTTATCTAATATATTCCAAATTATTTTTCACTTTTTTTTCTCTTCATGCTTTAATCCTTATCTTTGCGAAAACCATAAAATATATGTTCATGAAAAAACTGTTAGTAACTTTAGCTTTGGGAGCTAGCTCTTTTTCAGCATTTGCAATCACTCCGCTTTGGCTGCGTGATGTAAATATTTCTCCCGATGGTAAAGAAATTGTCTTTTGTTATAAGGGGGATATTTATAAAGTAAAAGCCGCCGGAGGGGAAGCTGTGCGCCTTACTTCTCAAGATTCGTATGAGTCGAACCCTGTGTGGTCACCCGATGGTAAGCAGATTGCTTTTGCCAGCGACCGCTTCGGGAATTTTGATCTGTTCATAATGCCTGCCGACGGAGGCACAGCCAAGCGACTGACTATGAATTCAGCTTCTGAAATACCGTCGACTTTTACTCCTGACGGAAAATACGTTGTGTTCTCGGCTTCTATTCAGGACCCGGCTTCGAGTGCGCTTTTCCCGAAATCGGGAATGACTGAGCTTTATAAAGTACCGGTAGCGGGCGGACGTACGCAACAGATGCTTGGTACACCGGCTGAAATGGTTTGCTATGCTCCGTCGGGCGATTTCTTCTTGTATCAGGATCAGAAAGGAGTAGAAAGTGAATGGCGTAAGCATCATACATCGTCCATTACTCGCGATGTATGGATGTACGATACAAAGACCGGCAAGCATACTAACCTGACTGAAGTAGCTGGTGAGGACCGTAATCCGGTATTGATGTCCTGACGGCAAACAGGTTTATTTCTTGAGTGAACGTAATGGCGGATCGTTTAATGTCTATCGTTTCCCGTTGGATAATCCGAAAGAAATACAGCCTGTCACCTCGTTTAAGACTAATCCGGTGAGATTCCTCTCGATGGGAAATGACGGAACGCTTTGTTATACATACGATGGGGAAATCTATACACAGCCGGTGGATGGAAAACCGAAAAAGGTAGCTGTTTCGCTGGTTCGTGATGATGAGGAATTGCCTGTTTCTTATAGTTTCACTCGTGGAGCTTCGGAAGCGGTTGTTTCTCCCGATGGCAAGCAAGTAGCGTTTATTGTACGTGGAGAGGTATTTGTGACTTCTGTTGAATATGGAACTACCAAACAGGTTACTCATACTCCGGAAGCAGAGCGTGGACTTTCTTTCGGAGCAGACAACCGTTCGTTGGTATATTCCAGCGAAAGAAACGGTAAGCGTGATTTGTATATTGCCAAAATCAGCCGTAAGGAAGATCTGAACTTCCCTAATGCTACTCTGATAGAGGAAGAGCCACTGATACATGATAAGAAGCTGGAACGTGATTATCCGCAGTTCTCTCCCGATGGTAAGGTAGTTGCCTTTATAGAGGATCGTAATCGCTTGATGGTCGTTAACTTGGATACGAAGAAGATTCGTCAGGTAACGGATGGTTCTACTTGGTATACCCGTTCCGGAGGATTTGATTATTCTTGGTCGCCCGACGGCAAATGGTTTACACTTGAGTTTATCGGAAACAAGCACGATCCGTATTCGGATATAGGTTTGGTGAGTGCTGACGGAAAGGGACAGATCATTAACCTGACAAACAGCGGCTATACAAGTGGTTCTCCACGCTGGGTGATGGGTGGAAATGCCATCTTGTTCATTACCGAGCGTTACGGTATGCGTAATCATGCTTCATGGGGTTCGCTGAACGATGTGATGATAGCTTTCCTCAATCAGGATGCATACGATAAGTTCCGCCTGAGCAAGGAGGATTACGAATTGCAGAAGGAACTGGAAAAGGAGCAGGAAAAAGCTGCCCAAAAGGATGATAAGGCTTCTAAGAAAGACAAAAAATCGGACGATAAGGATGCCAAGGAAGAAAAGAGGGTGAAGGATATTGTGGTAGAAACGGAAGGTATCGAAGACCGTATCATCCGTCTGACTCCGAATTCTTCTGACTTAGCTTCGGCCATTATCTCGAAAGATGGGGAGAAATTGTATTACCTGTCAGCATTCGAAGACGGGTTTGATATGTGGAAGATGGATCTTCGCAAGCGTGAAACCAAGTTGCTGCATAAGATGAATGCCAGCTGGGCTGACATGGAAATGGATAAGGAAGGTAAGAATATCTTTATCCTGGGCGGAGGTACTATGCAGAAAATGGATGCTTCATCCGAAGGACTGAAGCCGGTTACATTCAATGCCCGCATGAAAATGTTGCCTTCTGCCGAACGCGAATATATGTTCGACAATGTATACCGTGAGGAAAAGGCACGTTTCTATAACGTAAATATGCATGGAGTAGACTGGGATGCCATGACTGCTACTTACCGTAGGTCCTGCCACATATCAACAATAACTATGACTATGCTGAAATGCTGAGTGAACTGCTGGGCGAACTGAATGTTTCTCATACGGGAGGACGATATTATCCGGATATGAAAACGGAAGCAACTGCCGAACTGGGACTGTTGTACGACTGGGATTATACCGGTGATGGTCTTCGCATTGCTGAAGTGATAGAAAAAGGACCGTTCGACCGTAAAACGACTCGTGCGAAAGTTGGAACCATCATCGAGAAGATTGACGGTGAATCCATTCAGGCAGATCAGGACTATACATCGTTGCTGAATGATAAGGTCGGAAAGAAAATTTTGGTTTCATTGTACGATCCACAGACCAAAGAACACTGGATGAAGTTGTACGTCCTGTAAGCAAGGGAGTGCTCAGTGATTTATTGTATCAGCGTTGGGTAAAACAGCGTGCAGCCGATGTAGAAAAGTGGTCAAACGGTCGTTTGGGCTATGTGCATATCGAATCGATGGACGATGGAAGTTTCCGTACGGTTTATTCCGATATTCTGGGCAAGTACAATAATTGTGAAGGTATCGTCATCGATACACGCTTTAACGGAGGCGGACGTCTGCACGAAGATATCGAGATATTATTCAGCGGAAAGAAATACTTTACTCAGGTAGTCCGTGGACGCGAAGCCTGCGATATGCCGAGCCGCCGCTGGAACAAGCCTTCTATTATGGTGCAGTGTGAGGCAAACTACTCGAATGCACATGGTACTCCGTGGGTATATAAGCATCGCGGTTTAGGCAAGTTGGTCGGAGCTCCTGTTCCGGGAACAATGACTAGTGTCAATTGGGTGAGAATGCAAGATCCGACACTGGTGTTCGGTATTCCTGTAGTAGGTTACCGTTTGCCGGATGGAAGCTACCTGGAGAATGCAGAACTCGATCCTGATATCTACGTGCTGAATGCCCCTGAAACAATTGTCAAGGGAGAAGATACACAGCTGAAGCTGCGGTAGACGAATTGCTGAAGGAAATAGATAAGAAATGATATCAGACTAGTGGTCAATAAAAAAATGCGGTGTAATCCACCGCATTTATGTCTGTCTGCTTCAGGCAGGTTGATTGTTTTTGTTTTGCAAGTAAAGTTCGTCGATGATTCCGTCCGACAAGCCGATAACCGGAACATGGATATAAGAGGCTCCGATAATATTGGCGATAGTCAGGAAAATTTCACCAGCCGGAATGATTACATCCGCGCGGTCGGGCTTCATGCCGAACTGTTCCATACGTTCTTCCAGAGAAAGCGCTTTCAGGCGTGTGTGCAACTCCTGTAAGACGGAAACCTGCATGGTCATTTTCTTCTTGTTCTTCTTGTCGGCAAGACGGTATAGCTTATTGATGTTACCTCCCGAACCGATGATATTGGTCTGCGGGTACGACTTAGCCAGTTCGGCAGATCATTTTTCAGACGTTCCCATTCACTGTCCTTCACGGCATTGTTCAGCATACGTACCGTACCGATGTTGTACGACCGGCTGCAAACCAGCTGGCCTTCCGACAGCAGGTTGATTTCCGTACTTCCTCCTCCTACGTCCACATACATGTAGTTGCCCTTCTGGTCTTCCATGTGCTCTACATGATTGTTGTATATAATCTTAGCCTCTTCCTGTCCGTCGATAATATCGATATGCACACCAGTCTTTTTTTCTATCTGTTTGATGATATCCATACCGTTCTTGGCATCACGCATAGCGAGGTAGCACATGCACGGCAGTGTTTACAATTCGTAATCTTCATCAGATGGCGGAAAGTTCATCAGCCGGATCATATTTTTCTCCTTTTTTTCTGAGATTTTTCCGATATCGAATACGTCAAATCCCAGACGGAGTGGAACACGCAACATCAGTACTTTAGAGAAATGAGCCTTGCCTTGCTCTTCCTTTATTTCCTTAATCAGCAACCGTACCGCGTTCGAACCTATATCGATGGCAGCATAGTTTGTTTTTCGAGTTTCGTTTTCATTCATATTTATATGTTTTCATTTAGGTAGTGATTGTATAATGCTTCCTGTGAACGGAAAGGAGTTTCTTCCTCCCTGAACAGATTCTTTCCGCTTCCATCTACAATACGTCCCTGCATGGTATCTTTAAATCCATCCTCTACGATGTGTTTCATTTCTTTCTTTATTACCGGATCGTATACAGGTGTAATGACTTCTATGCGGTTGTTCAGGTTGCGTGGCATCCAGTCTGCCGAACCGATGAAGACTTTCTCTTCTCCCCCCGATGCAAATACAAATATACGGGAATGTTCCAGATAGCGGTCGATGATACCGTTTATCCGGATATTTTCACTTACTCCCTCTATGCCTGTTATCAGTGAGCAGTTGCCTCGTACCACCAGCTGGATATCGACTCCTGCCTGAGAAGCTTCATACAGCTTGTTTACCATAAAGGGATCGGTAATATGGTTTATTTTTATTTTGATATAGGCATCCTTTCCTGCCTTCTTGTTTTTAATTTCGTTGTTGATCAGGGCAATGAACTTGTTTCTCATTTCGTTTGGCGAAACAAGCAGTTCCTTGAACTTGACCGGACTGTAAGGACGTTCGATGAAATCGAAAACTGAATGTACATCCTTCACGATACGTGGAGCAGCCGTCATCAGCATACAGTCGGTATACATGCGAGCATTACCCTCATGGAAGTTTCCGGTACTGATACATGCTATATCCGGTCCTTTTTTCATCTTGATATGCGTAATCTTTGAATGCACTTTCAAGCCTTCAACACCAAATATTACATTGACTCCCGCATCCTGCATCTTCTTAGACCAGTTGATGTTTGAGGCTCATCAAATCGTGCCAGCAGTTCGATGACTACCGTTACTTTTTTTTCCGTTGCGTGCGGCAGCCATCAGTGCCTTTACTACTTTCGATTCTTTGGCAAGACGGTATAATGTGATTTTAATGCTTTGCACATGTTTGTTCACTGCAGCTTCCTGAAGTACCCTGATAAACGAGTCGAAGCTGTGGAAAGGAACATGAATGAAACGGTCTTTCTTCTGTATCTTGGTCAGGATACTGTCGTTTCCATCCAGTTCTTTTTTTCAGGATAGGAGGCCATTGAGGATATTTCAGATTACTTCTTCCACAATCGGGAAACTTCATAAAATCCTTGTGATTCTGGTAACGTCCGCTGGCTATCACCGTATCCAGCTTGTCCAGATCCATCTTCTTCAAGACACGTCTGAGCATATCTTTAGGCATGCACGCATCGTAGATGACACGCAGCGGTTCTCCACGACGACGGCTTTTTACTCCTTTCGAAATCTTTTGCAGCGTACCGGTACGCAGGTCGTTGTCTATTTCCATTTCCGCATCACGCGTAAACTTGAAGGCATAAGCCTGGAAATCCGTATACTCCAGTCCCTCGAAAACCAAAGGCAGGCAGCAACGGATTACATCATCCAGATAGATCAGATAACTTTTCTCTTCATGATCCGGCAGACGGATGAATCGTCCGCAAATGTTTACCGGAAGTTCAAGAAAGGCATAGTCGGAAATCTGTTTCGTACCCTGCTGACGGCTGACTTTCACTGCCAGATAAATATTCTCGTCATTTTCAAAGTCGAAATATCTGATAGCAGAAAACCAGATGGGGATAATCGAACCGCTCAGCTTTTCCTTGTAATATGAGCGTATGAAATCCAGTTGTTCACTGGAAACTTCGGTATCCGAAATCAAGTATATATTTTCTTTTTTAAGATCTTCGGTAGTCTGTCGGATTGTTTCTTCGAAAATCTTGGTATATTCCGTATTTTGTTTGCTGATTTGCTTGATCAACTTTTTGGCATGTTCACTTTCCCGTGAAGTCGATTTATCCGTACATTCGGCAATACGGTTCTGAGTTGCCATTCGCACCCTGAAAAATTCATCCAGGTTGTTCGAATAAATTCCCAAAAATGCCATACGTTCCAGCAAAGGCACATGAGGACGTGCCGCTTCTTGTAAAATGCGGCGGTTGAAGTACATCCAGCTGATATCTCTTTCCAGATAAGGAAGTTCTTTTTTCTTCTGCGTCATAGGAAAATATATTTTTTTGTAAAGAAAATACATTCTTGTTACAAGTGTATGACAAAAGAAGAGATTTTTTACATTTTAGACAAATTCTTCCACCATGTACATATGTTCCTCAAAGTGAGTAGGAGCAAGACTCTCCAGTTCGTTTAAAATAATGCTTTCGGCAGACTGTACCCAGTAAGTGAATTTGAAGTTCGGCTGATACTCCTTGCTGAAGTCAAGCAGGCGTTTTAAATTGAATGTTTCGTCCACGATTCCTGCCCCGTTCTGCATCGCATCGTATGCATTGCATTCTTGTTCTATATGTGCCGGAACCATCAGGATAGGTTTCCTGAAATACATTGCCTCGCATATCGATTCAAATCCTGCCGTGCTGGCATATGCCTTGCATCCTGCCATTTGCCGGAGAAAGACCGTATCATCCAGCTGATAGAACGACAAGGTATCATCTATTCTCTTTACAGGCTCTTCTTCCCATCTGTCCCAGAAGAACCGGAGAGGTATGTCCGGATATTCTTTGTGCCACTGGTATACATCCTCGGCAAATCCGGAATTAACCATATAGCCATGGATATAATTATGCTGCGAGACTTCCTGATAGAATACATCCTGTCTTAGCAGAGGCGGTACGACATAAATATTTTGCTTCTTGTCCGGGTTCATCGAGTGGAAAGATAAGGCAAGGCGCCGGGATGCTCCCAGTGACGTAAGCCGGCTGAATAAATTCAGAAAGAACAGCTCTGTCTTGTTGATTGTGGGCAAGTGGAAATCTTTGTGCAGGAACAGATACTGGTGTCCGATACAGACTAGTGGTGCGGCAGGGCGATATAAGAAATAAGTAAATCCGGTCAGCAGTTCGTAGAAGTTGATTACGATATCCGCTTCACTTTTCTTGATACGTTGGTGTATGAAGCGCATGCTTTCAATATATTCGGGCAGCTTAAGCAGATTTCGTATCAGGCTGTATGGAATATTGGCCCGTGTATTAGCCCGTGTAGGCAGGAAGTTAGGACTTGAAAACTGTTTGATCGGAGCCTGAATGCTACGTGTGAAAAATCCCGGGAGCCGTTTCGACAAGCTTTTTCCCACCAGTACTTCGGTCACATGATATCCGTTGTTTGTCAGAAGCCTTTCCATGGCAATAGCTGCGTAAGATGACCTCTTCCCTCTCCCTGAACAATAAATATTACTTTCATGATGCAGCAGGTATAAGTGTAAGAACCATATTCTCGTTGTTTGTATTTTCTTTATCCATGTCAGCGGAATAATACAGAATATCCCAGTTGCCCTCTTCATCCTCAGTGAGCGCCGACATCGTTTCAACCCAGTCGCCGGAGTTCAGATAATGCACATCACCTATCATTTTATTCTCCGGATGATGAATATGTCCGCATATCACCCCTTCGCACTGACGGTTACGGGCAAATTCAGCCAATACCTTTTCGAAGTCCGATATATACGAAACAGCCGATTTCACCTTCTGCTTTATCTCCTGCGACAATGAATAGTAAGGTTTTCCCTGTTTGATTCGCCAGCGGTTATACTGCTGTTCAGCCAGAGCAGCAGTGTATAGCCGATATCCCCCAGTTTGGCAAGCCATTTCATCTGTGTAGTTACCTTATCGAATACATCTCCGTGGGTGATGAAGTAATGTCTTCCATTACTTTCCAGCATATATTCTTTTACAATACTCAGGTTGGCGAATTTCAGCGGAGCCAGGCTGTCGATAAAATCATCATGATTCCCTCTTATATAGATTACTTCTGTTCCGTAGTTTTCCATCATCTTCATGATTATTTTGAAGAACCTTGTATGTTGAGGCTTCCACTTTCCGGCACCGAATTTTTGCAGGCTCCATCCGTCTATGATGTCACCGTTCAGAATCAGCCGTTCACAGTTAGCCTGACTGAGGAAATTACATACCTGTTCTACTTTCGAGTGAGACGTTCCTAAATGAATATCAGAAAGAACAATCGTACGATAATTGCGTCGTGATTCCATGCTAAACTTATTTAATGTCCGTATTGATAAAGATTATATCCTAGATAAAACAGATACAATGAAGAGATGCAGACCATAATCAGGCAAACAGCATATGCTTTCAGCCGGTCGTTCGATAATAGATTTTTCATAGTTGTAATTTTATGCCCAAGCTTCTTGATACAGTTCATTTATTTCTTCCAGAAACTCCGACTCCATTGTTTCCAGATTTTCCAGGGCTTCTTCTTCGCTTTCCCCGTAAGCGCAACACTGTTCGTGCATGAGTGAATAGGCGTAATAACTCCCTTCCGGTGTACACGAAACTGCGTATTTTCCTGAGATAATATTCATAGTAGACTTCTTTTAAAAAAACTACCTAAAAGTACTGGTATGCTGTTACGTAGAGATGTATAAGAAGTTACTTTTCTATTAAGAACGGAAACAAAAAATCCCTCACCCGTAAGGGCAAGGGATTCAGAATATACATATAAGGTTATTAAGCCTTTTT
>ENA-OQIR01000540-OQIR01000540.1-human-gut-metagenome-genome-assembly--contig:-NODE-540-length-15976-cov-3.018171_pt1 | contig 15976 bp, 20 predicted proteins | sample MGYA00242580_ERZ504745 | MGnify/ENA primary metagenome ERZ504745 (study PRJEB26092, sample SAMD00036214) | human gut metagenome | host: Homo sapiens | study: EMG produced TPA metagenomics assembly of... | reverse complement strand
TTCACTTTTTGGGCGGATTTTGCTATAGGGGGGGGGCGGCATTCGTGCTAGGGTGGGCGAGAGTAAGAGAAAGAAATGAATGTTCCTTGCGGTTTTTGGGGAACGATGGAGGAAGAATTCAGTATCATGCCGAAGGACAGAGGCACAGCAGCAGAGTCGCAGGCAACAAGCACCGCGACCATGTCAATGCCCAAAGTACGGGTGAGCGGGAGCCGGTCCTCGGCTTCGTTCTCCCCCGTTGCCGAATGTGACATTGCGCCGACATTCTTTGACGGCACCTACTTCTCCTCTACACCGGACGGCAGCTCCACACATAACGACACCACGAACATACGTCCATTGATGGGCCATTCTGTGCCGAAGTGGCGATATCTCTATAACACGACCTTGGTCGTGCTTGATCTGCTGATGACCATTGTGGCCACGTACATCGTGTTCCTGCTCCGACCTTTCGCTTATACCTATGTGCAGAGCATTGGTCCCGGCGAATACGGCGTTTTTAGCTTCCTGCTGTTGACCTGCGTATCGTGGCTCATCAGTCTGTATTCCGCACGCTCCTATGAACGGCACACCATGGGTGAGGCTATGCCCTGTACGCCAAGCTGTTGAACGCTGCGTTCATCGATTTCATTATGCTGTGCACGTTGGGGTACCTGTTCCACCTCAATCTTCCCCGGTCGTTGAATGTGTTCATTCCGCTGGTTTCACTGGTGTTGGTTATTATCGAGCGTTGGATTATGCGCCGCGCGCTGCACCGCAACCGCATGAATGGCGAATTCAACTACCCGACTGTGGTTATTGGGTCTCCGGAAGGTATCCACCGGACGGTCGAACAATTGCGCCAGTGCCGTGGCCTCGGCTACGCGCCAATTGCGGTGTGCCCAGTGGCTTCAGTCAAGAACGAGGATGACCCGGATTCGGCGCAGCATTTGGTGTCGGTGCCCTTCACTCCTGCCAACGATGCTGAGGCACGACTGAAGGTGTTGCCACTCAACTCGCATTTGCCGCAAACCGCGAAGCGTATGAAGGCACGTACCGTATTGGTAGCTGATGTACTTACCCGTGATTCTGAGACCATGCGTACATTGTCCCTGGCCGTGGAATCCATGGGCATTGAATTGGCCCTCACTACCTCTGTGGCTGATTTGAGCGGCGCTGACCTGCATTTCCGCAACGATCCGACGATGCCAGTAGTCACTGCACGACTGACGCAGTACTCAACCGTTACCCGCATCCTCAAGCGTGTGTGCGATATCGTGCTTTCCGGTATCGCCATTATCTTGAGCTCGCCCATCATGCTATGGGTGGCATACAAGGTCAAGCGGGAAGACGGCGGCCCTGTGTTCTATTCGCAGACGCGCATCGGCATTTACGGCAAGCCGTTTACCATGTACAAGTTCCGTTCCATGCGCACTGATGCCGACGAGATCAAGGCGAAACTGGCTAAGGAACGCGGCATTGAGGATCGTTTTATCTTCAAGCTCAAGGACGATCCACGCGTGACTAAGATCGGTCACTTTATTCGTAAAACATCGCTGGATGAGTTCCCGCAGTTCTTTAACGTGTTCAAGGGCGATATGAGCTTGGTTGGGCCTCGCCCGCCGCTGCCTGAAGAAGTCGCGCGATATGACATGCTGTATTCCACGAGACTGCTGGTTAAGCCTGGTATTACTGGACCGTGGCAGATTTCCGGACGCAGCGATTTGACTCAGGAACAGTCGGAGTATGCGGATGTGTCGTATATTCAGGACTGGTCTATTACGGGAGACATCGTGATTCTGTTGAAGACTGTGGTGGCAGTGTTTAAGGGGACTGGATCGTACTAGTTTTCTTTGGGAATGTTGAAATGTTGAGAGGGCGTCAGCTTCTTGCTGACGCCCTTCTTTTGTCTCTCCCTCAGAGCCTGTGACTGACAGTCCTCGTCAGAGGGAACTTTTACTGCTTGTTGATGGAGCAGGCAGCAGTGTCGGTGGTAACACCGGAATCAATCCAGCCCATTGGAGTTTGGTCGATGGTGAGGTCGGAGACAGCCTTGGTGGACGTGGTCACGTCGAAGGAATAGGTGACGGACTCTCCAGGAGCTATCGTGGCATTGCTCGCATACACGGTTTTACCATTCAATGTTTCTTGACGGCTCTCCGTCACTGAACCACCACTGGTCTTAAGGTTTGAGATGGAGCCGCCGGCAGGCGCATAAATCAGAGTTTTTTCCACACCTTGTCCGCCGGAGCCAAGGATATAGCTCGTTAGAGCACCAATCTGACTGCTCTCCAGTGTATTTGTTATCTTATATTCCACATGATAGGTCTGAGAACCATCATTACCACAGGTGGAACGAGTCACCTTCGAAGTACGATGAATATACCATCCCATCTTTGATGGATTCCGCTCAGTCACATACACTCCCACCTGCGGGTTTTCCTCGCTGCTTGGCGTCTGCGCGGTAAAGCCTGCATCACTAATGGTTTTTCAGCAGTTTCGTCGAATGCGTACATGGAGAAGTGGCGGCCTTCGGCCATGATGCCCATGAGCTGGGCGACCTTGGTGAGTTTAGTCAAATCAACATTGCTGAACATACTACCGACTGTTTGTTCTGCGACTTGAGCAAATAGGGCGTCCTGCATGGAGACTGGGTAATCGACATACACCTTGTTCAACAAAAACTCAGCAGTGTTATCTCCCGTAAGCACCGTTCCATCAGGAATAGTGACATTACCACTGATTTTCGTAAGTTCCTGCAAAAATACAGGATCAACCATGAGCACGCCGTCCAGCTGAGTATTGCTTCCCCACGGCGTGCGCTGCCAAATCGCGCGCATACCTTCGGCACTGCGTGAAGTATCAGGGTATACGGCCAAATCTCGCACATCGAATGACATGTTCAATGGTCCCCACTGCCGGAAGATGCGCTGCTCGTCTTCCGTAGGATCACCAGCACCATATGGATATATTCACCATTCGAACGGAAATCACCGATACCGATCTTGCCGTTGTCGGTAGTTACCACACCCACAGAACCAATCAGGCCACCGGACGAACGCTCCTCCGAAGTGGTCATAGCCATCAACGCATACGTGCGCGGCTGATCGGAGCCAAGGAAGTCCGGTAGAATCTGGAACGTGCCGGACAGCTGATTGACTTTGTCCGCCATCTTGGTCAGCTGCGTATTGCCGGTGGCATAGGCGTTCTTCACCATGCCGATATGGGCCTTCGGCAGCTGCTGATACTTCTGCACCTGCTGCTGCAGTGACTGGTTCGCGGTGGCAATATTCTTCTGGCTTCCAGAATCGGCTGCAGATTCAGCTGACCGTCGCCTGAGCTGAGCTGTGCGCTCTTCAGCGTGGAAAGCACGTCCATGAACTGCGACACCGAATCACTGACCAGCGAATCCACCACCGAAGTCATGCCCTGCACAGTGGTGATGTCGTCGCCGTACACCGGCGCCTTCGAAGCGATGTTCCACAGCGTGCCGTGCGCAATCTCGTTCGCAGCCGCGGTCTCGGTCTTTGCCTGGCTGATCTGCTGGCTCACCGTATCGAGGTTGTCGAGGTTACCGAGGTCGGTTACACTGCCCACGGCCAGATGCGGTGCCTTCTGCGTGGAATACTTGCTGCGTGACCTGCCCTATGAACTCTCATGCTAACTCCCAAAACTAATCTTATTGACTTGTAACCTCTTGCAATAACCAACCGCCTATTATGCCCCGGTCTTGTGCACAAAGCGTGTTCGCCCCCGCTTCTGCACATATTCCGAACCGACTGGACCACCCCTGGGTATAGCGTATTGGGGTGCTTTGAGAGGCTGCTCGGCCAAGCACGCGAAGACGACGGTCGCCGAATACACCGAATACGCATTGATATGCGAGGCGCATATATCACTGAACAGATACGCCACCGACACCGCCAAGGCAACAGACCGGGCAACAGAAGTGGGGTAGTGCGTGACTGGAGTTCAGGGAATCAAAAATCGTCGCGGCGAACTGCAGCGGGTGCTGAGCCGCGAGGAATCATATGTAGACGCAAACTCAGCCGGGCGGCGTTCATCTCCATCGCGATATTGACCTTTATTACCTTCGTGGGCAACTTCACGCAGCTGCAGCTGAGTTCCGCGCTGCCGATTATCGTTTCCGAATTCCACATCTCCGTAACCACCGGGCAGTGGCTCACCTCCGTGTTCCAGCTGGTCATGGGCGTGATGGTGCCGCTGACCGCGTTTCTGACCCGACGCTTCTCCACCCGCCAGATCGTCATCTGCTCGATGGCGGTGTTCACAATCGGCTCCGTGCTGGCATGGTTGGGGCCAAACTTCGTATGGGTGTTGGTCGGGCGCGTGCTCGAAGCTGCCGGCACAGGCGTGATGTGGCCGGTGCTGCAAATCACCGTGTTCTCCATTTACCCGCTGTCTCGCCGCGGGTTTGCCATGGGCACGGTGGGCATGGCCATGAGCGTGGCGCCAGCCATCGGCCCCACCTTGGGCGGCTGGCAGACCGATGCCAACGGCTGGCGCTCGATCTTCCTGACCATGACCATCATTGGCGTAATCTCGCTGCTGGCGGCCATGTTCGGACTGCATAATTTCGGTTCACACGACCCTTCGGCCCGCGCGGACTTCTTCTCGGCATGCCTGTCGGTGATCGGCTTTGGCGGGCTTATGTTCGGCTTCACCAATTCAGAGACCTATGGATTCGCGGCACCGGTCACGTGGGGGCCGATGGTTGTGGGGCTGGTCGGCATCGTGTGGTTTGTGATGCGCAACCTGCGCGCTGGCAAGCGGTATCGCGAGGCCGTAGCCAAGGACGAGTCGGCACTCCCCCAGCCGCCGCTGCTGGACTTGGAAGTGCTGAAGAACCGTTCGTTCACCGTCGGCACCATTACCGCGTCGCTGGCGTTTTTCGCCTTCAGTTCGATTTTGGTCATCATGCCGCTCTACATCCAGACTGACCGCGGCTATTCGGCCACGATGAGCGGTCTGATCATGCTGCCGGGCGCTATCGGCCAGTGCGTCTCCCAGTTCTTCGGCGGCCGCGCGATGGATCGGTTCGGCGCGCGCCCGGTGGCTTTGTTCGGTTCGATTGTGTTGACCCTTGGCACCTTGGGCATGTCGCTGGTGGCGATGGATACGTGGATCTGGTGGGTATCGATCTGCCAGTTCATCCGTCAGATCGGCATGGGTTTCCTGCTGATGCCGATTACCACGTGGTCCCTGAATTGCCTGAACGGGCCGAGCGAAGTGTCCGCCGGATCATCGGTGACGAATACCGCGCGTCAGATTGCGGGCGCTGTGGGCGCACCCGTGTTGGTGATTCTGATGGAAACGTTTGCCGCTTTGCATAAGCAGGGCGGCGCCTCCGCCGTCGCCGCTTCGATTTCGGCATTCAATGGGCGCTGCGCATCTCCGCAATGATCTGTCTGGCAATGGTGTTGATGGTGTTCTTCGGCGTCAAGGGCGACGGTGCCGGTCGTACGCGAGACATTATTTCCTTGCGCGCGCTGCGCGAACGGCGTGCGCGGCGTATGGCTGCGAACTGACGGCAGATTCAACCATTCTCAACATAATGAGAAACCCCGGTTCCAGCACCGGGGCTTCTTATTATGTTGTGCTATCGCAGGATTTCAGCTGGAGTCTATTACGCCCTGCCCATCAGCGTCAGGACAATCAGCAGCACGTTGAGCGCCACAATCAGTGCCACCACAATCATAAAAATCACGTGCTTGACGGTTCCATCAGCCACTTGCCCATGAGTTCCTTGTCATGCGTGTATCGCATCAGCGGAATCACGCGAACGGGATGCCGATGGAAAGCACCACCTGGCCGATGACCAGCGCCTGAGTCGGGTCCTTGGCGAACCACAGCACAATCAGTGCCGGCACCAGCGTGACCACGCGGCAGGCCCACATCGGGGCGTTAACGTGCAGCAGACCGTGCATGATTTCCGAGCCGGCGTACGTGCCGACCGATGTGGAGCTCAGCGACGAAGCCAGCAGACCGATGGAAAGATCGTGCCGATCACCGGGCCAAGCACCTGCGTGATCGCCCGCTGTGCGCCGTCGATGGAATCCGTGCCAGACATGCCATGCAGCGAGTTGGCGGCGAGCACCAGCATCGCCAGATTCACGGTGCCGGCCAGCAACAGCGCCCAGACCACATCGATTTTCGAGCCTTTCAGCTGCGTTTTGATCGACGGCTTTTCGCCGCCTGCGTAATGGTCGTTCACCAGCGTGGAGTGCAGGTAGATGGCGTGCGGCATCACGGTGGCGCCCAGAATCGAGGCGGCCATCAGCACCGAGTCGGTGCCTTGGAAGCGTGGAATCATGCCCTTGACCACTTCGCCGGGGCTCGGCGGGTCCACGAACAGGCCTGCGATGAAGCCGAATGTGATAATCAGCAGCATCACGATGATGATGCGCTCGAACGTGGTTTGCGTCTTGCCACCTTGGAACCACAGCATCACCGTGGAGATTGCGCCGATCACCAGACCGCCGATGAACAGCGGCAATCCGAACAGCAGGTTCAGGGCGATGGCGCCGCCGATCACCTCGGCCAGATCGGTGGCGATGGCGATGACTTCAGCTGCATGAAGAACATGAAGCGGCCAGCATCGCTCATACGCTCACCCAGCAGTTCCGGCAGGGATTTGTTGGTCACGATGCCGAGTTTTGCGGACTGATACTGGATGAGCACGCTCATGGCGTTGGCGAGCACCAGCACCCACACCAACAGGTAGCCGTATCGCGCGCCGGAGGTGATGTTGGCCGCCACGTTGCCAGGATCGACGTAAGCCACGGCCGCCACGAACGCGGGGCCGAGGATGCTGGCCAGCGCATGGTCATGCGGCTTTTTCTTGCCGTTTGCCACGGTTCCAGCTCCGGCTCCGACTCCGGCAAGCTGGCGTTCCTTCTCGATTTCCGGTGTTTCCTGTTCGATGTCTGCCACGGCGTTCGTCATAGTGGTTGCCGCAGTGGCATCTGCTGCGGTGTGTGTTACTGCCATATCGTCTGTTCCTATTCCCTTCTCCCTTCATACCGGGCTCAGTTATAGCGCGGGCATGTTTCTCACGTCAACAGACGGACAATCTGCGGACGATTGATGGATGACTGGCGGACTGGCAGCTGGCATTCCCCGCCATCTCGCTCATGAAATGTGACAAACCGCCGAAAACTCGCTCATGAAATGAGGAAATTACTAGAAAACTCGCTCATGAAATGTGCCAGACGGCAGAAAACTCGCTCATGAAAGTGTAAAATCATGCTATAGCAGTAATTCGGAAAGGGGCTCCTCATGTATCTCAAACGCAAAGCCGATGCCTATCTCAATGCATGGAAATCCGACCCGAATCGCTCCCCGCTAATCATCAAGGGCCCTCGTCAAGTAGGCAAGACAGAGACTATCGATTACTTTGCCGCACACAACTACCGTTCGGTAGTGGAAATCAACTTCGTTGAGGAACCGAAATATCGCGCAATCACTGCGGACGGTTATGGCGCGGATACCATCGTCCGCAATATTTCCCTGATCGACCCAGCTAAAAAGTTCATTCCGGGCGATACGCTCATCTTTTTCGACGAAATCCAGGCCCATCCTGATATCGTCACTGCACTGAAGTTCTTTAAAATCGACGGCAAATATGATGTGATTTGCAGCGGTTCAATGCTGGGCATCAGCTATAAGCAAATCGAAAGCAATAGCGTGGGATATAAGACCGACTACGAAATGCGATCGTTGGACTTCGAGGAATTTCTGTGGGCTCGCGGATACGATGAGGCCGTCATCGAAAGCATGTTCACCCACCTGTGTGATGCTACGCCATTCTCTGAAGTGGAAATGAACGTCTTCTCCACGGCATTTATGGATTACTGCGTGCTTGGCGGCATGCCTGCGGTTGTCGCCTCCCATATACGCACTGGCACGTTCGAGGGAACACTGCAATTGCAGCGCCAGCTTATTTTGGACTACCAGGAGGATATCCGCAAATACGCGCAAGGACTCGATCAGGCACGAATTCTCAACGTGTTCAACCATATTCCCGTGCAACTCGCCAAGGAAAACAAGAAGTTCCAAATCAGCAAGGTTGCCAGCGGAGCGCGTTTCAAAGACTATCGAGGATGCGTGGAATGGCTTGAAACCTCGGGAATGGTGAATATCTGCCGATGTATGTCCTATCCTGAACTGCCGTTGAAAGGCAATTATGACGAAAACAAGTTCAAGATATATTTCGGCGATACCGGTCTGTTCGTAGCGATGCTTGACGACGAGGCCAGTGATGATCTGCGGGCCAATCGTAATCTTGGTGTCTATAAGGGTGCTATGTACGAGAGCATCGTCTCTGAAGCGCTACGGAAATCCGGCTATGACCTGTACTACTACAAAAAAGAGGATTCCACACTGGAACAGGATTTCTTCGTCCGCACGCGCGAATGGCTGGTGCCGGTGGAGGTGAAATCGAAAAAAGGCACCGCCAAATCCATGCGGACGCTAATCGCTTCGGATTCTTATCCGGAAATTCAGTTCGGCGTGAAACTATCCGCCGGCAATATCGGTAGTAGCGAACACGTGTTCACCGCACCATACTTCACCACATTTTTGCTCCGACGGCTCCTGCGCGCTTATGACGAGGGGCAGGCACCTATGCTCAACAATCCTGAGCGGTAGCCCCTATTCGTCTGCGGGCACGGCCTGGCCCGGGCAGGTGTGGAGGACGGCGAGCATGGCGTCCTTTTCTTGGGAGGTGACGGTGAGCTGGTACTTGTCTTTGACGCCAATCTGGCGGGCCACGTAGTCGCAACGGTAGTCGGCGTTGGTGGGTAGCCAGTAGGCGGCGGAAGCCGATCCCTTCTCCTGATTGGCCGGGCCGTCGACGGCCAGCAGGTTGTAGGGGTCATTGCCGAATTCATGGCGTTTGGCAGTGGACCAGTCGCGCGCACCGGATTGCCAAGCGTTTTCAAGGGCCACCACATGGTCGATCTGCACTTTGGCGCTGGTGGCGCGGCCACGTACAAAATGGATGGTCTGAGCGGTGTACGGATCGGCCAGTGTGCCGGACTCGACCACACAGGAACCGGCGTATTTGTAGGTGATGTCCGTGAGATCACGGGCGAGCACGTCGTCGCGTACGTCGCAGCCATTGCCGTCGACGTCGGTGGTGCGGAAACCGAAGGAATCGCGGTCGTAGCCGGAGGAGCTTTGGTTGTCGTCTACGGCGAGCGCGTTCAAAGTGTCGGCGGCTGAACCGGTGGCAGTGTAGCCACCGGTGATTTTGGCCGCGTCGGAGCTGACCTGCGGCAGTAACAGGCCGATGGTCACGCCGATTGCTACGGCGAGAACGATGAGAATCAGCACGCGCTCCAGCGGTCCAGAGGCGTTGAAACGACGGCGGAAGTGGGCGTTACGACGTGCATCAATCACGCATAGGTGAAGGTGAGGGGGTCGTGGCCGGCGCGGTGGGGCCGTCGAGGGCGTCGATGGCAGCGTGTTCATCGGCGGTCAGGGCGAAGCGAACAGGTCGAGATTCTCCCTCTGACGGTCGGCATGCACGGACTTGGGATGATGATCGTGCCGTTTTCGATGTGCCAGCGCAGAATCACCTGGGCCGGGCTGACTCATGGGCGGCGGCGATCTTCTCGATGGTGCCGTCGCCGGCGTTGAGGTCGGCGCCACGCGCCATCGGCGAGTAGGCCTCCACGCGATGCCGTGCTCCTTGCAGAACGCCACCACTTCGCGCTGCTGCCACGTGGGGTGCAGCTCAATCTGATTGACGGCCGGCCATGCGCCGGTCTCCTCGTGCAGACGCTTCAGATCGGCGGGCATGAAGTTGCATACGCCGAGTGTGCGTGCCATGCCTTCGTCGCGCAGCTTGACGAACGCCTTCCAGGTGTCGGTGCTGCGCCAGTCGAACGGCGTGGGCCAATGGATCATGTACATGTCCACGTAATCGAGCTGGAGGAGTTTCAGCGAGTTGTCGAAGCTTTGAGCGCGGAATCGTAGCCCTGCTGGGAGTCGCGCAGCTTGGTGGTGACCCACAGGGTCTCGCGCTTGGTGCCCTTGTTGTATCCGGAAGCGGCGAGCGCGCGGCCCACGCCGGCCTCGTTGTTGTAGCCGGCCGCACCATCGATATGGCGGTAGCCGGCTTCCAACGCGGATTCGACGACGGGGACACGCCCTCGTCGTCGATACGTAGCACGCCGAGACCGACTTGCGGAATGGAATGACCGTCTTTCAAGGCGATGTCCGGCACGTTGGCGGGATTGATGTGTTCGTTGGTCATGGCTTGTGATGCTCCTTCATGTACTGCAACTACACGCCACTGTACACGGTTATGCAGGCGATGTGCGGGTGCTGCAACCAAACGGCATGATTGCGCCCGGCCTTCCGTGTGGGAGAGCCGGGCGCAATCATGACAACATCACGCTCTACTCCTGCGGCCGGCCCTCGCCCTATTGTTCCCGGGCGCGAATTTGCCCCGGCACAGGCGTCAATCGATTGACGTTTGCACCGGGGCAGAAATCGTTGTCCCGGTACGCAATTTCGGGCCATTTTCGAGAACCAGGACAAGACAATCCCCAAAGTCCACATACCCCGACAAACAGAATCGGCGGAATACAGCCAATCCCGAAATCAACATACTGTCCCGGTTCTCACGTAGAACGATTGACGTGCAAACCGGGGCAACGGGAATTGTCCCGGTACGCGAAAAACACCCGTTTTCGCAAACCAGGACAGTGATTTCTGTCCTGGTACCCACATCAAACGATTGATGCACGAACCGGGACAGAATCGCATCGCTGCGCCGAGACAGACGCATCTGACAGCCGACAACCGATAAACGACAGCCGACAGATGGCATCTGGCAGCCGGTTGCCGCTGCCGGCAACCGCATCATAATGCCGCATCAGTCTCTATCAGGAGCGCTTACGACGCAAAGCAAGCGAGACCCCGCCGGCCACGCCGAGAACGACAACCGCAAGACCCACGGCAGTCACCGCGCTACCGGTATTGCTCAGCACACCAGTGATCTTGTCGCCATTCGCACCGTTGGTCTTATCGCCCTCGCCCGTATCGGGATTGATAGTAGCCCCGCCATTACCCGCACCGTCCGAGCCGTTGCCGGAACCACCTTCGGCCCGAGCGGTAACCGCAACCGTATAGGTTTCGGTGACATTCGGATTCGACTTGAGCGTTACGGTAACCTTCGCCGCATCAGCGGGAGCGGAGAAATCGTAATCGAGCGTGAACTGGTCGGCGGAAAGCGTCACGTTGCCCATGCCTGCGGAATAGTTGCCCACGACCTTGAGATCATGGTCGGCATCGATGGCATCGCCCACCTGATAGGTGGTTTTGCTTGGCGTGACGGTCAGGCTGGAGACCTCCTTTTGGGCGAGGCCGGCAATGGCATCGGCAACAAGCTTGATCACATCGTTCACGTCCTGCTCGGTGTAGGTGCTGCCGGCAAGCAGCACGTCAGCGGCGGCAAGCGCCTGATCGAGTTTGGCGAGCGACTCGTTGGTGTACTCATCGCGATTGATTTTCCCGGCTTCGGCCACGGCCTTGTCCAGGTTCTCCGTGGATGGCTTCACCGGAGTTTCGGTCTTTTTGACGAGTGAGACCTTGTCCACATTGCCCCATGCGTCGGCAGGCAGGTTGCCCGTGATGGTGATGGTCGCTGTGCCATCAGCACCCACGGTGACAGGCACGGTGGCGGTATCGAACTTAACCCAACCGTTGAGTTCCAGCGCATCGGACGTGGTCTTGCCACCCGTTGTGGCGGAGAGGGCCACACCATCGGTAATAGCGGCGTTGTCCGCTGCCGCGCCTTGGCTCATGGCGGTCAGCACGTATTCGCCAGGCTCGAGTCCGGTGATGGTCTGCGTGGCGGAGAAACTGTAGCATCGGATGCCCAAAACTTCAGCGCGCGCTTGCCGTCGGCGGCGTTGCCACTGTCTTCGGTGATGGACGCACCGGTGCCGGCAATGGTCCAGTTCTTATCGTTCTCAGCGTTCTCGAAGCTGCCGTCCGTTACGTAATCCTTGGCGGGAGTGGCGGTGACGGTGACGGTGACGGTCACGTCGTGGCCAGCGTTGGTGGTGCCGGTGATGGTGTATGTGCCTGCGCCACGAATCCAGTCAAGCGCAGCGGATTGCCAGGTCACGGTTTCGGTCTCGTCCACCCCATCCTGATAGTGTGCGGCCACCTCACTCGGCAATTGCGCTTTGATCGCGTCGATGGAATCCGAGTCAGTCGCGGTAATCTCCACTGGATCTATCTTGGTGAACACATGATCGGTGACGGCACGGTGTGAATGTACTTGAACGTCGGCAGAGAGGCGAGCGCCTTGCCATCGAAATCGAACAAAGCTTGGTTATCGACACCCGAGCCGCCCCAGTACAGGCCGGCGTCATTGGGATCGTATTCGCCGGCCGCTTCAGTGGCCCAGCCGCCACCGTACTTGTTCCACGTATCCACCAGTTCGGCGTTATCCTTGCCGCCGGTGCCCACGGGCACCCATGCGGGCTCCCAGTAGAACACACCCAGGCCGTCGTTTTCGCCATCGCCATCATTGTCGCCGATATTGTTCACGGCCTCGGCGACGCGCGAATCTCATCGGCCTGGCCTTGCGGGCTGATGTCGTATTTCTTGAGGTTATCGGCGGTTACTTTACTGGGCACTGTGTTGGAATCGTCGTCGCCATCATCCAAGGTGTATGCCCACGACGTTTCCGCCACCATCACATCTTTCTTATAAGTGGAGGCCACGTTCTTGAGCACGCTGGTGAGGTTTTCGGTGGTGCCATGCCAGAACGGGTAGTAGGAGCTGGCGAACACATCGTAATCCACATTGTGGTTGCTCAACTGTTTGGCGTAAGTGGCGTAGGTGCCGGCTTTCTCCGGGTTGGTGAAATGAATGACGACCTTGGCTTCGGGGAGCACTTCGCGTATGGCTTTGGAACCTGCGGAGAATACTTTGGACATGCCGTCCCAGCCGGAGATGCCGGCGATTTTCGCAGTGGTTTCGTTGCCGACCTGCACCATGCCGACGTCCACGCCGGCTTGTTTGAACGTGGTCAGAGTCTGCTTGGTGTAGTCGTATACGGTGTCGGCGGTTTTGTCCGCGTCGCCTTCAAAGGATTTCCACGCCTTGGGCACCTGCTGCTTGCTGGGGTCGGCCCAGAAATCGGAGTAATGGAAGTCGACCAGCACTTTCAGCCCTGCTGCCGTGGCTCGCTTGGCCATGGTCAGTGCGCGATCGGCGTTGACGTTGCCGCCGCCATATCCTTGGCCGTCTGCGGTGAACGGATCGTTCCACACACGCAGACGCACATAGTTCACGCCGGATTCCTTGAGCAACGTGAACAAATCCTCGACCTCGCCATTGGCGTTCTTGAACGTGACGCCGCTTTCTTCCAGCGAGAGCATGGATGAGACGTCCATACCGCCGATGAAATCATCGCTTAAGCCTTGGATGGCCTTGACCGAGACGTCGGCTTTAACTGGTTCTTCTTCGGCGGCGTTTACAGTGAACGTGCCTCCTGCGCAGAGCATTATGGCGGCCACGCCGGATGCCATAATGCGAGTAAGCGCGGTATTTCGGCGCATGCTTTTTCTCCTTTGAATGGTGAACGCTCAGAACGAACGCCCAGTGATGCTTGGCGCTTCCTTTCCTTATGCGCCACGCGGTACAGCTGTGTACCACGCAATCGCCACCTTAGCACTTTATGCCGTGTTGGTCAACCGGTGTATCAACGCCTCGTACGGCCCAGTACAGCAACACCAGCATTACAGCAATGTCGTTCAGCGTGTGGAGGCGCGGGCGATGACCTGGGATTCGGTGGTGAGCAGTTCGGACTTGGTGATGCTGCCGTCGATGCGTCCGAGGATGCGATCCACTGCCGTGGGAGCCGTCCAGTCAAGGCGGGAATCCATGGTGGTCAGCGGAATCTGCAGGTAGGGGGCTTCCTCGTTGTTATCGAAGCCGATGACCTGCACCTGCACGGGCACCTCATAACCAGCGGTGCGCAGAGCGGTCAATGCGCCGATGGCCAACTGATCGTTCAAGCAATCACACCGTCGAATGGCACGCCGGAATCAATGAGCCGCTGGGTCACACGGGCACCGGCTCCGATGGTCCAATCCTGATCGGTGTTGCCAATCAGCTGCGGATCCAAGGAGAGCCCACGCCTACGGGTCTCTTCGATGATGCCGCGCAGACGCAGCTGCGCGTTGCCTTCTACGGCATTCAGCAATGCATCTTCGTCGTAAACGTCACGGGCACCGATCACTGCAAGTCTGGTGGAACCGCGGTCATACAGGTAGCCTGCGGCCATGGCGGCTGCGGATACATCGTCTGGGGTCACGTGATCCACAATGCCCCACGTGTACGCGCGCCAACGATGACCAGCGGAAAATCAACCTTCAGATCATCGGGCGAAATGTTTTCCACCTCGCTCATGGAAAGGATCATGCCATCGGACACCGTGGAGTTGAACTTCTTCAGCAGATCGCGCGCGCCTTTCGCGGAGCCTTCCGCATACGTGGTGACGTATACGGAATAGTCGCGCTGACGGGCGGCCTCGATGGTGCGGTTGGCGAGCTCGGCCAGATATGGCGGAATCAGCGAAGGCACGGCGAGGGTGATGAAGCCGGTGTGATCGCGGTTGAGGTTGCGGGCGGCCACGTTGACTCGGTAGTCGAGGTCCTTAATGACCGACTCGACCTTGGCACGGGTCTCATCTGTCATACGCCCGGAGCCATTGATCACGTTCGACGCAGTTTTGAGCGATACACCGGCGGCCTGAGCGACATCGCGTAGCGTCACTCGACGCTTGGCTGTTTTCTCGTCGCTCATGCCACACTCCTCTATCCGGACAACATTGCCATTCTAGCGCGGTTTAGCAGGACGTTTTAGCGATAAGAATGGCGTTGCGGTTCAGCGTATATCCAACGGCGTCAGTCTCGCAACGGTGGGCGATGATGGGATCACCTTCCACACCGTTGACGGCGACGGGCTGGTTTGAGCGGTTGAGGTAGAAATCGAAGCGGGTGGAGCCGTCTGCGGATCGGCGGATGGTGTGCAGGATGCGGGGATCTGTGGTGGGATAGGTTGGAGTTTGACCACTCTCAGTCGGCTGCGCCGACAACTCCTGCCATCGGGAGCCAAGTGCTTTGAGCAACTGGGCAATGTCGTGACGGTTGAGGTCGCAGCCACGTAGATGGCGGTACCGTTGCCATAGGGGCGGCTGGTGATGGCGGGGGTGCGCTCCAGCTCCCAGTCGGCGGCGGACTTACCTGCGTAAGAGGCAAGCACTGTGTGTCCGCGGCTACGGAAGTCACGTCGTTCTGCCACAGGCGGGTCGTCAGACCATTGGACAGGCTGATTTCGCTGGGCTCGCCTTCGGCTTCTTCACCGAGGATGTTGAATTCTTCGGAGCGGATGCCGAGCATGTCGCGTAGGAGCCCGTTGCCGGCGCCGGGGTAGCCGCCGAGGCCGATGTGGAAGTGCTCGTCGATCAGGCCGACGGCATAGCCGACGATGACGGTTCCGCCGGCCTTCGCGAAGTCGGCGATACGGAGAACGTCTTCGTCGGACAGGCTGAGCACGGTGGGCAGCACGATGGTTTTGTAGCCGGTCCAGTCGTAGGCGAGCGGCACCACGTCCGCGCGCAGCCCGGCATCCAGGAAGCCGCGGTACCAGTCGCGCACGTCGTGCCAGTGGTTGAGTTTCATGCTCGGCAGGGTTTCGGAGCGTGTGGCCCATTCGGATTCCGCGCTGAACAGGATCGCCGTGCCGGCACGCTCGAGCTCAGTGCCCTGCAGCCCGGCGTCGGAGAGGGTCTTCAGCGCCTTACCGAGCTCGCATACGCCGCGGAAGACCTTGGAATCGGCACCCGCGTGGGGCAGCATGGCGGAGTGGAACGCCTCGCGCCCGACTTGGATTGCCGCCATTGGAAAAAGCAGATGCGTCGGCGCCATGGCCACGTGGGCCAGGG
>ENA-OQIR01000539-OQIR01000539.1-human-gut-metagenome-genome-assembly--contig:-NODE-539-length-15977-cov-2.194700_pt1 | contig 15977 bp, 15 predicted proteins | sample MGYA00242580_ERZ504745 | MGnify/ENA primary metagenome ERZ504745 (study PRJEB26092, sample SAMD00036214) | human gut metagenome | host: Homo sapiens | study: EMG produced TPA metagenomics assembly of... | reverse complement strand
TGATTGGCCGGGGCGCCTTAGGAAACCCTTGGATTTTCCAGCAGGTCAACGCCTGGCTCGGTTCCCAGGTTCAGCTGCCCGCTCCGGGGCCGGCGGAAAAATGTACGGTAATGCTGAGGCACATCAGGCTTTTATGCGATTATAAAGGAGAAGAGCACGGCATGCGGGAGGCCCGGAAGCACGCCGGCTGGTATTTGAAGGGGCTGAAGGGCGCGGCAGGCTTTCGGCGGGAGGCTGGTTCTCTAAAAGCCTATTCCGATCTGGAAAGCCTTTGCCGAAAGGTATTAGAGGAAAATCAGCAGGACAAAAAAGAGGTTTTTTGTTGATGGAACAAGAGAAGCCGAATCATCGGATAAAAATAGTACCGCTGCGGAATCGGCCTGGGCTGTGCGGCCCCGCGGCAGCATGGTTCAGCGGCAAATGGGGAATTCCGGAGGCTGAGTACCGCCGGAGCATGGAGGGCATGCTCCAAAAAAACGCAGCGGTTCCCCAGTGGTATGTAACCCTCGGCGGGCAAGGGGAAATCCTCGCCGGCGCCGGGGTCATTGAAAACGATTTTCACAACCGGAAGGATCTTTCCCCTAATTTATGCGCTTTGTTTGTAGAGGCTCCCTGCCGCTGCCAGGGGGTCGCAGGAATGCTTCTCGACTTCATAAGAAGGATCTGGGAAAGCTGGGAATCCCTGTTTTATATCTGGTCACAGGCCATACTGGCTTCTATGAAAAATACGGCTGGCGCTTTGTCACCATGGCTATGGGCGACGATCAGCAGCCGCTCCGGCTGTATCAGTCACCCGCTTTTTCACCGTCCCCGCCCTCCGCTTTGCGCTGACCTCAGCACGGATCTCAGATTTTTCGGCCTTCCATGATCTAGGTTTTTTCCTGGAGCATTCTCACCAATTCCTCCACCAGCCTTCTCTGCTGGCGGGTTAAGCCCTCCACAGAAATCATTTCCTCGTCGTCAAGTCCCAGAAGATAATCGGTGGAAACCCGGTAAAGCCCCGCCAGCTTAATTAAGATATCCTGCGATGGCGTTTTTACGTTGTTCTCATAGCCGCTGATACTGGTTTTTGAAAGATTCAGACGGTTGGCTACTTGAGTTTGGGTTAAATGGTGCTGCTGCCTGAGATTTTTTAACCGATATCCGAAATCAAATACCATACAGGAATTCCCCTTTAATGCAAATTTTTCCTATTTTACAACATAAGTGTAAACGAAACCGATACACTTAAAGGGTACTTATTAGAGAAATATGACGACTAAAAGTTTACATTCCTTGCCGTTATGCTATTATTATGATATATGATAAAATGACGCTACAGATTCGGCAGGGGGGGAACTGATATGTCCGGAAGGCTATTGGAAAAATTAGCGAAAGAGGAGCATTGCTTCATCTCCGACTTAAACCGCGCCTGCGACTATGAGGAAATCATCCGTTATTTAAAGGGACTGGATCTCTCCCAGTATAGTTTAGAGGAATGCTCCTACGCTTTCTCCTATATTTTCCAGGAAACGCTGCTGTTTAATTCCTACGAACAGGTTGACGATTTTTTAAGCTCAAAACAGTAAAAGATAAAAAAGCCTCCGGGGGAAGCGGCGCTTCCCCCGGAGGCTTTTTATCTTTTAAGAGATGATTCCTTCAGAATAAAAATATTTCAATGTAAAATCCGCGGGCCTTAATACCGGATTTTTCCTGTCCGGCAAGCATTGAAATCGAAAGTATCAAACATTAACAATAAAATCTTTAAAACCATTTTAGCATTTTGTTCTGAAAGCCTTACCGCGGCGTCACGTCGTTAGGATCTCCAAAATAAATATCGTACCACACCAAAAAGATATAAATCGTCCACACCTTACGGGAATTATCATCCTTATTATGGTAATGGTCGTCTAAAAACTGAGTGATCACGTCGGTGTTGAAGAATTTTTTGGCGGTTTCCGAATGGAATTTTTCCTTGACAATATTATAATACTTTTCATCCCTCAGCCACACTCTGGTGGGAACCGGGAAGCCAAGCTTTTCCTTCTGGGCGGTTTCCTGAGGCAGATGCCGGTTGGCAGCCTGCCGCATAGCGTATTTGGTATTCTTTTTATTCACCCGCAGCCTCGTGGGCAGCTTGGACGCCACCTTGAATACCTCCTTATCCAGGAAAGGCACCCGCAGCTCCAGGGAATTGGCCATACTCATGCGGTCTGCCTTCAGAAGGATATCTCCTACCATCCACAGGTTGATATCCAGGTACTGCATTTTGGTTTCCTGATCGTAGCCCCGCACCCGGTCGTAAAACTTTTTGCACAGGCTCTGGGGCCTGGTCACGATAGAGGGGTCCTTTAAAATGCGGCGCTTGTCCTCGTCGTCATACATAAAGGCGTTGCCGATAAATTTTTCCTCCGTCTCTCTCGAGCCGCGGATGATAAAGCTCTGGCCCTTGAAATGGGGCAGCTTTTTCACTTCCTTCGCCAGCCACAGGCGGAATTTGGAGGGCAGAATTTTTTGATAGGCTTTAAACACGTGGGGCTCGTTATAAATCGTATAGCCGCCGAACAGCTCGTCGGCGCCCTCGCCGGAAAGCACAACCTTGACGTATTCGCTGGCCAGCTTGGAAACAAAATACAGAGCGATGCAGGATGGGTCTGCCAAAGGCTGATCCATATGGTATTGAACGTGCTCCACATTGCCCCAGAATTCCTCGGAGGAAATCAGATGAGTGTGGTGCTCCACGCCGATCTTTTTGCTCAGCCGTTCCGCCCAGCTGATTTCGTTGTATTTCTCTCCGAAATCGAAGCCCACCGTAAAGGTTTTCTGATCTGCGAAGTAGGTGGAAACATAGCTGGAGTCCACGCCGCTGGAAAGAAAGCAGCCCACCTCCACGTCGCTGATCTTATGGGCGTTGACGCTTTCCTCAAATACCTTTTCAATTTCATCCACCGCCTGTTCTTCCGTCAGGCTTTCATCTGGGTTGAACCGTGCTTCCCAATACCGAGTGGTCTCTACCTTGCCGTCACGGTACCACAGGTAGTGGCCGGGCAATAGGCAGTAAACCCCCTCAAAGAAGGTCTCAGGCGGAACAGCATACTGGAAAGAAAGATAGTTATCCAGGGTGCGGTAGTTGAATTTCTTTTCAAAGCCCGGGAATTTTAAAATGCTTTTGATCTCGGAGGCATACAGGAAATGCCCTCCTACCTGAGTATAGTGCATAGGCTTAATGCCGAAAAAGTCTCTGGCGATAAACAGGGACTCGTCGGTCCGGTTCCAGATGGCAAAGCCGAACATTCCCCGCAGACGGTTCAGCAGGTCCTCCCGCCATTCCTCGAAGCCGTGAACCAGCACCTCGGAGTCCGTATCCGTGGCGAAGACATGCCCCTTTTCCTGAAGCTCCTTACGAAGCTGCTTATAATTATAGATTTCCCCGTTGAACATAAGCACCAGGGTCTTGTCCTCATTATAAATCGGCTGGCTTCCGTTATCCAGGTCGATAATGCTCAGCCTGCGAAAGCCCATGGAAATCTTGTCGTCGGTATAAAACCCCTTGCTGTCCGGTCCCCTGTGGGTAATGACCTCCGTCATGTTTTCCAAAACAGCGTCACGGTCGATGATCTCACCGGTGAATCCGCATAGTCCGCACATACTGATCGCTCCTATCTTGTCTTTTTCTATCTTTCTATACTAACTTTCTATCCTAAAAATATTGTCTTCTATTTCAGCTGAATATTTTTTAATCCTGATGTTTTACAGCTTTGCCGACATCACACTTCAGAAACCTTCTTACCGCATTTTGTCAGCTGCTCCGCAAAACAGATTGCGGTTTTAAAGCAAAAGCCATTGCTGCCCGTCCGGCATAAGGCGAATAGAACCCGGCATCTTTTTGATTACCTTGCCGGTATCAAAATCCCTTATTATAATTTCCACACGATAATCCGGATCTTCATACCATGCTGAGAAATATAGTTTTTCTTCTTTTCGAAAATAAAAGCCCTCTGTAGATCCAATCGGAAAACTTTTGTTCTCAGGCCAAAGAATCTGAAATTTATCGTCTGACTGCCGCACAAGCATAAGCGGGGATAATCTCAACGCTAAGTTCCGGCAGTTCTCCGCAACGGCAAGAGGCAGCGTGACCAACGAGGAAATTTTCTTTGTCTCTGGTTTATACGCGATGATATTGATTTTCGCAAGCGGAAAATCAACCAATAGCATAATAAACCGGCCATTATCGTAAATTGGTTTTTCAAAATATTGGCCAGGCTCCGCAAGAACAGGCTCAATTACCTCTCCCTCCGGATAGTGGACAAACACCAACCTATTGGGTTCTACAGAATATCCTTTCTTGAACAGATTCTCCGCCTCGTATAAATCTCCGCTACTGTAATCAGTGCCCCAAAACCATTGACCGCTCCCCTCCAACGGCTCTATCCAATGAATTCCATACGTATCGATTTCTTTCATAAAATTGCCCTCACGAAATCACTAATAGAGATGCGCTCAGCGCTTAAATCTATGATTGCGCTGTCGGTCAAAGCAGGCGCTGCCGCAGAAAAATAAAAATCGGGAGGCTTTGCAACCCACAAGGCTATTTTTTATTGTATCAGACCCGCCACCTTCTTTCAAGCTAAAAAACTGCCTGCGGCGTACAGGACGTGGATTTTCTTTTTGTTGTTTTTTCTGTTCCCTTGACTTTTTTGCCCATCGGTACTATCATTTCAAGGTAAGATTAGTCAACATAATCTGGAAAAAAGCTCCGCCCGCAGCTTGCCACCAGGAAGGAGGAACCTGTATGAATGATTTTGCAAATACCCTTCTACAGCTGTTTTTATATATTCTTCGGATTATCACCCCATTTTTTGCCCTTCTGATTATTTACCAATGCTTTTCCTCCCTGCGGAACCACCGCCGCCAGGCAACAAGCCCCTTAATCACCCTGGGAAATTTGGCCACCCGGGATCTGATCCCGGTGATCTATTGGGAAAATTCCATCGGCCGGGGAAAGACCTGCGACATCCGTTTGGGAGACAACACTGTTTCCCGGGATCACGCGGTGCTTTACCGGCGGGAGGACGCCTGGCTCATTGCCGACACCAATTCCAAATCCGGCGTTATGGTCAACGGCACGAAAATCGACAAGCCCACGCCGGTTTACATCGGAGACACCGTCGCCGTAGGCTCCACTGTTTTAGTCATGCAGAAGGCGGACCGGGCCAGAAAAGCCCGGGCCTCCTGGTTCTTTGACGGCAGAGAGCAGAAAACCAGCGCTTCTCCGGTTACTTTGCTGTTTTTGACCTCCCTGCTTCATTTTATTTTGGCGTTACAGCTCTGTTTTGCCGGGGAAGGCTTTTCCCCCGCTCCCTTTCTTCCCTATGCCCTGATGACCGGCGCGGCGTGGGTGTTTTTCCTGGTTTCCCGGCTGGCGTTTCACCGCGCCAGCTTTGAGCTGGAAACTCTGGCATTCCTGCTGAGCGGCGTAGGGATTATCCTGATCGGCGGCTATGACCTTGGAAGCACCTATATGCAGATCGCTACCATGGCTATGGGAATGGTCCTGTTCAGCTTTATGATCTGGTTTCTCCAGGAGCCAGACCGGGTCACCAAATGGCGCTTATGGATCGCTGCCGCCGCTGTCGCCGTACTGGGAATCAACCTGATCATCGGCACCGCGGTCAACGGCTCAAAAAACTGGATCATCATCGGGCCCATCTCCATTCAGCCTCTGAATTCGTTAAAATCGCCTTGATCCTGGTGGGCACCTCCACTCTGGCCCGTCTGCAGACCACCAAGAACCTGACGGAGTTTATCGGCTTTTCCGCCGTCTGCGTCGGCGCTTTATTCCTAATGAGCGATTTCGGCACCGCCTGCATTTTTTTCCTGACGTTTTTAATCATCGCCTTTATCCGTTCCGGCGACGTGCGGACCATTATTTTCATCGTGGCTGCCGCCTGTCTCGGCGCGTTTCTTATTTTGCAGTTTAAGCCTTATATTGCCGACCGTTTCGCGGTATGGGGCCACGCCTGGGAATATCTGAACGACACCGGCTACCAGCAGGCCCGGGTGATGAGCTACGCCGCCTCCGGCGGCCTGTTCGGCGTAGGCGTGGGACAAGGCAGCTTACAATATGTATTCGCCTCAACCAGCGACCTGATTTTCGGTATGCTGTGCGAGGAAACCGGCCTTTTATTCGCCATTATCATCGCGGCTGTCATCGCCGGCCTGGCGTTTTACGCCCGGGCCATCAGCGCTACCAGCCGTTCTACCCTGTATTCCATCGCCGCCTGCTCGGTAGGAGGCATGTTTGTCTTTCAATCCTGTCTCAATATTTTCGGCGCCACCGACCTGCTTCCTCTCACCGGCGTAACCCTGCCCTTTGTCAGCATGGGCGGTTCCAGCATGATGGCGTGCTGGGGACTTTTGTCCTTTATCAAGGCGGCCGATGAACGCACCTACCAGGGTGTTTGACATGAGGCGGGAAAAACTCTGACCTCTGAAAGGGGGAGCTCTCTTGAGAACCACCAGAGCCAGATCCATTGTAGTCTATATCCTGGCCGCCGTGTTCGCGGCGGGGCTTGGCTTTTTCGTACTGAAAACCTTCCTTCACGGCAGCGACTGGGCAGTCAGTCCGATCAACCAGCATATCAACACCGACAGCGGCGAGCTGGCCTCCGCCGGAAAGGTACTGGACCGGGATGGAGAAATTCTTGCCCAAAGCGTAGACGGCCAGCGGGTTTACAGCGCCGATTCCCTCATCCGCCAGGCCATGCTCCAAACCGTCGGAGACAACACCTGGGCCATTTCCACGGCGGTACAGAATACCCGCCGTTCTGATCTGATCGGCTATAATTTTATTACCGGCATCAGCGCCAACACCGCTTTCGGCACCGGGAACAACCTGACCCTGACGCTGGACAGCGGCCTGTGCGCCGAGGCTCTTTCCCTGATGGGGGACCGGGACGGCGCTGTGGTGATTTCCAACTATGTCACCGGGGAAATCCTCTGCATGGTCAGCACGCCCACCTACGACCCGGAAAACCGCCCCGACATTGAAAACGACGAAACCGGCCAATACGACGGCGTATTTCTCAACAAGGTGCTTTCCGCCTCTATGACGCCAGGCTCCACTTTTAAAATTATCACCTGCGCCGCGGCCATTGACAATATTCCCGACATCAATGAACGGGTCTTCACCTGCAGCGGGGAAATTGAGGTGGACGGCGAAAAGATCACTTGTATGGCGAGCCACGGTCAAATTGGATTTGAAGAAGGCATGTCCCAATCCTGTAATATCGTGTTTGCCGAGCTGGCTATGGAGCTGGGCAAGGACAAAATGACCGAGGAAGCGGAAAAAATGGGATTCGGCTCCTCCTTCACCATAGACGGCGTTCCCACCCTGGCCAGCAGCTACGACGTTTCCAAGGCGGAAACCAGGGATCTGGCTGGTCCGGCATCGGCCAGTACACCGACCTGGTCAATCCCATGCACCTGAATATCCTTATGGGAGCCATCGCCAACGGCGGCGTCTACGTTACTCCGTACTATATTGATTCGATTAAAACACCCTTTGGCCTGCCCACCTATGTGGGCTACGGCACGCCGGGAGAACGGCTACTGAAGTCCGAGACCGCCGACGCGTTAAAGGATATTATGCGCTATACGGTGGAAACTAACTATGGAGACAGCATGTTCCCGGGATTAACGGTATGCGCTAAGACCGGCACCGGCGAAATCGGAGAGGATAAAAATCCCAACGGCTGGATGACCGGCTTCACTCTGGATTCCGATTGTCCGCTGGCTTTCACCATTGTGGTGGAAATTCCGGCTTCGGCATGGCTCAGGCCGGACCTATCGCACAGCAGCTCTTGCAGAGCGCCGCCGCTATCGTCCGGGGGCAATAGCCGAAAACCGGGAGCAGGCGCCTCCGCGGGGCGTTTGCAGGAAAGCGGGCCGGCTGCCACTGGAAAGGCCAATCCTTGCATCGGTTTAAGGCTTTTCTCAGGGGAAAGCTGTTGTCAAAGCGGAAAATTTATGTTAAACTGTTTTGCGAAAAGGAGCGGTCCTGAGAAAACGGCATCAGCGCCCGCTTCCCGAGGCCCCAGCGGGCACTGCCGATGCGGCGTCCCGTCAAAAACACACGGAGCCCGGCCCTTCCAGCATGGAAAGCTGTCGGATCACCGCCGGCAGTCAGGCTGTCATTGGGCCTTCGGCTCTGACAAGCGAGGATGAATAAAACGACATGTGGCAGAGGATCAAAACATTTTTCGCCCGAGTACAGACCATGAGCGTAAAGGCCATGTGGATGATGATCCAGAAAATCCACGCGGAGTCTCACGTGTCCCGTCTGTTTATTTTATTCGATATGGTCTGGTGCGCCGTGCATTACGGCGTGGGCTATTTGGAATACCGGGTCTTTGGCTGGGTTTATATCCGAGGAAAAAAACGGAAAACCTTTATGACCATGCAGGATAATCTGCGGGTATGCCGGTTGGCCAATGACAAGGCCTACCTTCCCTTATTCGAGGACAAGCTTCAATTCAACGAAAAATTCCGTGAATTTGTCCACCGTGATTTCCTGGACCTGCGGAAAGCCTCTTTTGAGGAATTTCAAGCTTTCTGCCAAAGCCATCCGGTGATCTTTGTCAAGGAAACCGACGGCTTCGGCGGCGTAGGCGCCAGAAAGCTTAGTGCTTCCGATTATCAGGCTGAGCCCTCCTGTCGGGCGCTTTACCAGGAGCTGAAGGATAACCGCCTGTTCGTAGTGGAGGAATGTGTGGTTCAATGCGAAAAAATGAACCTGCTTTGCCCTGCCTCTATCAATACCCTTCGGATGGTGACGGTTCTTGCCGGCGGAAAGCCATATCTAATGTATACCCTGGTGCGTATGGGCAACGGCACCAAGGCGGTAGACAATATCTCCAGCGGCGGCATGTACGCCCCGGTGGATGAAAACGGCGTGATCTTTAAGCCCGCTTTCTGCGATAAAACCGGCGAGCTTTACGAAATTCATCCCTTTACCAAAACCAAGCTGGTGGGTTTCCAAATTCCGTTTTACGCCCAGGCGGTAGAAATGGTGTTTGAAGCCGCCCAAAGGGTCCCCCAGGTGGGCTATGTAGGCTGGGATGTGGCTATGGCGGAGGACGGCCCCCTGCTTATTGAGGGCAACACTATGCCTGGCTACGATATGCCCCAGAACTATTATCATCTGCGGGATGAAAAGGCGGGGATTCTCTCCCGGTTCCAGGAGGTGCTGGGAGAGCGGCTGGAGGCAAACTAAGCGCCGGAGCCTTCGGTGCGGCGGGCGGGGCCCGCTTTCGTCACGGCCCGGGCTTTTGCTTCTCCGGCTTTTTGCGCCGTAAACCCTCTGTCAGGAGCCTGACGGCGGCTGTTTTTTATTTTCCTATCGGCAAAGCGCCGCAGCCTCTTGTTTTGATTCTCTCACAGGCTCTAAATCCCGTGGTCCCCTTAGGCGTAAATCCCACCCGGATTTGCGCCTTACCCAGTTAAGGAGATTTTTATGAAACATAACCGTATGATAGCCGGGATCCTGGCTCTGATTCTCGCATTCGGCTCTGGAGCTGTTCCTCCGGGCCCGACGATTTTAACGCCTCCCAAAAGGGCGCAACCGAAGCCACCCGGCAAAAAAATGAGGAAGTGTACCGCCAGCTGGATTTCAACAACAAGGATGAAATCAACGCGGCGGCAAAGGGCTTGCTGGATTCTCCCGAGTCCCTGGAAATCAAAGACGAAGACGGCAGCGTGATTTGGAGTCAAAAGGCCTTTTCCTTTGTTACGGAAGATACTCCCTCTCCGGATACCGTCCACCCCGGGCTCTGGAGCAACGCCCAGATGAACCGGTATTACGGACTGTTTCAGGTACACGACCGCATTTTTCAAGTACGCGGCTATGACGTCACCAATCTGACGCTGATCGCCGGTGATACCGGCTGGATCATCATAGATCCCATGTCCAACGCTGAGGCTATGCGCGCCGCCTTAGAACTGATCGAAAAGGACATTGAGGAGCGGCCTATTGCGGCGGTCATCTACACCGCGGCCTCCGTCAATCATTACGGCGGCGTGGGCGCTCTGCTGGAGGATGCCGCCGCAGCCATCCCCATTATCGCTCCGCGGGGCTTTTTGGATGCCGCAGGGCACGGAAAACCTGTTCACTGAAAACAGCTCCCGCAGGCAGTCGGAGTATTTATATGGCAGCCTGCTTCCGGCCAGCGCTCAGGGCAGCCTGTTCATCGGCAAAGATGAAACCACTGCAAATGGTACAGCCACCTACCTGACTCCCAACGATTTTATTCAGGAAACCGGAGAAACCCGAGAGATTGACGGCGTAGAGATTCAGTTTCAGCTGTCGGAGGATACCACCGGTAATGTGGCGATGAACTTATATTTCCCCGACACCAAGTGTCTATGGCTTTCCGAAAATTGCAGCGGAACCCTCCATGACCTCTATGATGTCACAGGAGAAAAATCCTCCCGGCCTGACCAGTGGGCGGATTTTCTGACGGAAACCTACGCTCTTTACGGCAGCCAGGCTGAAATCGTAATCGAAGCCCACAATTGGCCCCATTGGGGAAAGGATGTGATCCGCTCCTACCTTTCCAACCTGGCGTCGGCTTATCAGTATGTATTCGATCAGACCCTTCATTTGATGAACCAAGGCTATACGGAGTCGGAAATCGTTCAGTCGCTGGCTTTACCGCAAAGCCTTGCCCAAAGCTGGTATCTGCGTCAGTACTGCTCCTCCTTAGGCGACAGCATCCGCACAGTATACCAGTCTTATCAAACCGCCTCCACCCTGAACCCGGTGGATTTAAACCCGCTGACGGAAACAGAGACAGCCCGCCGCTGGTAGAATATCTGGGAGATGTAACCACCGTTTTAAAGCGTGCGGAGGAGGATTTTGCCAAGGGAGACTACCAATGGGTGGCCCAGATCACCAATATTTTGATACAAGCCGACCCTAGTAACCAGCAGGCCCGCTACCTGTGCGCAGACGCCTTAGAGCAGCTGGCTATCAATGCGAGTCCGTCCTGTGGCGCAACGCCTATTTAACCGGAGCCAAAGAGCTTCGGGAAGGAGCGGATCCCCAAGAGGTGGAGCTGGATCCGCTTGGGCAGAAAGCCCAGCACTTTTTGTCAGGGGAAGCGATTCTGGATTATATGGGAACCCTGGTGGACAAGGATCTTGCAAACGGCAAGGAGTTCACATTTCTTCTGACTCTGACCGATGATGAGGAAACCTATACGGTGCAGCTTAAAAACAGCGTGCTTCTTGTTTATCCTGGGGCCGTGGATAAAGCCTGTAAAAATAAAATCACCACCACTTCCTCCGGCCTATTTGCAATTCTCAATCAGGATACCGACCGGCAGGCCTTATTGCTGGAGGTAGAGGGGGACGAAAACATTCCCTCTGTTTTGGCCGGCTGTCTCAAGCGGCTTCTGACGAATTTAACGTGGTGATTCCTTAACCGGCAGCCCGGCATGATTCCTCTATGGGACATGGTTCCATGCGTTGGCCGAGCCCGCGCCGGCTTTCTCCGGTTCTCTGCCCATACGTTTTCTGCTTTTCCAGGATCCGAGCGGGAAGGCTTTCATGTTTTTTATGTTCATTCATATTGGCCAATAAAACAGGGACGGCTGTAAGCCGTTCCTGTTTTATTGATTCGGAAAATCATCGGCCCAGCTGTCAAGCACGGCTTCCGCTTAAGGAAAGCCCTTGGTTCTTCCAGGAGAAGCCCTCATAGAAACCAGACCCTATGAAGAGGCACCGTTCCATGGCGGAGGCCGCTGCCGGCGGCCCATTGAGTCCTTTGCGAGCGCTGCGGCATACGCCGCAATGATAAAATCCCACATCCCTTTGAAGGCCAAGCCTGCAGCAGGACTTTCCAGAGCTGATGTGAACTGCCGGTTTATCTGCGTTTTGGGTTACCATTTTCCTCTTGACAAGCACTGCCTGATTCTATATAATTAGTAATACAAAGCATAGTTATGCTAAGTATTTTGGAAAACAAAGATGGAGAACAGCAGATATGGAATTAAAGCTGGAACAGCAATTCAAAAAAGGCGCCTTAGAGATGGTGCTTCTCTCGTTGATTGCCCGTCAGCGCTCCTACGGCTATGAGTTGATTTCGCGTCTTCAGCGGGAGGGCGGCGGGCTTTTCCAGGAGACTAAGGAAGGTACTCTTTATCCCATCTTATACCGGCTGGAGGATGAAGGCCTTATCGAAAGCGAGCTGGCGTCAGACAGCGGCAGGCGGGTCAAAAAGTATTATCAGATTACTGATCTGGGGCTTTCCGCCCTGACGGAAAGAAAAAGCTTTTGGCAAAGCTATAAAAAGGTGATCGACCGCCTTTTGGAGGATGCGCTATGAATAAGAATCAATATGTAAATTCCATTTTGAAAAGGCTTCTGGCTACCGACCGTACGAAAAAAGGATCCGGGCGGACTTAATGACGGAAATAGAAGCTTGGAGGATCAGGGCTTTTCACTCGAGGAAATCGTGCGGCAAAAAGGCGCGCCAGAGCTGGTAGCCAAAGAATTTAACGACAGCAGTTCCGATCCGGAGGCACAACGGCAGTATTATTTACAGCGAGGACTGAAAATCGCCGTTATTGTTCTGCTTGTATCAGCCGTTCTCCTGGTGCTCGCTGGTACGGCCTTGCATTATCTGCCGTTTTGGTACACGCCGCCTCTTACCGAGGGAGAAACCGTCGCCATCATTGGCGGAGCCGATGGCCCCACCTCCATTTTCGTCACCAGTCTTCCCAAAATCATGGGTTTTGCCGCCCAGCTGCTGACTCTCGGCTGCGTACTGCTGGCCCTTTGCCTTGCCGCTCTTGCCGCATATTGGGCTTTAAGAAAAAGATATTAATCAATCAGCAAATAAAAATCATTTGTTGGAAAAGAAAAAACACCATAAAAGCCACGGGCTTAAAGCGTGGTTTTAAGAAAGCAGAGAGGGACGGCTGTGTGTCGTCCCTCTCTGCTTTCTTACCGCGCCGTCCAGCTATGCCGACGGCTTTTCCAACCTTATGCGGGCTGCTGACCGGCAGCTTGGGCCATGTTTCTTACCCCTCTGCCTTTGCCTCGGTTCCGTTGATCGGGGACTCATCCTCTCCCTTACGGTTCTGCATATGATAGCTGCACCGCAGCATCAGCTTTTCCGGGGCCAGCCTGCCGGTAAATTTCGCCGCTTTCATCAAGGCGCCCGGCACGATCAGCAGCTTTTTCTGGAACATCTTCCGCAGCGCATAAGCCGCCACCTCACAGCTGCTCAGGCCCTTTACGCTGAACTTTCACGCCCGCCCGGTCCATTAAACCCGGTATCCACTGGGCCGGGACACAGAACGCTGACGCTGACATCGCTTTTCTCCCGGCGAAGCTCTTCGTAAACAGCCTCGGTCAGACGGAACACATAGGCTTTGGAGGCGTAATAGCTGGACATGAGAGGGCCGGCAAAAAAAGCCGCCGATGAGGATACGTTCATCAGATATCCCTTATTCCGTTTTTTAAAATCCCGCAAAAACAGCTTCGTCAGAATATGCACAGCCTGAATATTCAGCCGAAGCATGTTAAGCTCCTGCTCCAGATCCGTATCGTAAAACCTGCCGTACATTCCATAACCCGCGTTATTAATCAGCACGTCGATATTTTGGTCTTTGACCTGATTGTATAAGTCGAAACAGGCCCGCTCTCTGGACAAATCCAGGGGGAGCACCTGAACCTCTGTGTTCAATTCCTGTTTCAATGCCTCCAGCTTATCTCTGCTGCGGGCTACTGCAATCAGGTCGTATCCCATAGCGCTCAGCATTCTCGCCATATCCTGGCCGATGCCTCCGCTCGCTCCTGTCACTAAGGCTTTCAATTTTCCTTACCTCCTTGTTTCTCCTTCGATCCTCGTCTTACCGCTTCCCAGCGGCCTCTCGGCCGCCATAATTCCCATCCTTTATTTAGGATACCATTTTACCCGCTTTTTTACAATTTATCCATTGCTTTTTCCTTGCGATATGCTAAAATGAAAGCAGTCCGGTCCCCACTCCGCGGTAAGCTCGTCTTCTCCGCAAAATAATTTTGAGGAAGGGAAGGACTCTCTTGGCGGCTCTTTCTTTTATCGTTCCAAAATAGAAAGGACTTATCCTAATGGCAAACAAGAAAAACCGGCCTGTTCCCCCGAAAAAGAAAAAAACAGAAAAGCGGGTGATATGGGTCCGGGTCATGGCTATTCTTCTCGCCCTTCTTTTGGCCGGTTCCGTGCTGGGCGTTATCTTCACCACGACAGCCGTATAAAGCTCTAATTAGGCTGATTCCGCCACAAAAAGAAACCGTCTGAAAATCTGTCAGACGGTTTCTTTTTTATTGGGCAGGAAAGCCGACGGCTCTTCCGGCGGCAATCATTTTCACACTATTTCCCCTGACAGATATTTTCCGGCACAGCTGCGGCTTTTTCGGCTCTTTCTTTTCACTTGAGGCCGTTTCCCACTCTCCCCGCCGCGCTATGATCCGATAAAAAGAGGACTGCCCTCTTCTCCTTGAAAGCTTCAATCAGGAAAAGGAACCGTCCTCACTTTTATCTCAGCATAAAATTACATTCCATGGATTTCTTCCGCAGACAGCAGGACCACTCCTGCGTCTCTCAGGGCTTCCATGGCTTTCTCGTCGTTATCCACCCGGATAATAACGAATGCCTTGCCTTATCCCGGCTGATGAAAGCATACATATACTCCACCGTGATATGGTGATCCGCCAAAATACGCATTGCCTTGGAAAATTCGCCAGGCCTGTCGTTGATGCCGATCCCGATCACGTCCGTAAGGGAAACGGTCATTCCCGCCGCCTTCAGCGCCTTAACCGCCTGCCCCGGATCATTCACAATCAGCCGAAGGATTCCAAAATCGCTGGTATCCGCCACGGAAATCGCGCGGATATCGATTTGAGCCGCCGCCAGGACTTCCGTAATCTGGGCCAGGCGTCCCTCCCGGTTTTCTACAAAAATGGAAAGCTGTTGAATCTTCATAGTGCCGCCTCCTTTTTAGATGTGCCGTTTGTCAATCACTCGCTTGGCCTTACCCTCGGAACGGGGCAGGCTCTTGGGTTCTACCAGGCGGATCTTCGCCGCGATATTCAGGGTGGACTGGAGAGCAGCGGCAATATTATGCTCCACATCCTCCAGGTTTCTCACCTTATCAGAGAACATCTGATCCGACATTTCCACCTGAACCTCCATAGTATCCAGATTGTTTTTCCGGTCCACGATGATCTGATAGTTAGGCTCCATGTTCAGGCTCAGCAGCACGTGCTCCACCTGAGAGGGGAACACGTTGATGCCGCGGATAATCAGCATATCGTCGGTACGGCCGCGGGTCTTGCTCATTTTCACCAGGGTTCTTCCGCAGGAGCAGGGCTTGTGGCTCAGCTTGCAGATATCCCTTGTGCGGTAACGGAGAAGAGGCAGCGCCTCCTTGCCGATGCAGGTGAATACCAGCTCGCCGTACTCGCCGTCGGGAAGCTGCTCTCCGGTTTCCGGATCGATGATCTCCGGATAGAAGAAATCCTCGTTGATGTGCATACCGGTCTGCTCTTTGCATTCGAAGGAAACGCCGGGTCCGGCGATTTCAGACAGGCCGTAAATATCATAAGCCTTAATATCCAGGATTTTTTCGATTTCCCGGCGCATATTCTCGCTCCAGGCCTCGGCGCCGAAAATGCCGCCGCGAAGCTTCAGGGTTTTGGGATCAATGCCCATATCCCGCACCGTTTCGCCGATGTACATGGCATAGGATGGGGTGCAGCACAGGAAATCGGAGCCGTAATCCCGAAGGATATCCACCTGGCGCTTGGTATTTCCGGAGGAAACCGGGATGGCCGTGGCGCCCAGCATCTCAGCGCCGTAGTGCAGCCCAAGGCCGCCGGTAAACAGGCCGTAACCATAGGAAACGTGGATATAGTCAGACTTGGTGGCGCCGGCGGCGACCAGCGCTCTGGCG
>ENA-OQIR01000537-OQIR01000537.1-human-gut-metagenome-genome-assembly--contig:-NODE-537-length-16026-cov-2.992075_pt1 | contig 16026 bp, 14 predicted proteins | sample MGYA00242580_ERZ504745 | MGnify/ENA primary metagenome ERZ504745 (study PRJEB26092, sample SAMD00036214) | human gut metagenome | host: Homo sapiens | study: EMG produced TPA metagenomics assembly of... | reverse complement strand
GATGAACTTTGGAAAGATTCGTTACTGTTCACTCCGTTCACAGTAACTTAGCCAAATTCATTCCAGATTGCCTGCGGCAATGGAATTTTGGCTTGTATGTCTCGGGATTTTGGCATATTCATGCCAAAACACCTCGCAGAATAGTGGTGTGTGAACAGTAACGAAAATTCAACTTGACTTCCAAAAAAGATATTATTAAAATATTCCGTGGCACTATTTGTGCACTGACAATTGATAAATTATTATTACCATAATGAGGAAGAGACAGACTATGGAGATTATTGAGACATTTGGTCATTATGTGGAAAATCTGACGGATAAAAAGCCTCAGTCAGCCCGCCGGCTGTTAAAAACCGGCTGGGAGGCGCAGAATCTGAAGTTCCGTTACATGCAGGACAAGAGACTGATGCCTGCAGACAGGCATCTTGCAAACCTGATGATGGATACCATGCTGTGGCCCCTTCAGAAACCGGAAGATTCTGTTATTGTAAGTATTTTTACACCCTGCGAAATGATGCAGGAGGTGGGATTACATCCCTATAATGTAGAAGGATTTTCCTGCTATCTTTCTGCAAGCAAAGCAGAGAGGGCATTTTTGCAGCAGGCAGAGAATCAGGGAATTGCAGAGACACTGTGCAGTTATCACAAGACATTTCTTGGTGCAGCGCAGAAAGGACTTCTGCCAAAGCCTAAATGTATTGTTTATACCAACCTGACCTGCGATGCTAACCTGCTCACCTTCCGTACCCTGGCAGATTTTTACCAGGTACCTGTATTTGCCATTGATGTACCATGGAATCAGACCACAGAGAATGTACAGTATGTGGCAGATCAGTTAAAGGATTTAAAAATATTTCTGGAAAAAAATACAGGAAAAACAATCTCTGAGGACAGATTAAAGGAACGTCTTGCCTGCAGTAAGCGGACTCTGGAGAATTACAAAAAATATCAGCAGATGCGTGCAGACAGATATGTGCCCTCTGATCTGGTCACACCCTTGTATGCAGGAATGACAAATAATATCCTTCTGGGAACAGCAGAAGAAGAGAAGTATACACAGATGCTTCTTGAAGATATTAAGAAAGCACCGGCAGCGAAAGGGAAACACATTTACTGGATGCATACCATTCCATTCTGGTCGGATGCAGTGCGCCAGGAGCTTTGCTTCAGTGAGAAAGCCCAGATCGTAGGATGTGAACTTGCAGAAACCTGTGAGCCGGATTTTGATCCTGAGAACCCCTTTGAAGCAATGGCAGAAAGAATGGTATATCATTCACTGAACGGAAGTGCCCTTAGAAGGATTGAAGCCGGTATCCGCCATGCGAAACAGGCAGGAGCAGACGGTGCTGTGTGGTTTGGACATTGGGGATGTAAACATACGCTTGGTGCGGCACAGCTTGCAAAGAAGAAGTTCGAGGAAGCCGGTCTGCCCCTTTTGATCCTGGACGGTGACGGGTGTGATCGAAGCCATGGAGGAGAAGGACAGACTTCCACCAGGCTGGGAGCTTTTCTGGAAATGCTGGGAGGTGCTGAGAATGAATAAAACTTACTATGTCTGTAAATATACCCCAATTGAACTTCTGGAATCTCTTGGCGGGGAATGTGAGAACTTTAATCATATGCCGGAGGGATTTGACCTGGCCGATCAGGTTTCACATCCCAATATCTGCGGTTTTGGAAAAACACTTCTGGAAGGAGTCATGGAGGGGAAAATCAAGGAACTTGTCCTGGTGAGCTGCTGTGATACTATCCGGAGTGTCTATGACATTCTGCTTGAAAGCGGCAAGCTGGATTTTCTCTATATTTTGGATGTGCTTCACTGTGACAGTGCCTGCAGCAGAGAGCGTATGGCTGTACAGTTAAAAGGGCTGGCGAAGGCTTATGCACAGTACAAAGGCACAGAGTTTGATGCCGGAAAATTCCGGGCTGCTTTCCATGCACAGGAGAAAATCACAAAGTCCCATATTGCAGTGCTTGGCGCCAGAATGGGGCAGGAATTATTTGAAATGACCAGCAAGGCTATGCCTCTTCCTGTAGAGAATGATACCTGCGTGCATAACCGTTCTGTGGGAAATATACTTCCACCGGAGGGTGCTTCTTTTGATGAGCTGATGGACTGGTATGCAGGTGAGATTCTGGGGCAGATTCCATGTATGCGTATGATGGACCGACAGGCCGTAAGAAGCTTTATAATGATCCGTCTGTTGCGGGGATTATTTATCATACAGTGAAGTTTTGTGATTTTTACAGCTTCGAATATGCTGAGATCAAGAATCACACAGATGTACCTCTTTTAAAAATCGAATCAGATTATACTATTCAGAGCAGCGGTCAGCTTCTTACCAGACTGGAAGCTTTTGCAGAGAGCATTCAGCCTGAAACACTGGAGCAGACCATAGATGGAGACACAAAAGGAGAGAGAAAAATGGGAAAAGGTTATTTCGCAGGGATTGACAGTGGTTCCACCAGTACAGATGTGGTGATTTTAAATAAAGATCATGAGATTGTGACCAGTATTATCCTGCCTACAGGAGCAGGAGCTGCTATCGGAGCAGACCGTGCCCTTGCAGAGGCATTGAAGGAGGCCGGATTGCAGAGAGAAGATATTGATGCGCTGGTTACTACCGGATACGGACGTACAGCTATTAAAAATGGTGATAAGAGTATCACAGAGATCACCTGTCATGCAAGAGGTGCGCATTTCCTGAATCCGGAAGTCCGTACTGTTATTGATATTGGCGGACAGGACAGCAAGGTGATCCGACTGGATGAGAACGGTGCAGTTGCAAACTTTGTTATGAATGACAAATGTGCGGCAGGAACCGGACGATTTCTGGAAATGATGGCACGTACCATGGAAATGAATCTGGATCAGATGAGCGAATGTGGGCTGGAATTCAAAGAAGATATTACAATTTCCAGTATGTGTACAGTATTTGCAGAATCAGAAGTTGTATCCCTGATCGCCCAGAATAAGGCAACAGATGATATTGTCCATGGCCTGAATAAGGCGGTTGCCGTAAAGACTGCCGCCCTTACCAGACGTGTGGGCGGTGAGGAGAAATATATGATGACCGGTGGTGTTTCTAAGAATAAGGGCCTGGTAAAGACACTGGAAGAGAAGCTTGGAACAAAGCTGGTAATCAGTGACAAGGCTCAGCTTTGCGGTGCACTTGGCGCAGCACTGTTTGCAGCTGATATGGCTGATGTATAAAAATTATTTAAATATCCAGGGATTTTACAAGGTGGAAATCTCTGGAATTTTTATACTTTTTTATAAAAGTTTAATTTTCTATTGACGAGTTCAAATTTAAGAGCTATAGTATACCACAGTAACAGCAAATTAACGAGGTGAAGTTTGCAGGAAAGAGGAAGCCACACAAAAGGCTATACCCGCCGAAGGAGTAAAACTCTCAGGTTCCCTGGATGCAGGGAAGAACTGCAAATGGATCGTTTCTCTGGAGACACCCGTTAGATCGGGGGCCGAAGGTGCAAATAACACGAATTATCAATAGCTGCCCACAAATGGTTATTTGATTCGTGTCTTGAATCTCTCAGGCAAAAGGACAGAGGATGCTTTATCATCCCCGCTGATTCATATGAACTATATGAACAGTATTTTCTGAACTTCTGATTTTTGAAACGGTCTGTTATTACTTTGTTTCCCAGCTGTACAATATATTACACTTTTTAAAAGAAAAAGGAGATTTATTATTATGTGGGAAGCGATCAATTCTTTTTTGACAACAGTAGACAATCTGGTCTGGGGCGTGCCCCTTATGGTCCTGATTATGGCAGGTGGTATCCTGTTAACTGCCAGACTTGGACTTCTTCAGATACGAAGACTCCCCCTTGCATTAAAATGGATGTTTAAAAACGAAGAAGAAGGCGACGGTGAGATTTCCAGCTTTGCAGCTTTATGTACAGCACTGAGTGCCACAATCGGAACCGGTAATATCGTCGGTGTTGCAACTGCTGTCTGTGCCGGAGGTCCCGGAGCTTTATTCTGGATGATTCTTGCAGCATTCTTCGGAATGGCAACAAAATTTTCCGAAGGTCTTCTTGCAGTGAAATACCGTGTGGTAGCAGAAGACGGTCACAGCCTTGGCGGTCCTTTTTATTATATTGAGAAAGGTATGGGAACAAAATGGAAATGGCTTGCAAAGATCTTTGCATTCTTTGGTGTATGTGTAGGTCTTTTCGGAATCGGTACATTCAGCCAGGTAAATGGTATTTCCAGTGCAGTTCAGAACTTCTTTGATCCGAACAAATCAAACTGCGTAAATATTCCGTTCCTTGGAGAGTATTCCTGGGCAGTTGTAATTTCTTCCCTGATTCTTGCAGCCTGTGTTGCAGCAATCCTCATCGGTGGTCTGAAACGAATTGCAACAGTCAGCCAGATTATTGTACCGTTTATGGCGGTGATCTATCTGATCTTCAGTGTAGCGCTGATTCTTTTAAACGTTACAGAAATCCCGGCAGCTATCGTAACAGTTGTGAAGGGAGCCTTTAATCCGTCAGCAGTGACAGGCGGTGTGGTAGGAACAATGATCGTATCCATGCAGAAAGGTGTGGCTCGTGGTATTTTTTCAAATGAAGCAGGTCTTGGCAGCGCACCTATCGCAGCGGCAGCAGCTCAGACAAAAGAGCCTGTACGTCAGGGTCTTGTAAGCATGACTGGTACATTTATTGATACGATCGTGATCTGTACAATGACAGGCCTTTCCATCGTACTGACAGGTGCATGGCAGGTAGAAGGTCTGGAAGGTGTTCAGGTAACAACCTATGCATTCCAGCATGGACTTCCGATCCCTGGACAGATTTCTGCATTTGTATTAATGATCTGTCTGGTATTCTTTGCATTTACTACAATTCTTGGATGGGATTATTACAGTGAAAGATGTCTGGAATATCTGACAAACGGACATAAGAAAACAATCCTTACATACCGCTGGCTTTACATTCTGGCAGTATTTATCGGACCGTACATGACAGTAAGTGCTGTATGGACGATCGCAGATATCTTCAACGGACTGATGGCGATTCCGAATATGATTGCATTGTTCGCATTAAGTGGAGTGATCGTAAAAGAAACAAAAGCGTTCTTTGCAGCAGAAAAGCATAAAATGTAAGGAATCAAAAGTAATAAAATAACAGAAAACAGTAAATCCTCTGATTATGGAATTTATAGCAATCCTGATCAGAGGATTTTTTTTGCTTGTATTTGACTGATTATGACTTTTTGTGCAAAGTGAACCAAAATCAGTCATTATTTTTATGAATTAGTTTGATTGACTTTGAATGAATATGACAGTATACTAAGATCATAAACAAAAAATAGTCATGAACATGCAGAAAAGACATGACAATATATACTTTTGGAATCTTTTGGTGCAAGTGAAATAAAGACTCCGAAAGGATACCAATATAAAACGGGAGGGAAAGAAGAGATGATTTACACAGTGACTTTTAATCCATCTCTGGACTACATCGTTTCGGTAGATGATTTTAAACTGGGGCTGACAAACAGAACAAGTTCAGAGCTGATGCTTCCGGGGGGAAAGGGAATTAATGTTTCCACAGTCCTTATGAATCTTGGGATTGAGAACACTGCACTTGGATTTACCGCAGGGTTTGTAGGGAAAGAAATTATCCGTAGATTACATGAGATGGGAGTAAAATCTGAGTTCATTCAAATTAGTGAAGGGGTTTCAAGGATCAATCTGAAACTGAAATCTATTGACGGAACCGAGATCAATGGTGCAGGACCGGTGATCAGCAAGGATAAAGTAGAGGAACTGATGAAGAAACTGGAAGAACTTGGAGAAGGCGATGTACTTTTTCTGGCAGGCAGCATTCCATCTTCTATGCCGGATGACATGTATGAACAGATCATGGCAAGGCTGAATGGAAAAGGTGTGATGATCGTAGTTGATGCCACAAAGGATCTTCTGGTCAATGTCCTGAAATATCATCCATTCCTTGTAAAACCAAATAATCATGAACTGGGCGAGATCTTCGGTGTAGAATTAAAAACAAGAAAAGATGTAATTTCTTATGGAAAGAAACTTCAGGAAAAAGGTGCAAGAAATGTGCTGATCTCCATGGCCGGCGAAGGTGCAGTTCTGGTAGCAGAGGATGGACAGGTATTTGAAGAACCTGCACCAAAAGGCAGGCTGGTAAATGGTGTGGGTGCAGGAGATTCCATGGTAGCAGGATTCGTTGCAGGCTGGATGGAGAAGAAGGATTACGAACATGCATTCTACATGGGAATTGCAGCAGGAAGTGCAAGTGCATTTTCTGAAAATCTTGCAACAAAGGAAGAAATAGAAGCGGTTTATCGTCAGATAACCGAAAAATAATAAAGGGGGGAAGAAGAGATTAGAATAACAGACCTGCTTGACAGACGAAGCGTATCGTTAACAGCTGCTCCGAAAACAAAGTCAGAAACTCTGGAAAAGATTGTCCCTGTTTTAATCTATCCTGTAGTTGGAATCCTTATTATGGGACTCCTGATGACATTTATTGTAGAGCCGGTTAGTTACTGTTCACATGCCACTGTCCCGCGAGGTGTTTTGGCATGAATATGCCAAAATCCCGAGACATACAAGCCAAAATTCCATTGCCACAGGCAATCTGGAATGAATTTTGGCTACGTTACTGTGAACGGAGTGAACAGTAACGCCGGTTATGGGCGGTATCAACACAGGTCTGAATAATGCCTTGACAGGAATGGGAAGTTCTAGTAAAGTAATACTTGGCATTGTGCTTGGCGGAATGATGGCTATTGATATGGGTGGTCCGTTCAACAAAGCAGCATATGTATTCGGAACAGCTGCAATTGCAGCAGGTAACTATGATATTATGGCAGCAGTTATGATCGGCGGTATGACACCTCCCTGTGCAATTGCACTGGCAACACTGCTGTTTAAGGATAAGTTCACAAAAGAAGAGAGAGATGCAGGTCCTACCAACTTTATCATGGGTCTTGCATTTATCACAGAAGGTGCGATTCCGTTCGCAGCATCTGACCCCCTTCGTGTACTTCCATCCTGTATCGTAGGATCTGCGGTGGCAGGAGCGATTTCCATGGCATTCGACTGTACACTGATGGCACCACACGGTGGAATTTTCGTATTCCCTGTGGTTGGAAACGCAGTTATGTACCTGGTTGCACTGGTTGCGGGAACAGTAATTTCTGCAGTTCTGCTTGGCCTGTTAAAGAAGAAAGCAGCATAAGCAGCGAAATAAAAAAGCAATAATGAAATAATTAAAATAAAAAACATGGAGGATATCAAAATGAAAGAATTTAAGTATGTAGTTACAGACAACGAAGGAATCCACGCACGTCCTGCAGGAGAACTTGTAAACTGGTAAAGGGATTTGAGTCAACAATCTCTATTGAAAAAGAAGGTAAAAAAGTAGACTGCAGAAAACTTCTTGCACTGATGGGACTTGGCGTTAAGAAAGGTCATGAAGTAACATTCACAATCGAAGGTGCTGATGAAGAAGCAGCATATGAAGCAGTAAGCAAATTCATGCAGGACAACCTGTAAATTTACGGAATAAAATAAGAAACTGACAGACAGGAGATGATGCATTCATCTCCTGTTTCTGTTATAATGAAATATCAGGGTCAAAAAGCAGAAAGTCGTTCGTGCTTGCACGATAAGACTTTTGAACTTGGGACCCGCCAAACATGAGGAAGTAGCGATTTACGAAGTAAATCTGCGGATTCCGAATGTTTGTAGAATTGCGGGAGCTACGAAGCAGCGGAGCAATTCGTAGATATCGGAGAAAATAATCAGAAGTAAACAATCAAAGCAAATATACAATGGAGGCAGGGTACATGCTTACAGAACAGAGATTTGATATTATTCTGAAGCTTCTGGAAGAAAAAAAGAGTGTTACAGTAACAGAACTGAGAGAACTTCTGGATGCATCAGAGTCCACAGTGCGCAGAGACATTACTGCATTGGACAAAGCAGGAAAACTTACCAAGGTTTTCGGCGGCGCAGTAGCATTAAATCATAAAGTAACTGCCTATGAACCGACAGTGGCACAGAAATCAGAATTAAATAAAGAAGAAAAGCAAAAGATCGCAAAATATGCAGCCAGTCTGATCACACCAGATGATTTCGTTTATCTGGACGCAGGAACCACCACTGGTCTGATGCTGGAATATCTGGAAGGTGTAAAAGCTGCCTTTGTCACCAATGCAGTATCCCATGCCCAGACTCTGGCAAAGATGGGAATCCGGGTTTACCTGATCGGAGGAGAACTTAAGAGTTCAACAGAGGCAGTCGTAGGCAGTCAGGCGATGCAGATGATCCAGATGTATCATTTTACAAAGGGATTTTTCGGAACCAATGGAATTACCAGAAGGGAAGGCTTTACCACACCGGATACCAGTGAAGCAATTGTAAAGAGTACTGCAATGAAGCAGTGCAAAGATGTATATATCCTGACAGATAAGTCAAAGTTTGGAGAAGTAAGTTCTGTCACATTCGGCGGGTTTACAGATGCTAAAATTCTTACAGAAGAAATTCCGGAGGAGTATGAGAACAGCAAAAATATTCTGAAAGTGAAATAAATAATGGATCAAATGCCGCCGGCAGACAGAGCAGGCAGGAATGATATTTAGATTGGAGAGATGTGGGATGAAGTTTGCGCATATTGGAGATCTGCATATTGGAAAAAGGGTGCATGATTTTTCCATGCTGGAGGATCAGAGATATATTCTGGATCAGATGATCAAAATTTTTGAGGAACAGAAAGTTGATGGAGTTCTGATCGCAGGGGATGTTTATGACAAGACAGTGCCGTCGGCAGAGGCAGTGCAGCTGTTTGATGAATTTATTACAGGACTGGCTAAAGATGAGATTCCTGTGTACATGATCAGTGGAAATCATGATTCAGCAGAAAGGCTTTCCTTTGGAGCAAAGCTGTTTGAAAGCAGTGATATTTATATTTCGCAGGTTTATGATGGAGAGATGAAAAGGATTGTGTTAAAAGATCAGTATGGACCAATATCTGTATATCTTCTGCCTTTTTTGAAACCTGCGGCAGTACGCCATGCTTTGCAGAGGGATGACATTAATACTTATGAAGAGGGTGTTATGGCTGCTCTGCAGGAGTGTGAGATCGATACGACACAGAGAAATGTGCTGGTGGCACATCAGTTTGTGACCGGAGCAGACAGAAGTGACTCAGAAGAAACATGGGTTGGCGGTCTTGACAATGTCAGTGCGGAAGTATTTAAAGATTTTGACTATGTGGCACTGGGACACATCCACAGACCTCAGAAAATGGGAAGAGAGACCTTGCGTTACAGTGGGACGCCGCTTAAGTATTCTTTTTCGGAAGCAGATCATAAAAAGTCGGTAACGATTGTGGAGCTTCTGGAGAAGGGAAATGTGAGGGTCAGTACAGTACCTTGATTCCCAGATGGGATATGCGTAAGCTGAGGGGAACCTATATGGATGTGACGGCGAGGGATTATTATACTGCTGAAAATAAGATGGATTATCTTCAGATTACCCTGACAGATGAGGAAGATGTGCCGGGGGCACTTCAGAAGCTGCGTACTGTTTATCCCAACCTGATGCGTCTGGAATATGATAATAAACGAACACGTGAGAATCGGGAGGTTCAGGCAGTGGAGGCTCAGGAACAGAAGTCAGAGCTGGAGCTGTTTGAGGAGTTTTATGAACTGTTAAATAATGAACCTATGAAAGAAGAGCAGACAGAGTTTGTGGAGAAACTGATCCAGGATCTGAAGGAGGTGCGCGTATGAAACCATTGAAGCTGACATTATCTGCATTTGGTCCATATGCGGATGAGACTGTGATCGATTTTACACAGCTTGGAGGACAGGGACTTTTTTTGGTGACCGGAGATACGGGAGCAGGAAAAACGACGATCTTTGATGGGATTACATTTGCGTTGTACGGAGAGACAAGCGGAGGAGTCCGGGAGGCATCCATGCTCAGAAGCAAGTATGCAAAACTGGAAATACCTACATATGCGGAATATCTTTTTGAATATAAAGATGCAGTGTATACAGTAAAGCGAAGCCCGGATTATGAGCGGCCAAAGACCAGAGGCACCGGAATGACTACCCAGAAGGGGGAGGCGTTGCTTACTTTTTCTGATGGAAGAGCTCCTGTGACAAAGCTAAAGGAAGTGAATCAGGCGGTTACTGAGCTGATCGGACTGGATATGAAGCAGTTTACACAGATCGCCATGATTGCACAGGGAGATTTCAGAAAATTACTGTTGGCTGATACAGAGGAACGCAGCAATATTTTCAGAAAGCTTTTCCATACGGATATTTATAAGGTAATTCAGGAAAAATTAAAATTCGAAGCCGGCGGTCTGGACAAAGCGTATAAAGAGCTGCTGAGAAGTATCCGTCAGTATACGGAACAGGTCAGATATTCTACAGAAAATCAGTTGGGACAACAGTGGTTATTGATGGAGAAGAATGGCTTTGAAGGAAATCTGGAAGAAGGTCTGGAAATTCTGGAGCAGTTTCTGAAGGCAGATAAGGATAACTTGAAAGCTGTAAATAAGCAGATCAAAGAGAATGATACAGAACTTGAAAAAGTAAATCAGCTTTTGGGAAAGGCTTATAAAGAAGCAGATGCAAAGGCAAGGAAGGAACAACTTCTGCAAGAGAAAGAAGTATTGCTTCCACAGTTGGAACAGGCACAAAAAGATGCAGAAAATGGGGCAAAGGAACCAGAGGAGATCCAACGCCTGATACTTTCCATACAGAAAGAAAAAGAGAATCTGAAGCGTTATACAAATCTGGAAAATCTGCTCAGAGAAACAGAGAAGGCTTCCCTGCAGATAGAGAAACTGGGAACGGACGGTACAGAGCTGCAGAATCGTCAGAAAGAAATGAAAGCTGTGCTTGAAGAAAAACAAAAAGAATATCAGACAACAGACGGTGCAGAAAAAGAAAAAGCAGAAACAGATTTCCGGAAAGAGAAAATAGATACTCTTTATGCAGGAATTTATAAAAACTGTGGAAATCTGGAGTTTCTTCAGACAAAAATCAGTGAACTGAAAATACAGTCCGGGCAGGAAGAACAACTTGCGAAACAGATAAAAAAGGATTTGACTGATCTGGAAGAGAAAATTGTTTCCGGTGGGAATCTGGAAATCAAAGAGAACAGTCTGGTCATACGTTTGCAGCAGATAGAGAAAATAGAAGATCAGCAGAAACGGTATCAGGATCTGGAAAAGGAAGCAGAGAGAAAAAAGAAGGGTTATCTGACCGCTTCTCAGAAACGGACAGAAATAAAAGAAATTTTAAACAAAATGGAGCAGGCCTATCTGGATGCGCAGGCGGGTGTTCTGGCAGCAGATCTTCAGGATGGGATGCCATGTCCGGTATGTGGTTCTGTTCATCATCCGAAGCTCACACAGATTCCGAATGAAGTTCCCACAGAAGAACAGCTGAAAAAACAGAAAAAAGTTAACAGAAGCTGCGGGAAAAAGCGGCATCTAACGCAAGTGTGCAGGCAGGAGAGGCAGCAGGACTGATGCAGCGCTGCAGGGAAGAACTGACAGAAGGGGTTAAAGGTTATATAGCGCAGTTTCTGCCAGAAGAGGAGACACAAGAGATACTTCGAAAGGAACTTCCTGATCATGAATTATGTTTATTTGTAAAAATCAGGAAAGCAGTGTACAGACAGGATTGGAAGAAATCAAAAAACAGAAAAAAGTTCATCAGGATTACTGAAGAAAAAGGAAGAGTTCATCACACAGTCAGAACAACATGCAAAAGAATTTCAGAAATTACAGATCAGTCTTGAAAAGAGGAAGAGCCAGCTGGAAAGTATTCAGGAACAGCTGCAGAATCAATTGGACGAACCTGTACTGACATGGATCCATGAAGAAGATATAAGACAGAGAATGAAAACTGATCCGGAACTGTCACAGGATCACAGCGGTGAAATAGTGTATCAAAAGGAAATCTGTAATGTATCACAGGCTTTGCTGCAGGGAAAGAGAGCAGTAGAATGGCTGAAACAGCAGCAAAATATTCTGGGGCAGAAACAAAAGGATCTGACAGCACTTCTGGAACAGAGAAAACTTCTGGAGATGCAGATTGGTAAGACTCAGACAGAACTCACAACGATCACAGACCAGATTAATCAGAATCAGCAGCAGACAGCAGCAGAGAAATCCAGATATGAGCAGTTGCAGAAGCAGAGAGAGAATATGGAAAAAGAGCTGGGTGAGAGGACAAAGGAAGAAATCCTGTCTCAGATCCAGCTTAAGACTGAGGAACAAAAGAAGCTTGAAATACATTATAAAACAGTAACAGAAGCGAGAGAAGTATTAGAAAAGAGAATGACAGAACTGGATTCGGTAATTGCATCTCTGACAGAACAGTTAAAAGAATCCATAAGTATTTCAGCTGAAGGAACTGAATGTTCAGAAAGAAAACTTTGCACAGCAAAGAAATCACTTCAGAAAATCGTGATGAAATCCATGCCGTCTGGAAATCAACAGTGACATGTATGAAAAATCCGCAGACAGCAGACAGAACTTCTGAAAACGGAAACCCGCTGGAAGTGGATGAAATCTCTCTCAGACACTGCCAATGGTACGATCACAGGTAAGGCAAGGATCATGCTGGAAACTTACATCCAAATGCAGTATTTTGATCGCATTCTTGTGCGTGCCAATATCCGTCTGATGACCATGAGCAGCGGTCAGTACGAGTTAGTTCGCAGAAAAGAAAACAAGAGCAGGGTAGGGAAAACCGGTCTGGAACTGGATGTAGTAGACCATTACAATGGAACTGTCCGAAGTGTCAAGACCTTATCAGGCGGAGAAACATTTCAGGCATCTCTGTCTCTGGCACTGGGACTTTCTGATGAAATTCAGTCAAGCTCCGGCGGAATCCAGCTTGATACCATGTTTGTGGATGAAGGTTTCGGATCTCTGGATGAAGATGCCCTTGATCAGGCAATCCGCGCATTGAAGGATCTCAGTCAGGGAAGCAGACTGGTGGGGATTGTTTCCCATGTAGCAGAGCTGAAAGAACGTATTGATAAGAAGATCATAGTAACAAAGAAACGGACAGAAGATGGAGTTGGAAGTGCGATCTGTATAGAAGGATGAGATTTTATGGTCAAGCGGATAAAATCATCCGCTTTGCTAGGCGGCGCTACATCGAATAACTGTTTCACAGTGTATCAGAAGGAGTTGTCACTCCTCCTGATACAAGCAAGTCCCTACCCATTGCTTATTGTTTTTTGCAACCGACCCCGGGGACTTACTTGATTCGGTTAAAAAAAGGCAGTTACCAAAAAAAGTTATACAAAATTAACTTGACAGAACACCAGAGATAGTATATATTAAGTTATGAAGTTAGACATAAATAACTCGAACTGCTGAACAATCTGTTGAAGGTCTTTTTACAGCAGTAATTCAAGCTTTGCAGCAAACAAAAGCAATAAAATGTTTCGTAAAGCTTTATTTTTAATAGATAGTTAGCATGGCCTAACTAATATTCTGCCATTGAGAAAGGGATCATAACATGCTGGAGAAATCTGTGATTGAACATTGTTCACCTACATTAGCATCTATTAAAACCGGAAATCTTTTTACATACAAATATGAATCTGAGGAAGAATTATGGAAAAGCGTAGAAGGTTTTAATGAATGTGTAAGAGAAAAAGGCGTTTCCCTCACAGTACTTCGCAGGAGTGAGAAAAAGGCGCTGATTTATGTCTGCCGGTTCTCAAGCCTTGAAAGAGATCTGAAGAAACCTGGTGTTGCGAATTTCATAAAGAAGTATGGGTATGAGAGTACAGATCCTGCATATGCACTTGAGAGACTGAGAAGCCGCCTGGCCAGAGAGAAGATTTTCCTCATGAAATCGGATTGTTTCTGGGATATCCGCTGGGAGATGTGATCGGGTTTATCAAGAATGCAGGGCAGAACTGTAAATGTGTAGGTTGTTGGAAGGTTTATTGCAATGAATGTGAGGCAATAAAGCTTTTGCCAGATTTAAGAAATGTACCAGCGTGTATGTACGTCTCTGGAATCAGGGAAGAAGTGTACGTCAGCTGACGGTGGCAGCGTAAGGAAGAAGCTATATACAATAATATAGCAGGGATGGAGAGTTCGTTTAAGAATCAGTATAATAGAAAAGCCGTATGACTTTTTATTATAATATAAATCATGGCTTTGCGGCAAAGAAAAAGGCAGAGCAAATTTAAGGAGGATTTTAATCATGAGTAAAGTAGCAGTTGTATATTGGAGCAGCACAGGAAACACAGAAGCAATGGCAAACGCAGTTGCAGACGGAATCAGGGAAAAAGGCGGCGAAGCTGTTCTTCATACCTGTGAGGATTTTGACGGTTCTAAAGTTGCTGAATATGATGCAATCGCCTTCGGATGCCCTGCAATGGGAGATGAAGTTCTCGAAGATACAGAATTCGAGCCAATGTTTGACGGATGCAAAGATGCCCTGAAAGGCAAGAACATCGCTCTGTTTGGTTCTTATGGATGGGGAGACGGCGAATGGATGCGTAACTGGGAAGAGTCCTGTAAAGAAGCAGGTGCAAATCTTGTATGCGACAGCGTGATCTGCCAGGAAGAGCCAGATGATGAAGCTACAGATGCTTGCAAAGCTTTAGGTGCTGCATTAGTATAACAGAATAGATAAGATAAGAAATACCGGGAGACTGTCTGCATGAATATGCGGCAGTCTCCTTTTTTCGGTTGATAATATTTACAGAAACTGTTTTGGGGATTATACTATTTATTAATAGTGAGTTCAGTTTTATAGACATTTACAGGCAGTCGCAATGTACAGGCGGAGATGGCGGCGTTTGGCTGAAATGATTTTTATAAAAAATATAAAATAAGGGAGATACAACAATGAATCAGAGAGAAAGAATGTTAAGCGGACTTCCATATAAGGCATGGCTAGATGGTCTGGAGGAAGACAGAAAGGCATGCAAGCAGAAAATCTATGATTTTAATCAGCTGCCGCCATCCAGACAGAGTAAGGAAGCGCCTCAGATGATCAAGAATATTTTTGGAAAAACAGGCGAAAATGTCTGGGTGGAAGCACCATTCCACTGTGACTATGGCTGGAACATTGAAGTAGGTGAGAATTTCTATTCCAATTATAATCTGACAATCCTTGATGTGGGAAAAGTAACATGTGGAAAAAATGTTCAGATTGCGCCAAATGTCTCCATTTATACAGCGGGTCATCCGGTTCATCCGGACAGCCGTAATTCAGGATATGAATACGGAATTCCTGTAACAGTGGGAGATAATGTATGGATCGGCGGAAATACAGTGATTCTTCCGGGTGTTACCGTTGGAAGTAATGTAGTGATCGGTGCAGGAAGTGTAGTATCCAAAGATATCCCGGATAATACGATCGCAGCTGGAAATCCATGTAAAGTAATCCGCGAGATTACAGACGAAGACAGAATCTATTACTTTAAGAAACAGAAATTTGATGATGAGGCGTGGGAAGAAGTAAAGAATAAAAATAAATAGCAGAACTGACAGGTTGCCTATGCCAAAGTCCCGAGACATACTTTGCGAAGCGTGTTGCTGTGAACGGAGTGAACAGTAATCAATTCCACAAAATACAGGTAAATAATAGACAGGAGATGATGCATTCATCTCCTGTTTATGTTACAATGAATATGATAAATATGGGAGTTGTTCAGTAATGGAGCAATTTGCAGATATCAGGTGGATAGAGTGAATATACAGATGGAGGTTATTAGCAGTTAAATATAAATTATAAAATTATATAAGCACATGTTGAGTTTTATAAGATGTTAGAGTAGAATATCATTGAAAGGAGTTGATACTTTGAGTAAATATTATTCTATACATGAATTTTCAAAATTATAGACGTATCTGCCAGACATTACGAAATTGGGATGCCAATGGAAAACTTCATCCGCATCATACTACAGTAAGTGGCTATAGATATTATTCTGATGAGCAACTCAACCAGGTAATAAA
>ENA-OQIR01000535-OQIR01000535.1-human-gut-metagenome-genome-assembly--contig:-NODE-535-length-16051-cov-3.185381_pt1 | contig 16051 bp, 23 predicted proteins | sample MGYA00242580_ERZ504745 | MGnify/ENA primary metagenome ERZ504745 (study PRJEB26092, sample SAMD00036214) | human gut metagenome | host: Homo sapiens | study: EMG produced TPA metagenomics assembly of... | reverse complement strand
GACCGTTCTTCCCCGACCCCTGGCCCAAGAAGAAGCATCACAAGCGCCGCATCGTGCAGGAGGCCATGGCCGGCGACATCCATCGCGCGCTGGCCGCAGACGGCGTCTGGCGCATCGCCACCGACATCGAGGACTATGCCCTGCACGTGCACGAGGTGATGGACGGCCTCGATGGCTGGAAGAACCTGGGCAGCGTAACCGTCAGCCTGCCGCTGGAGCACGTGGGCAAGGGCAATGCCGACATGGCCGCCGATATGCCGCACGCCGACTTCACCGAATCCGAGCGATTCGAGGGCCGCGTGCTCACCAACTTCGAGAAGAAGGGCCTGGCCGCCGGCCGCGTGATTCATGACTTTACCTATCAGGCCGTTACCTTGAACTAATCACGACACGCCGAAATGCCGTCGATTTGCATAACCGAACAACCTCCCGTAAAGTAATTCGAGTTGTTCGCCCCCATCGTCTAACGGTTAGGACACCAGACTTTCAATCTGACAACGAGAGTTCGACTCTCTCTGGGGGTACTTCACTAAAGACCCCGGTCATAGCGACCGAGGTCTTTTCGTATTCGCGGGACCAGGTCTGAAAGCATTCGGCCCGCTTGATATGTGCTCATGGTTTCATCTCAGCACGTGTTCGCGCCCGCCACAAGGACTATCCCACCGTAGACGATGTGACATCCTCCACACTGTGACTTCGCGCACAGGTCCCGACGCCACCCTCACCCCGTTTATCGACACCATGCGTGTATAACCGCATATGCATCATCGGCGAACATCGGCCGGCAGACCAGTTGTACAAGGAGAACATCATCCACATGGCAGACACCGCCAACACCAACACCAACGCCTGGCTGCCGGCGCTCAAAGCGGCGTTTCCGCTGACCATACCGATTTGCCTGGGGTTCCTGTTTCTCGGCGCCTCGTATGGCATTCTCATGGGCACCAAAGGCTTCTCCTTCGTATGGCCGATGTGTATGAGCGCGTTCATCTTCGCCGGTTCAATGGAATTCGTCACGGTGAATCTGCTGCTCTCCGCGTTCAACCCGCTCGCCGGCTTTCTGCTGGCCCTGATGGTCAACGCCCGTCACCTGTTTTATGGACTATCCATGCTCGGCAAATTCAAAGGGCTCGGCTGGAAGCGCCCATACCTGATTTTCGGTATGTGCGACGAGACTTTTGCCATCAACTCCACCGCGAAAATCCCCGCCGGCATCGACCGTGGCTGGTTCTACTTCTGGGTTACGCTGTGCAATCAGCTGTATTGGGTGACCGGCGCCACACTGGGCGGCTGATCGGCGCGCATCTGCCGTTCAATACCGACGGTCTTGATTTCGTACTGACCGCGCTGTTTCTGGTGATCTTCCTCGATCAGTGGCTCGACGGCAAGCATCGCGAGCGACTGTCCGCCGTCATCGGTGTGCTGACATCACTGGCCTGCCTGCTGATATTCGGGGCCAATGATTTCATGATTCCCTCAATGATCGCCATGCTGATACTGTTCGTCGCGCTACGCCCGCATCTGGACGTGTTGCGGCCAGCCGCCGACGCCCCGGAAGCCACGGCAAACCATGCCATGAGCCACGCAGCGGACCAGCAGAAGGAAGGACAGACGCGATGACGATGACCATCTGGCAAGGCGCAATCACTATCGTGACGGTGGTGCTGGGCACGATGTGCACCCGTTTTCTGCCGTTTCTGGTGTTTCCCGAGTCCAAGCAGCCGCCGCGCATCATCGAGTATTTCGGCCAGGTCCTGCCCTATGCGATGACCGGTCTACTGGTGGTATACGCACTGCGCAACACCCCGATTCTGACCGGTTCACACGCCTTCCGGAACTCATCGCCTGCACCGTCATCGTGCTGCTGCACGTATGGAAACGCAATATGCTGCTTTCAATCGCCGGCGGCACAATTGTATATATGTTGCTGGTGCAACTGGTGTTCTGAGGCACCCGACTCGTTAGTCTCTCCCTCCGCTTCGCTATGCTCAGCACCTCCCTTACAGAGGGAGGTAATCTTCTGTACCTTCCTCTGACGAGGGAGGCGGCACCGCGAAGCGGTGACGGAGGTAGAGACCCGCAGTCGTAAGACTGCGAAACACACAGCATCGGCCACAGGCCGATTCCTACAGCTGCTTCGCCACCCAATCGACGATGTACGGGGCGACTTCCTCAATCTGGTCGATGGCGACCTCGAACTCGTGCTTGCCGCCGTACCACGGGTCCACCAGATCGATCTGATCTTCGCGGCCGGGCTTCGGCTTGGGCAGATTCGGGTCGAAGCTGCGGTACATGTGCACTTCGGCGCGCTTGCCGGCCGGCAGCATGCGCAGCAGGGCGCGCATGTGGGAGGCGGTCATCGGCAGGAACAGGTCGGTACGGTCGATTTCCTCACGCGAGATGCGGTGTGCGAAGTGGTCACGCGGAATCTCATCACCATAGCCACGTTCGCGTAGCACGCGCACGGCACGCGGGTCGATCGGGTGGCTCCACTCCTCGTCGGACACACCGCTGGATTCCACGTTCACCTGGTCGCCAAGACCGCGCTCATTAAAGAAGTGACGCAGAATGATCTCACCCATAGGCGAACGGCAGATATTGCCGGTGCAGACGGTCATTACGGTGTAGGGCTGGGTATTGCTCATAGCTTTGAATCAATCCTCAATCGGGCTTCACCGGGCCGCACACGGCCCGACTGTATTGTTGGGGTCGAATGAATATGAATCCGGCTCATGCCGCTATAAAGGCATAAGCCGGATTCGCATGCTTACTTGGTTTTGGCCAAGATACGGAAACGATAGGAATCGATGCCGGACTCCTCCTTGGCGGGCGTATGCCACTCGCCCACTTCGGCTTCCCGCCACATCCCGGCCTCGACCAGCGACGCCATATCGGGCGCGTAGCTGTCGGCATCCACGGTGGCGGCCAGATCAGTCACATAGGCTTTGTCCGCGAACGGCAAAGCCTTGGCGAACAACTGGGCGCCGCCGATGATCCAAATCTCCGAACGGTCCAGACCGTCGTCCGGAATCGCCTCCTGACGGGCCATATCGAGCGCGTCGTCAAGACTGGTGACACAGTGGCCCCGGCGCACGGTACATCGGATCGTGGGAAACGACGATGTTGTCGCGGTTGGCAGCGGCCGGTACTTGCCCCCAGCGATTCCCAGTCTTACGACCCATAATCACCGGATGGGAGACGGTCAGCTCCTTGAAATGCTTCATATCCTCGGCACAGTGCCAAGCATGCCACCATTGAGGCCGATGGCACCGGCGCGACCTTCCTTGTCACGGGCTTCGGCCCAGATAAGATTCACCGAGAAGGTCTTGGGATAATCGTCACCCCAGTCTTCTTCAGTGGCAGACAGCCCGGCAGATCCGGGCTCGGGTTCGTGATAGCCGCTACGGCTACTGTCATGCTCCATTTCGCTTACTCCTCCTGGATTGCGGAACTGGGCCTTAGTGTAGTGGACAGCGAAGACTCGGGGGCCGTCACCTTCACAGTATTCGCTGTCCACGAAACGGTAATCAGCATCAGACCGCAACAGGTGCCTTAATAGTGGGGTGATGCTGGTAGCCGACGACCTTGAAGTCCTCATACTGGTAGTCGAACAGGGAATCGGCCTTACGGATCTCGATGGTCGGGTACGGGTAGGGCTTGCGGCCCAGCTGCTCAAGGAACTGGTCGACGTGGTTGTCGTAAACATGGCAGTCGCCGCCGGTCCAGACGAATTCGCCCGGCTTGAGCCCGGCCTGCTGCGCCATCATCATGGTGAGCAGCGAGTAGGAGGCGATATTGAACGGCACGCCGAGGAACATGTCGCAGGAACGCTGGTACAGCTGGCAGCTTAGCTTGTCGTCGGCCACGTAGAACTGGAAGAGCGCGTGGCAGGGCGGCAACGCCATCTTCTCCACCTCGGCCGGATTCCACGCGGAGACGATCATGCGGCGCGAATCCGGATGATGCTTGATGAGGTCGAGCACATTGGAGATCTGGTCGATGGTGCGATTCGGGTCCTCGGGGGTCGGCGCGGGCCAGGAACGCCACTGCACGCCATAGACCGGGCCCAGATCGCCGTTCTCGTCCGCCCACTCATCCCAAATATGCACGTTGTGCTCCAGCAGCCAGTTGATGTTGGAGGAACCCTTCAAAAACCACAGCAGCTCATAGGCCAGGCCTTTGAAGAACACGGTCTTGGTGGTCAGCAACGGGAAGTACTTCGACAGGTCAAAGCGCATCTGCTGGCCGAACAGGGAAATCGTGCCGGTGCCGGTGCGATCGGACTTCAGCGTGCCTTCGGTCAGGATCTTGCGCACCAGGTCCTCATAGGGCATCGGAATGTCCGTTTCGGGACGTGCGGGGATACGGGAGCGAATATCTGCGAGTTGTTCTTCGGTCAAAGCCATGTGCACCAGTGTAGCTTAGGGGCATAATAGAGAAGTCCGATGATGCGGGAGAGCGGCCAGGTGCCGCGCTTCCCCCGCTGGCATGGCGATGGGCCAGATCGCCGGCGGCTGAAAATAAAGGAGCAGCTATGGGTAAGCGACTGTGGGTTGAGCGTAACAAGGACGGTTCGTGGGATGCGTTCAGCGACGATGGCGCACACATTAAGTTCGGCAAGGATCGTGGCCAGTTCACGCCGGGCGATCTGATGAAGGTCGCGCTGGCCGGTTGCGCCGCGCTGTCCAGCCAGTTCGCCATCGAACATACGCTGGGTGAGGGCAAGGGTGCCAAGATTGTGGTGGATGGCACGTACGACCCGGAAAATGACGCCTACACCGGTTTCGAGGAGCAGGTGGTGATTGATGCTTCCGACGCCGGTCTGTCCGAGGAGGATGCCGACAAGCTCAAGGAGCGCGTCACCCGCCATATCGACAAGGGTTGCACGGTCAAGCACACCTACGTGCAGGAGACCCCGGTGCGCATGAACGTCACCGTCAAGCACTGAGACGGGATATAAATTGAAGAGGCTCCCTGGCGGGAGCCTCTTTCCGTATATTCGGACTTTACTGGCGATCGGGATCGATGGTCTTTTCGATCTGCTGGGCGACTTCAGGCTCGGCTGCGGACACCGGAATCTCCTCGACGCCGGCAATCTCCTCCAGCGACTTGGTAGGCACTTCGGCGGGCGAGCTCGGCACGGTGTCGAGACGCGATTCCGCGGCCTCAACATACTTGCGTGGCACCACGTACACCGGGCGACCGCATGCTGCAGCAGGCCCTGGCTGGTGGAGCCCAGCAGCAAGCCAGTGAAGCCGCCGCGACCACGGGAGCCGACAACAACCACATCGTGATCGTAGCTGGCCTTGGTCAGGGCGCTCACGGCCGGGCCGGAAACGATCTGCTTGTTGATCTTCAGATCAGGATGCGATTCCTGCAACGGCTTGATGCGCACCTCAAGATCGTCCTTGTAGGACTCCATGACGGCGTCCTCGCCGTCCACACCCTTCAGGTTCGGCACAGCGGAAATCACGTCCAGTTCCGCACCCCAGCACGTGGCGAAGTCGGCGGCAATGTCCAGCGCCTTCAGACCCCACTTGGATTCGTCGGAGCCGACGGCCACCTTGGTGATCGTGTTGTTCAGGTGCATCAGGTTACCGTCATCATCGGTGTACGGCACCACCACAATCGGGCAGTAAGCATATGCCGGCAGCGATGAGGACGTAGTGCCCAGCAGGCGCTCGGCCAGACCGCCCTTGCCACGGTTGCCAATGACGATCAGATTGTAGTTACGAGACAATTCGACGAACACCGATGCCGGATCTCCGGTAACAATCAGTGTGGCGGCTTCGACGCCCTGCTCGTCTGCGATGGCCTTGGCCTTGGACAGAATCTCCTGAGCATCGGAATGCGCGGCGTTATCGTCCCCCATCGCCGTGTAAGTGGCATCGAACGAAACGGCGGCATAGCTCGGCAGGGAATATGCGCAGACAATCTGCAGCGTCAGCCCCGCGTGCTTTGCATAATTCGCGGCCCACCATGTTGCCTTGTAACTGGCATGCGACCCGTCAACGCCGACGAGAATAGCCTTGTCGTTAATCATGACGACCTCCTTGAAGTTATTGCGGCACGAATACCGCGTATCTCAACAATACCCCGCGACACTCGGTTTGGCCGGTATCCTCCGCTCAAAAAGAAATCCGCGTATACGAAAAAGGCACACCCCAAAGGACGTGCCTTAATACGAATTCGCTTACCGCATAATTCTTGTCACATCACGCGGCGAATGGAATATCCAGCTCCACCGAATACGGAAACGTCGCTTACTGCCGTTCCCTGCACCGGGTTCATAGCATTCATCACCTGTCCGTTACCGATGTAAATGGCCGCATGAGTACCATTCGCAAGAATGTCACCCGGCTTGGCATCCGCCAAGCTTGCGACCGGAGTACCCACGGTGGCTTGAGCACCAGAGGTACGAGGCAGGGAGATGCCAAACTGGGAGAAGACGTACTGCACAAAACCGGAGCAATCCCATCCTGCCGGAGTGTTGCCGCCGGCAACATACGGATAGCCTTGGAACTTCAGTGAGAAGCTAGCAAGCTCAGCGCCAGTGCCAGTGCCAGTCATTTTACCCAAGTCAACCTGTGGAATCGACGCACGCTGTTCAGAGCGGCTGGCTGCCGCAGCAGCAGCGGACTGGGCTGCAGCAGCTTCATCAGCGGCTTTCTGAGCCGCCGCCGCTGCAGCAGCTTCCTTCTCGCCCTGAGACTCGGTCTGTGGCAGCATCAAGAGTCTCGATGCCACCCCATTTAGAGTTCTCATCAACCGAGGTGGAGGTGGATTCGGCGAACAAATTCTTCTTCACCGAACTCGCCTTCGGGAAAGAACGTGAGGACACCACAGCACTCGTCTGCGCGGAATCGGCAGAGGCAAACGGGGCTACGCACGCAAACATGGCACCCGTGGCGATAATCGCCACTGATGTGGAAATAATAGTCTTAACGCTCATCATCAACGCCATACACTAGCACACATGGGTCGATTTCATAACAGGAATAGCATTTCGAAGATGATGTCGCGGGTGCATCATTCGGCAGGAGAACGCAACAGGCCTCGGATACCGATCGGCATCCGAGGCCTGCAATAAATCAATCAATAAGACTGCATCACGGGATACGCACCACGATGGTGAGCTTTTCGGTCATGGCACTAGCGAGAGCCACGCTATAGCCATTCCATCCACCATGGACCGCCTGACCGTTGCCGACATACAACGCCACATGATCGTAGTGTGCACCACCGTTCCATCCACCGGTGTTGGCATAAATCAGAATATCGCCCGGCTGCAGGGATCCGTCTGTGACTACGTGGCCACCAGGAACATTGACGTACTCTTCAGCCAACCGTGGAAGTTAATGCCACGGGCCGCCAACGCTTGACTGACCAATGCGGTGCAGTCCATGCTCTGTCCGATCAAAGAATACGCACGGTCGATAGAGGCACCGGCACCAGCGGAAACCGAACCACTGGCATCGGAATAAGTAACAGAAGAGCGAGACTCATTACGGCTCGCGGCGTTGGCCTGCTCCTGGGTCGCCTGAGCCTCGACCTCCGCCTGCTTCTCGGCCTCCTCTTCGGCAGCCTTCTTGGCCGCTGCGGCATCCTTTTCCGCCTGAGATTCCGTCTGCGGCACATCGAGGTTCTCAATGCCGCCCCAATCAGCATTGTCCTCAACGCTCGTGGCAGTGGCTTCAGTCGTCAGATCTTTGCGCACCTGGGTGTACGAGGGGAAGGACTTGGTGGAAGTCACAGTAACACCCTCAGCTGCAGTTGCTGTAGGAACAAACATAAACAAGCAGGCACAGGAGACAATCGCGGCAACAATGGAAGAAGCTACAGTTTTGGTCTTCATAGAACCATCACCCTACACGGTGCGCATTAACTCGTACAGGATGGAAGAAATAAAACACCCCGGAGCTATTGGGATATATCGGCGTGTCGGCACAGGTCAGTTCGGACTAATACGCGGCCGCAACACTTGAAATGTCATTTCGCGCGAACGATTGCCGATAGGGCGACGTCACATCCGAACAGTAATCACCGAATGTAAGCCAATGAAATGAATCAGTAGTGAACGTACTGGAACTTACCGGCTTCGGCGGCGCTGAACGTACGGGTCGAAATCACACCCAATCCCTTGGCATTGGATTCGGAGATCTCAATGGAGCCGTCGGCATTGATCTTTTCCAGAACGGCAACATGGCCGTACGCGCCATCGGCATCGGCCTGGCCAGGAGCGAACACCACAGCATCACCGACATGGCGAGGAGTGTTGTCCACCCAATAGCCAGAGCGGAAGCTGACGCCGCCCACGCGCCACCATTGCCGAAGTTGCCGCTGGAAGGCAGGCCCAGTTCGGCACGACGCTGGTACGCGTACCACGTGCACTGACCCCACGGATAGTTGTTGGAGTTGGTGCCAACGGCATGGTTCGGGTTGAAGCCAGCCGGCACAGCATCGCCATCGGCATCCACGAGAGCCGACACCACAGGATTGTTCGCATTATTGCGATTCATCAGCTTGGCGTCCAAGGTGCTGTCTGAATTGCTCAGCCCCCAGCCGCCTTCATTGGTGGACTGTGCGGTAACGGAGGATGAACTCAAATCAGTACGCGCTTCGGAACGAGAAGCCGCAGTCACATCGCTGATGCGCTTAATCTGCGTGGTCGTCGTGGCCGGATCAGCCACGAACGAGTTCGTGGCGTCTTCATTGTTGGAAAACGCGAGAGCACCTGCGGCCGTGCCGACCAGAGCGGCCAGTGAGGCCGAGGCAAGAATATGGCTACGGCGTTCAGCGGCACGAGCGGCCTCACGAATGGAACGGCGGGTCTGGGGAGCGATTTCGTTGATCTTCTCGCAATGGCCGGATCAAGCCCCAAAACAACGGCGTCGCTACCAGCGGATTGCACCGCACGCACAGCACGAACGGAATGAGAACCCTTGCCGGAGGCAAACAATGCCTTCGCTAAGCTGAACTTCTGGCGCGAGACCGTGGTCGCTTTATGCGAAGCATGCTTCATACTACGTTAACTCCTTGGATGGGTTCGGCGGGGTCATTTCGATGACCTCGTATGACCGTCACAATTGAGTACTGTACAACGAACAGAGGTCAATCCTCAATGTGATCCCCCACCATCCGGGTGTGTCAAACGATTTACGTAACCGTGCGGCCGGGTGAAAAAACTGCCTTGTTTCCGCCCGTTCACGAACCTCACTATCCGGTTATCGGAAGAATCACTAACTCATGTCATTCCGACACACCGTAACCATGATGTGCTGCGTACATTCTGCACTGCATTCCGCATTGCCACCACTGCCGCCCGGCACCCCGGAATTCCGCAGTAACCCCGCAGTAATCCCGCACACCGAGCATTATCCGCGATATTCCCCAACACTGGTCTACCCTTGAAACCATGACTATCACACTGAGTATTCCCGAGTCGCTGAAGCCCGAAGATGGTCGCTTCGGCTCCGGCCCCAGCAAAATCCGCCCCGAACAGATCGCCGCGCTCGACGCCGGCGCCACCACCCTGCTTGGCACATCACATCGCCAGGCACCAGTCAAGCAACTGGTCGCTTCGATTCGTGAAGGTCTGCGCGAGTTCTTCCACCTGCCTGAAGGGTATGAGGTGGCGCTTGGCAACGGTGGCGCCAGCGCGTTCTGGGAGATTGCCTGCGCTTCGCTGATCACCCGTCGCGCCGCATTCGGCACGTATGGCTCGTTCAGTGCCAAGTTCGCCGCGTCCGCCGCGAACGCACCCTTCCTTGAAGACCCGGTGCTGTTCCCCGGCGAGCCGGGCACTTACCGTCTGCCTGAGCTCACCGAGGGCGTGGACACATATTGCTGGGCTCACAACGAGACCTCCACTGGTGTGGCCGCCCCGATTCGCCGCGTGGCCGGAAGTCGTGAAGCTGGTGCCTTGACCGTCATCGACGGCACCAGCGCAGCCGGCGCTTTGCCTGTGGACATCAGCCAGACCGACGTCTACTACTTCTCACCGCAGAAGGCCTTCGGTGCCGATGGCGGTCTGTGGGTCGCCATCCTCTCCCCCGAAGCTATCGATCGTGCGGCAGGCGTCGAATCAAGCGCTCATCTGGAAGGCGCACATCGCTGGGTGCCGCCGTTCCTCTCGCTGACCACGGCACTGAACAACTCCCGCAAGGATCAGACCCTGAATACGCCCGCCGTGGCCACCCTGATCATGATGGAAAACCAGATTCGCTGGCTCAACAACAACGGCGGCCTCGCCTGGGCCACCACACGTTGCGCCAAGTCCGCATCCATCCTGTACTCGTGGGCCGAGCGCTCCGAATACGCCGCTCCGTTCGTCGTCGATGCGGACGCACGCTCGAACGCCGTGGTCACCATTGATCTGGACGAGCGAGTCCAGGCCTCTCAGGTACTGTCCATCCTGCGCGAGAACGGCATTGTGGACGCCGCCGGCTACCGCAAGCTGGGCCGCAACCAGCTGCGCGTTGGCGTGTTCCCCTCGGTGGAACCGGCTGATGTCATGGCCTTCACCAAGTGCGTCGACTACGTGGTCGAGCACCTGTGATGGCATATATGCCCCGCATTGCCGACCATATATGCCATGCACATTGATCGGTCTCAACTGATGCCGATTGAATAAATCGTAGGGAGGGATGTTTGACGCCCCTCCCTACTCTTACTACAGTGCATGAGTATGAAGTTCGCGCCTCTCATTGACCCTGCCGTCCGCAAACCCGCACCCAAGCCCGTACGGTGGATCTGCGTAAGGTGTTTGCCATCGGTACCGGTCTATGGATTGTGGCGTTGATTGTCGTGCTGATTCTGCTGGCCGTGGCTACAGCGTAATGCCGTTGGTGATTATGTGCGTGGCCGGCGTCATTATTGGCTTGCTACTGCTGGTCTGGGAATACTTCGACCGCTGGGACTACCGCCGCCTCGGACAGTAACGCAACACAAGCTCCCTCTGATGACGGGAGCTGTCAGCGTAGCTGATTGAGGGAGAGACCGCGGCCGCAGGTCGCTCATCAAACAGCATTGGTGGCATGCAAGGCATGCCACCAATTCCTTACCTCACTGCGCCAACGGCAACGTAAGGCTGAACGTACTGCCTTGCCCGGGCGCGCTCCATACGGTCACATCGCCATGATGGGTCAGCGCCACATGCTTGACGATGGCCAAGCCTAGGCCCACGCCATCCGCCGTGCGATTGCTCTGTTCCACGCCCCGGTAGAACCGCTCGAAGATGCGCGCCTGGTCCTTCTTAGCGATGCCCGTGCCTTGGTCAATCACGCGAATCACCGCGCGGTCGCCATCCTTGTCTTTGGATGCGGACACGCTGACCACGCCATTTTCCTTGGAATAGCCGATGGCGTTTTCGATGAGCTTGGTCACGGCGCTGTCGATCTGGTCCGCCTCACCATTGATGACTAGATCATCGTCGCCTTGATGTTCAGCTGCACGCCAGCCTCGGCTGCCTGCGGCTCCAGTCGCGCCGCCGTGGCCCTGAGCTGTTCCATAACGTTCAGTCGGTTGGCGGAAGACGGCGTAATCGGCTCCTGCGCGCGTATGAGCAGCAGCAAATCAGACACCATGTGGTTGAGCTTGCTGCAGCTGGAACGCACCTGGCGAGCGTCGGCAGCCACCTGCTGTTCGTCCAGATTGCCGGACTCCAGCGAATCGGCGAGTTTGGCCAGAGCCTCAGTGGGGCCCAACAATTGCTCGGACACATTGGTAATAAACGAGTCACGCACTTGAGCGAAACGAATCACATCACTGACATCGGTAATCAACACGATGACGAACTGCTCGTTGATACGCCCTACAGTCACCTTCAGCCAGTTGGGGCGGTGGACGGACTGCGTGGCGACGTGATCGCCCTTGTTCTGTCTGCGACGTACCGCTCCGGAGTATCGGTGGTCAAGTCGAACTGGCGCTTGCCACCGGACTTGCGCGCCTCGTGAATGGCATCCAGCACATGCTGCTGGGCAATGGCGTCATCTGACACCACACCCAGGCGGTAGGCGGCGGGATTGCAGCGGACCACCTCGTCGTGCTCGTCGACCACCACGGACGCACCTGGCAGCATGGACAGCAGCGTGGCGGTGTCGTCGGACAGATCGTCATTGTCGTCATCATCGGCCAGCGGCGATTCCATGGACACTCGATGTGTCGCAAATCCCACGATGAGCGTGATGATTCCTACCACAAATAAAACAGCCGTGACAATAAGAGCAATCGCGGCGACGAGCGGCATCTGTGTCATGCCCCCATTCTTTCACACCACACGCCGGGATTGCGGTTTGCCGGCACGCCGGTAACATGAATTTCAGGTGAACAACCCAATGAACAGTAGAACAACTTGAGGTTGCCATTACCTACGTTGAAGTGGGGAACAAGTACTGGAATAATACACTGGTACAGGTTGCAATAAGCAAGCATGAAAGGCTAGAGAAATGCGCGTTATTTTCAACGAGGAGCTGAAGCAGGTTGCTGACGACCTCGACCGTATGGCGCAGAACGTACGCAAGGCGATCAAAGGAGCTGGGGAAGCCCTGCTGAATCAGGACGTTGAAGCCGCACAGACTGTGATTGACGGCGACATCGAAATCGATGCCCTGGAGTCCTCTGTGATTGACCAGTGCGTCAAGTTGCTCGCCAAGCAGAATCCGGTGGCCACCGATCTGCGTGTGGTCGTTTCCACCATGCGTCTGGCTTCCACGTTCGAGCGTATGGGCGATCTTGCCCGCACGTGGCCGAGGCCGCTCGCCGCACCTATCCGGCCGCCGCGATTCCTGAATCCGCTCAACCGGTGTTCGCCGAGATGATCGACTTCCTGGACAACACCGCTGACCAGCTGGTGGCCATGCTCTTCGATCGCGATGCCAAGACCGCCGAGGCCATCATCCTGGCTGACGACAAGCTGGACAATCTGCACCACCAGACCTTCGATCTAGCGCTGTCCGATGACATCACCCGTCAGCAGACCGTGGATATCGTGCTGCTGGGCCGCTTCCTGGAGCGTCTCGGCGATCACGCCGTGTCCGCCGCCCGCCGTGTGGTGTACATCGTCTCCGGCTTCGACCCCACTAAGGAGCCGACCCGCGACGAGGGCACCGACATCGACTGATTGGGACTTGTTCTCACATTGGGCGAATAACTGAACACTTGTTCTCCTGTGGTTTGAGGAGGATGCCCGAAAGCGGCGATCCGGCTACGGCTGGACGCCGTTTTTTGTTGCTTTTGGGCGGTACACCGGCGTATCCATGGGGCGGCAAAACACCCATAGGGCGGTAACTTGCCCATGGGGCGGTTTGAAGGATATGTGAAACCGCGGAATTAAGCCATTCTGGCATACCGCCCCATGAGGGTTTTACCGCCCCATGGGGTAATCACCGCCCCATGGGGGATTTGGCAGGCATAGCAAAGGGGAGCCGCACGTTATGTGCGACTCCCCTTACAGCTTGTACCGTGTTAGCGGCTTAGGCTCACTTCTGGCCCTGAGCGGCGACAGCGGCGGCACCGGCAGCAGCAGCCTCCGGGTCCAGGTACTCGCCACGCGGCTTGATCGGCTTGAAGTTCTCGTCCAGCTCGTAGAGCAGCGGGATGGCGGTCGGGATGTTGACCTTGGCGATCTCTTCCTCAGACAGGTTGTCCAGCATCTTGACGATGGCGCGGAGGGAGTTGCCGTGGGCAGCAATCAGCACGGTCTTGCCGGCCTTGAGCTCCGGCTCGATAGCGGACTCGAAGTACGGCTTCACACGCTCAACAACGTTGGCCAGGCACTCGGCTTCCGGAACCGGATCGCCGGCGTAGCGCGGGTCGTTGTTCTGGGCGTACTGGTCGTTCGGGTCGATCTCGGGCGGCGGGGTGGCGTAAGAACGGCGCCACAGCATGAACTTCTCGTCGCCGTACTCTTCGCGGATCTCGGTCTTGTTCTTGCCCTGCAGAGCGCCGTAGTGACGCTCGTTGAGACGCCAGTCACGCTGAACCGGAATCCACAGACGATCTGCGGCATCCAGAGCGATGTTGGCGGTGTTGATGGCGCGACGCAGCAGGGAGGTGAACACGATGTCCGGAAGGACGTTCTTCTCCTTGAGCAGCTCGCCGCCACGCTTGGCTTCGGCTTCACCCTGCTCGGTCAGCGGTACGTCGACCCAGCCGGTGAACTGGTTAGTTTTATTCCATGCGCTCTGTCCATGACGGAGCAGTACTAGTTTATAAGTCATACGGTTCAGTCTACAGCCGCGTGCGCCCAAACACGAGTATTCGTCTTATTATTTCGCTCTCAGAGCGTCACGGAAACCGCCAGCACCACCGCAAACAGCAAGGTCTGGAAGCTGGCGGCGGGCAGAGCCGGGCGGAATTGACGTTTATTCACGCTGGAGACCATGCGCACAGGTATTCCGACGCCCGAGATCAACAGCACTGCGCCCCACGGCCACCATAGGGTCGCGCACATGAGCAGGGCTATGGCCCACGCGGCCACGCAGCACACAATCAGCAGCGTACGCGCGCCGGATTCACCCAGCCGTACGGCCAGCGTGCACTTACCATGCTCACGATCCTCGTCGATGTCACGGATATTGTTCACCATCATGATCAGGCAGGAGAACAGGCCAGCCGCCACAGCACCCAATAGTCCGCCGACGTCCACCGTGCCGCACAGCGCGTATTCGGTGCCCAATACCGCAGCCAAGCCGAAGAACAGGAACACGCCGACTTCTCCCAGCCCGACGTATCCATACGGATGCTTGCCACCGGTGTAGAACCAGCCGGCCAGCAAGGAGGCCACACCCACGGCAAACAGCCACCAAGCTTGGGAAATCACGATAGCGGCAATGCCGCATATGCAGGCGATGGCGGCGCAAATCATCGCCGCGAACAGTACATGCTTGGCCGGTACCAGTCCGGATGCGGTCAGTCGCTGGGGTTTGCCTGATTTCGATTCGTCCGTGTCACGCCCGGCGTCAGTGCCGCGGATGCCGTCGGAATAGTCGTTCGCATAGTTGACGGCGATTTGCAGGAACAGCGCGACTAGCAGGCACAGGATGGTCACCGGCCAGAATCGGTCCATCAGCAGGGTCTGCTGTTCACGGGCCGTGGCGCAGGAGGCCGGTTCTGGATATATTGCGATGCAGGTGCCCGACCGCTCGATATGCACGTACGCCATCACGCCCCAACCATCACCGACGCGATGGAAGTGACCAAGGTCTTGGGACGCGCGCCCCGAACCCACAAGCCGATAGACATAAGCAATCCCTTTCATATATAACTCTGGCTCCCCTCTCTGAGGGGAGCCAGAGTATGCCTAATCAGCCAACGAGCGGCTTGACCAGCGGGAAGGTGATGGTCTCGCGAATCGTGGCACCGGTCAAGGCGATAAGCAGTCGATCAATGCCCATACCCATACCGCCGGCCGGAGGCATGCCCACGCCGAGAGCCTCGAGGAAGTCCTCATCGATGTCGCAGGCCTCTTCGTCGCCGGCGAGTGCGTCCTTGGCCTGGGCCACGAAACGCTCACGCTGCACGATCGGGTCGTTGAGCTCGGAGTAGCCGGTAGCCAGCTCGAAGCCGCGCACGTAGAGATCCCACTTCTCCACCACGCCGGGCTTGGTGCGGTGGCCCTTGACCAGCGGGGAGGTTTCGACCGGGAAGTCACGCACGAAGGTGGCTCGTAAAGCTTGTCCTCGTAGAAGTGCTCCCACAGGTGTTCGACGAGCTTGCCGTGGTTCTCCACGTCGTCGCGCTCCACGCCGAGCTTGTCGGCGATGGCGCCCAAATGCTCAACGGAGGTGCCGGGATGCTCAGGGCCGCCGTTCGGCACGATCTCCTCGCCCAACGATTCGGACAGGGAGTCGTACATGCTGATGGTCTTCCATTCGCCGCCGAAGTCGTATTCGGTGCCGTCGAGCAGGGTGACCTTGTGCGAGCCGTAGACGTCCATGGCGGTCTTCTGCACGAGCTCCTTGACCAGCTGGCCGATGGAATCATAGGTGCCATAGGCCTGGTAGGCCTCGACCATGGTGAATTCGGGGGCGTGCGTGGCGTCGACGCCCTC
>ENA-OQIR01000534-OQIR01000534.1-human-gut-metagenome-genome-assembly--contig:-NODE-534-length-16107-cov-2.848373_pt1 | contig 16107 bp, 21 predicted proteins | sample MGYA00242580_ERZ504745 | MGnify/ENA primary metagenome ERZ504745 (study PRJEB26092, sample SAMD00036214) | human gut metagenome | host: Homo sapiens | study: EMG produced TPA metagenomics assembly of... | reverse complement strand
GGTGCGGGTGCGGGTCGCAGCCGCGCTCGCAAGGGCGGCGACCTGTCGCTGACCGTCGATGTGACGGCCGAGGACGCGTTTCGCGGCGTGACGCACAAGGTCACCTACGCATTCCCTCGACAGGCGAGCAACAGACCATTACGGTCTCGGTGCCCGCGGGTGCGGTCGACGGCGGCAAACTGCGCTACAAGCGTCGCGGCGAGTACGGCGTTGCCGGCGGCGAGCGCGGCGACCTGGTCGTGACCACGCACGTGGAGGAGCATCCGCTGTTTAAGCGTAAAGGTGCCGACGTGACCATGGAGGTACCGGTCTCGGTCTATGAGGCGGCGCTCGGCTGCACGGTGGACGTGCCGACGCCCGGCGGTGCGACGGTTCGTCTGAAGGTGCCCGCGGGTACCCAGACGGGCAAGAAGTTCCGCTTTAAGGAGATGGGCGCGCCCGACGTTAAGCACCGTGGCCGTACGGGCGCGCTGCTCGTCGAGATCAAGGTGCAGGTTCCCACGAACCTGTCTGATGACGAGCGCGATGCCATGACCAAGCTGCGCGAGGCCGACACGCGCGACTATCGCGAGAAGGTCAATCGTTACAAGGCGACGTACTAGGGCGGTCGCGGCGCACGACCACGCCCGCGGGCTTATGATGGACGATAACGAGACGGAAAGGGGTCAGGTAGCATGGCCGAGGACAATAGGAACAAACCGCTGTACATGATCAGCGTGGCGGCCGAGCTGACCGGCATGCATCCGCAGACTCTGCGCGTCTACGAGTCCAAGGGCCTGGTGAACCCCCAGCGCTCGGGCGGCAACACGCGCCTGTATTCGCGTGCCGATATCGAGCGCTTGGAGCTCATCAACCAGCTGACCGACGAGGGCATCAACCTTGCCGGCGTGGTGCGCATCCTCGATATGAAAGAGCGTGCCGAGGAGCGCGAGCGCGAGAACGAAAAACTCCGTGCTCGCGTGCGCCAGCTCGAGGACGAGCTGCACGAGTACAAGATGCAGAAGAAGATCACCGCCCTGGCCCCGCGCGACGGCTCAGTTAACCCCGAACAGGTCATGCGCAAACTTTTGGGCGCAGGCGGGGATCTGTAGGTTACGCCGTTCTGCCGAACGGCGGACCGGCCGACGCTGCGCCTTTGATTCCGCCGTTCTAACGAACGGCGGACCGGTCGACGCTGCAAGCCCGCAAGAGCGGCAATCTGCCTTTCAACTTCGGCGGCATGATCAGAAGATCAATGCCGCCTTGTTTCAAGGCACCTTGCTCGCTCTGGCGGGCTTTCGCTGTCCGCGCCAAAACATCGGCGTTGTTATGGGTAGTCATTGGGGACGTTCTTAAATGACTAGTCGAAAGGGACGCTCTTGCACCAAATTTGCCGGACCGCACCGGGCTTGCCCTTTACTTTACCGAGATAAAGTGAACGTGCAGATTCGTAACCCACTCGCAACCGTTCTATGGCACGATATTGAACGAATGTATGCTATGCGCCCGAGCCTTTCGGGCAGAGTGGGAGACAGTATGGTTAAGCTGTACGAGGACGGCATCTACCTGTGCGGCGGCAGCGAGGTTGTGCCTGTGGCCGAGGCTGCCGAGCGCGGTATTACGCAGACGCCCGAGGATGCCAAGCGCGGCACCATCGCGTATTCGATCCTTCAGGCACACAACACGTCCGGCGACCCCGAGGCGCTCAAGATTCGCTTCGACGCCATGGCGAGCATGACATCACCTTTGTCGGCATCATCCAGACGGCGCGCGCCTCGGGCATGGAGCAGTTCCCGCTGCCCTACGTGCTCACTAACTGCCACAACTCGCTGTGCGCCGTGGGCGGCACCATCAACGAGGACGACCACGTCTTTGGCCTTTCCGCGGCCAAGAAGTACGGCGGCATTTTCGTCCCCCCGCATATCGCCGTCATCCACTCCTTTATGCGTGAGAACTTCGCCGGCTGCGGCAAGATGATCCTGGGCTCCGACTCGCACACCCGCTACGGCGCTGGGCACCATGGCTGTGGGCGAGGGTGGTGGCGAGCTGGCAAAGCAGCTGCTGCGCGACACCTACGATGTCGCCTATCCCGGCGTCGTTGCCATCTACCTTACGGGCGCCCCGCGTCCCGGCGTCGGCCCGCACGACGTGGCGCTCGCCATTATCCGCGCCGTCTTTGCCAAGGGCTACGTCAAGAACAAGGTCATGGAGTTTGTGGGCCCCGGCATCGCGAGTATGACGACCGACTACCGCAACGGTGTCGACGTCATGACCACCGAGACCACCTGCCTGTCGAGCATCTGGCCACCGACGAGGATACGCACGCGTTTTTGACCATGCATGGCCGCGGCGACGACTACCGCGAGCTCAAGCCCGCCGATGTTGCCTACTACGACGGCTGCGTCGAGGTCGATCTGTCGAACATCAAGCCCATGATCGCGCTGCCGTTCCATCCTTCCAACGGCTTCGAGATTGACGAGCTCAACGAGAACCTCGAGGACATCCTGCATGAGGTGGAGCTCGAGGCCGCCAAGATCGGCGAGGGCAAGACGCACTTTAGCCTGCTCGACAAGATCGTCGACGGCAAGCTGCACGTGCAGCAGGGCGTTATCGCCGGCTGCTCGGGCGGCAACTACGACTCCGTGGTCCAGGCTGCCCGCGTGCTCAAGGGCGCCAACACCGGCTGCGGCGAGTTCTCGCTGTCGGTCTACCCCACGAGCCAGCCCGTGGCGCTCGAACTTACGCGCCGTGGCTACATTTACGACCTTATGGAAGCCGGCGCGATCGTGCGCACGGCGTTCTGCGGTCCGTGCTTTGGCGCCGGCGACACGCCTGCCAACAACGGTCTGTCCATCCGCCACACCACGCGCAATTTCCCCAATCGCGAGGGTTCCAAGCCGGGTAATGGCCAGCTGAGCGCCGTGGCCTGATGGACGCCCGCTCCATTGCGGCAACGGCTGCCAACGGCGGCGTCCTGACGCCGGCGACCGACCTGCCCGAGGAGACTTGGGACGAGGCCTGCGAGTACACCTTTGACGACGCGCCGTACAAAAAGCGCGTGTACTGGGGCTTTGGCAAGGCGGAGCCTGCCGACGAGCTGGTCGAGGGCCCCAACATCAACCGTGGCCCGCGATGGAGCCCCTCGCGACGACATCCTGCTCAAGGTGTGCTCCAAGATCATGGACCCGGTCACCACGACTGACGAGCTCATTCCTTCGGGCGAGACGAGCTCCTTCCGCTCCAACCGCTGGGCTTGGCCGAGTTTACGCTCAGCCGCCGCGACCCGGCTTACGTGGGCCGTTCCAAGGAGGTTGACGTGGTGGAAAGCGCCGCGTTGCCGGCGAGGCAGCAGGCGACCTGGCGGCACTCGATGCCGAGCTTGCCGGCGTGTTTGAGGCGCTGGCCGGCGCGGGTGTCGCGGCCGATGCCAAGGCGACCGAGTACGGCTCCATGCTCTACGCCAAGAAGCCCGGTGACGGTTCTGCCGCGAGCAGGCCGCGAGCTGCCAGCGCGTGATTGGCGGCCTGGCCAACATCGTCCACGAGTACGCCACCAAGCGCTATCGCTCCAACGTGATGAACTGGGGCATGGTGCCCTTCCAGATGGAGGCCGAGCCCAACTTTGAGGTGGGCGACTACGTCTTTGTGCCGGGTATCCGCGCCGCGCTCGATGGCGACCTGAAGGACATCGCCGCCTACGTGGTACGTGCCGATGGTGCGGTCGAGCAGATTGAGCTCTACATTGCCGATATGACGGCAGAGGAGCGTGCCATCGTCAAGGCCGGCTGCCTGATCAACTACAACAAGTTCAAGGCCGCTACCGAGTAACGCACTTAGTTGTCCGCCCGGGCTTACCCTTTCCCGCCCGCTCACGCGCTTCGCGAGGGTCGCGTTCGGGATAGGATAAGCCCCGGGCTACATTTCTGCGTTCTCGTTGGGTCTTGAGGGACGCTAATAAATAGACCTGCTTGATGCCGCCTCTGTTAATGGGGCGGCTTCTTTTTGTCGAAAACCACCACAAAGGGGACAGGCACCTTTGTGGCGGTGGGGGTGAGCTCAATGTCGGTGTGCTCGTTGAACGACATTCTAATGAGCGTCCCTACAGGATTGCATCCGGGCTGGCGGGTTTGGTTGTTTTGGGGATGCCGAGTTTGGATGACGCGAAATCGTCAACATTGTCCTTAATTCCGTCTTTGGTGTAGACAGTGACCATATAGGTGCTGTGTCCGAATTCGCCCTTGTCGCGTGTTGCCCAGGCATCCCAGTAGGCGGCCCCGTTTCGCCCTTTGATTTTTCCGACACGGCGGAGTTCTGTTCGCTTTAATTTCCGGTTGCTATAGATGGTTCGACCGGCTTCCGCGGTGAGCCCGCACTGTCCAAGCAGCTTGTCGAGGACTTGGTTCATGTGGCGCTCATCGGTGTTTGGTGCGTAGTCGTAGGCGAGGGTGATGGAGTCGAGTGGCTGGTCGTCGATCAGATAGTTTAGCGCCTGAGGTTCAAGGCAGAAATAGGGGGAGCATCCGTCGACCTTGCCGAGCAACGGTAACTTGGACTGCCAACTTCCGGTGGGAATTGCATATTCGTAGAACACGCCACGGCAGACAAAGGAGAGCGAGGTGGCACGCGAGCCGGCGTCGATCATCCCGCAAAGATCGAAGGGCGAGGCGATACCAAAAGAAAAGGGCGTGATGACGATAAGGAAGAGCATCACGATGGGTATGGCGAGAATGGCGATGACGTTGCGACCGGTGGAATGAGACGGCTTCATATGCGCTCCTCGAGACAAAGATCTGTTGAGGATAGGCAGAAATGGATATGTTCAGAGAACAATTCAAGTTTAATCTCATGGCGCGAGATGGTCGACCGTTAGCGTCGAAAACCACCACAAAGGTGCCTGCCCCCTTTGTGGTGGTGAGGAGCGCGCGGCTTCTTTTGGTAATAGTGTTAGCTGGCGGTATCATTAGTGCAGGTGGCGAAGGTTTGCATTGTGGGGTGTTTTGCCGTGAGCCGTTCTGCCCGTATTGGATTGATTGTCTTGGCGCTTGCGATCGCTGTGGTTGGCGCGGGCGCTGTCGGTATGGCATTTCTACCTGCTGCGGTGACGGAGCCGTTGGTCAAGCCTGTGGCTCAATCTGTCGAACTTCTGACCGGCGACGACAAGCCCGAGACCATTACCGTTGATTTTGATGAGCAGCCGGCTGTGCTGGGTATTAGCAATTATCCGAGTATTCAGCTTGGGGCCATGCGCTATACCACGGATACAAGACTGATCGATAGGGCGTCCGAGCTACTCAAGGGCAAAACATTTAAGCGTTGGTACGGATATGCGTCCTATCGGGCAAAAGCGAACGACATGGTTGGCGGATGCCACTCTTCCATCGAGCTGGACACTGCAAACAGCGCAAAGTTATGTGATGTCTCGTACGATCCGGGCTACGAGGGCAATGAGGTCCGGGCATCTACATCATGGACGGCGATGTCGCCTATGTCATGGAGGGCGACCAGACCGAGCTCAACGATTTTATGGGTCAGTGTATCCAAGATGCCTATAAACAGACCTGCTTGCCTGACCCGCAGACTGCACGTGATAGTGGGTCTGCCCGTACATGGCTGTTCGAGGATGAGATGCCTGGACCGTCGAATCGGGAAGTACGGGTTCGGCGAAGGAGTAGAGACCGCGACCACCACAAAGGTGTCTGTCCTCTTTGTGGTGGTTTTCGGTCTGTCTCGATCTGTAACATCTTGGCCGCTAAAAGTGGGCCTGGTGTTACAGATTTAGATTTTCGATTCAGGTGTCTTCTGTTCGTCTCGATTTGTAACAGATAGAGCTCTATTTGCTGACTAGATGTTACAGATTTAGATAAACGGGTGCCGCTGGTCATTTCATCTCGATCTGTAACATCTGGAGCCGGAAACGGTCGATAGATGTTACAGATTGAGATAGTGAGGGGACGAGGCCGTAGCGGGTGAGCGTGCCTGCCCCTATCTCTTAATCACTCATAAAATCTTATATATAGAGACTTAGATTTGTGTATAAGATCGAGCAAAGCTGGCAACAATACATCTCGAACAACGTGAAGCCGCCCCGTAGCGGCCACCCCAAGAGAGGTGATTCCATGAGAATCGATAAGCTAGCAATGACGTCGCGCGAGGCGCTGCAGACCGCCATGAGCACGGCTGCCGATGCGCAGGCCGGCGCGGTGGAGCCGATTCACCTGCTGTCTGCCCTGCTCGGTGCCGGCGAGCGCAATATCTCCGTGATCATCGAGCGCATCGGCGCTGATCCGGCTCAGCTCGCACGTTCCACACAAGATGCCATCGACCATGCGCCCAAGGTTTCGGGCGAGGGCCAGCAGATGGGTCTTTCCAATGAGCTCGTCCGCGTCATCGAGAAGGCCGAGAAGAAGGCCACCAAGATGGGCGACAGCTTTGTGGTGACCGAGCATCTGCTGATGGCACTTGCCGAGGACAAGGGTGAGGCCGGCCGCGTTCTGCGCGACGCCGGCGTGACCAAGGAGCGCATCGAGCAAGTCTACGAGGAGCTGCGTGGCGATGACCGCGTGACGTCTGCCGAGGACAAGACTCAGTTTGAGGCGCTGGAGCAGTACGGCCGCAATATCTGCGACCTTGCCCGTGCCGGCAAGCTCGACCCGGTCATCGGCCGTACCGACGAGATCCGTCGTACCATCAGGTCCTGTCCCGTCGCACCAAGAACAACCCCGTGCTCATCGGTGAGCCGGGCGTCGGCAAGACGGCCATCGTCGAGGGCATCGCCCAGCGTATCGTGGCCGGCGACGTGCCGAGTACCCTGCGCGACCGCGACCTCATCGAGCTCGACATGAGCGCGCTGGTCGCAGGCGCCAAGTACCGCGGCGAGTTCGAGGATCGCTTGAAGGCCGTGCTCAAGGAAGTGCAAAAATCCGAGGGCAAGGTCATCCTGTTCATCGATGAGCTCCACACCATCGTGGGTGCGGGTGCCACCGAGGGCTCTATGGACGCCGGCAATATCCTCAAGCCGGCGCTCGCCCGTGGCGACCTGCATGCGATCGGCGCGACCACGCTCGACGAATATCGCAAGTACATCGAGAAGGACGCGGCGCTCGCGCGTCGTTTCCAGACCGTTATGGTGAGCGAGCCTACCGTCGAGGACACTATTTCGATCTTGCGTGGCCTCAAGGAGAAGTACGAGATCTTCCATGGCGTGCACATCACCGATAGCGCACTCGTGGCCGCCGCCGACCTCTCCGATCGCTATATCGCCGACCGTTTCCTGCCCGACAAGGCCATCGACCTGGTCGATGAGGCCGCAAGCCGCCTGCGCATGGAGCTCGACAGCATGCCGGTCGAGATCGACGCCACCACGCGTCAGCTCACCCAGCTGCAGATCGAGGAGCAGGCGCTCATGAAAGAGACCGACGACGCCTCCAAGGAGCGTCTGGAGCCTTGCGCCAAGAGATCGCTGAGGTCCAAGAAAAACTCAATGTGCAAAAGGCTGGCTGGCTCAACCAGAAGAACGCCATCGACCACGTGCAGGAGCTCAAGGGCCAGCTTGACGAGGCCAGGAGCGAAGAGGAGCGCGCGACGCGCAACGGCGATCTGGCCGTGCGTCCGAGCTGCGCTACTCCGTGATTCCGGGCCTGCAGCAGCAGATTCAGGATTCCGAGGCCGCGCTCGAGGCGCAAAAGCAGCAGGACGGCGAGGGCCTCAACGAACAGGTGACCTCCGATGAGATCGCCGAGGTCGTGAGCGCCTGGACCGGCGTGCCCGTCTCCAAGATGATGCAGGGTGAGCTCGACAAGCTGAAGGGCTTGGAGGGTGAGCTGCATAAGCGCGTCATCGGCCAGGACGAGGCCGTCTCCGCCGTCGCCGCAGCTGTGCGCCGCAGCCGTGCGGGCCTCTCCGATCCGGACAAGCCCATCGGCAGCTTCTTCTTCCTGGGCCCCACCGGCGTGGGCAAGACCGAGCTCGCCAAGGCGCTGGCCGAGTGCCTGTTCGATGACGAGCGCGCGCTCGTGCGTATCGACATGTCCGAGTACATGGAGAAGTTCAGCGTCCAGCGTCTGATCGGTGCGCCCCCGGGATACGTGGGCTACGACGAGGGCGGCCAGCTCACCGAGGCCGTGCGCCGTCGTCCGTACTCCGTAATCTTGCTCGACGAGATGGAGAAGGCCCATCCGGATGTCTTCAACGTGCTGCTGCAGGTGCTCGACGACGGCCGCCTGACCGATGGCCAGGGTCGCCAGGTGTCCTTCAAGAACACGATTATCATCATGACGTCCAACGTGGGCTCCAAGGCCATCGCCGATCTGTCCGGTAAGGACGAGGAGGAGATGCGCCATCAGGTCGACGCCGCCATGGCTCAGACCTTCCGCCCCGAGTTCCTCAACCGTATCGACGATATCGTGGTGTTCCATCCGCTCGGCATGGCGCAGATCGAAAGGATCGTCGACATCCAGCTTGCCGACGTCCGCGCACGTCTGGCCAAGGAGCGTATGACGCTTGCCATCACCGGCGGCCAAGCAGATGCTCGCCGTGGGCGGCCTGGACCCGGTCTTTGGCGCCCGTCCGCTCAAGCGTCTGGTGCAGCGCGAGGTCGTGGATGCCATCGCCGCCGCTATCATCGACGGCACGGTGCGCGAGGGCGATCAGGTGACGGTCGATGTCGACAAGGACGGCGGCTTTACCGTCGTGTGCGACAATACGCCGGCGGCCACCTACGAGGTCCCCGACGCCGAGTAGATTTTGGGCCATGCCTTAAAATCTGCCTTTTGAGCCGAACGCCAAGGGCGGCGGATCCGATTGGGTCCGCCGCCCTTTTTCGTGCGACAATCGATGGTGTTGAACGTGAGCACATGGCAAGGAGCTATGCAGATGAAAGACGAGAACAAGACGAACGCACCGGTGCTGAGGCGGCGCCCGCCGCACCGAAGACTCCGCCTAAACCGGCGCCCAAGCCGCGCGACCCCTATATCCGTGCCGAGAACGAGGACGATGACGGTTACGATCCCTACAGCGATCGCCGCCCCGAGCGCGAGCCAATGTTCGAAGCCGATCCGTGGCGCTGAGTGCCACCCAAAAGGTCACCAATAAGTTGCGGTGAAATAGGGACTGTTTTGCGGTTTGACCAGCAAAAACAATCCCTATTTCACCGCAACTGCGTTAGGGATGTGGGTGTTGGGCGGCTGTCTTCGGGCCGGCTAGTCCTGTGCTTTGATGCTCGGCAGGAGAATCTGGGCGAGGTAGTCGGTCTCGAGTTTGGTCGCGGCGTCTGCGTTGCCGTCTTTGCCAACCAGGTCGTTCTTAATCTGGCTATAGGTGTAGCGGTTGCCGGTCGTAAGCTCGACAAGCTCAATGGCCGTGTCCATGGGGTAGGTCGACACGGGGTTCTGCGTGCGCCCGTTGATGGTTTGCGGAATCACGTACGGATAGACAGGGCCGCTGGCGTAGACGGTGTAGCCGTTGCCTAGCTGACCGTGCCCAAAACCGTATCGCCGTCGTCGGGCATAACGGTCTCGCCGTCGCGCACTGCGACAAGTGTCACGATTGGCGTATTGGTGTCATCGCCCAGATAGATGCACAGCGTGCTGCCGTTTTGCCAGGTCGCGACCTTGCCATACCACTCAACCGGAATATCGAGCTGATACAGGTTCGTCGCCTTGTGTCGAGCGTCGGCATCGCGGGCGGACTGTGCCTCGCTTGCGCTTACGGCGTTGGCGGCGGCATCACGGCGCGTAATTGCCGCCTGCTGGAGTATCTTTGCCGCGGCGGCAGAGCTTGCGCCCCCTTCCTCGGCATACTTGGCGGCGGCATCGATCTGGTCGTCGGTCACCGTGTCGGCCGAAGGTACCTTGAGCTTAAAGGTGGCCTGGGCACTCAAATCCTGCCCATCGCTCTTAATGGTGACCTGCGCCTTGGTGGTGGGGACGGTGTAGATGGTGCCGTCTTCCGCGATGGGGGATCCAGCAATGGAGAGCGTGTAATCGCCGGGCAGCAGCTTAATGCCGCGACCGTGCTCGTCAACGTAGAGCGTTTCGCTCACAGAAGAGCCGTCGGAGTCCTGGCCACTCACCTGCACGGGGATCTTTGAGCCGGTGGAGCAGTCGAGCCCCGCGGCATGTACGCCAATTTGCACCGACATCATGGTATGGGCGTTTGCGGCAACCACGGCGGCCTGCTCTTGCTGGTATCCGTTCCAAGCCGCATAGCCCGCGCCGCCGGCGACGAGCGCGACGGCCACAACGCCGGCAACCATCAGGTTGCGGCGCTTGGGCGACATCTTACGATGACGAATCTCGGCTTCGCGTGCCGAAGGAACGGACGGTAGGGGAATATCGCCCATGGCGATGGTCTCGTCTACGGCAGGCGCAGAGCCTAAGCCAGGGAGCTCGCGGGTCAACGAATCTTCGGCGGGCAAGTTGTCGAGCAAGATGGTTTCCTCGCTCGTGTCGGATTCGGTCTGGTCATCGCCCTCGCATTCGGATTCCTCGTGCCCCGCCTCGTCTTCGGTGGGCGCGGCGCCATCGTCTTTTGCATCCTGATCATCGGGCTGCGCTTCGATTTCCGGCTCATCTCGCACATCAACGCTCGAATCGTCAAACGCAATCTCGGCCAGCGCGATCTGGTCTAGGCTCTCCAGGGCCTCGGCGCACGCTTCTGCATCTTGGGCCGCATCCTCTTGGCCCATCGTCTCATCTTTCATATATCCCCCAAGCTCAATATCGGGACAACACTGTACCCAAAAATGGAGCCATATAAAGCGCATGCGAAATATAAGATCCGATTTAACCCGAGCGCATCGTTCAGTCGCATCCTCGCGGCAGCAAAAAGCCCCCGGAACGCGGACGAATCACATTCCGGGGGTTCTGCAATGCGTTGAGTTGCGCGGAGCCGGCTACGCGGCTTCGTACTCAAGCGATGTTTGCGCCAGGCGCGTTACTCGGCGTGAGCGTAATCAACCTTGGCGCGACGAGCGGTAGCCTTCTCCCAATCGCTGGTGCCCTCAAAGACATCCTGCTTGTAGGGATTGCGGCCGAGCTTCTTGGCACGGTAGGCGATGTAGATGATTGCGGCGACGTTGGCGATCAGCGCGGCGACCGAGACCGCGGTAGCGGCGCCGGAGTCGAGCGTGGAGTGGGTCACAAAGATGGACTCCTCCTGGAAGTACGGGAACACCTGGGCAAACATGCACCAAATGGCCAGCGTGAAGGCGCGGTTCTGGATCCAGCCGCCCTTGTTCCAGATAAAGGCGGCGACGGTGGGCGCCAGCAGCAGCGCAAAGCCGCAGAACCAGGAGTGGGTGGGCAGGCAGTTGTAGGTGTAGCAGAAGTTCCAGATATCGTAGGCGATGATGTAGACCCAGGTCATGTCGGGCCACAGCATATCGGTCTGATCCTCGGAGGCGTAGACGCTCCACCAGCCGGTCATGCAGAAGATGTTGATGAGACCGGCGATGCCGTTGAACACGTTGTTCCAGCCGGCAAGCTGCGTGACACCCTCGGAGGTGACCCAGGTGGACTGGCCCAGGACAAAGAAGTGGTAGGCACTCTCGAAATCGGACACGACGGCGATCATGATGTTGATGGCGACGATCACAAACGGCCATGCGCGGAACCAATGCGCCTTGCCGATCTTGCCCCACTGGTACTTAATGGCAATGAAGCCCCAGCAACCGGCCAGCGCCGCGTATACCTTGGCGTAGTGGAACCAGCTGTTCTGGTACACATGGGTGGGGTTGGTGAGCGCCCACTCGGCACCCTGCGAAACGCCGATGGCGATGGCGACGCAGTAGATGGTCATGGCCAGCGGAGCCACGCCAAAGATGATTGCCGCGCCCAGCTTGGTGCGGCGGCCGACCTCGTTGAGCACGATCAGGCCAATAAAGACCATGGCCCAGCCAGCCCAGTGGATAAGGGTATCGCTACCCCAAACGTCGAACAGCATGCTGCTCTCCTTTCACACGCCCGCGGCCCCTCTTCTGATCGCGGGCAGTTTGGCCAATGTCGTCAGTTCTGGGGCTTGCGCTCCGGATACTTGGCGGTATAGCCTCGATGTGGAGTGTCGAGGCGATGATTTCCTTGACCGTCTCGTCGGGCACATCGGGGTGCGTGCGGATATACATCAACAACCCCATGATGAGGGTGTAGAACGTCTCGTAGACATGGTCGATGCGTAGCTCATGATGGGCGACAAAGTCCACCACGGTGGTGTCGCAGATGTATTGCGCCACGCGCTGGACCACGTTGTGCAGAAAGCCGCCGTAGAGCGCGCCACTGCTTGAGGTGAGCGTGCTTGGCAGTTCGTGGCCGCTGACGACCAGGCGCTTGAAGAGCGGGGCGACGGTGTCGAGCGCGCCCTCGATATCGCCGATGGTGCGGCCGGCGTTCCACTGCTCGAGCTCGGAGATAAAGCCGTCGATTGCTTCGTCCATGACGGCGGTGACGGCGGCGTCCATGTCGGCGAAGTAGTGGTAGAACAGCGAGCGCGTGCAGCCGGCTCGCTTGGTCACGGCCGATACCGAAAGATGGGACACGCCCAACTCGGAGCTCACGGCGCGCACAGCGGCGAGGATCTCGCGACGGCGCTCGTCGCCCGTCAGGCGTTTTTGCCGCGCTATCGGATGCGGGGACGGCATCGACCACAGAGATATCTGCTGCGTTGTTGCCCATGTTTTGCCGCCTTTCATCCTCTTTTGCCTGACCGTTCGCCTAACAGTCTTGAATATTGTTGACGGTTCGTCAATACTGTTTTTGACACAATGTCAACAATAGCGGGTGAACGGCATGGGGCATGTCGAACCCGTACAAAGAGGGGCGCCGCGGTCTCGCCGGGCTGTGGCAAGAGAAGGGACGACTATGATTCTCAGCGGACCGGGGATTAGCTATACCGAGCCCGATATCGGCGCGGAGTTCGTGCCGCCGATACCGGAGCATCCGCGCGAGGCCATCGTCAAACTGTGTGAGCACTGCACCAACCGCCTGCTGCACCGCGACGAGCTGCTGGGCTACGAGTACTGGTCGTTTGCCGAGGCGCAACCGACGAGCAGGCCGAAGTGCTCTGCAAGATGAAGATGCGCCGTCCCTATACGCTGCCGAGATGGTCAAGCTCACCGGCATGCCCGAGGCCGATATCGAAAAAATGCTCGACGACATGAGCTACACGGGTCTGCTCGAGTACAACTGGGAAAACCCCGAGCGCGCCAAGCAGTGGGTGCTGCCCATGCTGGTGCCGGGTTCCGCCGAGTTCCTCAACATGCGCGTGAGCCAGCTCGAGGAGCATCCGGTCTATGCCAAGTTCTTTGAGCAGGCGTCCAAGGGACCGCTGTCCAAGGCCACGCCGATGGTGCCGCCCGGCGGTGCCGGCATCGGCATGCATGTCATTCCGGTCGAGAAGGCCATCGATGCTGCGAGCACCTCGGTGCCGATCGAGCATATCGAGCATTGGCTCGACAAATACGAAGGTAAGTATGCCGCTAGCACCTGCAGCTGCCGCGCGAGCCGTCGCGTGATGGGCGAGGGCTGCGCCGACGACCCCGCCGACTGGTGCATCGCCGTGGGCGATATGGCCGACTACGTGGTTGAGACGACCGCGGCCACTATGTGACGCGCGAGGAGGTTTACGACATCCTGCGCCAGGCCGAGGACAACGGCTTTGTGCACCAGATCACCAATATCGACGGTGAGAACAAGATCTTCGCCATCTGCAACTGCAACGTCAACGTGTGCTATGCCCTGCGCACCTCTCAGCTGTTCAACACGCCCAACCTGTCGCGCTCAGCCTATGTCGCCAAGGTCGAGAAGGACAAGTGCGTGGCCTGCGGTCGCTGCGTTGAGGTGTGTCCGGCCGGCGCCGCCAAGCTGGGCCAGAAGCTCTGCAGCAAAAGGCCGGCGGACAGGTGCCCGAGTATCCGCGCCAGGAGCTGCCCGACGCCACCAAGTGGACCACACCAAGTGGTCGCCCAACTACCGCAACGACAACCGCATCGAGACGCATGAGTCCGGCACCGCGCCCTGCAAGACGGCCTGCCCCGCGCATGTCGCCGTTCAGGGCTATTTGAAGCTCGCGGCTCAGGGCCGCTATGACGAGGCGCTGGCGCTCATCAAGCGTGAGAACCCGCTGCCCGCTATCTGCGGCCGCGTGTGCAACCGCCGCTGTGAGGATGCCTGCACCCGCGGTCGCGTGGACGAGGCCGTGGCCATCGACGAGGTCAAGAAGTTTATCGCCCAGCGCGATCTGGATGCCGCGACTCGCTATGTCCCACCTGTGGTGACCCCGACGCGTGCCGGCGGCTTCGACCAGAAGATCGCCATCATCGGCGCCGGTCCGGCCGGTCTGTCCTGCGCCTTCTATCTGGCCGAGAAGGGCTACAAGCCCGTCGTGTTCGAGAAAAACGAGCGCCCGGGCGGCATGCTCACCTACGGCATTCCCAGCTTTAAGCTGCAGAAGGACGTTATCGAGGCCGAGGTCGAGGTCATTCGCCTGATGGGCGCCGAGTTCCGCTATGGCGTGGAGGTCGGTCGCGATGTGACGCTCGACGAGCTTCGCGCGCAGGGCTTTAAAGCCTTTTACGTGGCCATTGGCTGCCAGGGTGGCCGCCTTGCCGGTATTCCGGGCGAGGATGCCGAGGACGTGACCGTGGCCGTCGACTTTTTGCGCGAGGTCAACAGCGGCAAGATCGACGCGCTGCCCGGGCGCACCATCGTGGTGGGCGGCGGCAACGTGGCCATCGATGTCGCACGCAACGCCTGCCGTCTGGGTTCCGAGCACGTTGAGATGTTCTGCCTGGAGAGCGAGGCCCAGATGCCCGCCAGCGAGGAGGAGCGTCGCGAGGCCGTTGAGGACGGCGCTCACATCAGCTGCGGCTGGGCCCAAGGAGGTTCACCTGGACGAGGCCGGTCGTGTGTGCGGTATCACCTTTAAGCGCTGCACGCGTGTCTTTGACGACGAGGGCCGGTTTGCGCCCGAGTACGACGAGAACGATCTGCGCCGCGTCGATGCCGACCGCGTGGTCATGTCGATTGGCCAGTCCATTGTGTGGGGCGATCTGCTGGCAGGCTCTAAGGTGGAGCTCGGCCGCGGCCAGGGTGCTCTTGCCGACCCCCAGACCTATCAGACCGCTGAGCCCGACATCTTTGTGGGCGGCGACGTCTACACCGGTCCGAGCTTTGCCATCGACGCCATCGCCGCCGGTCACGAGGCCGCCGTGTCCATCCATCGCTTTGTGCAGCCGGGCTCCACGCTCACCATCGGCCGCAACCAGCGCCGCTACACCGCGCTTGACCGCGACGATGTTGTGATTGAGAGCTATGACAACGCAAGCCGCGAGGTGGCACGTGTCGACCGCGAGCGCGAGAAGGCTGCGCCCTTTAGCGAGTACGTCGAGACCTTTACCGAGGAGCAGGTGCGCGCCGAGACCGCTCGCTGCTTGGGCTGCGGTGCCTCGATCGTCGACCCCAACAAGTGCATCGGCTGCGGCCTGTGCACCACCAAGTGCGCGTTCGATGCCATCCGCCTGGATCGCGATCGCCCCGAGTGCTCCACGATGGTCAAATACGAGCAAAAGCTCCCAAGCCTCGGCAAGTACGCGCTCAAGCGTGCAATCAAAATCAAGTTCGGTCGTAAATAGGTAACCATGGCGGGTAAGGGGACGGCGCAGACTAGATTTCGCTGTCCCCTTGCTTTGAGTTTGCATCGCATCAACCGTTGTTGAAAGGTTTCTACCTTGCATGAATTGGGAATCGTTTATCACATTATTCGCGATGTTGAGAACGTGGCGCGCGCCAATGGCGTGCGTCGCGTTTCGAGCGTCACGCTGCTGCTGGGCGAGGTCTCGGGCGTCGTTCCCGACTTGCTGCTCGACGCTTGGCGCTGGGCGGCAGATAAAAAGCCCATCGCGCAGGGCGCGGAGCTTATTGTGGAGCCTGTCGAGGCCGTGACGCATTGCGAGGCGTGCGGCCGCGACTATGCGACAGTCGAGCACGGCAAGACCTGCCCTCATTGCGGCAGCGGCGAGACATACCTGCTGCAGGGCCAGGAGGTCATGATTAAGCAGATTGAGACCCCGACGAGGAACCGGCAGACGCTGCCCCCGACGGCCCTTCCGACGTCCTCGACGCCGTCGATGCCGCCCACC
>ENA-OQIR01000533-OQIR01000533.1-human-gut-metagenome-genome-assembly--contig:-NODE-533-length-16117-cov-5.028080_pt1 | contig 16117 bp, 20 predicted proteins | sample MGYA00242580_ERZ504745 | MGnify/ENA primary metagenome ERZ504745 (study PRJEB26092, sample SAMD00036214) | human gut metagenome | host: Homo sapiens | study: EMG produced TPA metagenomics assembly of... | reverse complement strand
AGAGCCTCTTGTCGGATTCGAACCAACGACCCGAGATTACAAATCACGTGCTCTGGCCAACTGAGCTAAAGAGGCGTTTTTCTTTTGCGGGTGCAAAGGTATGAATTTCTTTTAAAAATGCAAATACATCGCATACTTTTTTTATATTTGCAAAGTTACCAATGATTAGATGAAATGAAAATTATGAATGTATGTGGTATGGCGATTTTAGCCATAAGTATATGGGCTTGTTCCGGACAGAAAAAGGGGACGGCAAATGTAGAAGTTGCAACAGATAGTGTAGAAGTAGCTGCAGATGCTATATCTGTTCAGACAGATAGTACAGGATATATTGTTCGGGTAGGAGAGATGGCTCCGGACTTACGATTACCCTGACAGATGGTAAACAAGTGAGTTTATCTTCCTTCGTGGTAAGGTTGTCATGTTGCAGTTTACTGCAAGTTGGTGCGGAGTTTGTCGTAAAGAAATGCCGTTTATTGAGAAGGATATTTGGTTAAAGCATAAAAATAATGCAGACTTTGCTTTAATTGGCATTGACCGTGACGAACCACTTGATAAAGTATTGGCTTTTGCTAAATCTACCGGAGTGACTTATCCGTTAGGACTGGATCCGGGAGCTGATATCTTTGCGAAATATGCATTACGTGAATCCGGAATAACGAGAAACGTGTTGATTGATAAGGAAGGAAAAATTGTAAAGCTGACTCGTTTATATAATGAGGAAGAGTTTGCTTCTCTTGTGCAGGCAATTAATGAAATGCTGAAATAAAAGAGAACCTTCATCAGATATTTCCAACGGAACATATATGAGTATATAAAAATAGTAACGCTATCCTGATGTGATGGCGTTACTATTTTGGTTATATAGTGACGCTATCCGGAGTACATACCGTCACTATATGATGATGCATTTTCAAGCAATGCTAAGTTTGACCAGGTAATCGTAATGCTTTCCTTCTTTTATCAATTCTGCCTTAAAACCACATTCGGAAGCATATAAGCTAAGAGTCTGGAAATCTACATATAACCTAGTCGAATTGTGTCTCCTTTTACATCTTTATATTGCATTTGGAAGTCAATCTCTCCATAATAATCTCCGGCCAGATCGATGACTATGCTGCCGTCTTCTTCTTCAAAAAGATAGCGCAAATCGCTGGAATCCATGAGTATGCATCCGCCGGGACGGAGAATACGTTTCATTCGTTGGAAGAATCCGGGCATATTATTCAGTCTTCCGATAATTCCGGAACCATTCATAAGCATCAGGATCGTATTGAATGTTTCGGTAAATGTTTCGTCAAAAAGGTTGATGAGGCGCGGATCGTTCACTCCGCGTTGTTGCATCACTTCGACGGATAACGGAGAAATATCAATGGCACACACTTCTTTTCCCATTCCTGAAGTGCCAGTGCATGGCATCCGCTTCCGGCACCTACATCCAATTATTCGTCCTGTAGCCATTTGTAGGGCGGTACGCTCTAATATAGGCATAGATGTATACTACGGAATAATTCTTTGACGGGAATTTCATCTTCTTCGAATTGAGAAGAAAATACCCGCAAACGATCAGCTCTATGATGGTTGAAATAGTCAGAAATAGCGGCTCCCATCGGGTCCTTTTCTGCAGAAAGAATTGTTGTTGCCATTGGTGGTTACGATTGTTAACTTTGCAAAGATAAATAAATCCGTAGAAAAGGGTTATCTTTGCCATCGGAAATGTTGAATACTAATAAATGATTATATGAGTATAGAAGAAGCAATCATGGGTGGTATCGTTTTTAAAGGTAAGAAAGATAAGCCAAAGAAGAGGAAAAGGTGAAAACGAAAGCGAAAAAAGCGAACGTATATTCGTGGACAACATGGTTCGGGTGCAGCGAAGATGAAAGCAGATATCCGGAAGAAAAGAGCTAGCCGACATAAAAAATAAAGGCTGTAGCAATAAACGGATCATCAATCCGGTTGCCTTTTAGTCATTGAGGAGTGGCTTTTTTCTGATTAAGCAACTGGCAAGGTGGTGTTTATTTTCGGATACATATTTATAGTATTTGTTGTTCCCGTTCACTATCAGGTATTTCTCAGTCGTATCTGGCACTTCGTTGCCACTATCCGGCATTTTTTTCATATTATCTGGCACTATTTCTGTTTTATCCGGCACTTTATTGCCACTATCCGGCATTTTACCAATAGTATCCGGCACTTTAATGGCGCTATTGAGGTCAACAGTGCCGTCAACCTTTCCTCGATAAATATTGATACGCAAATCAACTTCGCCACCAATAAACTCCGGCTCCCGCAGCCCGGCAGCTTTTACTTTATCAATAATTCTCGGAATACCGCTTCCCCAATGCTCGATCAGGTTCATGTAAGCAAACGCATGGGCAAGAGCTTCATTTCTGATTTTAGAATAGCCTTCTTTCATACGCTCCATCGTTTGTCCCATTGGCAGCTTTCCTGGAGAAGTAATTTCCAATCGGTTGTCATATACCGCTACCTGTATCGTACCATGATCCAGATAACTACGATGTACCATAGCATTTATAATCAACTCACGAATGGCATCCGGTGGAATCTCATAAACATCCTGGCGATAAATTCCCACAATAGCAGCGCCAGATGAATATTTCTCAAGACAAACTGAAATGCTTCGTCTATCTGTTCCCAAAGCGGTCCGGTATATTCTCTACGATCAACAAATACCGCTTTCGTTGTCCCTTTGAACACGCCACATTGCGTTGCAACATGAAGTCCACCATTACCTGTCAAAATAGCAAACGCATTGGACGGATAATCTTTTCCATCACGCTCAATCAAAATACCCCAGGAACGCAGCTGCTGTCTACCGACATCTTTAATCGCTGCTTTCTGTTCCTCTGTACGGGCATTTTTAACAGCCTGTTCTTTCATAGCTTTACAAAGTACATCAATATCTTCATCTGTAACATTTAACCCAGTACATAAAGCCTGATCGTAGTAGCGGTTACTGCCCTCAAACAGCAGCTCCTTTACCATATACTCGTCGGCAAGGCGGGTAGTTCCGGCAACACGGACATATACACCGCCATCTCTGCCAAGAGCCTTGATATAATATGGGCGCTGTCTGCCCTCTGAAACCTCTACCACAATAACAGTCTTGCCATCAACCGTTTGTAAAGTAATATCCGGGATGATTGCCGGTTCACAGCTGTCTGATACAGCATTTGCAATGGCATCCATTTTCTTGAACACATCTTCTTTGTCAAAGCCGACAACCTCTCTGGTTTTATCGGCAATTCCGAAAATGATTTTTCCTCCGGTTCCATTTGCAAAGGCAACCACAGATTTCATATATTTGATGCTTTTCTCCGGCAGGTTCTCTTTAAACTCTACATTCTTCGATTCGCCTGCAAGAATTTCTTCTATGGTCATCATAACACCTCGCTCTCTTTGGCAGCCTTTACTGCCATATTTTTACTTAATTGATGAAGAAATTGAGCTCAGTGCTTTGCTTAAAGCATCTTCATCAGCCTGCTTTCTTCTCTCACTTTCCCACATACCGAGTATCTGATAAATGCATTCTTTCACAACAGGAAAATACTTTCGACATTCTTCTTCGCTTAACTCATGAATACCCTTGCTCAAGATTCCATAAATAGTTGTATTTTTGACCAGTATATCTGGAAGATATCCTTCCAACATCTTAATTTTTTCAGCAACTTTCGCCTGTTCAAACATCTCGTTATCAATGACATCAGCCGCAGCTTCTTTTGCTTTGTAAACAAGTCTTTCAAGAATTCGTCTCAAATAAACATATGAACCAGCACCAACACCATTTGCAAAAAGTCCTATTGCAGTTCCAAGTTCCTTACGATCTTCCTTCGAAATTACATGTTTATACGCATCTAATTCTGGAAATGTCATATCTGCAATAGATGGATACTGCCCAATTTTCATCATTGAATTGTCCGTTGTCAGAACAATATAATCAAGATGATGCTTCTCATCCATTGAACAAATATATTCCAATTTCATTAATCTCGTAGTATCAGCTATTTGCCAATTTATCCATTTCCATTCTTCGGCAGGACTCTTTTCTTGTCTGGATTTGGTACTAAATATCATATTTTGAAGTGACTCTATTTCCTCACCAAGAGATGCACAACTAATTTCTTCATCCCCCTCTGGACCCGTTTCAAAATAATACTCAATAGGTTTCATGCTAAAAACACGTTCTTGTTTGCATTCTTTACAATAAGCACTAATTTTAACGTTTCCTTTAAGCAACTCAATTAAGTCAGCAATATTATCTTCATCTATTTTCATGGAATCATAAAGTCCAGCCGTTTGCAAAAAATTTGCAAATACATTATCTTTACTGGAAACTATATCGGATGGTATTGAATCAAAAATATTATGTCTCACTTTATTCTCTCCTTTACTACCGCTTTTTCAGGCACTTTCTCCTCATATTCCTGTTTCAATTCCTCTGCCAAATACGCATCGCTCATGCAGTGCATATCGGAAACACCATCACGGAGCAGCTGATAAACCTGGGAATGATAAAAGAAATCCAATGCCGCATCCAGTGAAAGTCCCTGCTGTTTGGCAAAGCACTCAATAACACGGCTATATTTTTTCTGAAGCAAAATCGGATTTGCTGTCATAATGTTTCACTCCCTTCAAAATGCAACAGAGACAGTGCTTTCTCTGTGCGGAAACATATTTGCAGGTTCGGCTTTTCATAACGCAGGCGGTTGATAGCTTCCGTTTTATCAATCAGTCCGTCAACGAACAGCTCCACGGTATTGAACACTTTATCATTGGCAACACCGCCTACAACAAGGTCGTAATCTGTCGAATCTTTTCCACTGCGGCAGTTCAGAATGAAATCCAGCCATTCTCCGGAATAAGAATCGAATTTCAGCGTTTTCAGTTCAGATTCCCGGCTTTCATCGTATTCATACCGAGAGATAATGCCATCTTTCCCACGGCGTTTGAACTTACCGCACCACTTCGCTGCCTGTTCATACAGCGGCGTGACATAGAAGCCACGCCCGAAGTCTACATTGGGGCGGGAATGAACCAAATCCGGCTTTGCAATCTCTAAAAAAGAACCATGATAAAGAATCATACTTCCACACCCCTTTCTTTCATCACATCAAGGAGATCATCAACGATATATTCCCGGCTCTGGGTATGCAGCACTTCATATTCCGGCACGATATAACCGTTCAGAATATCGCTTTGTTCGGTAAATGCCTGATAGACACGCTCTGCATCCACCCCCAGCTTTGCTGCTACATTTTCAATGCAAAATACAGCAAACTCCAGCTCACTGGAATTTTTGATTTTTTCATCCGTCATCATATGTCAACCTTTCCTATATTTTTAATAATTCATAGACTTTTTTTGAAAAATTCAACTTTTGTTGTATTTCCTTATCTGCACAATAAAACGAATCGCATTCGTTGTTTTTATATTCATTATACAATCCAGAAATTATAAAAATCATTTTGTCAACAAAATCATTTTCCTTACATACAAATTTGTAGTTTACTTTTTTAGGATATTGTCTAATATGTTTTGCATAATCCCTTATCGAATCAAAATAATCTTTTCCAATTCTAGTTTCGACATCTGGATAACCTGATGTATCAACTATCCACTTCATACTAACTGTTGACATTTTTTCTTTTATACATAAAACAAGCAACTCAAACGCTAATATAGCACTATCCATTTTTTCTTGCTCTGCCATCAGTCTATGTATACTTTCTGCATTTTCAAAAATTTTTTCCTGTGCGCGAATTTCTATTCCAAAAGTAATTTCCTTTAAAAATTTTTCCAACTCATCCCTTTCTTGATCTTGGATGATAAACATATTCATAAAACTCTCATATTTCTTAATAAAATTATTAGCCGATCCATTATCCAGTTTAAAACTTAATGAGATTATTTTTTTCAAATATCGATCAACATCCATTTCATCACCATAAATTTGATGCAATGAATTCGACATTTGTTTTTTCTCCATTGCAATTATAACCACTACATTTTCCAACTCATTGAATACATGATGAATACGTTCCAACACTTTAATCGCATACGAGGGCAAGCATCTATCTAATTCATCAACCATGATAACTACTGTTTGTTCTTCTGATATCTTCTTAATTTGCTCTTGTACTTCTTTAAATATATTCTGGAAGCCAAAATATTTATCATATATTTTTCCATCATCTTCAGATGTTCCAACAATACCATCCAAATCTAATCCCGTCTTTGATTTGATTGCTTCGACAGCAATCTTTGTTATTGTATTTTTAACAATGGCTAACATTTCTTTCTTAGTCTCATTTGATAATAAACTCACATACTGTTCAATCTGATCTTTTAATACAGAAATAATAGCAACTATCGGTTCTTCATAGTAATCGTACCGCCAACAATCATATCGAACAACAAAAAAACGATCCGTGTTTGTTGTTTCCGATTGTTCCACTTGAAGACATTCTTGAATCTTTTCCAGTGCAAAACTCTTACCACTTCCCCATTCTCCTTCAATAGCAAAACAACAATTTTTACGTTTTTCTGAAAGGATCTTAGTCAAATCAACTATCTGTTTGACAAATGGTTCTCTATTTAAAACATCCTCTTTTGACTGCACTTTCTCATCCTCTTTCCTACTTTATTTTAGCCAAAACATCCTGAAAAATTGCATAATTCTTCTTCACGCCATCGTCCAGATCAATAGAAATCATCTGGTCGGCAAGGTGATGAATCTTTTCCTCGTAGGTTCTGATTTCAGTATCCTGTGCCTGCAAAGTGGTCAGCTTTTTGTTCAGCTTCACACGCTCGCCGGTAGAAGCATTCGCAATACGCTGTTCCAAATCGGCAATAGCAGTACGATAACGAGCCTGCTGTTCATGTACATAATCGGTACGAATACGAGCAATGGTGTCCGGCTGATAGCGGTGCATATAAATCAGAGCCTTAAAGCCATTCTTCTTGCCGCTGTCAAACAGCCAGTAAATCGGACGTTTCTGATAAATTTTGCAATGGTCAGAATAGAAGCCACTCAGAAAATAATTCCGAATCACATCCTTCGGCTGACCTTTGCCGCCCAGCGCATCAGCAATGAATTTCAGATTTTCGTCCAGTGTATCTTCACCGTAAACCGTTTTTACGAACTCCACAAACAGACCAACAATATCATCCTCGAAGTATTCATCGTCGCAAATTGGGATAATGTTATCCTTATCCGCAGCGAAAGAATCGTACTTGCTGTTGTCCCATTCGCCGCCTGCATAGGCAAGACCCTCCACATCCAGAGAGTAGCGACCAAACATACAGCCAACCGCATAGGAAATAAAAGAGCGAATATCTCTGCCAAGGTCGGCCTTGCGGACAGTGACATCCTTATCCTCAACATCCGGTGTCAGCTCATCCTGCAAACCGTAAATATCAATGAAAATACGGTTCAGTTCTTCCTCGTTGTCTTTCAACTGATTGAAACGCTCATCACATTCACTCTGCCACTGGTCAAAGGCTTCCGCAATGGTAGGAACTTTGCGAAGCAATGGATGGTGTTGAAAGTCCCATGAGGTTTCAAAGGAATCCCAATCTATTTTTGAAATAGAAATATTACTGTTTGCAATAGTACAGCATTCACACTCTCTGTTTTTATCTATAACCACAGGCACTTTATTTACATATCCTGACTCAAATCCTAATGTAGGTGAAATCATTGCTAAAACCATTTCCGAAATTCGACTATTAAGGACTGCTGTTAGATAATCAAGTAATACCGAATTATCTGAAATAACGGACTGCCCACTGTTACTAAAAATATGTCCTTGATAATATCTACGGAAACAAACTTTAGACGTAACTACCGTCCAAGAAATGCCTTCTTTAAAATAATATTTTTCATTGCTTATTTTCCAACCAAGATTATCTCCAAGCTGTGGATATACTCTGCGAGTATTCTCTTTAATCTCACATCCATCATTCTCCCAATTTACAACATAATCATGATTACCATACCACTTTCTAAATTCACCGCCTTTATTATAAGGAATCCATTTCATTCCATCTCTTTCAGCAGATGCAGCTGAAGGATACTTATAGCCTATTTTTTTATTTTCCACTTCATACCAAAGTCTTAAAAAACGGTCATTATTCCCAGTACGCATTCCAATACATGCAGTAGCTACGTCTCGAACACATTCCTTTTCAAACAAATTTGCAAACTTATCACTAACCCAATAAGCCAATGGATTTCCAGGTATTTTTAGAAATTTTATCTGTTGTGCAATGTATCTATTCCTTTTAGAAAGGAACCGATCTTCTTTTGCCTGTTGCGTAGTAGATTCTACCAAACGACAATAAACACCATTATGGTTATTTAAAACAGCTTTTCTAAACACAAACGATGTTGTCTGGACTACTTCACCACCTATTTCTTCAAAAGCCCTTGCTCCCAAATGAGCCATATTCACAACACATATATTTCGTAATTTTGCTCTTAGTTTTTCAAAGCTTGATAAAAACATCCATGTATGCTGTGTAATCATTGCTTGAAAACCATTTTTTCTCGTCATTTGTTCACAATGATCAATAAAAATTGCAAACAAATCACTTTTACTATCTGGATATTGTTTCTTGGCATAATTTGTAAGATTGCTTCCCATGCTTGATGCACCCATATACGGTGGATTTGTCACAACCACATCATACTTCTGTGCCAATGCTTCTGCCACCTGTACCAATGGCAGTAATTCTCTCAGTGCCGTCTCACGAGACATATTTATATCTTCCGTAATCTCAGCAAAACGGTCATACAGAGCAGACCAATCCTGCGGTGTCACAGTCAGAATAGAACCGTATTCCTTTGCATCATGCAGCTCTTTGATGATGGTGTCCATAGAAGCTGTGAGCTTCATATCGCCATTACAGAAATAATCTACTGCAAATTTATCTACATGATTGCTCTCGACAATAGCATACACATGGGGCTGAATGCCACGGCTGAAGAAGCGGCGATCATACTGACGGGCTTTCATCATTACCGCAAAGTAAGCCAGCTGTGCCGCACGGTCATCAATATCCAAACCGTAAAGATTGTTCTCTACAATGCTTGACACTGCTTCACGGGTGGTATAGCCGTAGGATTCATAAATCTTCATCAGTACATCAAACATATATGCAAGAATATGACCGGAACCGGAGCAAGGTCAATGACTTTCAGCTGATCCGGTGTCAGTGCAGCGTATTCCTTGCGAATCTCTGCAAGCTGTGTCTGCACTTCCGGCTCCTGCTCGGCTTCTTCCAGATAGTAGTGCCATTTGGTATCTTCCGGGTCACGGTTTCCGGCAGCATAAGCAGACTGTTCTTCCTCGGTAGGAAGAAGCTGACTCTTAACATCTGGGTGTCCCTCCAGCCATAAACGACCAAGACTATTCTCTACCATGTAGCGAACAATCCAGTCTGGTGTGAAAAGCTGAGTTGCTGCAGGGATGTTTTCTTTTGTGATTTTCACATTCTTTTTCAGTGCTGCAAAAACATCGACCTTTTTCTCACTGTTATAATACTGATACAACCAACCGATGATCTGGACAGCATCCTTCCAATCATCCTCCGGTATCAGCTCAATCATCTTCTGAATCACGCTACCTTCACGGAGCAGATTGTCTGGCAGAAGAAGCTCAGTGTAGTCTGAGAGTCTCTGGAACATTCCCGGCAGAATCTTATTCAGAGCGTTACACTGCACGATCAGCAAATATTTATAGAGTTCTTCGGTCTTTTCGGCATCTTTCAGTTCATAGACCTTTTCCATATCCAGTCCATCCAAATCCAGATGAATGGCTTCGGTTATAATCTGCGGCTTAAAATTGTTTTCCTCGTCCGTAAATACACGCACATGGGAAGGAATGTAGCCGTTGACTTCCATAAATCGCAGAGCAGAGAAGCGGTTGAACCAAGTGTAGGCAACCTCCTCCATGACCTGCTTATATCCTTTATCATTAATCTCGGCAATCAGAGCCTGACGCTGCTTCTTTTCATCGGCAGTAAGGACTTTGCCGCCAACGCTGTCCACATTAGCATCCTCAATGTTGCCCTCTGTGATACCGTATTCCACACCTTTCAGGGAAACACGGGCGATCAGCTCTGTTCTTGCCCAGACAGCAAATTTTTTAATCGCATTCTTATCCATTATATTCATCCTCTTAATAAATCAACTCTAACAGCTTGAGCATATTGTAATACAGCAAAAACAATTGCATACAGTCTTTCTTCGTAACCTTTCTTGTAAGCATTCCATGGTCAAGAAAATTTCTATTTATAACCTCCGGTTGTTTTCTAAAATCGTTTCCACTTTCAAACACTTTTTGAAGACAAGCAAAAAGATTTGTACAAAACAATGCTGTATAAAGCACTTCTGTATTCACATCTATTTCCGTTCGTTTCTTTGCATCTCGCACAGCGCTTAACCCAACATTACGCCTTTTTCCATCTAAAGTCGATTTTTTCTGCAATCTAATCAATATCGCATCAATTAAAGCAAACAAAATAAACGCACATGATTTATACTGCTTATGTCTATAATCAAATACTGCTTCTCTAAAATCTGTCTTTTTCGTTCGTTTGTTTTCTAATAAAACTTCAAATATTTGTTCCATTATTTTATTAGGACATTGTTTTAATGCCATAATGTCAGCATCTTTTTTATTAGCTGGCATACTACTAAATAGCGTTTCTTCATCTGCACAAGGATTTATTGTCCATCCATAATGTCCCCACAACCTATGTATTTCAAGAAGTTCTTGCTTTTTTTCTCAGAAATTGATGGAATTTTAATTTTTCGAATTACTTCTGAAAATTCTGCTGTCATTCTATAGATAGCTTTTGAAAATTCACCAACTTCAATATTATGAGAAAATTTAAATGATTTTTTTAAGATTTTTATAACCTCTTGCATTTGATTCCATTTTGAAACAGACATACCCAACGATTTCTTAAAATTTTCTAGCCCCACTTTCATATTAGTCTGCTTTTCTAATATTGGTTGAAATGACTCAAGAATTTTATTTTGATTTTTCTGTATTTGTTTTATTGATTCATTTGCTATTGAATCCGTTAATTTTGTGTCCGTTTCTTTCTTAGCTTCATCTATTATTTTCTCTTTCTTTTCATAATTATTCATTATTCTTCCTTAATCATAATACTTAATTCAACTTAATCTCATCACAATTCTTCAATAACTGTTTCAACTGAGAACGAATCTTCTCTACATAATCATCAATATCCGCATCCGTCTGTAAGGTCTTTGCCTGGAATACAACCTGACGGTTATAGGCACGAACCACTTTCTTCTTTGCTGGAGCTGCTTCTTTTCCCAGCTGCGTCGACTGTACTGGCGGCTTCGGTGCAGGCGGAGCCAGAACAGACTCGATATTGCTGACGGTATCATCCTTATATTGGCACATCGGCAGGAACATAGCATCCAGAAGGGCAAGGCTCTTTAATTCTGCGATTTTCTCCTTGCACTGGCTGAAATACCTGTCTGATTTCTCAATCAGATGGGATGCCTTAGAATCGCCGTTTGCGGCAGTGTGGGTTGCTTCCATACACTGACGAACCGTTTCCAGAACCTCAGCACGTTTTTCTTCCAGCATCTTATCATGGGCGGTACGAACCATATCCATCAACGGATTCAGTTCATGAATCCGGTTATAGTTGAACTTGCTTCCGGTCTGAATCATCGTAATCAGGCGAATAGTGTTCAGTGCCTTGTGTGCTTCCTCATTTTCCGCAATTCGGTCAAGGTCATCATGCAGAGAGTTTTCAAACTGTACTGCCTGGTCGAATACCGTCACCTGAGTCTTGAAGAAATTTTCAATGCCGTTGCTCATGGCTTCTTTGTTATCAAAGAGAGCATCCTCTTTTTTCAGCACACGCTCAATTAGAGCAATATTGTCTTTCTTCTGGGAAAGTACATCATCCATCAGATGAATGGCTTCCTGAACTAATGCACGGTCTGGGTATTTATGTCCGTCATAACGGGCATCCAGAGAAACATAGTAATCGCGCTGCTCGGTAAACTTCTCCGTCACAAAGCGAATCAGACCATCTTCATCGTCCGGTACATCCATGATGTCGAAATACTCACGTAGCATTTCTTTAACATCACGTAGCATCGTAGCAGAAATATTTTTACGTTTGCTGATAGACGTCTTACCGATCTTCACTCTTTTTGCGGAGCTATCCGGCAGTTTCGGGTCATCTGGCTGAATGGTATTGCTGCATACTTGATGGTTACTTTCTGGGAATAAATCAGCTGTGCCGCAACCGCAGCAATGTCGATTTCTTTCCAGCCATACGGAATCGCACTGTATTTGCTTTGCACATCTGCCATAGAAGTCGGCAGCTTTTTCGCATCCTGCATTTCCAGATATTCTTCCATAGCAGAAGCTGCATCACGGTTCGGTTCCATGCCTGGAAGTGCTGTTACCGCACCTGTCAGAATCGCAATAATATCTGCATCACTGCCTGCATTATCTGTAATCAGATCGAGCTTGCTATATACATGGGCAACCAGATATTCAAGCGACTGGTCAATCTTGCTCTTAGCATTTCCAGATTTGATTTCCAGATGCTCACCGTCTACATAGAACTGCGCCCCTTCGATCGCATTTTGTAATTCGGCCATAGCACTTTCTTCATATTTTGTGGCTTCATCCTGCTGATCGCTGATGATTTTCTGTACACTTTTCGGAAGCTGGCTTACATTTCTCTGTTTTACATACTTACGAATCTTCATGGCAGATTCCAGAGATTCATAATAAGGCGTATCAGCCAGAACCACGATTGCTTCGTTGCCTTTGGATTCTGACATCAGACGGTAATCAGTTTTTTCAATAGCATCGGTAGCAACGGTCAGGAAACGCAGACGCATACCACCTGTTGCCACTCCAACCGTAATGCCATCTACCATCTGATCGAAAGCAAAGTCATATTTTCCATAACGGAATTTCTTGGTTGTGAAAATATCGCCATAAATCATCTGGGCGATACGCTCTACAATAGAAGCGGTATCCACATTTGTATCTCTTATTTCACGCTGAATATCCTGTTCTTCGTCCGTCAGGAAGTTATAAGTGTCACCAGTTCTGCTATATAGTTCTGACTCATCAGACGATCAAGGCATCCTCGGACAGCTTCACGCATGATAATCTTATCCACACGAATATCGTCTGCCATAAGGATCACGATATTGTCCAGATTGGAAGGAATATCATCAATATATCGAATCAAGTACAGAAGCTTCAGTACATCTACATCCTGCTGTTCGATGCCATCGCCATTGTCGGCTGCTTTCTGGCAACGCTCGATTACCCGGCGGATAGAGCCGTCCAGGAAAGTATGTACGGTATCATAAAAACGGAAGAACGGAACAAGTGCGTATTCATCCTTCTCCTGAATTTTCTGTGCAGCTTCCTGGAAGCCGGACAGCATGGAACGCTCACCACCAGACAGGTGCTTACCGGAATTTCCATGTTTCCGGATTTCCGCAAATACCTTCTGCATGATGATGACTGATACGGCACGAACGGGAAGTTCTCTGTAAATTCCCTCGGACCGGAATATCCTTTAATATCCAGAATAGAGCCGCTAAAGCTGAACAGGTTACGCAGAACCGAATCATTCTGCTCATAAACGGTTTCCAAATCCGTTGTTGCTTCCGGTTTCTTTTTCAGAATACGCTTCTGGATAACTTCGTCCACAGAGGAAGAAGATAAGCTCAATCTTGTTTTGAAACGAGCCTGAATACGGGAGAACTCATCCGCACGAACTTTGATGATTTCATCAATGGCTTCCTGTCCGGTGCAGATCACCCAAATCTTACCTTCGCACTCGCTTCCGATTTTTTCAGTCAGAGACTGGAGGTTCAAAAGCATATCGGTATCCGTACCAACATACTGTCCAACCTCGTCAATCATAAACAGCAGACGGAAGTTTGCAGGTTTAGTATCTACATAGGCTTTCATATCTTCCACAAGCTGTGCAATAGAAATTTCTGTTGTAGTTTTATCATTGAACCACGTCTTGGCATCGTCCTCGCTCATATCCAGAACTTCCATCAGTGTCGGATGATGAACTTTCCATTGAAAGCAAAGGCACGGCGCATTTCAAGCCAAGGCTTGCCTTTCTTTTCTTCAAAAACTCTGCGGAACTCCTCTGTCTTACCCTGCTGGTCAATATAACGCTCCATCATGGCAACTTTCAGATTTTCACCGTAAAATCCCAGATGGTTGTAGAACATCTTTGCAAATACACGAAGTACAGCAGTCTTGTCTTTATTGCTGAAGCCTTCAATATCAATGTTGAAAAGAATGGTTTCCGTCTGCCCCTTCGTGGCACGGTCGATCAGCATAAAAGTTGCCGGGTCATCCTCAAACTTTTTACGAAAACGCTCCACACTGCGAATGCCTTTTACCTCTTTATTTTCCAAAATGTAGGAAAGCATTTTCAGGAAGTGAGATTTACCACTTCCAAAGAAACCGGAAATCCAAACGCCCATATCGGCTGTCGGCTGGTCGAAAGCATCACCGTAATAGTTGAAGAACGTAATGAAATGTTTCTTCAATTCTCTGGTAATGACATATTCATTTAACTCCTGCTCGATTACATCATCAGCAGCCTGATCTACTTTAATTACACCATTGATTTTGCGGTTAATGTCATCCGCAAACATATCTCGAATCATCATGCTTTATCCCCCTTAATCTATGACATTGAATGCCCGGTAATAATCATTTGGTGTCAATCGATTGAACAGTTTTACATGACGACCATCAAACTCACCCGGATACATAACCAAAATCGGAACATCTGAAAAATACGGTTGCAAAGCTTCCAGTAACGTATGGATTCTCATAAACGGGAACACCTCGCCCACACCTGTCAGCATCAGCACATCACCCGGTTCGTGTGGCTCATACTGGATTTTATCAATGAACTCTCCATTGCCGATTGCGGAGTTAAGCTGCTCCAGAAGATAAGCACTTCCGTCAGCTTCTTCCATATCCGGAATCGCATCTGTGATGTCCATATCATCGCAGATAGAAAGAAATGTTTTATATAAATTACAAACAATCAAATGGCAATCTAAGGACTGATCGGTTTCCAACTGATTCACAAAATGGCGGACAACCATTTCATTCTCCGGTTCATAACAGAAGATTCTGATATTCACCTCATTGCTGAGTCCCTTGCCTTCCAGGAACTCCGGTTCCTGAATCAATGCCCGAACTTTGTCCAGGCGTTCTTTTATGTCACTCATTGACTACCTCCTACACAAAATGCTCCACTGGAGCATTTCTTTGCACGCTTAGGCGTAAGAAAAGCAATTAAACGCTGGCAGTATCGCCGTGTCGCCATTGCTTCTGATGGCATTCTCCAAAACAGGATGCAGCCATACTGGATTCAAATGATCTGCCTTGAGATTGTCGAGATATTCTGTTTCAACAAGCACTCTGGCAATTATCTGTTTTAACTTTGTTATTGTAGTATCGCTCCAGGAAGCTACGGTATCATTCTGCTCCTGCAAGCGCATAAAAAATGTATTCAAATCTATCTTACCAAAAGACGTGTCCCTTAATCTGTACTTCTCGCCAATGACGGTCAGCATAAATTCCCAAACCAGTCGACTCTGCTTCATCAATGCATACAGACAAATCTGTTTTGCCACATCCGTCGGCTGTGAAGCAATCGCAGAAACCAGAGAATCATCTTCCAGTGCATGAAGCCGTTTGATGCAGGCTTTCGCCATGCGTGTGATAGATTTTTCCGTTGGGTACTGAAAAAGATTCTGCTCTACAATTTCTTTGACAATCGCATCATCAGAAAATCCTTCTGACATAAGCTTTGCAGTGGAACGCATTTCGTAAAAAAGAAACGGCTCTCTAGTCAAAGAAGCAATATAAGGATAAGAATGATCCATGTTCCCACACCTCCTTACTGCTCCTCTTTTTTATCAGGAACAAATTCCATGATATCTCCCACATCACAATTCAAAGCAGAACATATCTTTGACAGAATCTCTGTACTTACATTTTCATCTTTTGATAATCGAGAC
>ENA-OQIR01000531-OQIR01000531.1-human-gut-metagenome-genome-assembly--contig:-NODE-531-length-16169-cov-2.713128_pt1 | contig 16169 bp, 14 predicted proteins | sample MGYA00242580_ERZ504745 | MGnify/ENA primary metagenome ERZ504745 (study PRJEB26092, sample SAMD00036214) | human gut metagenome | host: Homo sapiens | study: EMG produced TPA metagenomics assembly of... | reverse complement strand
ATGCCTTTTGCATTGGTCGGGTTTACAATCTTATCCAGCTTCCTCATGTTCCCGCTCATCCGGATATAGGACTGGACTAACGCTTTATCTTTTTCTGCAATGGAACCGCTTTTTAACATTTTCCTAAGATCTTTTATGTCCGTACCATAGCCTTTTGCCGTAAGCCTGGAGCCTGTATTTTTAAACTGCTCAACGGTGACATAATTACGCCCCATCCTCTGCCTCAGAGCCTTTGCTGTTGCATTCCGGAAATCCGGATGTGCGTAGAGGGACTCAAAGAAACCGTCTTTACGGATGTTATGCAGCATTACCCTGCTGACTATAGTCGTCGACACTCCGCTCACCCTGTTGTAGGCAGTCTTTACTCCCGGTATCAGGATATATCTTCCAACAGTATTATATGTGACAGACGTTCCGTACCCGGTATGAGTCTGCTTCATCTGGCTGGTAGGGAGCGCCGAAGTGAAAACTCTTTTTCCACCACGCGTCACCGTTCCTATGGCCATATGTCCTATATTATTTCTTCCCGGAGGAGCATTGAAAATGATCGTAGCCCCGGTTGCCGATGCAGCTGCACTTCTTCCACCGATACTGCCTCCTGATCCGGCAGAAGCAACGACCTTGGAACCTGCATCCGTAGTGGAACTTGCACGTGATGCGTCGGTCGTACTCCTGATATTTCCGGTATATGACCCTTCCTCTTCCTGTCTTCCACTGTCCCTGAAAGGATTGAACTCATTTGCCGGATCACTGAAAGCATCCGGGGCAGAATCCCTGTTATCCGTCCGCCCGGCCTGTTTTTCCTCCCATGCCTTCTGTGCATCACTTTCTATCTGGTTGGACTCGCTCTGGTAACGGGAATCTGTAACCGGGGAATCCGTATTTCTGAGTCCGTTTACGGGAGGGGAAGCAGCATTCCTTGAGTCCTCTGCATGTGATGCTTCCGTATTCCGGGATATATCTGCCGGATAATCCGTAGCGTTCCTTGTCAAATTGGAAGACGACGGCTCCACTTTCAAACCGGAAGACGGAGGAGTACTTTTTTCGGTTCCCGGAATCTGATCCGGGGTGGACGTTAGCCCTGTATAGGAATAATCTTCTGAAGGATCCTTATCCGGCTTCCTTGAGAACCCTTCATTCCAGCCCTGGATGAAACCGTCCTGTCCAGATGACCCTTTTCGGGTAAACGATCCGTTCTGGTCAACCTGTTTTTTCCCTGAAGGAGCTTTAGAACCTTTAGACATCCATATATCTCTCCTTTCTATGTAAAATTGATCCCTGGACCTGACAGCAAAAGCCAGAAAAGGTCGCAACAGGATCAGCAATAATATGATGAACACGGGAAAACATAAAAAAACAAGGCACCGTAAGTGCTTGACAGAAATCATTTTTTTGCAAAATTCAAAAGCTTTTCATGGGCGATATTGATGCCCTTCATGATACATTCATCTTCTTTCGTATTGTCGCTGTGGAACCTCTTTGCCAGGTAATGATATCGGAGCTTCAAATCCTCCGCAGTCACTTCCCCTATCTTCTTAAACCCGAACACGTATAAGGCATTCTTAAGGGAGATATGATCTGCCATCAGCATACCCCGGATCTCCTCCTCATCCGTATGGTACTCATTTTTCTGTTCTATCCCAAGTTCTTCCTCCGGTTCATTCCACGGCTCCCATTCCTCCTCAGGATCTTCACCCGTCGCATCCCTGTAAAGCCTCCGGTTCATCTTCTTTATATTTCTGGGACATATGGTATAATAAAACGGAAACAGTAAAAACTTGAGTCCCCTGAAGATATAACGGAACCCCTTTCGTATAAGATCGTATAAAAAGAATACCAGAATCTCTGCCACGACCACGACCGGAACGATCCAGTTCCTGTCACTGTTTTCATGTACAGCCCATATGCCTAAAGAGAGGAATACCAGTTCATGAAATACAATATACCTCTTTCTCCTCTTAAACAGGTTCTTGTCTATAGAATCAATGCATACATACACGATCCACAACGGGATCGATATGATGTAAAAAAGTCCAAATAATCTTTCCAAAATTCTCCCTCCTGACCTGCTATTTAAACCGCCCCCGGATACTGTTAATCGAATACAGAAGCAGCAGCAGGACGGACAGTGATAAAACAAAGTAAAGGATCGTACCGAAACTCAGTATTTCACATAAAACAAAGCTTCCAACAAATACAGCAGCCGTAAAAATAAGTCTCCATATCCTTTTCCTTATGTGGAACACACGAAATGCCACGCCTGCCAGAAACACACTGATAAGAAGCGCAGCTATCGCAAACCCCTGTTCATATCCTGTCCTGCCGACATGGAACCCGAATATCCTGACCGTCCTGTCTAACGACCTGTGTATCCCTTCCATATACCAGTTCATATAACCCGTCCCGGTCTCAACTTTTTTCCACTCAGAACCGTTCATGTAATATATGATGCTTTTTACCTTTGACGCATTTTCCGACGTAAGTCCCAACGCCGCAAGAAAAGGGCTGAGGTTGTCCTTATAACTCATGATATAATTCACGTTATCTAAAATCTCCCTTAATCTCAGAACATAAGAAGGAAGGTTTCTCATGATGGGTTCAAGGCAGGCAGATACTCCTGTTGCCACAAGGAGAAAAACTGTCTTATACAGCCTTCTCCTAAATATCTTTCCCAGCAGAAAACCAAACAGTAAACATACAGCCGCCGTAAACACAGACAGAAAGAGCAGGTCTATACCGACGCTGCGGATATCAAGAAAACTGTTATCCATCGCCTGTGTATACAGATCAAATAATCTACCTATCATCTTCATAATCCAAATCTCCAAAAGAGGGAGGGAAATCTCCCTCCCTGATACTCATACCAGACCGGACATCATATCCACAATCTCTTTAACAGTGTCTCTCATTTTGCCATCCACATAGCCCTGTTTGACAAAATGAGGAAAATAGAATTTTGCAAGCATCTTTACAATCGTATCTACATATGCCATTTCCTGTTCACTGGCACCATTTCTGTCCACCATTTCGGAAAACCATGCCAGGGCGGTCAGCGCAGAATCAGTTGTATCTACATGATAATTAACCGGGGCACAAACAGACCTCTCCTCTTCTACATCATCCTCGTAGTCCGGTTCCTCAGGATCATCATAGCCTGCGTAATCGGCGTTGTCATATCCATCATAAGGATCTTCAATATCATTCTCTCCGAAGAAATTAGAATCGTCATAAAGAGAAACCATATCCTTGATTTCCTGCTTACGTGCAGCAGCCTGGGCTTTCTCTTCCTCATGGCTCTTTTCTAAAACAGTCTGGGTTTTCTCTTCTCCCGGACACTGTTCCGTAGATGACTGATCTTCCTTAGGATACTGTTCTGTCTGTAACACAGGTCGGGCTACAGGCTCTTCCGTCTGCTGTCCTGCCAGATCAACAGGAACAGATGGTTTTGGCGGTTCCGGCACATGGAATCCTGGAGCAGCAACTGGCTGTTTGGACACTCCTTCCAAAACAGGCATCTGCTGTCTGGATGCTTCCGGGACCGATTCTGAAACCTCCTGGGTATGCATCACAGGTTCAGAAACAGGGATATGCGTCTCAGGCTCAGAAACCGCCGGATGTTCAGGTTCTTCCTCTTTTGACGTCGCCTGAATTTCCTTTGGCTCCTCCATTACTTCCTGTGGGCCACTTTCTGATATATTCTCCTGGCTCGATCCATCATCTGAAGACTCCTGTTTTTCTGGAATCCCTTACGGTACATATTCAGGATCTCCTTCGGTATCATCTGATGCTCATTGAAGATCTTATGCAGGGCTTTCTGTTTATCATCATCCAGATGAGAGATCATAGCCGCTACATCGATCGGGAGTAGCCTGTCCTCAACTGCATTTGTGATCCATGGAGCCGCGGATGTAGCAATGAAAGCTGTCTTATACGCCTGTCTGGTTCCGACATTAAGTTTCTCCGCCAGCCTCCGGATCAAGGCAGAACCTTTAAACTCTTCATCATTACGGCTCTTCTCCTGATATAGCATATAAAGGGTTTTCACTCCTTCAAGATAATTGCCGTCCTGATAGTTGCGGCTACTCAGGTTCTCCTCATACATGACGATCTGTTCATCGATCGTGTTTTCAATCTGGTGTTGCTGGATAACACATGGGATCCCTTTTGAAAACCATCCATATCCTTCCTCTATCCCCTGCTTTATGGCAGCAAACCTTCTGTGACCGCCTATGATCCTGTATGTAGTCCCATTTTTTTCCGGAAGGACATCGATTGGCTGCCTTAATCCGTTTTGGCGGATACTCTCCTTTAAATAATCTATGTTGTTGATGACGGCATTGTTTAACTTGTTTTCAACAATGTTCTCCGGAAGGATGAACGTAAAACGCATCACCGCAAATTCCTTCTCTCCTGTTGACTTTTTTCTGCTCATAATGATCCTCCTTAGATTATTGATATGTGCGTCCAAGACACATGGACTTGATGTCCTGCTGTCCTTTGATATAGTTAATTCTAACACTCCCCTCCTTTCCGTCTTTCTGATACGAAAAAACAGAAACATTTTTTCAGTGTAATATGATAAAAAATATTTTTTTTAATTATCCTGCTGAAAAAAAATAGACAGCCACGTATCCCTGTTATGTGACATGACATTTGAGACGCATATGGAAAGGGAATTTCTGACCGTAAATAACATCACTTTCTTCCTTGCCCTTGATACTGCCGTATTCAGAATATTTCTGGTAAGCAGCACCCTCGGCTTTTCCGGAAGCATGACATAAACATCTTCATATTCCCCACCCTGAGACTTATGTACTGTAATGACATCTGCAGGAAGGATCTCATCCAGATCGTATTCTCCCAGGGAAACCGTTTCATCCCCAAGACTTACCGTCATGCCGTTGTGGATCTCTGTGATCACCCCTACATCTCCGTTGCAGTATCCGGCCTTATAGTTATTGCTCACAAATACAACCTTGTCCCCGGCACGGTATACATAATCATGATAGATCAGACTGTCTGCATCTGCGGGGTCTTCTAACGTCCTGTTAAGCACCTCTGTCCCTACTTTCCCCTGCTTGGTCGTACTTAGTATCTGATGTTTCATACAGTCTTCATCTTTGGGATAGTAATACAACAGGGCTCTCTTTGCAGCCTCGTCAGACTCGTACCGTCCGATAAAAAATGTTCATCGACGATCAAGTCAGGATCCCCTCCAGGATCTTCTTACAGTTCTGTACAATGGAGGACTGGGCATCCTGTCTCATAAACTGGTTTAATGTCACAGTACAGAAGGTATTGCTGTTTAAAAGGTCTCTGAATACGGAGCCGCATCCAACGCTTTCTATCTGATCCGGGTCTCCGCAGAGAATGATCTGGCATCCATTTGGGATAGCACGAAGGAGCAGATAGAAGATCTCCGTGTCCACCATGGACATTTCATCCACGATCAGAAGGTCGCATTCCAACTGGTCATTCTCGTTTTTTCCCAGATAGTCATTCCCATATGGGATCAGCTTTAAAAGTGAATGGATCGTTGATGCCGGATAACCGGAAGATTCCTTCATGACCTGGGAAGCCCTTGCAGTCGGCGCACACATGCACACCTTGGCTTTCGGATTCTTCTCCTTATACAGACGAATCGCACCGCTGATGGTCGTTGTCTTTCCTGTCCCCGGCTTTCCCGGCATAAGGATCACATTGTTTTTATTCATGGACGAAAACAGGCGTCTCTGCGTGTCAAGGTAACGGAATCCCTTTTCCTTCTCCATCATCATGACATCGTTCAGAGTGATGCCAAGGTCTTTGGGATATCCTTGATACGGTTCAGATGCTTGTAAATGTCGTATTCCTGCAGATACCTCCTTTTAAAGAACAGATAGCCATCCCTGACCATGATCTCCGGGATCGTGTTGATGACTGCAAACAGATAGACAGACGAAACGGACTTTATCCACGCAGAGTGCCTGATCAGTTCATTAAACGTGCGGATATATCCTTCAATCGTGATCCTGGTATTTCCCTTTGATTCGTTGATACGCAGTACTTCTATTGCAGCTGATTTCATCCTTGTCACAGACAGCCTGGAAAGTCCGTAATGCCTTGCCAGGAAATCCTTCTTGATGAAATCCATGTCTACCTTCTCCCCTGCCGAATACGGATCTTTTTTCAGGGCACCTATGGCATTTCCCTCATAAATTGTCTGAAGCCTGGATATCTGGCTGTATTCCAGTCCGCATGACAGCAGCTCTTCATAAGTTGACTGCGTCAGGTTGATACCCCTGAGCTTTTCCATAAGGCTGTCCCTGTATACCTTGGACCTCTTGATCCCTTTAAAGAAAGCCTCTGTGTCCATGTCAAGCAACTTCATGATATTCCCATCCAGCCTGTCCAGGAGCATGTTTGCGGTCTTTGGGGAGATCCCTTTAATGTCCTGAAGGAAAAACAGACTGCTCTCCCTGGTGTTGGAATAGACCTTTGCTGTCTGGATGTCGTAAATATATCCGTTTACCTGTATGACTTCCATTTCAAGCGGGATACCGGGAATTGCCATAGGGATGACCCCCCGGCAGAGCACCTGATGTTTATCATTACACTCTATGTCTTCCGTAACGAGGAACCAGAACATGGCATATCCGTTCCCCTCGTCCTGCGGTCTGGTCAGTCGTACCAGTTTTCCATGTATAAGCATTTAAGCCACCTCCTGGAAATTGATTTCACATATACTCTATATGATAAAACTGGTTTTGTTTTATCAGACGAAAAAACAATGCTTTGAACAGATTGAACGATGGAGCAATTCATCCGCAGACGAATACATAGAAGCCCCCTCTCAGTCCAGCCAAACGCTCATCCTGCATCCTGAACGAAACCAGTAACGGATGGGTACTCAATCTGTTCGGGATCAATAAAGCAGATACATCACCTCTTCAGACCAAAACATCCGCGAACCTCCCAGCAGTAGGATTTAACTTTTCTGATGGATACCGGCCACAAAGCAATCCTCCAAATTCTGTCCGCAGCAGAAAGACACTCAGGATTTCCCGGCTCCACATCCAGTTGTATGTTTGGACTCGTTCCCACTGTTCAACTAAAGGTCATCTCTCTGCTCAGGAAAAACAGACATGCCTGTGGGATACTGCATCGCCATTGCTTACCTTCATAAAACAACCCGCTTCTATATGCTGACAAACGCAAGAGAGGTCTCATTTCTGCCACACTACAAACGACCTCCATCCATTTTTCAAGGACATCATCCGCAGCGGACTGGATATCCACTCCCATGAGAGAACCGGTTTCCTCTACAGCCATAAACAGAGACATTCCTGACCTTACGAGCAGGAGGAGTACCTGGTATGATAAATTCCTTTGTGCATGGAAAAAAGTGAATTCGAATTCACTATTTTGTATTTCAAAGTATATTATTGCAGGTCAGAATCACATAAACAACCCATCCCATATCACGCTCAGATCCATTGTCTGTATAGAGATAATATCCACTCATTCATCAGTAGGACTCCATGGCTCCCTGTGCATAGCTGGAAAGATAGAACCAGAATACCCCCCTGACAGCCCATCTGCTGCCGGATTCAGAATCACGACTTGCCATTACCATTGAGCCGGCACTCATTATTATGGGTTCTATATTTAAGGACTATCAAGACAGTGAGAGAAACTGTGAACCACAACTGCTGCCATGTCTGTCGCAGGGTGAAAAAAAAGTGAATTCGAATTCACTTTTTTGTATTTCAAAGTATATTATCAAAAGTCAACTCCTCTGGCTATCCTGCTGACCATCGAATTCCTTATCAATATCCGCAGCCAAAACCTTACGTACAGCCTATACCTCTCGTTGATGACTTTAAGGACCTCACTGACTTCCGCAGCCAGTAACGTAGAACTTTGCCAAGAACTCCCACTTTGGAGCATACTCCTCTGGGATCTCGAAGAGGTATAAAACTCTGACATTGAGGAAAGTATCCAACCCTGTCCGCCGCTGTTCCTGATGGATAGTAGGAACATAGTAACCCCTCTGTCTGGACCTTGTGAGGAATCTGCTTTGTTAAGCTGATTGACACATCCAGAGATTTATCAATGCCAGAGTTTACATACATGAAGTTAATATGACAGGATCCCATGGTACAATCCCATGCCTGTCATTTGTCCAGTTCGATAATGTAGAGCCTCTGTTGTAATGAACCGGGAGATAATTGGTTCCGACTGTCCTGTGGTATATGTTATTGTAGTACAGTATATTACATAATGCTCTGCACATCTATACTCCTTAGACTCTTCTGTTGACCCCGCGAATGATTCATCTGTGGGACTTTGCTTCAGATAATCAGGATTACCAGAACGAAAACCACTGTTGCTCAAGAAGCCTGCCCCCGGTGCTCCAGACAATGACAGAACTTCTCCTGTTGTCTGTCTCTGCATTCTAATAGTTGTAGTACATAGACATCCCTGGAGTTCTTTTAAAACTCAAGATATTAAAAATAACAAACATGTTCCGCAGTTGCGTTCGTCTGGCAATTCTGACTTCTCACGTTGATTTCTGACAGTTCAGCATCGCTGCCAGCCCGCCTGATTCTCCTGTCTTAGGCTTCCATACTGGCAGCAGCTTCTTTGATATCCCGAGTCCATATAAACTATGTACCGTAATACCATAACGTCCCGTCAGGCTTTTAAAGCTTAAAAAACTAAAAATAACAAACATGTTCCGACTTTGCTTTCTTTTGACAACTATTACTGTTTCTCTATTATTTTCAGACTTCTTTTTTAATTATGATATGAGAATAAAGGGGATTTATTGGCCGGACAGACCATTGGATATCATTAAAAACGTATTACTGCCGAAAGAAAGGCAGGTTGAAACAAATAAATTCATAATAACATACAAATCCTGTTGCAAATTACTGCTTTTGGACACGCAAATAAGACCTTTGTGTTTAAGGTCTTCTAAATAGTATTCAATTACATTTCTTCGTATCAGGCAGTCCAGCAGAGTGACTTCTCAAAGAATTTTCCTCTGAACGGAATCCATCCGAACTTCTTTGCATCGTTTTTCCTGCTGATTACCGTACGCTTGGATATATGCAGCTCTTCTGCAATCTGCGCAACAGTCAATCCTTTATAAAACAGGCTTGTAACTGCCTTTGTCATTGCAGTCTTCTTGTCATCCATTTGTTTTACGTATTCTTCTTTCGGCATTTTTTTTCTTTGGCACATGGAAATATTCGTCGCTTTGAAGACCAAAGACATCATTCAGTGTTTCATTTTTGATCTTATAAGTGGAATCCGCCTTAGTTTCTTTTATATACGCCTGAGGCATGATGATCCCCTGTCTGCGGAATGTCTGGTCGATCAGAAATATGATCTCGTCATCTTCATACCCTACGTCCATGGCAAAACACCAGAACCAGTAGAGGATCTTTTTCATCTGCTTCCATTCAAGATCCTTGAGATCCTTCTTCTCCCGGATCATCCTGCGGAGGGAATTTAGTCTGCGGATCGCTATGAACTGTTTTGTGGTGGAAAGGCCTTCCCGATACAGCATGTCATTGTTGATATATACTTTCAGGGCACGTCCTCTTACAGGGAACCTTTTGCCAACTTCCTCCCATATCTCTGACAGGGAGTATTTTGTTTCCATATTGTAAAGCAACTCTGTTTTTTCTTTTAATGTGCGTACGTCCTTAATACCAGGCACCATGATCCCTTTTGTCTTATAAATCGGCTTTGCACCCGGGCACAGATATGCGATTGCTTTCTCCAGCAGATGACAGCTGGACTCCATTTTCTGGCACACAGGAAACTTTAATACCCAGACATACTGGTACACTTTTCCTTTTCCGGACTCTTTGTAAAGCATGAATGTCGGCATCATGCATGGGAAGCAAGGACAGGATCTGTCGTTTCGATCCCTACAGCCTGAATGACCACCCTGCCATCATCATCCCTTGCTTTTTCCGATATATAGGATGCTGCGTTGTCTCTTTTGATCCAGTCCTCAAAGATCTTGAACATATAGACTGCCTTGCCGACCATGACCTTCATATCATACTTGAACATCCTGGATACGGATATCAACGCATCCATGTCCTTTCGGACTCTCTTATTTGCTTTCTGTATTTCCATAAATTTTTCCAGACTGGAATCCTCATCGTCCTTCCAGCCTTTCTTTCGCATGGAAACTTCCGCTTTCTTTTTTTCCTTATTATAAAGCTCCATCTGTTTCCTCCGTAATCTCCACACTTGTATAAAGGATCTTCCTGATGCGTTTCAGCATTTTTTTCTCTTCCTCATCGATCGGCTCCGGATGATGCATGTCCAGCCACATAAAAAACGATACAAACCTGTCCGGCAGTTTCCCGTCTTCCATGACACAGACCAGGTCTTCTGATGAAGGGATATAATCAGTTGCATAGGACAGTTCCTTTAATCGTCCTTCAAACTCGTCATAATCCTTTTCCGGTATCTCCATAAAAAAAGCCTCCTTTTACGACGTTTATTTGAAGGATAAAATGAAGAATAGTTATTTTTTTGTGGTACGAAAAAACCGCCTGCCGGTACAACCGACAGACGGTTTTTTTTAAACAGATTTCTCTCTTTACATTCCAATTTCATTAAGAAAATCTTCAAGCTCCGCAGCTGCCCCTGCGCCATTGTCTTTCATCCGCAGGCTTTGGTGGATGGATTCGTAAGACTCAAGTCCGACATCCTTGATACAGTAGATACTGAACTCCTCATCTTCACTGTAAAGATATGCTTCTTTTCCTTTTACTGAAGAGGAAAGGACGTTTTTCAGGATGCCGTTTTTATCGATATAATATCCGATCAGGCTCGTATACAGGGACACTGTCAGATCATTTGTGAAGATCAGAACAGGTGCGTTATATTTTTTAAATGCCATCCTGGTAAACATGGGGATATCATTAAAATCCACCTGTGGGACATAGATACAGATCGAAGGTTCCTTCTTTCCGCTTTTTTTCTGAGTAGCAACTTCTATGTTAAGTTTCTTAGTGACCTCATTAAACTGGGCGATCTTATACTGTCTTCCTTCCTGTCTGGAATCCAGATCCATGATGTGTGCCAGTTTTACTTTCGGATTGTCCGGTTCCTCTTTATTTCCCAGTTCCGTGTCTTCGATGTTCTTTGGCATGGAAATAGCCTTAAGGGTTTCCTCACCCTCATCCGGAGGGGCAACGGACATATCCGCATAAGTATCTGAAACAGAATTTAAGAAGATGATCTTACCGTTCTCATCTTTCTCTTTTGTGATATCGAACATATTCTTGCTGTCCACATCGCCGGTATATTTATAACGGGGATGCTTCTCCAGCGGATATTTCTTATCATAAAAAGGATTTACGTTCTTGACGAATACCAGGACAGCATTCCGGGGGCATGGTACGGATTTCATCCATGGTCATGAGTTCCCTCTTCTGCGGTCCAAAATTCATGCCACCGCTGCCCTTTTTCCCTGTGCTGACACTCTCCCCTCTTTTACGTATTGTGGCACATCCAAGCTGCTTGGAATAATAATCCGCAGTTGTCTGCTCCTGGGTTCCCAGAAGGATGTTTGTATCACAGTTACCTATGATGGTTTCATAGTCATCCTTGTACATAGCCTTGATCTGGGCAAGGGATTGAAGCACGACTGTACAGGAAATGTTATATTTACGCATGGTAGATATTTTAGTAGGAAACTCCGGTATTTTTCCGATGTTAGCAAACTCGTCCATCATGAAACGTACGTGGTATTTCAGACGGAGGAATTCTACATCCGGATTTTCCTCGGTAGGCTTTGTATGCTCTGCTTTATAATACAAAGTATCAAAAAGCTGGGAATACATCATGCTTACAATAAAGTTATAAGTAGAATACGCCTGAGGGATGATGACAAACAGGATCGTCTTATGGTCTCCGATAGTGCCAAGATCTATATTGTCCCTCCCGGTCAGGTTTGCGATCTCCGGGATATTGAACGGGTTAAGGCGTACCGCTGCGGAGATAAGGATGGACTTTAACGTCTTTACTCCGCCAAGGGAGAACGTCTCATAATTCTTCCATGCCTGTGATTTTTTTATCTCTTTTGCCCTGAGTTCAGACTCTTTCGTATTGGCATATTCTTTTAACTCCCCATTTTCCAGATAAGCCTTTCCGGTAAACAGCTTGCCCAGGTTTGTATCGTCCACACTGGACGGACCCTTTGCACCCGGGTTTTCATCCATCTGTGCCATCTGGATCATCTTTAAGACCATGGGGAAGTTTTGGTCACCCTTGTCGGCAAAATCTCTCAGATAAAAGATACAGGCGTTTAAAAGCGCCTTTTCGGAGTTTTCCCAGAACGGCTCCCCGCCACTCTTCTCCGGGGGCGTGGTATTCGTGATCAGCGTGTCAACAAGGATGCCGACACCTGCATCATCCCTGATATAACAGAACGGATTATAACAGTTTGAGAATCCCATGTTTACAAGGTTGAACACCCGGACATCATACCCCTGGTTCTTCATCTCTTTTCCAAGACTTCCCAAAAGTTCCCCTGAAGGGTCGGTGATAACAAAGCTGCAGTTTTCCTGCAGAAGGTTCGGCTTCATAACGAATCTGGATTTACCGGTACCGGCACCACCGACGATCAGCACATTATTATTGAGCCTTGTTTTCTTATCCTCCAGGGACAGGCGCACATGCTCCGAATGGATCATATTCATCGGCCCATTACAGGTCTTTTTCCCGATCGGATCCGCATGCTTCCGGTTATAATCACTGTAGCTGGAAGTCCATTTTGCAGAACCGCCTTCGATACCTGCTGCATCATGCCGGAATTTCTGGTTATCCCCATATATGAGCAGGGCAGCGATCACATACAGGGAAGCGCCTGCCCCGTAATATTTCAGATAGACACTGTCAAACCCGATGTGGAATCTAAACCTCATCATGTCATCAAAAGCCCTCTGTATACCATCCAGACCATACATCTGGTAAAATGCCAGGTTTCCGGCAAGAAGGAGGACCAGGATAAACATCACTCCTCCCAGCACAAGGTAAACAGGCATCATGTCATCTTTTTTTGTCATTTAACTGCAGCCGGGGCTGCACCGGCTGACTCCCTCCTATTCAGGATATGCAGCCTAATCCCTTTCCGGTTCCAGATCCGGGCTCTTGTCTTTATCCAGATCCTGGAATTCATCCAGAATATTGTCTCCGTTCTGGTCAAGATAATCCGGGATGTCAAATGGTTCACGCCAGTCCATAGTGGCACGTATGTCGGAATTGAACTGTTCGGAAAACTGCACGACCTGGTCCCTTGTGATGCTTCCGTCCATATACTGGGAAGCAAATGACCTGAGTTCCTGTGAAGAACTCCTGACACAGTTCCCGACTGCCATCTCCACGCTCATCCTTGCTTCATGCTCTGCATCAAAGGCAACTTTCTCCGACTCTTTCGGCTGTGCCATGTTGACACCTTCCTGTTTGGTGTGCATGATGTCGATGGACCTCTGGATCTTATAAAAAGCCTCTGCTTTTTCCGGATCGTTTAGATCCTCTTTCTTGAACATTTTTGAGAGTTCTTCTTTCCGGAGTCCCTTCAGTTCCTTTACTTTTAAGAGCTCCTGGGCTTCCTGCATGGTCATCGGGTCCTTCTGTCCGCGGTTGATGCGGTCAATCAGTTCCTTTCCAAGGTTATCCGCCTTCTGGTCACGGAACATCCGCGGACGGTTCATGCGGTCTACCTGTTCACAGACAAACCGTTCAAATCTCGGATCCCTGCGGTCGCAGAATTCCAAAGCCGGGTTTTTGCCAGCCATGCGTTCCATATAGGCACCGTTCTCATTGATCATCATCACATGGGAACCACTGGCATTCGAGATATAGAACTTTGAACCATTTGCAGCGTGGACAAGGTTTACGATATCCTCCTTGTTTTTCCGCTGTATGTTCATGTAGTCATACACAGCTTTTCCCGTACCGTTCCTTTCCTGCATCACCCCGGCATGGAACGAATCAAAGATCCGCTTGTCTTCTGTCCTGAGGTAAATGGAATACCTTCCATCCTTTTCCCTTTCCGCGGCAAAGAGCATATAGTTTTTTGCTGCCCGGTCTTTCATGTAACTCATTTCGGCAAAATCAAGCCCGGAGATCTTTTCCGGTTCCTGCTGGGCATTAAATCTGCGGATCGTATCCTGGTCAACCTGGAACAGCTTGTGGTTGGCAACCAGGTAATCCGTCCTTAACTGTTTCATGGCATCTTCGTTTTTATCTGCAAAAATGACACCATAGGACTCCTTTCCATTCCGGTCAAAGACACACTCCTTGTATGCGATCCCCAGCTTGTCACATGATTTCATAAGGGAGCGGAGGGTTTCCTTTTCCTCACACTCCATCATCTTTAACTGGCCGCCTTTTTTCATGTAGTTATACAGGGTTTTGGCATTGTTATCCTGCAGGGCCCTTGTCTCGATATAATACCCGATCGCAGAGGCAACCGCCCCTGCTGCCCTGGCGGATGCATCGATAACATTCATGGTGTTCATCATATCCCTCTTAGGATCCTGTACTTCTCTCATGGTGCTTCCTCCTTTCAATATTTTCAGCATTCTGCTGTTTTGATAAAATGGAAAAAATTCGACTGTTTGGGATTCTGCATATTATAGGAAATATCATCAGAAAGGAGATCAAAATGGATGTCATCAATGAATACGAACAGGTCCTGATCGGGAATCTCCCAAAGATACCGCCGCGCCTGTTCCAGAATGAACCGTCAGCCAACGAACATCTGGCTTTGTCCGTATTCAGGTATGCGATTGAAAAACTTCTCAGATGGACGCCCATGGAAGCTTACCGGCTTTTTTCCCCGGCTGTCATAGAGACCATGAAACTGACACAGCTCTTAAATTACATAAATTTTCCAACTGAGCTGACAAAAGACAACACAGAATATATCGTATACCTCATATATCCCAAAGAAGTACCTTATGACTTTGCAAAATATGTGATCAAAGTCTACAGGCAGGTACTAAACGGAGATCCGTTATCCAAGAGAATATATGTATGGAAACAAGGGCCTTGTAAGAGCAGGGATCTGCCTCCAGTATGCGATCAAGAATAACATGGTATTCCATTCCGTCGAGGAGATGTACCGGTTCTTCTGTTCCCCTGAGGGGCTTACATTTTTACGGGAGAAAAAGCTTTACCAGCTGTATAAGAGCTTTTACAAGACACCTGTGCAGTTCCTGCACTTCAGTCTTCCGGATTCCCTTAAAAGTGAGCTATATTATAATTACTATACGTTTTGATCAATTACAAAAAAAAAGTACGGGGAGCTTCCTCCCTGTACTTCCTGAAAATGCAGGAGAGGATATCCTCTCCTGTTCTTATTTCAAAATCCTGTCAACTGCCTCCATCGTATCATCATGGTTTACACCTGTGATCACAATGTGGTCATAACTGCCTTTCTTTTCTTCCACCAGCTTCAACAAAGCTTCCCAGACTTTGTTATCAAGCATTTCCACTTCATCAAAGAACAGGAGCCGGATACCGGTAAAACTGTTCAACAGATCTAGTAACAGGAAGATCGCTACCGCTTTTTCTCCCGCGGAGCAGACATCCACATCTACCGGAGTCCTTCCGTTCCTGCCAATACGGACATGCAGTCCGTTCTCCATCTCCATGGAGATAACATAACCTAACTTTATTGCAGATTCGTTCATCTGCTGTTCAAAGAACCCCAGATAAACCTTTGTGTTGTTCTCCATTACGGAACCTTTCTTGGAAAAAGCAGAGGTTAAGGCTTCCAGTACGTTTAACTGTTCTTCCTGTTCCGGAAGCGCATTTTTAACTGCAAGCAGGTTTTCCCTTGTGATCGCCCCGTTCAGTTCGCCGTCAAGGGCTACCTTTTTCTCCTCCAGGTTGCCTTCCGGCATCCGTGGCTCCTCCGGAAGAGGCATAAGACTTTCTTTTAAAGCCCGGAATGCCTGGTACTTGGAGCATTTGTCGGAATATGCCCTGAAGTTAGCCTCATACGCTGCCTTCTCCGCAGAGTGCAAAATTCAGCGCTTTTAAGAACGCGGATTTACCCGCCCCGTTTTCCCGGTACGGATGACCATAACGTCATTCATCTGGAATTCCTCGTTTTTGTAGGACTGGAAGTTAACAAGTTTGAT
>ENA-OQIR01000529-OQIR01000529.1-human-gut-metagenome-genome-assembly--contig:-NODE-529-length-16186-cov-2.004733_pt1 | contig 16186 bp, 19 predicted proteins | sample MGYA00242580_ERZ504745 | MGnify/ENA primary metagenome ERZ504745 (study PRJEB26092, sample SAMD00036214) | human gut metagenome | host: Homo sapiens | study: EMG produced TPA metagenomics assembly of... | reverse complement strand
CATTCATGAAACGAATATTATTTGGAGATGACGGATTGGGAATTGACTGGGGAAAGTTTTATCGGAGTGTTTTTGCTCTTGTAATTCCTATGGCCCTGCAGAACCTGATTAATGTGGGGGTAACCGCCGCCGATGTAATTATGCTGGGGAGAGTGGGAGAAAAGGCGCTTTCAGGAGCGTCCCTGGCGGGACAGGTGCAGTTCGTCCTGACATTGTTCCTTTTCGGCCTTACCTCCGGCGCGGCGGTGCTCACTGCCCAGTACTGGGGAAAAAAGGATATGAGAACCATCGAAAAGGTTATGGGAATTGCCTTTCGCTTTTCCATTATCGTTTCGGTGATTTTTCTGCTGGCGGTGCAGATCTTTCCTGCCCAGGTTATGTCTATTTTCACACCGGAGCAGCCGGTGATCGACGAGGGCGTCAAATATCTGAGGATTGTCTCCTTTTCCTATCTTACCTGTGCTGTTACCCATGTGTACTTAAACGTCATGCGGAGTGTGGAGCGGGTGGTGATTGCTACCGTTACCTACTCGGTGTCTTTGATCGTCAATATTATCATCAATGGAATCCTGATTTTCGGACTCTTAGGCTTCCCGCAGATGGGTATCGTCGGCGCGGCGATCGGCACGCTGGTGGCTAGAATCGTGGAGCTTTTGATCGTGGTGGTTTACGCCAGAACCAAATCTATTTTAAACTTTAAGCTAAGGGATTTGTTTGTAAGAGATAAGCTCTTATTCCAGGACTTATCCGCTATGCCATTCCGGTCACCCTAAACGAGCTGATGTGGGGCACCGGCTGTTCGGTGATCGCTGTGGTGATCGGCCACATGGGCCAGGCGGCGGTGGCCGCTAATTCGGTAGCCCAGGTGACCCGTCAGCTGGCTACGGTGGTATCCTTTGGCATCGCGGCCGCCGCGGCGGTGCTCATCGGCAAGGCTATCGGCGAGGATAACTACGAGGAGGCTCAGAAATACGGCACCCGGTTTGTAAAGCTTTCCATTGTGGCCGGATTAGCGGGGGCGCTGGTAGTGCTGATTGCCCGGCCTATTGTTTTGCAGGTCATGACGTTAACCCCCACAGCCCAAGGTTATCTTTCCACTATGATGTTTATTATGGCCTATTTTGTAGTCGCACAGGCTTATAATACCACTATGGTTGTGGGAATCTTCCGGGCGGGCGGAGACACTCGTTTCGGCTTGGTTCTGGATGTGGTGACTATGTGGGGCTGTTCCATTTTATTTGGCGCCATTGCGGCGTTTGTGTTCCACTGGAGCGTGGAGTGGGTTTACGTGCTGCTGCTGAGCGATGAAATCATCAAGATTCCGTTGACGACCTGGCGGTATAAAACCAGGGTTTGGCTGCGCAACGTAACCAGGTAAACGGCTTGATCCGATGAAATTCTCAGCTGTTTTATGCTTGTCGGGCCGGAGGGAAGGCGTGAGGCCATATTCATAAGAGCCGCGTGGCTAACGCACGCGGCTCTTTTTATGATATAGACGGCTGGAGAAGGTCCGGCCGTTTCTGGGGGGTGGACACATCATAAAAGTTTTCCGCTTTTTCGGCTGAAGGGATTGGACACTAAGTGAGCCGGCCGCAGGCAGGATTTTTTGACGGCAAAGAAGCTGCCGCTGAGACGGCGGTTTGTATGGCAGGAAACGCCGCCGGCAGCGCAGGTAAAAGCTTTTAAGCGCCTTGCAAGGAAAAGCTCGTCCCAACGATTTAGGTAGTCCGAGGGCTGGGGGCCTTTGAAAAGGCATTAGCTCCAGAAGCGGTAGGGCTGGAGGCGCGGGTGAATCCAAAGCTGAGGAATATCTGGGACGCCCCCTTGACAGGCTGTAGGATTTTTCTAGGTTGTGCTCGAACACGATTTATCTTGACAGCGATATGAAATCAGGGTATCATGGGTTTATATAAAAACCGATCTTGAAGAAAACGAGGCGATACTATGGCGGTGACCATTAAAGATATCGCGGCGGCGGTTGGAGTATCCAGGGGCACGGTTGACCGGGTGATCAACCATCGGGGCGGCGTCAGCGAAGAGGTAGCCGCCAGGGTCGAGCAGGCTGTGGAGGAGATGGGCTATCTTCCCAACCGGGCGGGCAGGATTTTGGCCGCTAGAAAAAGCCCGTGACCATAGGATGCCTGCTGCCCAGTGATAAAATCACCTTTTTCCACGACGTGATTCGGGGATTTTTCAGGGCGGAGCGGGAGCTCTCTGATTTTGGAGTTTCTTTGCGGCTGAAAGAAGTGCGCGGCTATGACCCGGAGATCCATCTTGCCGCACTGAGGGAACTCTTGGCGGAGAATGTGTCGGCCTGTGCGTAGCACGATAGAAACTCCTGAAATCACAGCTCTTCTAAACCAAACGGCGGCCGAGGGCGTTCCGGTGGCGGCAATCAACATTGACCTGCCTCATGTGAACCGGCTGTTTTATATCGGCAGCAATTATCTGGCCAGCGGCAGAACTGCTGGAGGCTTGCTTTCCCTGATGGCCAAGGGGCCGGTGAGCCTTTTTGTGGTGGCGGGCTCCAGCAATATTCACAGCCACCATCTCCGGATCGAGGGATTCGCTCAGGTGATGAAGGAGAAGGAAACGGCTTACACTCTGGTGGATGTCCAGGTGACCCAGGATGACAGCGAGGTGGCCTATGAGGCCACTAAAAGGGTGCTTCAGGAGCATCCGGAGATCAATTATATTTATATCACCACCTCAGGCAGCGCTCCCGGTGTATGCAGAGCGCTGGAGGAGTTGGAAAGGAAAAAACGGGTGACTGTTATCGCCTTCGACGACAATAAGGAAAATAAGCGGTTGATGAAAGAGGGCAGCATCGATGTACTGCTGTGCCAGGAGTCCTTTCGGCAAGGCTATGACGCCATCAACCATCTGTTTTATTATCTGGTGGATGGAACTGTGCCGAAGGCAGAGTATTTTACCCATACGGTGATAAAAATCGGGGAAAATCTGTAGCTTTCCCATCCGGCGTTTTTCACCGCCCGGCTGCTCCTAAAATCCAGGGCGGCAGATTTTACCACGGATCACTGACCAGAGAGGAGGATATGCCATGAAAAAGGGATTCAGGCTGTCCTGATGGGAATCGCGGCGGTTTTTCTGCTGGCAGCCGGGTATTTTATCGGATACAAAACGGCTTATGACAGCGTTGAAAATATGGGAGCGGCGCAGGCGGCTGATCAGCAAACCTTTTACGCGGAGATTCGTGAAAGGGAAGCCGACCGTTTTTTGGTGAAAGGGCTGGCTGTGAATGATCTTAATTACAGAGGGGAATTCACTTTTTCAGCCACTGGGGAAACGGCGTTATTATGGCGGGGAACGGCGATCGGATTGTCTGATTTAGATGCCGGCGATATCATAGCGGTTACTTTTGATGGTTATGTTTTAGAATCTTATCCAGCGCAGCTCAGGAAGTGATAAGGATTCAACTGCTGGACGATGAAAAGTAGGTATTTAACAATTTATTATAAAGGAGACGATTTCATGAATTATTTAATTGGTGTGGATTTAGGAACCTCTGGGACCAAAACCGTGCTGTTTGATACAGAGGGAACCGTGATTTCCAGCGCTACGGTAGAATATCCTATGTATCAGCCGAAAAACGGCTGGGCAGAGCAGGCGCCGGAGGACTGGTGGGACGCCACCATGCGGACCACAAAAAAGGTAATTGAGGATTCCGGCGTAGATTCTAAGGATATCAAGGGTATGGGAATTTCCGGCCAGATGCACGGCCTTGTCATGCTGGACGAAAATGGAAGCGTTTTGAGAAGATCCATTATTTGGTGCGACCAGCGCACCGCCCGGGAATGTGAGGAAATCACAGAACGGGTTGGAGCCAAGCGGCTGATTGAGATCACCGCTAACCCTGCTCTGCCTGGCTTTACTGCGTCGAAGATTTTGTGGGTCAGAAACCACGAGCCGGAAATTTATGCAAAATGCCGGCACATCCTTCTGCCAAAGGATTATGTCCGTTACATGCTGACCGGAGAATTTGCCACAGAGGTTTCCGATGCATCAGGGATGCAGCTTTTGGATATCCCCAACCGCTGCTGGTCCGGCGAGGTTCTGGAAAAGCTGGATATTGACAAGAGTATGCTGGCTAAGGTGTATGAGTCTCCGGAGATTACCGGCTATATCACCGAGGAGGCCGCGAAACTGACCGGATTGGCGGCGGGTACGCCGGTGGTTGGCGGCGCCGGTGACAACGCCGCCGCGGCGGTAGGAACCGGCGTGGTGGAAGAAGGAAAGGCCTTTACCACCATCGGCACCTCAGGCGTGGTGTTCGCACATTCCGATAAGGTGACGATCGATCCCCAGGGCAGGGTTCACACCTTCTGTTCCGCAGTGCCTGGCTGCTGGACGGTCATGAGCTGCACGCTGGCGGCGGGCCTTTCCCTGAAGTGGTTCCGGGATAATTTCTTCCTGGAGGAAATGCAGACCGCGAAAGGCATGGGGGTCGATCCCTATTACCTGATGGACCGCCAGGCTGAACGCGCGCCCATCGGCGCCAACCGTTTGGTTTACCTGCCTTATCTGATGGGAGAGCGCTCTCCCAAGCTGGATTCCGACTGCCGCGGCGTATTCTTTGGGCTGTCCGCTATGCACACTAAGTACGATATGCTCCGGGCTGTGATGGAAGGCGTTATCTACTCCCAGCGGGAATGCCTGGATATTCTTCGAGGGATGGGTGTGGTCTCCAGCGAGATGCTGGCCTGCGGAGGCGGCGGAAGCAGCCCCATGTGGCGCCAGATGATGCTGATGTTTACAATCTGCCGGTAAAAACGGTGGTTTCCAAGGAGGGCCCCGCTCTCGGCGTGGCGATTCTGGCGGGCGTAGGCGCGGGAATTTATCCCAGCGTGGCGGAAGCTTGCCGCAAGGTGGTTAAAACCAATCCCGCCCAGGCCCCGATTCCGGAGAACACAGGCCGCTATGAGGAGTTTTACCGTGTTTACTGCGGCCTGTATCCTCAGCTGAAGGATTGCTACAAGGCGCTGGCCGCACTTTGATGAAAGCCTGGCGGAAATCCAGCTCGCCTGCCCGGGCAACGCCGCTGCCATAGAATTTGTTTTTCAACCAAATGAAATAAAAAACAAGCCGGGGAGGTTCTTGCCCAAAAGAACTCCCCGGCTTGTTTCTGTATTGATAAAAACGGTTGCTGCTTAATATACGTAATATGGATTGGGCTTACACACAAAATACTGATGAATCAATGATCCAGCCAATACTGAAAAGACCGCCGGTGAACAGGTATAAAATACCCGTTCCGGCTTTGCCTTCATAAAATTTATGTCCTCCCAAAAGCAGGCAAAGACAAATTTAACTGATGAGCCGAAGCTATAACTCACAAAAGAGCGGAAAGATGAAATGATATAAAAATCATTTTGCTGTTAGAGATAAATTTTGTGAAAAATTTTACGAGTTTAGAAGAAAAGTACAAAAAAATATTGATTTCTTAGGGATATTTAGGTATACTAAAAGGTGATTACAAGAATAATTATAAGGAAAAGAAGGATCCGCGATGCAGAAGAAATCAAGGCGCCCCCGGGAAAAGGTCCTTTCTATGGCCCTGATGCTGGTAATGCTGGTGTTGGGTATTCTGTGCTTTTTGACACCTTTAAGCACTCTGGTCGGGGTTCAATATCTGGCGTTTGGCTGTTTAGCTATTTACGGCGCCGTAATGGTGGTGCGTTATATCGGCTCTGAACATAAAAGCAAATTTTTACTTCTGGGAGGAGTGGCTTGTTTTTTACTCAGTGCGGCGGTGCTACTGGTGTGGATGTTCCAGTCAGCCGAAGCGGCGGAGGGAATGATGTCTTTTATCTGCTGTATTGTGCTGGCAGTGCTGTCGGTATCTATGGGAATTAACCATTTCATGATGGCCTTTCCCTTTCAGAGAAAAGACGATAAGGCCAGAGGCTGGCTGTTCGCTGGGGCAATCGTCAATTTTTTAGTAGGCGTTTTGCTGGTGCTATTTCCTGTCTTTGCCGCAATGCCCCCAATTTCCGCGCTCCTTGGAACTTATCTGCTGTCAGGAGGCATCACAATTTTGCCCGAGCTTTGGACAGCTTCCTCTGATCAGAACCCGAAATCCTCACAGAAAAAATAGCGCCGATATCCCCTGGCCGCCAAAGGGGATCTCGAAAGGAAGAGACTTTGGGCTTTTTTGCGCTGAGAAAAAAAGAACCCCATTTTTCACCGGTCTCCACTCTGTTTTCCCGGCACGGCTTTTTACCGCTGAAAGGAGCTTTTTACGCCGCTGCGCGGATGCCAAAAGGGTTTCCGCTTCCTATATTTTTTAAAGGATGCTTAACTGCCCATAAGAGAGCGGTGTATTCCCCTTTGAAAAGTCTTTTGAAAAATAAAACATAAAAACGCCGCTGGTTTTCAGCGGCGTTTTTTCTGTGAATTTTATCTCGCGGACTGACGTTTTTTCTGCGGCTATGCAGGACTAAACCTTTTGCCGTGCTTTTCCAAAGGGCGGCTCGGCTATCCTTTCAAGCCGGCGGCCTTTAAAAAGTCCCCGTAGGCCTCCTGCCATTCCTCCCACTGGAGAGGCTGGTAAACCTTAATATCGTTGGACTCCCGGATGATTTTCCGGGCTTCCCTATGATCCCTGATTTCTCCCAGGGCCAGACAGGCGACGCCGATATTTCCCATTACGGTAGCTTCCACCGGCCCGGCATATACCGGAACGCCGCAGGCGCTGGCGGTCATCTTGCACAGCAGAGTGTCCTTGATGCCGCCGCCAAACATATGGATGGTCTTATATTTTTTTCCGGTGATGGAAGAAAGAGTCTCAAAGGTATATTTATAACGCATGGCGATGCTTTGATAAATGCATCTCATGATCTCGCCGCGGGTTTGAGGCACGGTCTGCCCTGTGCGTTCGCAGTACTCCTGGATCCGGCGGGGAAGATTGCCGGGAGTCTCAAACTGGGGCGCGTCGGTATCAATATAGCACTGGAAAGGCCGGGATTCCAGGGCCTCGTTTTCCAGAACGTCGAAGCCAACCTCGCTGCCCTCCCGCATCCACTGCCGACGGGATTCCTGGATCAGCCAAAGACCCATAATGTTCTTTAAAAAACGTACGCTGTGATGATAGCCGATCTCGTTAGTAAAGTTGGCGGCTATCGCTTTTTCACTCATAATCGGCTTGCCGAGTTCAGTGCCGAACAGGCTCCAGGTGCCGCAGCTGATGTAGACAAAATCCTTTTCCTTAGCGGGACAGCTGAACACCGCCGAGGCGGTGTCGTGAGTTGCGACCGCTACCACAGGTACGCTGGGACAGCTCAGCTCCTCACAGATTTCCGGAAGAAGATTGCCGTAAATTTCTCCAGTGGAAATAATTGGCGGGAAAATCTCGGTAGGATCCCCAGAGTCCGGCAAAGCTGGAAATCCCAGCTTTTCAGGGTGGGATTGTATAGGTTTGTGGTAGAGGCGTTGGTCACCTCACACTTTTTTCTCCGGTGAGAAAATAGGCCATTAAATCCGGCATCAGAAGAAATCGATCGGCTTGGGCCAGCAGAGCAGGCTCCTCCCGCGCCAGATAATATAATTGGTACAGGGTGTTGAAGCGCATGAGCTGAATCCCGGTTTTTTCGTAAATCTCCTCTTTGGGATGATTTTAAATACCTGCTCGGGCACGCCGACGGTATGAGGATCCCGGTAGTGAACCGGATTTTGCATCAAATTGCCCCTGCGGTCAAGAAGGCCGAAATCCACTCCCCAGGTGTCGATGCCGATGGCGTCAAAGCCCCCCTTGGCCAAGGCCAGAGAGATGCTCCTTTTGATCTCAAACATCATACGCACGATGTCCCAGTAAAGAACCCCGTTTAATACGACGGGGTCATTGCTGAAACGGTGGATTTCCTCCGCCTTTAATTGGTTCCCTCAAGCGGCTGAGCATTGCCCGCCCGCTGGAAGCGCCGAAATCAAAGGCTAAAATTCTTTTCTCCATGCCGGCTTCCTCCTTCAGATCATTTCTGTAATGATGATACCATTTACAGGATCAGGCGTCCACAATTGTCCGAAAGGTTTCTATAAAATCTTTATTTCAGAACAAAATAGTCAGAAACAAAAACAATCACGCAAAATCATTCTTTGAGATTCGCTCGATATAAGGTAAGGCCGCATTGTGCGGAGGAAGAACCGATTTCAGCGGCCAGGGCTTCATAGGAAACCTGCCGTACCATCACCGTACACTGTCTGTCGTAATTGCAGTCATAAACCGTGAAACCTCCGGTGATTGTTTGAAGAAACACCATGGTGTGGGGATAATGGGGCGTGCCGTATTGAATAACTATCCCCAGGCCGGCTTGGGACAGCAGGCGTTCCAAGGCGTTTTGCTTATATTTTTTTGGGTGAGCTGTCCTACCACGGATAGGTTTTCCGTTCCATCCAGCTGATACCAGGTATCCCGATAATAGCTGTTTGGCATATCGCAGCCATAAAGGGCGTGAAAGACATAGCCTGCAAAGCCAAAGCATTGGGTGGCGCCCCGGTATGCGCCGGTGAAGCTGCTGCCAGGCGGGTATTCCTCCTGAATTTGGTTCAACCGGTTCCAAACGCTGTCGGAGCTTTGAGAAAATGGGTGGGAAAAAGCATAGAAAAAAGTTGAAACAACACAAATTAATACTGATAGTATAGAAAATACCGCTTTCCATCGGGTGGAATGGCAAAGCTTCCTTAAAATACCCATAGGCACACCTCGCGTTATTCCTCTTTCCAAGGCATATGCGGCTGTGGTATGATAAATGAAAGACTTTAAGGATTTAGGAGGCCGGATCATGGAAGCTTTATTTATTTGCTATCCCAAATGCTCCACCTGCGCTAAAGCTAGAAAATTTTTGCAGGAAAAGGGCATCCCGTTTCAGGAAAGAAATATTAAGGAGGAAAATCCCACGCAAGAGGAGCTGGCTCAGTGGATTTGCCAAAGCGGGCTTCCGGCGGAAAAATTTTTTAATACCTCTGGAATGCTCTACCGGGAGAAGAACCTGAAGGCGGTTTTGCCAGGATTAACCCAGCAGGAAAAAATCAGACTGCTGGCCGAGGATGGTATGCTGGTCAAACGTCCGCTGCTGATTGGGGAAGGCTTTGTTCTGGCAGGCTTCCGGCAGGGACAGTGGGAGGAAGCTCTGGCAAAATAGAAAAAGGGACGGAATCCATTCCGTCCCTTTTTCATCTTTCGGCCGCTGAGGCTTCTCTTTTTCCTATCAGCCATGGGGATAAGCCTTTTACCCGGCTATTAAAGCGCTGCGGACGGCAGCTTCGTCCGGCGGGACTATTCCCAGCGGATCACGGATCTTTCATAACGGGGACAGACCCTCATGCATATGCCGCATACAGCCCCGCGGCCAATATGCTGGTACTGGCGCTTCATATGCTGGCTGCATTTTCCGGATCGAAAAGCAGCTTCCGAGGCATACCAGGGACCCATTCCGGGCCGAGAATCGCGCCGCTGGGACAGGAATCCACACATTTGCGGCAGCTGCCGCAGAGAGAGGCTGGAAGCGCGTTTTCCACAGGAAAGGGGCAGTCGGTGAATAATGTGGCCAGCCGGACGCGGGGGCCAAACCGATGATGGAGAAATAAGGAGCTTTTTCCTATGACGCCCAGGCCGGCGGCGCAGGCCGCCTGCTTATGGGAAAATCTGCCTGATAGTTCCAGCCCTTTTGATTCATGCTTTGACTGGCGGCCACAGTGATATACTGATAGCCGGCCCGGTCCAAAAACAATCCGCCTTCAGCAGGCATTGATCCAAGAATGCGTTTACCGCCCGGTAATGACTAAAATAGGTCAAAGTGGGCTCTCCTTCGATTTCATCCACAATGGCGTTGGACAGCCGAACCACCAGGGTAACGGCATAGGGCGTTTTCTCCAGGCCCTCGGCTTCCGGCTTGGAAAAGCCCACGTCGCTGACGCCCAATGATAATAGAAAAGCTTCCAGCTTCTCCCGCAGCTCCACAGGCGTTGGAAGGGCGGAGCCTTGTAAACCGCCGGACTTCCGGATAGCTCCGCCTGTGAGGAGGCGGCCTGAATGGCCTTCCGTTTCCAAGAGGTCTCCGGCAATTCCTTTGCCGTTTCAAAGGAGCTTCCAAATTCGTCTTGCGGTTTCATAACATTCCTCATTTCCAGCTGTTATTATACCTTGTTATCATACCACAAAACAGCGGGAAAGGGTACGGCTCCCTTACCGTTTACCATGGAAACGCCCCGGTCGCACAGTCAGCGGAAGAACAGCTTGGCAAAGGCTGGCAGAGAAAGCCGCTTGAGGAGAATGTGCCGCGGATTTGGAGGGACGGGCCTCGATGGAGGCCGCCAAATATACTCAAGGAACGCGCGCCGGAAGTCCGGGCCGCGCGCCCGTTGGGAACGGCTGCCCTTCCGAAGCGCCGTTGCAAAGGCGGACCGGTTCTTTTATAATGAATATATGGCAAGAGAAAGCTGGAGAAATCCAGGAGACGGCCGGGAGGAAGAGGAATGAGAAAAACAATTGGAATTTTAGCGCATGTAGACGCGGGGAAAACCACTTTGTCCGAGGCGGTTCTGTACCATGGAAAGGCAATCCGCGCAAAGGGACGGGTAGACCACCGGGATTCCTTTTTAGACGCCGACGCCGTTGAGAAGCAGCGGGGCATCACTGTGTTTTCCGGGCAGGCGGCCTTTTCTCTGGGAGAAAACCAATATTACCTGGTAGACACGCCGGGACACGCAGACTTCGCCGGGGAAATGGAACGGACTCTGGGGGTGCTGGACTATGCCGTTTTGGTGGTGAGCGCCGCCGATGGGGTTCAGGGGCATACGGCGACCCTCTGGCGGCTGTTGGAAAAAAATCAGATCCCGGTATTTTTCTTCCTGAATAAAATGGATCAGCCGGGGGCGGACGGAGAAAAATCTCTGGCGGAGCTCCGGGAACAGCTTTCGCCGGATATTTACTGGTTTCCGGCGGAAGGGCTGGAGGCTGCGGCGGAGGACCTGGCGGCCTGGATGAGAATTTGCTGGAACGCTACTTGGAGACCGGCTATGACGAAAAGCTGTGGTACGGCAGGACGGCGGAGCTGATTCGGAGCCGCCGGGTGTTTCCCTGTTTTTCCGGCAGCGCGCTGAATGACCAGGGCGTGATAGAGTTCTTAGAGCAGATGGACCGGCTGACGAAAACGGAATATGAGGCAAAAAGGGACGAGCCCTTTTGCGGAAGAGTGTACCAGGTGCGTCACGACGAAAGGGAAACCGGGTCAGCTTTTTAAAGGTGCTGTCCGGTGCGTTAACGGTAAAGGACGAGGTCGCTACTCTGGATGGGCCGCAGAAAATCGACGAGCTGCGGCATTATCAGGGCCTGAAATTCCAGACTGGAAAAACGGCGGCGGCCGGGTCTCTGTGCGGAGTAACCGGCCTGACGGTCAAGCCGGGCGAGCAGATCGGGGAAGCTCCCTGCCGTCCGAGGCTGGAAACCACTCCGGCTTTAACGGCAAAGGTGGAATACGGCGAAGGAGTGCCGGCGAAAACCGTGCTGGAAGAATTTAAACTATTGGAGGCGGAGGAGCCGCTGCTGAATGTTTCCTGGGAGGAACGGCTGGAGGAAATCCGGGTGCATATTTTGGGGACAGTACAGCTGGAAATCCTTCAGGAGCTGATGGCGGAGAGATTCCGGCGGAAAATACGGTTCGGGGAATGTCAGGTTTCTTACCGGGAAACCATTGGAAACACAGTGCTTGGCTGCGGCCATTTCGAGCCGCTCCGCCATTACGCGGAGGTGCATCTGGCTCTTTCTCCCGGAAAAAGAGGCTCCGGGATCACCTTTGAAAGCAAATGTCCTTTCGACCAGCTTGACCGCAGCTATCAGAACCTGATCCGAACCCATGTCTTTGAGCGGGAATTGAGGGGCGTGCTGGTCGGCGCCCCTCTCACCGATGTAAGGGTAACTCTTTTGGCGGGGAAAGCGCATGAAAAACACACCGAGGGCGGAGACTTTCGGGAAGCCGTCTACCGGGCTCTGCGCCAGGGGCTGATGCAGGCGGAAAGTATTTTGCTGGAGCCTGGTACGCTTTCCGGATTCAGGCGGACAGCAGGCAGCTGGGAAGAATTTTATCCGATATCCAGCGGCTGCAGGGAGTCTTTGAGCCTCCGCGGCAGCAGGAAAACCGAGTGACGGTAAATGGACGAGGGCCGGCGGCGGGTTTTATAAATTACAGCCGGGAGCTGGCGGCATTTACCAAAGGAAAAGGGATGTTCAGCTTCCGGTTCGACGGTTATGAGCCGTGCCAGAACCAGGAGGAGCTGGCAGCCCGGTTTTCCTATGACCCGGAGGCGGACTTGGAATACACCCCGGATTCGGTTTTCTGCTCCCATGGCGCGGGCTATCCGGTCAAATGGCATCAGGCCCGGGAGCATATGCATCTGAAGGTTTCACTGTCATAAAACTGCCGGAAAAGACTGGGACGGAGAGCGGCGGGCAAAATCAAGGGATCTGGCAGCGAATTAAAAAGCAATATTTTAAACGTGCGGCGTGGAGCCGCTTTTTAAGCGATTTAGAAAAACCTCCGGCCCAGCCGGAGGTTTTTACAACAGGATGATTTTTAAGTGGTTTAGGAAAAGAAACGGTTTTCTCCAAAATTAAGCAGCCCGTTACGAATTTTTGCCATCAAAAATTTTTCGTAAGGCACAGTAAAAAATGAACCGCGCCCGTGCCGTCATTCTAACGATTACAGATACGGCGCGGTTCCATAAAAAACATTGCGGCGAAACAAAAAATAATAGGATTCGCAGCCTCCCGGCACCTGTTCTGACGGCGGCTTTTTTACAGCCGGGATTTTCAAGGAATCTCAAAGGCTGTTTCAAGCGGCCGGACTAAACACGGCGCAGGCGGTCAAATCAGGAAACCGCCGTTGGGACTGAGCACCTGGCCGGTAATAAAATCGCTTTCCGGAGAAGCTAAAAACCAGATGGCCTGGGCGATGTCCTCCGAGGTGCCGATGACGCCCAGAGGGGTTTCGTCCCGGAGTGCCTGAAGCTCCTCTGGAGTGAGGCCGGCGTTCATTTTAGTATCCACCACGCCCGGAGCCACACAGTTTACCTGAATGCCGGAGGCCCCAGCTCCTTAGCCAGAGATTTGGTCAGGCCGATGAGAGCCGCCTTGCTGGCGGAATACACCGCCTCGCAGGAGGCGCCGGTGATTCCCCAAATCGAACTGACATTGACGATTTTTCCCCGGTGCTCCCTGAGGAACAGGGACGCCGCCTGCTGGCTGCACAGAAAAGCCCCTTTGACGTTAACGCCGAAGACCCGGTCCCACTGCCGGGGTGTGCAGTCGGTGAACAGGCCCGTCTGAGAAATCCCGGCGTTGTTTACTAGAATTTCCAGCCCGCCGAAAGCCGCCTCTGTCCTTTGAAACAGCTCCTTTACCTGGACAGGGTCGGAAACGTCCGCCTGCACTGCGAGAACAGAGCAGCCTCCAGCGTGAGGGAATGGGCTAGAGAGAGGGCCTCTGATTCCGAACGATGGTAATTGATCACCGTGGAATAGCCTTTTCTGGCAAACAGAACAGCGGCGGCCCGGCCGATCCCATGAGAAGCCCCGGTGACGATGACGGCGCGGCTCATTCCTTCACCAGCACCTTGATGACTTCTCCTACGAACATTTTGTGATAATCCTTATCCGGATACCACCGGCTGTCCAGGGCTTTGTCTACAAACCCGGCCGGTCCATCGGCTGGGGCGTACAGCTTTTGCATACCAGCACCAGGCTGGCCTGTTCAAAGTACGGAGCAGCCTGGTCGAAAACAGGAATCAGGCCTGTCTCCTCCGCCTTATCGATCTCCCGGCCGGATTTGCTGCCGCAGAGGGAAAGCGCCTTTTTGTATTCTTCAGGGTAAAAGCTCAGGGTAAAGCAGTCGTGGGATTCTACAAATTCCTTGGTGTAGCGCTGGGGACGGATTACCGTTACCGCCACGTTTTTGCCCCACATGACGCCTATGCCGCCCCAACTGGCGGTCATTGTGTTGTACTTAATTTGATCGCCGGCAGTGACCAGCATCCACTGGTCGCCGATCATCTTAAAGGGCTTCATGGAAAACTCACGGACATTGATTTCTTGAAAAGACATAGCAATCTCTCCTTTATAAAATAATAGCCTGCTGGGCTTTTTCTCCTTACAATTTTATGATACCATAAATTAGAAGATTATGGTACCACAAAAGCTTCGCGTTTTTCTGCTGATTTTGGACGGGAAAAAGTGTTTTATAACATTTAAATTTATTTATATGCATGTAGCTTTTGCGGCGGGTATGAAAGAGGCGTCATTTTAATATCATAAAAAATAAGAGCGGGGCCGATTTTTCTTTCGATTTTGTGGAAATGTCACCAAATTCCAGTTGCATGAATATTTATGCACAAAACTCTTGATTTTTTGCATAAAGGGTGTATAATAGGAATCGTTGAATGAAAACATCAGCCATAATAAAAATATTTTGGGAGTTGGTTAAAATGGCAGAGATCAAAAAAGTAGTGCTGGCGTATTCCGGCGGATTGGACACCTCGATTATTATTCCGTGGCTGAAGGAGAATTACAACAACTGCGAGGTCATCGCCGTTGCCGCCGATGTCGGCCAGGGTAAGGAGCTTTCCGGGCTGGAGGAAAAAGCGAAAAAGACAGGAGCCTCCAAGCTGTACATCGAGGATTTGAACCAGGTGTTTGTGGAGGATTTCATTTTTCCCACCGTCAAGGCTGGCGCTGTTTATGAAAACAAATATTTGCTGGGCACCTCCTTCGCCCGTCCGATTATCGCCAAAAGAATTGTAGAAATCGCCAAAGCGGAAGGCGCCGACGCAATCTGCCACGGCTGTACCGGAAAAGGAAACGACCAGGTGCGGTTTGAGCTGGCTATCAAGCTTTCGCTCCGGAAATGAAGATCATCGCTCCCTGGAGAATCTGGAATCTGAAGAGCCGTGAGGAAGAAATTGAATACGCTGAAGCCCACAACATTCCCTTAAATATTACCAGAGAAACCAACTACTCTAAGGATAAGAATATCTGGCACCTTTCCCATGAGGCCTGGATCTGGAGGATCCGGCCAACGAGCCGAAATATGACGAGATCCTGGAATTGGGCGTTTCTCCCATGAAGCTCCCGACAAGGCTACCTACGTGACCCTGCACTTTGAAAAGGGCGTTCCAACCGCCATCGACGGCGAGAAAATGGATGGCGTTTCCATCGTGAAAAAGCTCAATGAGCTGGGCGGCGCCAATGGCATCGGCATCGCCGATATGGTGGAAAACCGGCTGGTAGGCATGAAGAGCCGCGGCGTTTATGAAACTCCCGGCGGAACCATTTTGTATCACGCCCACAACAAGCTGGAGGAAATCTGCCTCGACAGGGACACCTACCATTATAAGCAAGGCGTAGCTCCGGTTCGCGGAGCTGGTTTACTACGGCCAGTGGTTTACTCCTTTAAGGGAAGCCCTTTCGGCTTTTGTGGATTCCACTCAGGAGACCGTAACCGGCGATGTTAAGCTGAAGCTTTACAAGGGAAATATCATCGACGCGGGCGTTACTTCCCCTTATTCCTTGTACGATGAGGAGATTGCTACCTTCGACGAGGATGAGGTTTATAATCAGGCGGATTCCGCCGGCTTCATCAATCTGTTTGGCTTGCCAATCAAGGTTCAGGCGATGAAGAAGGCCAAAAATCAGCAGCAATAAATTTATCCAGGATTCAGGGCGGACGCTGTCCGCCCTATTCGTGATTATTAGGTAAGCCCTGGCTTTTGGGTGCGGAAAGCGAGCTTGCTTCTTGATGCGTCCGCGGTAGAAAACAGGGAGCTATCTCCAAGCCCTAGGCGCGAAATGAGTCCAGGTTCAGCCTGGGGAAACAGCTGAAGGAAGCGAACAGACAGCGGCGCGTGGGAGAAGGCCAATGGATACCGCCACCCCCCGAGCGCGAAATGAGTCCAGGCTCAGCCTGGGGAAAGGGTGAATCAATTTGCCGTTATGGACAGGACGGTTCCAAAAGGAACTGGATCAAAAAACCAATGATTTTAATTCCTCTATCTCTTTTGACTGTAAAATGGCGCGGCAGGATATCGAGGGCTCTATCGCCCACGCCACCCATGCCTGGGACAGTGCGGAGTCATTGACAAAGCGAGGCTGACGCAAATCTGCCAAGGCTGGAAGGGATTTAAAG
>ENA-OQIR01000528-OQIR01000528.1-human-gut-metagenome-genome-assembly--contig:-NODE-528-length-16188-cov-2.891601_pt1 | contig 16188 bp, 20 predicted proteins | sample MGYA00242580_ERZ504745 | MGnify/ENA primary metagenome ERZ504745 (study PRJEB26092, sample SAMD00036214) | human gut metagenome | host: Homo sapiens | study: EMG produced TPA metagenomics assembly of... | reverse complement strand
CGGCTTCCTAACGTTCAGAATGGTTTCTACTGTCTGCTGCGGTGTTTGGTTGGAATTGTCCAGCCAAAAGCCGATCCGTGGTGTTGTCTGCATTTTACTAAATACAAATTCAATGTATACAGAAAGATATAAGGAGTGGGAGGGATTCCGCCGTAGTCGGCATTGTAGGAAAATCCAAAAGTTTAGATTTTCCCACAATGCTTATCTTTTGGTCTTTGGTTCGGAATAGTGTAGTGCTGGCGGTCTATCTCTTGTTTTCGGTTGCTTGCTTCCTTACCGTACATGAGCATTTAAGCACGGGTGATATTGTGCTTGATTTTTTCTCAGGCTCAGCATCGACCGCCCATGCCATGTTCCTGCAGGAGCTCGGAAAAGATGATCGCTATCAGTTTATCCTTGTCCAGCTTCCAGAGCCTTGTGACCCGAAACGCGACGCCTACAAGGACGGGTATGAGACTCTCTGCGACATAGGCGAAGGACGCATTCGCCGCGCAGGCGACAAAATCAAAACCGAGCTCGAGGAATCCAACCGTCAACTCAAGCTTGGCGAGGGACCCAAGCAGCTTCCCGACATCGGCTTCCGTGTGTTCGAGCTCGATGAGTCCGGCATTGAGAAGCCCGAGCCCGGTCAGCTCCTCTTCGACGTGGTCAAGCCCGATCGCTCCGATATGGATATCGTCTTCGAGATGATGCTCAAATGGGGCCTCGAGCTCACGCTGCCCGTCGAGAAGTCTGAAGCCGCGGGCTATCCCATCTGGTCCGTCGCTTGCGACGAGCTCGTCTGCTGCATGTCCCGAGGCCTCACCATTGAGGCGCTCGAGGCCATCGCCGACATGGAGCCCAGGCGCGTTCTCATCCTCGATTCCGTCCTCGACGACACCCTCAAGCTCAACGCCGTGCAGATCTTCAAGCACGCCGGCGAGCGCATGGGCTGTGAGATCGAATTGAGGACGGTCTAGCATGGCGGCGCTCGAGTTCAAGTTCTCATCCGACCAGCAGCACCAGCTGGAGGCCATCGAAGCAACCTGCGACCTGTTCCGCGGACAACAATTTATTGGCAGCGTATTCTCCGCCGATTCCGGCCGCAAAGGCCAGACGCAATCGGCGAGCTCATGGTCGGCCACGGCAACGAGCTTCGCGTGGCGCCGGGCCAGCTCCTCGACAACCTGCACGCCGTGCAGGAGGAGGGCTGCCTCCCGGCAACCGACGTCCTCACCGATGGGCGCCTGCGAGACTTCACCGTCGAGATGGAGACCGGCACCGGCAAGACCTACGTCTACATCCGCTCCATCTACGAGCTAAACCGCCGCTACGGCATCACCAAGTTCGTTATCGTCGTGCCGAGCGTGGCCATCCGCGAGGGCGTCCTCAAGAGCCTCCAGACCACCCGCAGGCACTTCGAGACGCTCTACGACCGCACGCCGCTCGACTACTTCGTGTACGACTCGAAGGACATGGGGCCGGTGGGTAACTTCGCCACGTCGAGCTCCATCCAGGTCATGGTCATCAACATCGACGCGTTCAACAAGGGCCTCGAGAAGGATGGCACCGCGAAGGAGGGCAACCTCTTCCACCGTCCCAGCGAGAAGCTCACCGGCGGCTTCAGCCCTCGCGAGCTCGTGAGCGCCTGCAAGCCCGTCGTCATCATCGACGAGCCCCAGAGCGTCGACAACACCAAGCAGGCCAAGGCCGCCATCAAGAGCCTGAACCCGCTGTTCGTGCTGCGCTACTCGGCCACGCACAAGCAGGCCTACAACATGATCTACCGCCTCACGCCGGTCGACGCCTTCGAGCGCCACCTGGTGAAGGGCATCTGCGTGGACTCGATCAAGGCCGAGGCGAACCTCAACGGCGCGTACGTGAGGCTCGAGTCCGTCAAGTCCGACCCGTTCTCCGCCAAGGTGTCCATCGACGTGCGCCAGGCCGACGGCACGCAGAAGCGCAAGGCCGTCACGGTGAAGACCGGCAACGACCTCTACCAGAAGAGCGGCGAGAACAGCGACTACGAGAGCGGCTGGGTGGTCAACAACATCGGCGCCGCAGTGGGCGACGAGTTCATAGAGTTCCAGAACGGCGAGGTGCTCGAGCTCGGCGAGGCGCTGGGCGACGTCAACGAGGAGGTCGTCAAGCGCGCGCAGATCCGCCGCACCATCGAGGACCACCTGGCCCGCCAGTTCGAGCTGTGGCCGCGCGGCGTGAAGGTGCTCTCGCTCTTCTTCATCGACCGCGTCGACCGATACCGCGTCTACGAGCCCGAAGTCCACGGCGGCCTGTACGCCTGATGTTTGAGGAGGAGTACGCAGGTGCCCTGAACTCGAAGGCGCCTCGTCGCATCGCAAAGGCGGCGGGGATCGGCAAGGCACGTGGCTCGAGTGCTACGAAGCCGTCGGCGCCCCGCTGGTGCGCGACCCCCACGCCGTGCACCAGGGATACTTCGCCAAGGACAAGAAGGGCAAGTTCAAGGACTCCAAGGGAGCCGCCGGCACCGCCGACGACGCCGGGGCCTTCGAGCTCATCATGCAGAAGAAGGAGACGCTCATCTCCTTCCCGGACGGCAAGGACGCGGACAAGGACGTCTCTTTCGTCTTCAGCCACTCCGCGCTCAAGGAGGGCTGGGACAACCCCAACGTGTTCCAGATCTGCACGCTCGTCGAGACAAAGGACAACCTGACCAAGCGCCAGAAGATCGGCCGCGGTCTGCGCCTGTGCGTGAACCAGGATGGCGAGCGCCTGTACGACCCAGAGGCGAACGTGCTCACCGTCATCGCGAACGAGAGCTACGACGACTTCGCCAACGGCCTGCAGAAGGAGCTTGAGGCTGAGGACTTCAAGTTCGGCGTCATCACTCCGGAGAGCTTCACGAAGGTCACGGTCAAGGGCGATGATGGCGTCGAGGAGCGCCTGGGCTACGAGAAGTCCAAGCAGGTCTACGACCACCTCGTCGCGACCGGCATGGTCGACGGCAAGGGCGCGGTGACGCCCGAGCTGAAGGCGGCCGCCGAGGAGGGCAAGGTCGAGCTCCCCGCCGAGCTCGAGCCTGCCAAGGAGCAGGTCGAGGCGATCATCATCCACAAGTCCCAGAGGGTCCAGATCCGTGACAAGGCCAAGGAGGTCTCGGTCGAGCTGCAGAAGGACGTCACGCTCGACCCTGCGTTCCAGGCCCTGTGGGACCGCATCCGCCAGCGCACGCGCTTCCAGGTCGAGGTCGACTCCGGCAAGCTCATCGAGCATGCCATCGAAGCTGTCGACGGCATGCTCGCCGTGCGCCCGCCCCAGGTGACGAGCGAGCGTGCCTCGCTGGGCATCGACGACGCGGGCGTGAGCGCCGAGGGCACGGGCACCTCCGTGGTGTCCGTTTCGGGAAAGGTGAAATACGACCTTCCCGACCCGATCGCAGAGCTGCAGGACGCCGTCGGGCTCACCCGCGGCACCATCAAGGCGATCCTCGAGGGCTGCAGCCGCCTCGACGAGTTCGAGATCGACCCCGCGACCTTCCTCGCGCAGGTCGCGACAAGATCAACCGCGTGAAGAACGACCTCATCGCCCAGGGCATCAAGTACGTGCGCCTTCCCGAGGACGAGTGGTACACCATGCGCGACCTCGAGCTTGACGACTACACGGCCTACCTTGGGCAGAACGCGTGGAAGCCGGACATGACGAGCAAGAGCCTGTACAACTACGTGTCTACGACTCGGCGGGGTCGAGCGCTCCTTTGCCGAGGCTCTAGACAAGCAGGAGGAGGTTCTCGTGTTCGCGAAATTGCCCTCGGCGTTCAAGATCGACACGCCGCTCGGCAGTTACAACCCCGACTGGGCGTACGTCGAGGAGGCCGACGGCGAGCGCCGCGTGTACTTCGTGACCGAGACCAAGGGCGGCAAGAACGGCGAGCCCGCCCTGCGCGACGCGGAGAAGATCAAGATCGGCTGCGCCAAGAAGCACTTCGAGGCGCTGGACTCGGAAACGACTTCCATTACAACGTGCGCACGACCTACCAATACGAGGCGGTGAAGGCTTAGGATGTCGAAGCTGCCCGGAAAGATGACGCGAAAGCAGCACTGGGTGCCGCGGTTCTACCTGCGCCATTTCGCGGATTCCTCCGGGCAGCTTCATGCCTACAGCAGACAGAAGGGCTCCTTCTTCCGCACGAATTGCGAGAACCTTTGCAGCATGCGCGATCTTTATGAGGTCGAGCATGCCGATGCGACAGGCGATGCGACAGACAGATTCTATGCGCAGAACCTCATCGAGGTTAAGCTATCTGAGCTCGAGAGCCGCATCGCGCCGCTTTACGATCGCTTTTTGGAACGCCAGAAAGAAGACCGGTGCGAAGACGAAGGGTATTCTGATGGGAAAGCCGCCGTTTGCGAGCTGGCAGCAAATATCATCGTCCGGCACCCTATCAGTATGCGCGTCGACAAGAAATGGTCACGCGAGACTGCCGAAGAGCTGCTCAGAAACGTTCATCTGACACCCTATGAGCTCGGCTTGCTCGATTGGTCGGATTGGCGCGGGGATTCCCAAGCGGTGGTCGAGCTTGCCGCCGCCGCAACCATGCTCTTCTCCAACGATGATATTGTGCCAGTTAACCGTATTCGAAAGGCTTTTTTTGAGAAGAGCTTCTCCATCCTTAGGGCACCCGTCGGCTCAGGGTTCGTTACGACGTCGATGCCTATGTTCATCATCGGGCCCGAGAACGACTCGTACGATTTTCATCTCGCGTATATGCCGTTGAGCAGTGAGTATGCTGCGGTCTTTTCAGATGACCCTCTATTTCCGCCGTTTGCGAGACTCGGTTTTTCGGGCGTCGAGTTCATGAACCGACTTCTTCTGCTTAACTGCGAGCATTGGGATGTCGCCATATCGAGGGGAAGCGGCCCGCTCGAGCACGCGGTACGCGATTGGAGTCAAGCGAACAGTGCCGAATTCATGCACGAGATGTTCACGCGCGACGGCAGGGAGCTATCCCTCGACACAGTGATCTACGACCGCTCGAAGAAGAAGGGGCAGACGATGATCGATACCATCGACCGTGGCTGCCTCGAGGGCGGCTGCCTTGATGACGAGGACCTGCGCATCATCTTCGAGCACCTTCTGGGGAGAAGACGGCAAGGACCGGGAACATTAAAGGGTCAAGCAGCGTATTGATAAAATTGACCCCGCCAGCAATAACCGCAAAGGATAGATAGGGCTTTAAGGATGGATGCAGGAAAAGCAACGATAAGCGGCGTGTTCAACGGATCGCGCCTGCTCGAAATACCTTTTTACCAAAGGGCGTACGTCTGGGGAGAAGAGCAATGGGAGCGTTTCCTCGGCGACATGGAGTTCGTCACGGCCTCGAAGCGGCCCTATTTCCTGGGCTCCATCATCCTGAAGCAGGCCTCCTCCGGCAACACCTGGTCCGAGGTCTCCGAGGTTCGCACCGTCATCGACGGCCAGCAGCGACTCACGACCATGGTCATCTTCTTCAAGGCACTCTGTGCAAAAAACGGCACCAACAATTTGTTTGAGCGAGATTTCGTCCTGGAGACCGGCGATGTCGCCTTGCGGCACGGCAAGTACGACCGGCAGGATTTCGAAAAGGTCGTCAGCGCCACGGGCTGCGAACCCCTCGAGGCTCCTCGGCCATCGTCCTTGCCTACAACTACTTCCTCAAGAATATCGACCCGGAGAAGGTCGACAGGAACACGATCAAGTCGAACGTCCAGTTCGTCTGCATCGACCTTACCGAGGGCGAGGACGAGCAGCAGATATTCGACACCATCAACTCGCTCGGGGTGCGCCTGACGACGGCGGAGCTCCTCAAGAACTACTTCTTCAACCGCGAGAACGAGCAGGCGTTCAAGGAGTGCTGGGAAGACGTCTTCGAGCCCACGGCTGAGAAGAGGGAGTATTGGGAGCAGGAGATCGTTACCGGGCGCATCAAGCGCACGCTCGTCGACCTCTTCTTCGACGCGTTCCTCCAGATTCTGGTCCAGGACAAGAGGCGTGGCGTCACGACCGAGGACAAGCTCTTCTATTCGCGCACGTCCAACCTCTTCCAGTCCTACAAAGACTTCATCGCCAAGTACTGCGATGGGAGCAAAGATGAGGTGCTGGGTGCCATGAAGGCCTACGCCGAGGTGTTCGAGTCCACGTTCGACCCCACCTGTTGCGACAGGAACGTCTCCTCCGCGCCGTCCGCCGAGCGCATGAACGTGCTGATATTCGGTCTTAAGAATTCGACGCTCATCCCATACGTATTGTACGTCCGCAAGAACGTGGAATCGTCGGATGAGCAGGCGAAGATCTTCGCCACGCTCGAGAGCTACATCGTCCGCCGAATGCTGGTCAGGGCGACCACCAAGAACTACAACAGGCTGTTCACCTCGCTGATCCTAAACGAGGCAAAGGACGCCGCCGCGCTGAGGACCGCGCTTGCCGCCGACGCGGAGGCGACCACCTATATGCCCGAGCGACCCCGAGGTGCGCGCCGCGTTCGGCGAGTCGTGCCTGTACAACCTCCAGTCCAAAGGCGTCCTCTATCTGCTGGAAAGCGCCATCAGACCGAGCATGAGCAGCACCGCGCTTCTCGGATTCAACCAGTACACCCTCGAGCATATGATGCCTAAAAAGTGGCGCAACAAGTGGGGAGCCCTTGATGACGAGGCTGCTACGCGAAGGGACAGGAAGCTCCTCACGTTCGGCAACCTCGCCATCGTCACTCATTCGCTCAACGCCTCCATCCGCGATGCCGAGTGGGTCGTCAAGAAGCAAGGGAAAGGATATAAGGACGGTCTGGCGCTCTGCGCCGCCGGCCTCGCCACCATGGATGGCGTCCTGGAGAAGGAATCATGGGGCGAAGAGGACATCGACGAGCGCGCGGAGTGGCTTGCCGACAAGGCCCTGACCGTCTGGTCGTAGCCTCTCCCGCGCCCCATCCCGAAAATGCTCACGTCGTCGTTGACGCGGGATTCAGGTGCCTCTGGCACAGCCGGGGGCACCTTCATTCGCGGCTCTTCCTCCGCTGGCGTATCAACCCCCTCGCCAAGCGCCAGGAAGAATCTCATAACGACTTCGATCCTCTGCTGCAGGGTCTCGCTCAGTTCTCCGTAGGAGGCAGCCAACCGCACTTCCTTGGCCAGCTCCGTCATCGAAGCCCTCAGCGCCTTCGCACGTTCACGGGGGTGCCGATCGCCTGCACCGGGCATTCTGGCCGGTCAGAACATCGTGGTGAACGGCCATCTCCTAGCTTGACATCCTCTCCCGCTTGAAGGCGGGGATTCCCGTCGCCGGTCGGACTCCCTGAAGGACTTCCGGCCGGCGGAGCGGGGTCGCAGCGATCCAGCCGGATGCGCCGGAGCCGCAACGCCGTTGAATCCTCGCGACGCATAGCCGCTGCTATGACGGAATCGAAGAAGACACTTGAATCCGAGGGCACTACGGCCAGACCGAAGGAAAAGCCCTACGTGCCCATCGAAAACCGCCCGCTGCTGGGTGTGGATGAAGTGGAGGCTCTTACGGGCGTTCCCGCCAAGATCATCCGCGCCAGGTACGCAACGGCCTGCTGAAGGCGCGCATGGCGGGCAGCACGACCATGCGCATCCGCCGCGCCGACCTGGACGCCTGGCTCGACGCGCTGCCCGCCTGGCACGCATAAGGAAACCCCACTTGCGTCCGATTGTGGACGAAGTGGGGTTCTTCAGAACACCATAGGTGCAGCATAGGTGCAGTGGGCTATTCTGGATACCGCGAAAGCCCTACTGCCGGCTATGTTCCGCCCTATGCGACCGTCAGATGTGGAAGTACAGCTCGTACTCCAGCGGGGTCGGAGCCAGACGAGCCTGGTCGATTTCGCCGCGCTTGATGCCGATCCAGGTTTCGATCAGGTCATCGGTGAAGACGTCGCCTGCGGTGAGGAAGTCGTGATCTTCCTCAAGGGCGTCCATGGCCTCAGCCAGGGAGCTCGGAACCTGCTTGATGCCAGCGTGCTCTTCCGGCGGCAGCTCGTACAGGTCCTTGTCGACCGGTGCCGGAGGTTCGATGTGGTTCAGGATGCCGTCCAGGCCTGCCATCAGCTGTGCGGAGAAGGCGAGGAACGGGTTGCAGGACGGATCCGGAGCGCGGAACTCGATACGCTTCGCAGCCGGGGAGGTGCCGGCCAGCGGAATACGGATGGCGGCGGAGCGGTTACGAGCGGAGTACACCAGGTTGACCGGAGCCTCGAAGCCCGGGACCAGACGGTGGTAGGAGTTCAGAGACGGGTTGGTGAAGGCGAGCACAGAGGAAGAGTGCTTGATCAGGCCGCCGATGTACCAGCGGGCGAGGTCGGACAGACCGCCGTAGTTCTTCTCATCGTAGAACAGCGGCTTGCCGTCCTTCCACAGGGACTGGTGGCAGTGCATGCCGGTACCGTTGTCGCCTGCGATCGGCTTCGGCATGAAGGTGGCGGCCTTGCCAGCGAGGGCAGCGGTCTCGTGGACGACGTACTTGTACTTCATCAGGTCATCGCCTGCATGCTGCAGGGAGTTGAAGCGGTAGTTGATCTCCTGCTGGCCAGCGCCTGCCACCTCGTGGTGGGAACGCTCGAGAATCAGCCGACCTTCTGCAGGTTGGCGACCATGTCGTCGCGCAGGTCCTGGGTGTGGTCAATCGGCGGAACCGGGAAGTAGCCCTTCTTGACGCGGTTCTTGAACGCGATGTTCGGAGTGCCATCGTCCTCGGTGTCGATACCGGAGTTCCACGGAGCCTCGATGGAGTCCACCTCGTAGAAGGAGCGCTGCATGCTGTTCTCGAAACGTACCTTGTCGAAGATGAAGAACTCGGCTTCCGGAGCGAAGGAAGCGGTATCGGCGATGCCGGTGGACTTCAGGTAAGCCTCGGCCTTGCCGGCAACCTGACGCGGGTCGCGGGAGTACGGCTCGTCGGTCAGCGGGTCGACGATGGAGAATGCCACGTCGAGGGTCTTGTGCTTGCGGAACGGATCGATGAATGCGGTGGAAACGTCCGGCACCAGCTTCATATCGGACTCGTTGATGGCCTGGAAGCTTCCACGGAAGAACCATCGAACGGCATGCCGTCGGTGAAGGCGTCCTTCAGGAATTCGCTTGCCGGCACGGTGAAGTGCTGCTGAACACCGATCAGATCGGTGAAGCGAACGGAGACATACTCAATGCCTTCCTTGTTGATAAGGGCCTCAGCATCAGCCTTGGTTTCAAGTGCAGTCACGGGACCGCTCCTTTCGAATAAGTTACTTACAGGCTCTTAGTCTATGGTCGCGCGTTTCGCTCACTCGCCATTTGGGTTACGAGAATGTTTCGTAATGACATATTCGAGGTGTGATTTCGCGGAAAATCACGATTCGATTGTTACGAACAGCCACGTCCGCCCTTCAGAAGCGTTCATTTAATGGACAGGCAGCATGAAAAAGGTTCCGATCGTATGAATACGATCGGAACCTTCCGTGACATCATGCGGGTGCTATGACCGTCAGCGGCCGCGCATGGCGCGACGGCTCACGCGCTGCGGATGCATCGGGTCGACGCCCTTCGCACGCTCATGCCGTTCTTCAGCTGCAGGGTACGCAGACGCTCGTTGAGCACCGTGAGCTCGGTCTTGGTGAGCACGAAACGAGTCCTCGGATGGATGGCGGCCATCAGCTTGTTCTTGTGATGGGTCGGCTGGTAGCTCTTGAACTTGAGCAGCGTCTTGCGCACGTCCTTGAGGCGGGTCTGGTTTGCGCCGGTGCCGACGTACATACGGTAGACCGGGATTTCGGAGCCGGCGGTCACGCCCTTGATGCGCTGCTCCTGACGATCCATGGCTCGCTTGACGCGATTGTAATCGCCTTCGCCCAGCAGATAGATGCCGTTGTAACCGGTACCGCGCCAGATGGCGTCCTTGGTCTTCGGGTCAATCCACACCGGTTCCTGGGGGAAGTTGAAGCCGGCCTTGCTGATGTTGCCGAGCACGCTTACTGCGGCACCGGGACGACCTTCGATCTTGGCGTAGCGACCTTGTCGGCACGCTTGGTGAGCATCATGGTGGCGAACAGCACGCCCAGCATGACGGCAAGAATCATGAACAGGATCCAGCTGAACACATGCCACTTGAATATGACGCCCAGTACGACGAACACGATAATCGGTGCCACGAACACGCCACCGCACAGCCACGGAAGCGCCTTATCCTCAGCTTGGGTGTATTTGAAGATCTGGATGATCTGGCTGATGGTGCCTTGCTTCTTCTGCTTCTTTTTCTCTGCTTTATCTGCCATCGACTTCCTCGCTTGACGGTTCGGTTACACACACTGGGACGATAGTTTATCAGGAACCATGCCATTTATGGTGCGACTGCGCTATTCTACTCCGCCTATCTCGTATGCAGCGGGCGTCCGTCCGCTTTCAGCAACGCCTCACCGAGCGTCTCGCTGAACGTGGGATGCGGGTGGATGAGCCGTGCCGCATCGGCAAGCGGGACACGGTTGCCGACCAACTGTTCGGCTTCCGCTATCAAATCACTGGCGATTGGGCTGACGATGTGCACGCCCAACACCACCTGCATATCAGGATTGTTCGCAAACGCACCGCTGACGACGGTCATCGATCCGCCTTCCCCGCTCATCAGCATGCGCGCGTTGGACAGCATCGGGTATGCCGTCTCCTTCGGCTCGACCACGTCTTCGCGCGCTTTTGCCTGGTCGAGCGTCAATCCGACGCTTGCTGCTTCGGGGAAAGAGAACACCACCTGTGGCACGGTGTCGTCAAGCACGGGTTTTGGATCGGCTCCGGCGATTTTCTCAGCGATGGTGATGCCTTGTTCAAAGGCGCGGTGGGCCAGCGCATGACCTGGAGTGATGTCTCCCAGCGCCCACACGCCATCAAGGTTCGTCCGTCCGTATCCGTCGACGGTCACGTATCCTCGTTCGTCGAGCTTCAGGCCGCTGGAGCGGAACCAGTCGCGTCGGTATTGGGCACACGTCCGATGGCGGCAAGCACCACTTCGCCGTAAGCGGTGCGGTCCTCATCGGAATCGCCCTGCCGATAGTGCACAGTGGCCCCTAGGTTCGCGCCAGTGTCGACACGGTCCACCGCGGTGCGTGCGATCACGTTCACTCCCCTGCGTTTCAGCTCACGTGTCAGCGTCATCGAAGCACGGCGTTCCCATGTGGACAGCACGCGGTCCTTACGAATCAGCAGTGTCACTTCGCAACCGGCGGCATTCCACAGCGACGCGAATTCCAATGCCACCGCACCCGCACCGATAATCACCGCGCTGGAGGGCAAGGTATTCAGCTCCAACGCCTGGGTGGAATCGATCAGCGCGCCGGCGAACGGATTTCCAGGCAACGCAAGCGGACGCGATCCGGTTGCCAACACGACGTCGTCGGCATCGATCGCAAGTTCCGTTTCAACCGGTTCGAACACGCCGGCTTCCACGGACCGCGATACCTGCGTCTCCCCCTCAGCCGGCGTGACACGTACTGTATGCGCGTTCTGCAATGCCGCGCAACCGCGGAATACGGTGACGCCGCGATGCGCCAGCAGGCCCGTCAGCCCTTTCGTCATCGTTTCCACGGTGGAGACGCGGAAATCACGTAATCTGCCGAAATCGATGCTCTGCAGCGTGGCGTTGATGCCCATGCGTTCGGCGTTATGGATGGTTTCGACGCTATGCACGGCGGTCAACAATGCCTTCGATGGGATGCATCCGCGGTTGAGGCATGTGCCACCGAGCGTACCGTCACGTTCGATCAACGCCACCGATTTGCCGAGCTCCGCAGCACGCAGTGCCGTAGAGTAACCGCCGGGGCCAGCTCCGATGATAGCGATGTCGAAATGCTGTTGAACCATATTGAATCCCAATTCGTTCCTCATTGATTCGTTTGCACGCACGTGAAGTGAGCTTTTGTTCGATGCGAGCAATCGTTTTCCATGGTAATGGAAAAGCCGTCAGTTGTTCGCTGACGGCTTGAAAAATCACCGGCGGTTCTCGATACCGATCACTCCGGCCAGTGTCCACGCTTCGGGTAACGAGGCTTCGGAAGCTCCAACGGCGAATCTGGATGGCACGGCTCCACGCGTAGGAACCGGAACGCATGCCCTTGGCCACGGACTGCTCACCGAATTTCTCGATGAGCTTCTTCTTGAGCTTGTGCCACATGACCGCCACGTCGATAATCACGGCGAACAAGTAGACATACATGATCAGCATGAGCGGCAACGCCAATGCAGGCCACTTGTAGGTGACGACCATGGATCCGATCAGGATTATGAACGCGACCGGGATGAAGAACTCGCCCAGATTGAAGCGGGCATCGACGTAGTCACGGATGTAGATGCGCCACGGCAGACGTTCCGACTTCGGCATGTGGTTGATGTCGCCACTTTGCATGGCATCGTATTCGGCGTTCTCACGTTCGCGGATGCGGGCCTTGGCCGCCTTACGGCTGGCGTTGCGATCCTTGGGGACCAGCGGACGGAGATTCTGCGCCTGGGCGTCCTTGCGCTTCGGGGTTGGACGGCCCTTGCCGGAGGTCGGCTGTGCAGCCTTGCTCTCGACGTTCTCCTGCGCCGGTTCTTCCTTCTTGGTAAACAAACTCATGCCTATAGAGCGTAAGGTGACGTATCGACGCTCGATGCCGCCCGCGGTGCCGTCTGCGTTGCGGTTCAAGCTGCGATTCAAGCTGCGGTCGGACGGTCTGCAAAGAACGGATACAATGGACATTCGTCACACGATATTCAATCCGCGTAATACACACGCATATATAGGGAGCATCAAGGATTATGACAGCTTTAGGAGCCGAAGAGATCCGCACACGCGTCGAGTCGGATTTCAACCGCATCGTCGACGTGTTGAACCAGAAGATCGCCTTGCAGTCGATTTCCGCGAAAGGCATCACCGCCGATCATATGAAGCGTTCCGCGCAATTCGTGGCTGATCTGCTGCGCGAGGTTGGTGTCGATACGAAGGTAGTGCAGTCGCACAATCCCGACGGCACGCCGGCGCTTGGGAGGTCATCGGTTCCAAGAATGTCAGCGAGGACGCGCCGACGGTGCTGCTGTATGCGCATCACGATGTGCAGCCGGTTCCGGATCCGAACGTGTGGAACACCGACCCGTTCGTCGGCACTGAAATCGACACGCGTCTGTATGGTCGCGGAGCCGCGGATGATGGTGGCGGAATCGCCATCCATTCCGGCGCGCTGAAGGCGTTGGGCGATGATTTGAAGGTGAACATCAAGGTGTTCATCGAAGGTGAGGAGGAGATGGGTTCTCCGAGCTTCATTCCGTTCATCGAAGAGCACCGGGACGAGTTCGCTTCCGATGTGATCATTGTGGCCGATTCGGGCAACTGGTCCGCTGAGATTCCGTCGCTGACCACGTCGCTGCGTGGCAACACCGATATTGATGTGCATATCAAGGCGTTGGAACATCCGGTGCATTCCGGCCAGTATGGCGGCCCGATTCTTGACGCGAACACGCTGGCTGCGATGTTGATTTCCTCCATGTACGACGCCAATGGCGATTTGGCCGTGCCGGGCGTTGCGTCCGAGGAACCGGTTGGCGGCCTGCAGCGTGATATGGACGAGGCGACTGTGCGTGCCGACGCGGGCATCGTCGAATCGTATCGTCTTGCCGGCACCGGTTCGCTCGCCGCGCGTCTGTGGACGAAGCCCAGCGTCACCGTCATCGGGTTCGACGCGCATCCGGTGGAAGAATCCTTCAACGTCATCTCTCCTGAAACCACGTTCCGTCTGAGCTTGCGCACCGCGCCGAACCAGCGCCCGGAAGAGGCCCAGGAGCGTTGGCCAAGTTCATGGTGGAGCATGCGCCGTTCGGTGCCGAAGTGTGGGTCGACAAGCTCGACAACGGCATGGGCTGGGCCATGGATCCGAACGCTGAGGCCACCAAGGACGCATGGACGCCATGGAGGAAGCGTTCGGTGTGGCTCCGGTCAACAAGGGCGAGGGTGGTTCCATCCCGTTCATTCCGGAATTGCAGCGCATCTTCCGAAGCGCAGGTGCTGGTCACCGGTCCGGAGGATCCGAAGGCCAACGCGCATAGCCCGAACGAGTCCATCAGTCTGCCGGCGTTGAAGAACAACGTCATCACCGAAGCGTTGCTGCTGGATAAGCTCGCCAAGTAAGAAGCCGTGTAAGGCTTGCCGAAATAGGATAAAGCTCTCTGTCATACGATTCCGATTGGAACGTATGACAGAGAGCTTTTTCATTTAGCTGCCGATTGGGGAATCATCATCCATTAGTTGGACACGTTGCTGAACGCCCAATGCCAGTAGCCGGTGTAGTATGCGGTGGCCAACGCGATTGCCGGCACCGCGATGCAGATGGCGTAGAACAGCCAGTCGACCGCATGCAGTTTCGATTCGTGCGCTTGGCTTCGTGGCGCATCGGATCCGAATCCGCGCGCTTCCATGGCGGTGGCGAGTTTCGTTCCACGTCGGATGGATACGACGAGCAGGCTGAATGCTTGCGAGAAGACGCGTTTGATGGTGCTGCCGTCGCCGAGGCCACGCGAGCGGCGTGACTGGCCGAGTGCACGCCAATCGTCCTGCAGCAGCGTGAACATGCGCATGCCGGCAAGGCCGCCGTATACGAAACGTTGCGGCAGGCGCAGAATCTGCACGAGTCCGTCGGCCAGATCGGTCGGGTCGAGTCCCAAAGCCAGAATCACACCCGGCACGGCGATTGCGGCGACACGTAGGAATGTGGCCAACGCCAGATAGAGCGATCCTTGGGAGATGACGATGATGCCGCCCAGATTGGCCAGCACCGTGCCGGATGTCTTGCCGTACAACGCCACGGAAACGAAGCTGCCTGTGGCCGCTATCCATACCGGCCATGTCTTGCGCAAGACGTCCAAGGAGCCACTCCGCCGATCCATAACAATAGCATCTCCAAACCAAACGCCACGGATGCCGAAACGACATCGAGGGTGAAGAACATCGGAATGCACAGGATCAACGCACCGATGAAACGGCTTACCGGGTTGATTTTCGCCACGAACCATGACGGTGACGCCGGCTTCGTTTCGTTACGACGTTCCTTGTGTGGCACCACGGTAATGGTTTCGAGCTTTTCATTGCCGTCGCGCCCACTGTTTTTGTTGGTTTCGAGCATGTCACTCCCCCTCTCTGACCAAAATACGGCGTGCGCCCAGCGCTTCGATGAGCGGCTCATCGTGCGTAATCATGATGACCGCGCAACCTTGGTCGCGCGCACCGGCGATCAATTGGACCATGCTGGTCCACGTGGTGAAATCCTGTCCGAATGTCGGCTCGTCCATGACCAGCACTTTTGGCGCGGCAGCCAGCATGGACGCCACGGACAGTCTTCTTTTCTCACCGCCCGATAAGGTGAATGGATTCGCTTTGGCGAAGCGGGAAAGATTCAGGCGTTCCAACAGCCTGTCGGCGATGGAATACGCCTCCTCGTCGGTTTTGCCCATGGATTTGGGGCCGATGGCCACCTCGTCTCGCACGGTGGATGCGGCGAACTGGTGTTCCGGCTCTTGGAACACCATGCCGATACGTCCCAGCAAGTCGCGGCTTTTCCATGTGATCACATTGTTTTCGCGATGGGGAGGTACCAGATCGTCCGCCATGCATACACGTCCTGCTATCGGTTTGAGCAGTCCTGCGAGAGTGAGTCCGAGTGTGGATTTGCCCACGCCGTTTCTGCCGGTCAACGCGGTCACCTCACCGGAATGGAATTCGAGGTCGATATGCTCGCCGAGCGGGAAATCATAGCCGAAGCTCAGATCCCGCGTGTAAAGCACGACGTCCTGCGGTTGCCGGATTTGTTCCGGTTTGGACGCGTGGCTTTCGATGGTGCGGCCCGGCACCCACGCACCGCCGTCGGCAAGCACCTGACCCATGTGGCCGAACACTTCGTCTGGAGTGCCGTCGGCGATTACGCCGCCGACGTTCGAATCGGCTTCGGGTTTGCCCAGCACGATGACGCGGTCGACCAGGTCGAGCCACACGTCGATATGATGTTCCACCACAACCAGCGTCTCATGGGTTTGTTCGAGGACGTGGCGGACAGCGTCGTGCACTTCCTTGACACCGTCCGGGTCAAGGTTGGCGGTCGGTTCGTCAAGCAGCAGCAGGCCAGGGTGCATGGCCAGCACGCCCGCCAAGCGAGGCGCTGACGTTGCCCGCCGGAAAGTCCTCGTGTGGAGCGGTCGAACG
>ENA-OQIR01000525-OQIR01000525.1-human-gut-metagenome-genome-assembly--contig:-NODE-525-length-16346-cov-2.124792_pt1 | contig 16346 bp, 24 predicted proteins | sample MGYA00242580_ERZ504745 | MGnify/ENA primary metagenome ERZ504745 (study PRJEB26092, sample SAMD00036214) | human gut metagenome | host: Homo sapiens | study: EMG produced TPA metagenomics assembly of... | reverse complement strand
ATCCTGTTCAATCCAGGCAAAAATCGCACAACACAGAACTATAATGTTTAAACTACTAATATAAAAAATATCCCGTTTTCTCAAAACAGTTATATTGCTTCATCCCAATAATTCACAAACTGCTAACCACCGAGCAAAAGTGAGGCACAAAGTGCGTAAGCATAATTTGATTTCTTTCCGCTTACGCACTCTCTTTTTATCTTGAGCAAAAAATTCCTACTTTGTAAAGCCAACAAATGGGGTTTGGGGGCTCCAAGTGCGTTTGGATATCCAACGCTATGCTTGCAAAACCAGTTCCACTAATTTCCCTCGATACTCCCTTCTTCTAAAATCAATGATAATTATAACATTGCCAATTTTGTAAAGTAATAATCAACTTAAAATATAGACGACAAACAATAAAACCATGATACTGTTACAAAAAGCAGTAGCATGGTTTCTTTATATTTCATTATAGATTTTCTCTATCTATCATATTTTCTATTGTTTCTGAGAAACAACACTCTTTCAAATCAATACTTTTGTCCATCTTCACAAGATTTGTATATTTCTCATCTGTATAGTGTTTTGATATTACAGCAAATACTTTATATGTAGGCTGTGCTGTTACATCTCTGATGTCCTTTTTCAGCAATGTGTTCGGTACATTTAATTTCGTATTTTTATCTTTTACGAAGCCAATACAACCACATATATTCCCGGCAGCTTTTTCTGTATATAATTTCGGTCCTCGATCTGTAAATTCTCCTATCATTGTTACGTTTTTCTTAATAAGCATCATACGTTCCAATATATCCAATTTTTGCCCCGTAGAGCCATCTTTTGCAAAAACAAAATCATTTTCTGTTAATCGCTTATCCAGGCATTTCTGGTAAAAATGAATTGCAGAAGCTGTCTCTTTTTTATTCAATCGAACTCCTGTCAAATGTAAAAAATTGTATCTATGGAAAACAACTTCATATCCCTGTACAGATGACAAAATCTTATTACTTTCCTGTAATTGCTTATTCACCTCTTTCGGTAAGCCATATAGGAACAAAACCTTCTGATCCTCAAGATGTTCTTTATATAGTTGTGCCGCTTTTGTCATAATCTGAATTGCACGTCTTTTGTCCATAACTTAATCCTTATCCCATAAAATTTAGAGAAGGGAATGTTCACGCCGCAGCACTAAACATTCCCTTCTCATGGTTGATTTTTCCGTTGTCTGCCAACCTCCAGCACCTTCGTCTGGAAAATATCAGGTTTTTCCGTTGCCTGCCAACCTCCGACACCTTCGTTCGGAAAACGTATCAGATTTTAGGTGTCAACCCACCGCTGATGCACAGCTTTTCTAATTACATTTTACACGAACTATGTGGAAAATGCAATTACAATTTTATCTTATGATGCCCTGCTACATTTTATACACTATTTATCTTACATTTCATTCTTGATAAATTATCTCTTTATCCACAATCTCCCTCGCACATACTTGTATATTGTTCATTCTTCCTATCCATTCCAAGACATTTTCCACCTTTAGCTGTTCTGTAATGCCTTGTGCCTGTTTCATCTGTTCTACAAGTCTTTCAAAGCGTTCCTGTGCCTGTTCTTCTATATCAGCCAAATAACCATTCAGCCTGCCGCTTGTAAGCATATTCAGATATAGCAATCTGCGGTATTCCTTCAAATACCGCAAATGTCTTTGTCCCCATACACCGACAACCCTTTGTTCTTCTTCCTTCGGTAAGGTAAGAGCAGGGATAAGATAATCCCCATGTCTGATATAAGTACCGCCCATCTCTTCAAAAATTGTTTTCTTCATTGTCTGTTCTACCTTTCTTATCGTTCTCTATTCATAGATTTTCTTTACGACCGTTCCAATTTTACAGTAACAATAATTCTTCAATTTTCAGTTCACATTGCCCCTCCCGAAGAAGTATGATAGAATAATTCTATTAAATTGAATCGGAGGTGCCACATGGCTATCAGTTCCAACAATATTCAGGTCTATACTACTTTGTCCAAAGAACTGGTTGCTGAGATTGATAAGGATGCAAAAGCGAACTATCGTACACGTTCCCAGCAGATTAACATGATCCTGACCGAGTATTATAAGACTCAAACAACAACCAAACATGAATCCGAGTAAAACACTGAATTGCCTGAAAACACAGGAAATATCAGTGTTTTCTTATGTTTTCCCTTAATTATAAGTTCATGAGACCCATAATTATTCCCAAACTCAGATTGATCACCAACGGCCGATTTAGTTCCAGCGCCTTCCTCATCAGATAGTCGATTCCCTGGATCAGTTCCGTTGTCCTGGGAAAAGAATTCTCCTTTGGAATTCCCATTTTCACAACCAGGAGATCACTTTCATAGGCAACGCCTCTGTTCACACCACCGGAAGCCCTTCCGTTTCCGGCTGCGATTCCAAGCACAGCAGTCCCGTGTCCGCTGATATCCACAGACGGAACAAGGCGTCTGCCCTGGTTTTCTCCAAGTGCAAGCGCCTCATCAATTTCTTCTTTCGTATATTCTGTTCCTGCCCCATATCCTGCCGGTGGTTTTCCCGGAATTCCCTGATCCCATAGATACAGGATCCGGCTGCTTCCATCCTCATTTCGAAAATCAGGGTGGAAATAATCAACACCGGAATCCACGATTCCCATAAGGATTCCTTCTCCGGTCAACCCTTCCGCTCCGGTCTGTACCGCCTGGATGCAGCTGGCTGTTTTTCCCTGAAACACTTCAAAATAAAGTTGTTTTGGTTTTTCCATAAAGATCACATTTTCTCGGTCAGAATAGCTGTCGATCTCACGCTCCGGAAAAGTAACAACTGCATAGTTTCCCAGAAGCGGAACTGCCTGTATTCCCTCTCCGGAAAGCTCCTCCTCCCTGCCTGTGTATTTCACGATCACATCCCAGGTTTTCCCAGCAGGATCATATCCTGTGTTCAGATTTCCGGATTTCTGGCGTTCCTCTTCTGTAGCATCCAGGGCTAGATTTAAAAGATTGTCAATTTTCTGATCTGGCATGATAAGCTCGCTTCTTTGATTCCTTACTTTACTATACACAGTTAGCCCACATTAATTAACTTGAAAAGCTTATCAGATTACATGACAATTTCCAGTTCTCATTCTTAACACTGTCAGGATATCACGCTTCATTTCTGTTGTAGTTTCTTTTATGCAGTGCTATAATTCCAGGTAAAATTTACAACCTTCGGGAGAACTATTATGCAAATCACGAAACCTACTTTTTGTAATGAATTTTCCTGCATCGCAGGCAGCTGTCCGGATACCTGCTGTGCCGGCTGGCAGATCATGATCGATCAAAACAGTCTCAAAAAATACCGCCACTGCAAAGGAGCTTTTCGCAACCGCCTTCTGAATGACATCGACTGGAAGGAACATTCTTTCCGTCATTATCAAAAACGCTGTGCATTTCTGAACGAAGATAATCTTTGTGATATCTACAGCGAAGCGGGCAAAGATATGCTCTGCGATACCTGCCGTAAATATCCGAGGCATATCGAAGAATTTGAGGGACTTCGGGAATTGTCTCTGTCTCTTTCCTGCCCGGAAGCCGCCAGAATCTTTCTCAGCCACAAAGAAAAAATCACATTCCGGACTGTGGAAAAGGAAACTCCAGAAGAGACTTATTACGACTTCGACTATTTCCTTTTCACCGCGCTGATGGACACCAGAGACTATCTCTTCTCCGTGATCCAGGACCGTTCTGTTCCCTGTGCGTTACGCCGCCGGAAGCTTCTGGCCTGCGGCCATGATTTTCAGCTCTGTCTGGACCGGAACAAATTGTTTCAATGGGAAACGATCCGCAGTCGTCATCAAAATTCTGCTTTCGGAGATTCCTTCCAGAAAAAACTCCACAAGTGGATCACTGCCAAAAAGCCTTCTGCTGACCTGCGAAAAAACATATGGAAAACCATACATTCCTCAAATGGAAGTTCTCCGCTCTGGCTGGCATGATTACCTCTTGGAAACCTTAACCCCGTTATATACCGCCTGTGATACCGAACAACAATACCAGGATGTCTGTCTTGAATTCGAAACCTTTTATCCGGACTGGAAGATTCAGGAAGAACAGCTCCTGCTCTATTGGATCTACACGTATTTCTGCGGGGCCGTATATGATGAACAGATCTTCGCCAAAGTAAAAATGGCAGTTATCTGCACCTTCATGATCCACGAGCTGGCAATGGGAACCTGGCTTTTGCAGCAAAAGCAGTTTTCCTTTCCAGATCTGGTCTCAATCTGTTACCGTTTTTCCAGGGAGCTGGAACACTCTGACCAGAATCTTAATAAAATGGAAGAACTTCTTGATTGGGAATCAATTTTTTCTCTGGAAAATCTGCTGGAAATATAAAGGGTAATCAAAGTTGTTGAGGGGCTCTCTTCGTGAGGGGCAAACTTGAGGGTGTTGCTAGAATAGCCTGCCAGAACGCCAATTTTGTACCAAATATCGTTTTTACCAGCCACAGAACCGATTCGGACATGGTGACTAATCAGGCCTGTGTGGCCCTGCTGATGGATGTTCACGTCCAGCTTCCCGAGAACGGTCCCAGACCCAGCTACTCTCCCTGGCGTGCCATTCCCATCACACCAGCGATCTCTTCACAGCTGTCCCTGTGCTACCGCAGCGACGGACCTCTTTCCAGAACAGCCCAGCTGTTTGTGGATCTCTGTAATGATAAACTGTTTAAAAAATAAAATAACAGCCCCGCAGAAGGCATGGCATACAATAACCGTATGCAGTCTTCAGCGAGGCTGTTTTCATAAAGCCAGGAGCTGACCGGATACTTAAAACTGATTTTTATAATACTCCAGATCCATATCCTTAAACACATTAAAGATCACCCGGTCAAAAGCATCTCCATGTTTTTCCAGAAAGGCTTCTGTGGTGTTCACAGCGATCTCTGCTGCTTCTTTGTTGGGAAAATGGAACTCTCCGGTGGAGATACAGCAGAACGCTACGGATCGGATATTGTTTTCCAGGCAGCAGTTCAGCACACTTTCGTAACAGTTTTTCAGATCTTGCCGTAACTTGTCCGTGACTTCGTAGTAAACAATAGGCCCCACCGTATGGATCACATGCTCCGCCAGAAGGTTATAGCCACCGGTCACCATGGCCTGGCCGGTTGGTTCTTCATAGGATCTTCCGTAGCGGATCCGTTTCTGGTTCATCTGGCGGCTGCACTCTGCACGAAGCTCCACTCCCGCAGCCGAATGGATCGCATTGTCAATACATCTGTGGCAGGGCACAAAACAGCCCAGCATCTGGGAGTTGGCTGCATTGACGATAGCTCCCACCTGAAGTCTGGTGATATCGCCCTGCCAGATAGATATTTTTTCCGCAAAAGGCACAGTACTGTGGTACGCCTCTTTTACCGTCGGGATCTGATCCAGTGTCACGATTCCTTTTTCCCTGGCATCTTCCTTCAGGAATTCATCCTGCACCTGCAGGATTTCTTCATCCATATGCCGTGGCATGCGGATATTCATGAGAGAACGAAGGATTCTTCTTTTTTCTGCATCGTTGTCCGAGACCTTAAGGTTCCTGTATTCTCCGGAATCTTCTTTGAATTTTTCCACAAGATAATCAAGACGCTGTTTCTGATCCATATGTCCTCCTTCTGTTATTTACCAGTTCTGTTTTGACCTGCCAGTAACACTTCCGCAGATTTTTCCCATTGGGCACTTTGGTTTCTGTTGGGTTTTATATCAGCTGTCCTGCAAATGATCTGCGGATATCTTTTTTATTTCTATTGTAATATCCCGTAAGCTGTCGCACAAGTCACGATTGATTCCGATCCCCCGGTCTCCGAAGCTTTCCGGTATCACAGCCTCGTCTCTGTTCAGGCGGATCAGCTCTGTATTTTTGTGCTCACGTACCATTTTTTCAAAAGGAAAGCGAATAATAGATGGTGTGTTAAAACCAACGCCCAGCTCCAGCAGTACAGCCTTGCCTTTTTTCAGCTGTTTCAGATACTTTCCATAATTTTCCGGAGATTCATAGCCATAGGGCCGCCGCATACCGGACATTTCGGCACCATATAAGAAGGAATCTTACAGTCCTTTTCTGCCTGAACCATCTGGGCAAACATGGAAACGGCATCATAGGTCCTGGGATGACATCCCTTCATGCACTGGATCCGTCCATAATCTCCCTGTGTGGCAAAGATCCTCTCTTCCAAAAATCCGGCTTTCTGAAACTGGTGATCCACATTGGTGGTCAGCACAAAATAGTCTTTTTCTTTCACCAGGTCAAAAAGCTGCTGATACAGTAGCAAAGCCGGTGGTTTGATACGGTTTACATAAGAATGTCTGCACCAGTAACCCCAGCGCTCTTCCTCTGTCTGAAATGGATAAAAACCGGCAGAATACATATCCTGCAGCCCGTATTTTTTTATAAAATCGCTGAAATTTTCCTGAAAGCGTTTCCCGCTGTAGGTAAGACCGGCCGCTGCAGAAAGGCCGGCACCTGCTCCGATCAGCACATGATCTGCTTCCTTCAGATATGCCGAAGCCTGTGTGATCTGTTCCTCATAGGGCTCTTTCTGAAATATATAATCTCTTGCGGGTATCCCGCATAAAAACTGTGTCCAGTCCACTTTTTTCTGCCTCCTTACGATATGAAGATGTTTACGGATCTCCATAGCTTACCTTCTTTCCACTGCTCCGAAAGGACAGACCTCCATGCAGTTCCTGTGAAATGTATCTGTTGTAAATGTCCGCTTTTTATGTATTGGAAATGTTACTGTTCACAGAGTGAACAGTAACCAGGAAATTCCTGCGTCCATTGAATGAGGAATGAATGCAGGAATTTGCCTTGGTGCTATCGGGAGTCTGTTATGACATAGAATCAATTGGGTGTTGATTCAATTAGAATTCATATGGCGGGTTTCCGGAGAAGTCTGCGATCAGACCATGTGGGTTCTCAAGGTAGAATACCTCAAAGATCGGGTTCTCAGCAGTCTCATACTGACCTTTGACAATAGGATTCTCCATGCAGGCTACCTTTACTTCATGGTTGTCCTCAAAAACAGCTTTTCCGTGAAGACGGATCCATGCATATTCAGGACTGGATACGGAAACCTCGATCTCCGGGTTTGCCTGCATATCCTTGTAAACATCCTTGGTATTGTTTGTGCAAAACCAGAGCTTTCCGTCTTTCTCAAAACAGAACATGAACGGGCGGCATTTCGCCTTTCCATCGCGTCCTACAGTTGCCAGATACTGTACCGGGTTTGCCTGTAAAAATTCTACTACTTTTTTCATGATCGTTCTCTCCTTTATTTTTATTATTCGCTTAAATAACATTTTCTTATAATCATGACCGGCCAGCCATTGTTGTAACCTTCTTTATTACATCAAGTAATATAACATCATTTTATTGTAATGTCAATAGTTACAACTAGATTTTTTATATTTTTTTCTCAAGTGTCTTTTTTATACCATGAAATATCACTGAGCAATTTCCCCAAATATAAAAAACCGCTACTCAGCAGATTTCATAACTTCTCTGCTTGGTAGCGGCTTATCATTTCTGTGATGCGCTTTCGCGATTCTGTTCTGTTTTATCTTTTACTACTGAAGATATTTCTCCAGATCTTCTTTCACATCCTCCAAAGTGATAGACTGAAGCTCCCGCTCCATTGCGTCCTGCACCTGCTGCAGCTTATCATCCAGGATATTGTGGATATTTTTTCCTACCGGACACTGCGGGTTGGGACTCTCGTGGAAGTGAAAGAGCTTGTTGTCTTCCACACACTCCACCGCTTTATATATATCCAGAAATGTGATTTCTGATAACGGTCTGGTAATGGTAGTTCCGCCGGTTCCCCTGGCAACCTGCACCAGACCGGCAGCCTTCAGCTGCAGAAGGATCTTGCGGATGATCACCGGATTTACATTGGTACTGCCCGCAATAAAATCACTGGTTACTTTATATTCATTCTGAAACGTATCAATGCATGTAAAAATGTGCACTGCTAACGTAAATCTGCTGGATATCTGCATTCTTCTTCACCTCTTCTGTTTTTTCTTATCATATATCCTTCCCGTTGTAATGTCAATGATTACAGTAAGGTGAAGATCAAAATCACCTCGTCATCTGATAAAATGAGTAAATGCCCGTTCTTCAGTTTCCGGAAGCCCGAATTTTTCTTTTCCCAGGGCAATGCTCTTCATGAGGAATGTCATGTTTCTGGCGAGGACACGCATGGTCTGCTTACCTTCCTCATCCTGTTCTGCTTCTCCCTGCTCCCGTCCATGAATGGAATTCCAGTACTGGCTGGATGCGATGGGCATATTTGAGATGGTGAAAAATTTGTTCAGCTCATCAAAGGTGGCGGAACATCCGCCACGTCTTGCACAGACAACGCTGGCACCTACCTTCATGGTCTTGTCAAAATGGGTGCTGTAAAAAAGTCTGGTAAGAACAGCAACCAGTGTGGCATTGGCAGAAGCAAAATAGACCGGACTGGCAACTACAAGACCGTCTGCTTCTTCAAATTTCGGCGCCAGTTCATTTACGATGTCATCAAAGACACATTTTCCAAGCTCGTAGCAGCGCTGACAGGCAATGCAGCTCCGGACCTCTTTATGACCTACCCGCACGATCTCGACTTCCACGCCTTCCTGTTCGAAGACCTTTTTCATTTCTTCCAGAGCAAGTGCTGTAATTTCCCTTTGCCCTGGGACTTCCGTTAAGCATTAATACCTTCATGTTTTGTTCCTCCTTATACATAACTGCCTTCCATTTCGACAAAAAAACAGCATCTGCAGCTTCTTTTCTGCAGACGCTGTTTTTTTATTCTGTAAATGTATATCTTACCATGTAACCGTTTCCGTCACCGGTTACGATCACCACATCCCCGTCCGGATTCTGCGCCGTATCGATCACCGGAAATCTTCCGTTCTGTTTCACATAAGCTTCCGGCTCTCAATCTCCGCTTCAATGATCTCCTGCTGGGAATGACGCTCGCCGCCGCATGGATTTATCGTTTCAATAATGATCTCGTATTCTTTCATGTTATCCACCTCTTCCTGTTTTCTTAACTTACTACGATAAATGCCTGTTTGAATTTTATACAGATTCTATCTTTTATTTTACCGCAGAAAAGTTTTTTCTGCAAAAGGCTTCTTTCACAAAACACCCTTCTCAGCATTGGTGATTTTTACTATTCTTATACTTCTTCCGCTTCCATCTCTTTCTGAATCTCATCTTCGCTGTCTGCCATGGCCTGCAGTGTCATGGTAAGAAGCTTGGCAAGATCCCATCCCAGCTGATCAGCACCACGCTGGATCACCTCTCTGGAGCAGCCGGCTGCGAAGCCTTTGCTCTTATATTTCTTTTTGAGGGATTTCAGTTCCATGTCCTTGGTGCTTTTTGACGGACGCATCAGCGCTGCTGCCCAGATCAGTCCTGTCAGCTCATCTGCCGCAAAGAGAACTTTTTCCATTTCATGCTCCGGTTCCGTCTCAATGGTTTTTCCACAGCCAACGGTAATTCCGTAGCCATGGGAAACCACTGCATGAATGATATCCTCTCCCACACCAGCCTCACGAAGAAGCTCCGGTGCTTTCAGACAGTGTTCCTCCGGATAAGTTCAAAATCAATGTCATGGAACAGTCCTACAATGCCCCAGTACTCTGCGTCATCTCCATATCCCAGCTCTTTTGCGTACCACTTCATCACTGCCTCAACTGTCAGTGCGTGCTGAATATGAAAAGGGTCTTTGTTGTATTTTTTTAATAAAACAAATGCTTCATCTCTTGCGATATGTTCCATTTTTTGTTCCTCGATTCTGTCATTATGTTTCTTCACAGTCAGCTGTTTTATTCCACGAAATGGATCCTGCTTTCATCAAACCGGTTCTGCTGTTCTCTTTTTTCTGCCGGATAGCCCAGGGCAAACAGAGAAAATACCTCCACGTTTTCCGGAAGCTCCAGCATGTCATGAACCTCATCCATGCGGTCCTGCATCGGTGCGATTCCGATCCACACACCGCCAAGTCCCAGAGCATCGGTTTCCAGCCAGATATTCTCCTGGGCAATGGACATATCGATCTGTGCCATAGACTGTACCACCAGGCCTTCTTTGCGATATACCGGAACGATCACAACAGGCGCACCTGCCGCGCAGCCGGAATAAGGCGTCGCACCGGAAAGCTTCCTGATCTTCTCTTTATCTGTTACCACATAAAATTCCCAGGGCTGCTGATTGCACGCGCTTGGGGCCTGCATACCTGCTTTCAGGATCTGCAGGATCTTTTCTTTCTCTACCGGTCTGTCTTCATATTTTCGGATACTTACTCTGTGAAAATATTCTCCATGATGATTCCTCCCGTACAAAATTTTATTTATTTTATCATAATTATAAAAGAATCAACAGTGCATATTTCTGAAAAACGTTTTCTGTTTTTCTACAGTGCCGTTCCCTCCTTCGGAACAAAAAATCCGGTCATATCTGTTTTTTCCAGTTTCAGAAGCGCGATCTTCTTGTCGATCCCGCCGGCATATCCGGTGAGACTTCCGTTACTTCCCACCACACGGTGGCAGGGAATGATAATGGATATCTTGTTATGACCCACCGCTCCTCCTACCGCCTGCGCGGACATTTTTTTTCACACCCCGCTGTGCGGCAAGCTGTCCGGCGATCTCACCGTAGGTGATCGTCCGGCCGTAAGGAATCCTGCGCAGGATCTCCCACACCGCACACTGAAATTCTGTTCCCACCGGATGAAGCGCCGGCATAAAATCCGGCTCTTTTCCCTGAAAATAAATATCCAGCCAGCGTTCTGTATCCTTCAATACCGGCGTTTCTTCCTGCCTGCATTCTTCTTTTTTCATCTGGGCAGCATAGTATTTCTGTCCTTCCAGCCACAGACCGGTAAGACCTTTTTCATCTGCCGCAAGAAAGATCGTTCCCAGTGGTGACTGATAATCCGTTGTATAGGTCATAGCATTTTCCTCTTTTTTCATATAAGTACATTTCCATTACCATAATGATCCCGTACCATATCACTTTATACACGCTGCTTCTTTTTCAGATACAGCATACAGCCAAGGCAAAGCACGATCTGCAGCGCAGAGGACATTGGCGTTGCCAGTCCGATATCAAACAAAGTAGCTCCCGGCTGACGGCTCATGAACCAGGATACCGGGACACGGACGCAGAAGGCGCCCAGGATTCCCTGGATCATCACAAACTTTGTCAGACCGATTCCATTATAGAAACCGATATAGCAGAAGAAGATCGCCGTAAGCATGCAGTCAATGGCATAGGCTTTCAGATAATCTGCCGCCGCATCAATAACCATGGTATCCGACGAGAAGATTCCCGCCAGAGCACCTCCATGGAAAAATGACAGGAAAAACATTCCCACGCCGATGGCAAAAGAAACTGCCACACCATAATGCAGCGCTTTTTTCGCACGGTCCATCCGTCCTGCGCCGTAATTCTGAGCCACAAAAGCAGAGATGGACTGCATAAATGCTGAGGAGATCAGCATGATAAACGCGCAGACTTTTTCCGCAACTCCCACTCCTGCGGAAGCTGTCACATCCATGGAATTCACGATGGCAAGAATGATCAGGAAGGAAATACTTACCAGCAGATCCGTACATAATCCACAGTCTTGTCAAAGGCTTCTTCCGGCGCATTCATGATACTGCTGACCTGAGGCGCAAAAATCACAAGGATCACAGTCATGATCAGCGCGATCACTCCGAACATCACAATGGCAGTTCCCACCGTCCGACCTCCCTTTTCCGCTCTCCACAGCCAATCTGCTGCCCCAGCAGAACCGTAGTTCCCATGGCAAAGCTGCTCACAAGATTAGTCAGCGGCTTCAGGATCTTGCCCTGGGTGATTGAACCGCCAAAGAAGCCTATTGTCAGCTCTTCTCCTCTTTCGGCGCGCTGCATACAGCGAAAAAGTCTGCTGAAATCTTATTTTACCGTATCCATTTTTCTATCTCCCCTGCTGCATTTTTATTCATCTTCCTTATACGCCTGTCGGCTAAACAATTTCTAAACATTCTTATATTTATTGACGATATTTTTTATCATATCACAAACTGCTCTGCCTGTCGTCCCATATAAAACTGCTTTGAAAAATTTCACTCAAAAGTAACACTCTGCAAACCATTGACATATCTTTTCTTTGCGATATAATGTTAGTTACAACTAATTTAAAATAAAACCATTTTGCCGGAGGAACTATGCCACTGAATTTAGCTGATATCAACACAGATTATATCATTCAAAAAATATGCGGCAATGAAAACGAACGCCATCATCTGGAAACTCTTGGTTTTCTTGAAGGAGCAACGATACGGATTCTGTCGATTCTTTTCGGCTCTTATATTGTACGAATCCAGGAAAGCAAGATCGGCATCAATCAGGACTTTGCCAAAATGATCATCGTGCAAGTATGAAATACTCTGCCATTTTATCAGTAAACAACAAGGAGATTTATTTAATTTATGAAAAAAGAAAAAAGTGTACTTCATCTTTGTGAATGCATCCTGCTGGCGCTTGTAATCCTGCTGATCATTGACCTGTATCTCATGAAATTTCTTCAGGAACCCAGTGTTTCTTATTATCCTATGCTCCGGCTTATGGAAATTGCACTGGCTCTGCTTGTGGTGACTCTTGCCCTTTCCCTGATTCAGAGAGAGCTGCTTTCCCGCCTTATCGTAAAAGCCTTCCGTGATATCACCGGTGTCCACAATAAAACTTCCCTGGAAAAACTGATTCTGGATCTAAATAACCGTCCGAGTACCTTTGGCATCGGTGTCATGATGTTCGATCTGAATGATCTGAAATATGTCAATGACACCTACGGGCATGAAAAAGGAGACGAATTTATCCAGTCCTTCTCCTACTGTCTGACGCGCATCCTTGATTCTGACAGTTTCCTTGCCCGTTACGGAGGAGATGAATTTATCATCATCCAACAGAATACTTCAGAAGCCTCTCTTCGACAGATGGCCCGAAAACTGAATTCCCTTGTACAGGAATATAATAGCAGAACCACCCTTCCGCTAAGCTATGCCATCGGTTACGAGGTCAGCTATCAAAATCACTACTTTATGATGCAGGATCTTATTAATGCGGCAGATCAGAAAATGTATCAGGATAAAGCGCATAAGAAAATTGCAGCAAATAAAAAATTTTCTTCCCGTTCCGTTTCTGCAGGCACTGCAATTCCCACGATTTCTTCTGAAACTCTTTCCGAAAAGATTCGGCAGATTCAGAGTAATACCGGAAACACCCATTCCCTTGCTCTGATCTCCACTGATGTGGAAAACTTTCATTTTATCAATGATAAATATGGATATTCCCTGGGAAATGAGATTCTGAACATGGTCTAATGAAGAAATTGCCGGTGCACCTTTTACCATTTTTACCACTCGTTTTTTCTCGGATGTTTTTATCAGCATTGCAGATATTTCTGATCTTACAAATGATGCATTTCTTTCAGAGATCCAAGCTCTTGACCGAAAAATCTGCAAGCGTATGAAAAATACCTTCCATGTAAATTTTTTCCGTACCAACTCCGGAATCTGCCTTGTTCCTGATGCCGATACCACTCCGGAAACTATCCTTTCCTGTGCAAATGTAGCCCGTAGACTTTCCAAAAAAATGCTTTCTCCTTGCTGTATTTATTCTGATGAGATCGACCGCCAGGAAAAAATGCAGGCCGAGATTCTCCACTCTTTTCATCAGGCACTGAAAAACGAGGAATTTCAAATATATTTTCAGCCCAAAGTAACTCCCCAAAATGGAAATATCTCCAGTGCGGAAGTTCTGGTTCGATGGATTCGTGACCAAAAAATGCTATGGTCACCAGCTGTATATATTCCTCTTTTTGAGCAAAACGGCTTTGTGATCCGCCTGGATTATTATGTTTATGAAAAACCTTCCGTTGGCTTCAGGAATCTGTGGAATTTCTTCCCGAAAATTTTCGGCTGTCCTTAAATGTTTCTCCTCTTCATTTCGAAGAACCGGAAAACTTTGTAAAAAAGATCTGCGAGCTGATACATACCTATCAGGTGGATACTTCCAGGCTGACCTTTGAGATCACAGAATCCACTTATGTAAATAATACAGAAGCTGTCAATCAGGTGATCCGACGCCTGAAGCAGCTGAATATCCAAATCTCCATGGATGATTTCGGTTCCGGTTATTCCTCATTAAATACACTGAAAGATCTGCTCTTTAATGAAGTTAAGATCGACCGAAAATTCCTGGGGGATTCTCTGACCGAAAACACCCAGATCGTTCTCCAGGAAGTTTTCCATATGCTGAAACGTATGGGAAAATCTATCGTATGCGAAGGTGTGGAAACAAAAGAAATTGCAGAATTTTTAAAAGCAGAGGGCTGTGACGAAATCCAGGGCTTTCTGTATTACCGGCCTATGTGCCAAAAGGATTTTGAAACACTTCTCCATATATAAAGCAAAGCTCCCGGACAGCCACATCCGGGAGCTTTTATGTTCTCATATTATCCTCTTTTTCCATGTTTCAGATCTTCCACGATCTCATTGTATCTTTTTCTGTTCAATCTGTAGAAGAACAGCACCACTGCCGTAACGATCCACAGGATTCCGGGAATCGTGGTAAAGGAATGTTTCATGATGCTGAGCACGGCTGAATTCTGGGCCTGGTTTGCCACATAACCGTATTTTCCCAGAAGCGCCGCAAGGAGCGCTGTTCCGATCGCCATTCCAATCTTGTTTCCGAGGGATACGAACGCATACTGGAAACCATCGTTGCGAAGACCTGTTTTCCATTCTCCGTATTCCACGCAGTCCGGTATGATCGCATAGATTGCCGTGTTAAATCCGGAGAAAAAGAACTGTGTGATTCCTGCCAGGGCGTAAAAGGCAGCCGGAGATTCTTTTACATTAAAGAAATACATGGCAAGCATGGAAATTCCGGTAAGGAGTGCAAACAGAGACGCTGTCCGCCCTTTGTTGTTCAGTTTCCGGAAGACCGGCTGAAAGCAGGCAGCTCCGATAATGGACGGAATGATGATACACATGGAGTAAGTTGTATAGTAAGACGCGTTTCCCTCCACATAGGTAAAGTAATACAGAACATCCGCGTTTCTTCCGTAAAGAGTGAAACCAAACAGTACCTGTCCCACCAGTGCCAGAAGATATGGCCGGTTCTGCATGACTGCTTTCAGCTGAACCCGGATGGAGATCTTTTCTTTTTCCGGTGTGGTCACCTGCTCCTTTGTTTTTGCAAAGCAGAAAATATGACATGCCGCAAAAATGCATCCGTAAATGATGGCTACCAGAAGATAACCTGTCTTCTGACTGCTGCTTCCCAGTTTTCCGATCAAAGGCACAGTAATGATGTTGATAATTCCGATAGCGATCATAGCCGCAACCGAACGGGACGTGTTGATCTTCGCCCGCTCATCAATGTCCTGTGTCATTGCGCCGCAAAGCGTTCCGTATGGAATGTTTACACAGGTATATCCCAACACCAGCAGGCAGTATGTGATCACCATATAGATGATCTTGGATGTATCCGACCAGTCCGGATGTGCCCAGAACGTCATCATCAGAAGAATCGCTGTAACAGGCGCCGCAATGAGCAGCCACGGACGGTACCGTCCCCATCTGGTCTTCGTCTTATCCGTAAGTCCTCCGACAATGGGATCGTTGATCGCATCCCAGAATCTCGAGAACAGCATCAGCGCTGAAACAGCCGTCATACTGATCCCGAATACATCTGTATAAAATATCATCAAAAAATTACTGACAAACATCCAGCTGAAATTACAGCCTACATCACCAAAACCATACGCGATCTTACTGATCAGCGGTACCTTTCCGTATCTGTCTTCACTACCCATAACTCCTCCTGTTTTTCGTTACTCCTCGTTTACTGCTTATCGCTATATCTCTCCCGGACAGCCACATCCGGGAGATTTCCTATTAGTACATTTCCTGGTGTTATTTCTCCTGCACGTTGATGATAACCTTCATGGTTGTCTCACGGTTGGCATCAATATACTGGTAAGCCTTGAGATAATCCTTAAAGGCAAAGGTCTTGGAGATCAGCGGTCTTAAATGAACCTTCTCTGCGTTCACAAGATCGATGGCATCCACATAGTCATCATGACGGTACATCATCGTGCTCTTGATATCCAGCTCATGGTCGTTGGCAACTGCCAGATCGATGGTAGCCATATCCGCAAAAACAGCTACCAGTACGATCACGCTGCCTTTTCTTGCATATTTAATGGCCTGGCCCATGGTGATGTTATTTCCTGCGCAGTCATAGATCACGTCTGCCTTATCCGGGCCAAAG
>ENA-OQIR01000524-OQIR01000524.1-human-gut-metagenome-genome-assembly--contig:-NODE-524-length-16352-cov-5.253867_pt1 | contig 16352 bp, 15 predicted proteins | sample MGYA00242580_ERZ504745 | MGnify/ENA primary metagenome ERZ504745 (study PRJEB26092, sample SAMD00036214) | human gut metagenome | host: Homo sapiens | study: EMG produced TPA metagenomics assembly of... | reverse complement strand
CAGCCCCAGGATGTGATGAGCCGACATCGAGGTGCCAAACCTCCCCGTCGATATGGACTCTTGGGAGAGATTAGCCTGTTATCCCCAGGGTAGCTTTTATCCGTTGAGCGATGGCCCTTCCACTCGGAACCACCGGATCACTAAGCCCTACTTTCGTACCTGCTCGTCGTGTCTGACTCGCAGTCAAGCTCCCTTCTGCCTTTACACTCTTTGCGCGGTTTCCGTTCGCGCTGAGGGAACCTTTGGGCGCCTCCGTTACATTTTGGGAGGCGACCGCCCCAGTCAAACTGCCCGCCTGATACTGTCCTGAGAGTCGTTACTTCTTCAGTTAGAGGTCCAATAAATAAAGGGTGGTATCCCAAGGTTGACTCCATATCAGCTAACGCCAATACTTCTCCGTCTCCCACCTATCCTGTACGTTATTTACCGAACATCAATGTCAGGTTGCAGTAAAGCTCCATGGGGTCTTTCTGTCCAGTCGCGGGTAACCTGCATCTTCACAGGTACTTCAATTTCACCGGGTCCCTCGTTGAGACAGTGCCCAAGTCGTTACACCTTTCGTGCGGGTCGGAACTTACCCGACAAGGAATTTCGCTACCTTAGGACCGTTATAGTTACGGCCGCCGTTTACTGGGGCTTCAATTCAAGCCTTCGAGTTTCCTCTAAGCCCTCCTCTTAACCTTCCAGCACCGGGCAGGTGTCAGCACCTATACGTCAGATTTCTCTTTTGCAGGCACCTGTGTTTGTGCTAAACAGTCGCTTGGGCCTCTCTTGTGCCACCGGCTGACGCTCCAGAAGTAAATCCCTTCACATCCTCCGGCTATCCTTATCCCTAAGTTACGGATACAATTTGCCGAGTTCCTTAACGAGGGTTGTCCCGCGCACCTTAGGATTCTCTCCCCGCCTACCTGTGTCGGTTTCGGTACGGGCGCCTCATCTCTCACTAGAAGCTTTTCTCGACAGCATGGCTCACTTGAATTTGACTTTACCGAAGTATCGTCTATCTATCAGTTCTCGGTCTTATACAGTACGGATTTGCCTATACTGCAACCTACCACCTTCGACACGCACATCCATTCGCGTGCTCAAGCTACCTTCTGTGTCACTCCATTGCTCAAACGATTTGAAGCGGTACAGGAATATTAACCTGTTGTCCATCGCCTATGCTTTTTGCCTCGGCTTAGGTCCCGACTTACCCTGAGTCGACGAGCGTTGCTCAGGAAACCTTAGGCTTTCGGTGGAACAGATTCTCACTGTTCTTTTCGCTACTCATACCGGCATTCTCTCTTGTATATCCTCCAGCGCTCCTTCCGGTACACCTTCAGTCGGATATACAACGCTCCCCTACCCAGAATTATATAATCCTGCCGCGACTTCGGTTCTGTACTTGAGCCCCGGACATCTTCGGCGCAAGGCCTCTCGACCAGTGAGCTATTACGCACTCTTTTAATGGTGGCTGCTTCTAAGCCAACATCCTGGTTGTTTATGAAGTCTTACATCCTTTTCCACTTAGTACAGCATTGGGGACCTTAGTCGGCGGTCTGGGCTGTTTCCCTCTTGACTACGGGTCTTATCACTCGCAGTCTGACTCCCAGGGTCTTAATTATAGCCATTCGAAGTTTGACTAGGGTCGGTAGCTTTACGCCCCCTTGCCAGATCAGTGCTCTACCGTCTATAATCTTCCTGAGGCTAGCCCTAAAGCTATTTCGGGGAGTACCAGCTATCTCCGCGTTCGATTGGCATTTCACCCCTATCCACGGTTCATCCCAAAGTTTTTCAACACTCACGGGTTCGGTCCTCCACGCATTTTTACCTGCGCTTCAACCTGACCATGGATAGATCACTGCGGTTTCGGGTCTACACCATGTTACTAGTCGCCCTATTAAGACTCGCTTTCGCTTCGGCTCCGTGTCTCCCACTTAACCTCGCAACATAATGTAACTCGCCGGTTCATTCTTCAATAGGCACGCCGTCGCACTCTTAAGGTGCTTCGACTGCTTGTAGACATACGGTTTCAGGTTCTATTTCACTCCCCTCCCGGGGTTCTTTTCACCTTTCCCTCACGGTACTATGCGCTATCGGTCGCCAAGTAGTATTTTGCCTTGGAGGGTGGTCCCCCCTGCTTCCTGCAAGGTTTCACGTGTCTCGCAGTACTCTGGATACCAGCCCGATTGACTTCTTTTCGCCTACAGGTGTTTTACCTTCTGTGCATGGCCTTTCCAAACCATTCGACTAAGAAGTTTCCTCTTTTTGCCGGTCCTCAACCCCAGACAACCGAAGTTATCTGGTTTGGGCTCTTCCCCTTTCGCTCGCCGCTACTTAGGGAATCTCAATTGATTACTTTTCCTCTGGGTACTTAGATGTTTCAGTTCCCCAGGTCTGCCTCTTTCGTACCATCACATGACTGATGGTGGGTTGCCCCATTCGGATATGCATGGATCACAGGATGCTTGCTCCTACCCATGCCTTTTCGCAGCTTACCGCGTCCTTCATCGGCTCTTGGCGCCAAGGCATCCGCCGTATGCCCTTGTTCACTTAACTTACTTAAGGTCATTTGCGTTTGTCTTCGCTAATGTAATTTGTTTAAATCCTAAAATGCTTGGTTCAATCCACTTTAAACTCATAAGAGAAGCTAATTCTTTTAATGAGGTTAGAACTTTTGTTCTAACTATAGTATCTGTAAATGATAAATCATTAACAGCCTACTTATATGGTGAATTTGTTTTTTTGCATTTCTTCTTCTGTGCAGTTTTCAAAGATCAATATCTGAGAGAAATATTCTCTCAAAACCAAACAATGCTCGAATGTGCTCGACACATGCCGTTACCTCGGTAACGCATGCTCCTTAGAAAGGAGGTGATCCAGCCGCACCTTCCGATACGGCTACCTTGTTACGACTTCACCCCAATCATCGCCCCCACCTTAGACGGTCGGTACCATAGGCCCTTAGCCGGCTTCGGGTGTGAATGACTTTCGTGGTGTGACGGGCGGTGTGTACAAGGCCCGGGAACGTATTCACCGCAGTATGCTGACCTGCGATTACTAGCGATTCCGACTTCATGTAGCGAGTTTCAGCCTACAATCCGAACTGAGAGATGCTTTTAGGGATCCGCTCCACCTCGCGATTTCGCTTCCCTCTGTTCATCCATTGTAGTACGTGTGTAGCCCAAGACGTAAGGGGCATGATGACTTGACGTCATCCCCGCCTTCCTCCGCGTTGTCCGCGGCAGTCTACTATGAGTTCCCATCCGTAATGCTGGCAACATAGTATAGGGGTTGCGCTCGTTGCGGGACTTAACCCAACATCTCACGACACGAGCTGACGACAGCCATGCACCACCTGTTTTCTTGTTCTCCGAAGAGAAGGGACTTATCTCTAAGTCTTTCAATCAATGTCAAGTCTTGGTAAGGTTCTTCGCGTTGCGTCGAATTAAACCACATACTCCACCGCTTGTGCGGGCCCCCGTCAATTCCTTTGAGTTTCAACCTTGCGGCCGTACTCCCCAGGCGGGATACTTATTGCGTTAACTCCGGCACGGAAGGGTCGATACCTCCCACACCTAGTATCCATCGTTTACGGCTAGGACTACCGGGGTATCTAATCCCGTTCGCTACCCTAGCTTTCGAGCCTCAGCGTCAGTTACAGTCCAGAAAGCCGCCTTCGCCACTGGTGTTCTTCCCAATATCTACGCATTTCACCGCTACACTGGGAATTCCGCTTTCCTCTCCTGCACTCAAGAAAACCAGTTCGGACCCCATCACGGGGTTGAGCCCCGCACTTTTAAGATCCGCTTAGTTTCCCGCCTGCGCTCCCTTTACGCCCAATAATTCCGGACAACGCTTGCCGCCTACGTATTACCGCGGCTGCTGGCACGTAGTTAGCCGTGGCTTCCTCGTTAGGTACCGTCAAATAAAAACCTTATTATGATTCTTACCCTTCGTCCCTAACAACAGAACTTTACGATCCTAAGACCTTCATCGTTCACGCGGCGTTGCTCCGTCAGGCTTTCGCCCATTGCGGAAGATTCCCCACTGCTGCCTCCCGTAGGAGTCTGGGCCGTGTCTCAGTCCCAATGTGGCCGTTCATCCTCTCAGACCGGCTACTGATCGTCGCCTTGGTGGGCCTTTACCCTCACCAACTAGCTAATCAGACGCAAGCTCATCTTCAAGCGGAAGCTTATGTCAGAGGCCTCCTTTAGTAAGTGTCTCATGCGATACTCTTACATTCATTCGGTATTAGCACCCCTTTCGAAGTGTTGTCCCCATCTTGAAGGTAGATTGCTTACGCGTTACTCACCCGTTCGCCACTTGGTGTTTACCGAAATAAACACCCCGTTCGACTTGCATGTGTTAAGCACGCCGCCAGCGTTCGTCCTGAGCCAGGATCAAACTCTCCAAAAAAATTATTTTTCGAAGAACCGATTGGCTCTTAATTATCTGTTTAAAAAGAATTTATTAGGTAATCTGCTATAAAGCAGATACCGCACATTCGCTTATGTTAGAAAACATATTGTGCATTGTTTAGTTTTCAAAGAACATTTCCTGTTTGTTGCTGTCTCCGTGAGTCAGCTTCTATATAATAACCTGATTTCAAATAAATGTCAACACTTTTTTAAAAAAAAATATAAAATAATTTAAAATAATTTAGTAGCGTGCTATAATAATAGCGTAAAATCAACAGTTAGGAGGATTTTGATATGAAAAAAACAAATGCGGCACGAATACTCGACCGCTTGAAAATAAACTATGAACTGAAAGAATATAAAGTGGATTTGAACGATTTAAGTGCTGTTCATGTTGCTACAGAAGCCGGTATGAATATAAAAACCGTATTTAAGACACTCGTTGCCCGCAGTGATAAAAATGATATTATCATGGCATGTATTCCCGGTGACGATGAGCTCGATCTAAAAAAACTAGCAAAAGCATCCAATCATAAAAAAATGGAAATGATTCATTTAAAAGAACTTCAACCGCTCACTGGTTACATCAGAGGCGGCTGCTCGCCGCTCGGGGCTAAAAAAGATTATCCTGTCTACATTGATGAAACAGCTTTGAATTGGGAAAAAATAGCCGTCAGTGCTGGTATTCGCGGCGGACAAATCATTATTAAACCGCAGGATTTAATAAATGCTACAAATGCAACCGTTGCTGCTTTAACAAAATAAATTATAAAGTGAGTGATTATATGAATACTGAAGAAAGGCGTCAAAAAATCCTCGAAACACTGTTGCACAGTAAAGTGCCTCTAACCGGCGCCATGCTGTCGCATAAATTTCAGGTCAGCCGTCAGATAATCGTCGGCGACATCACCGTTCTACGCGCCACCGGCCACGATATATACGCTACACCGCGCGGCTACATTCTGCCGGTCAAGCCGCAAAACACCAATCTGCTGGAAACTATCTGCTGCCGTCATGCTAACGATAAGACAGCGTCAAAAAAGAATTTGAAATAATCGTCGACAACGGCGGTAAAGTACATGACGTTATTATCGACCATCCTGTATATGGTGAAATCAGAGTTAATCTGTTTATCGCCACACGCCGCGAAACATACGCTTTCGTAAAAAAAATGCAACAGACGAAAGCCGAGCCGCTACTTGTTATGACAAACGGCGTTCACTACCATACGATTGAAGTTCCCGACAAGGACACTCTGTCTGTCATCTGTCAGGAACTTGCAAACGCCGGTATTTTAGTGAACGAATAAATGGATAAGCACACAAAAAAAGCAATTCATCTTGAAAAGTTTATAAATGAATTGCTTTTTGTTTACATTACTTTATCAAATTTTATTTTACTAAATCAAGTTTACCCTGTTTTTGCAGTTCAGCTTTTGTTTCAGCTTCAATTTCTTCACGCGTTCTGTAATCCTGTTTAACAGTTTTCGCATAACGTATCCAGCTGCGTATTGCTTCTACCATAACAACTGCTACTAAGATAAACATTATAGCACTGATTACAACCAGCAGCCATTTGCCGGTAGGAATGTAATTCGTAAAGATATTCAAATAATCGGCATAGCAGGTGATAACAGCCAGGAAAATACACGGTATCATCGTTACCCACGCATAACGCCGCGGCCGATGCGGAAAATATACGATGTGCCGATTGCCAAAGCTATTGTACCTAAAAGCTGATTGGATACACCAAACAGCGGCCAGATTTCACCGATATTGCCCTGCAATACAAGGTAACCCCAGCAAATACTTACGGCAGCACTGCAGAAAATAATTCCCGGCCACCATTCAGTATTACCGAACGGTTTGAAACTCTGCCCAGAAGTTCCTGCAAAAGATAACGGCCTACACGGGAACCGGCATCTATCAGTGTCAAAATGAACAGCGCTTCAAACATAATACAGAAATGATACCAAAAGCCCATAAACTGTTCCATATACGGAATTTTAGAGAACACATCCGCCATACCAACGGCAAGCGATACAGCACCGCCCGGTCTGTGCATCAAATCTTCACCGACCATATGCGACAGCATCGGCAAATCCTGAACCTGAAGACCCAACGAAGCAAAAGCCTGCTGTGTGGAGTTATTGCAAAATAGTCAGATGGATGCAGACTTGTTGCGGCGATTAATGCATCATGGAAATAAAAGCTTCTGTAAGCATTGCGCCGTAGCCGATTGGTAAAATCTGACGTTCATTCATAATCATTTTCGGTGTAGTGCCGGTGGAAATTAAGCTGTGGAAACCAGAAATTGCACCGCAGGCAATCGTAATGAATACGAACGGAATAACGGAACCGCTGATTACCGGTCCGCCGCCCCATAAAAACGGAGAAGTTGCCGGCATGCGGATTTCCGGAGCAACGATAATAATACCGAGTGCTAAAGCCAAAATCGTACCTATTTTCATATAAGTGCTCAAATAATCACGCGGTGCAAGAAGCAACCATACCGGCAAAACCGATGCCAAAAAGCCGTATACAGCAATAGCAATTTCAATCTGAACAACATTATATGTAAAATATGGTGCGAGAGTCGCAGAATCTCTTACATATGGTCCAAGCGCAACAGCAATTAAAATCATAGCTACACCGATAATTGTAGCTTCCTGAATGCGTCCCGGACGCAGATACTTAAGATAAATACCGATAAAAATGGCAATAGGAATTGTCGCACCTACCGTAAATGTTCCCCAAGGACTGTTAAACAGGGAATTGGCAACAACAACCGCCATGCCGGCTTCCGTTATGATAAGCAGAAACAGTGTTGCCCATAATGCACTTGTACCAGCAAGTTTGCTGATTTCCGTTTTGGCAATTTCCGCCAGCGACTTTCCATTATGACGAATGGACGCCACCAAAATTACCATATCATGCACAGCACCTGCCATAACGGAACCGATTAAAATCCACATCATGCCCGGCAAATAACCGAACTGCGCAGCAATAACCGGGCCGACTAAAGGGCCTGCTCCCGCAATAGCGGCAAAATGATGTCCGAATACCACCCATTTATTCGTCGGCACATAATCATGACCATCTTCCAGACGAATGGACGGCGGTACATTATACTGATTTAAAGTCAATACTTTAGCAGCAATAAAAGCACCATAAAAACGATAAGCTAAAATAAGTACACACGCTGTAATTATTACGAGATGTACACCGTTCATAAAAAATCCTCCCTTTTCTCTCTATGTATACACATATCGTATACATATATAAATTTCATTAATCGTTACATGTAAAATTTCTCGCCTTCTTTCCAATATTATTATGTAATACTTTGTGAATAAATTAACTCTCACAGTCAAATTCGGCAAAAAAGTTTAATCTCCTTCTTAGAATTTAAAATTTTTTCAAAATTTCTTTATGAATACAAAATACCTGTAGCTCATTCTAAAAAACATGCACTACAGGTATTTTCATCAGTCTATTAATTTTATTTTCCGCAAAAATTTGCAAATACCGTCGCGATTGTTATCCTCCGTTACGGCAAACGCTATTTTCTTTACGTCGTCTGGCGCATTGCCCATGCTACCCCCAGACCAATGAAATCGAGCATATCTAAATCATTATAATTATCTCCAAAGGCAATAGCTTGAGCAGGTATCATATTTAAATGATGCAATAATACTTCGATACCATTTGCTTTACTTACATCTTTATTCATAATTTCAATTAAAATATCACTTGAACGCACTATATTTAATTGTGGAAACTTCTCTTGCAAAACAGCTTCTATTTTTGAGCTGATATTTGCTTTTGTCATACATAATATTTTATTAGGCAATATATCTTTATTTATCAATTCTTTAAAATCAGCTTGACTTGCTTTTACATTAGTGATATTTTCTTCTCTTTTTACAGCTTTATTATCTTCATCTTTTACAAACCAATTATCATCACTATAATAATTTATTACTACATCATCAGGCCATAATAATTCTATTTCATCAATAATAGCTTTCGTATCTAATTTATTAATTTTATCATCATGTAAAATTTGATTTTGCTCATCTAAAACTAAAGCCCCACCATAACTAATCATTGGCATTTTTACATTCATTTCATCAAGAATTAATTTCATAGCTTTAGGCATACGTGCTGACACCAATACAAATGGTATATTTTTAAAGCTAATTTTTGTACAGCCTCAATTGTACTAGCTAATAATTCATGTTTAGAATTCAATACTGTTCCATCAATATCTGAAAATACAATTTTCCAATCCATATCATCACCCACTTAAAATCATTTTAAACTCTAAAAAGGCTATGATGAATAATATTTAGATGGGGAAATTATATTCATCATAGCTTTTATTGCTGTTATTTTTCTATATAGTTAATCAATTTATTAATATTATCCTGTCCATTTTTTATGCCTAAACTCAATATCAAACAAGCTATCACACTTAAAACCATTAATATTATACCTACAGTTGATAAGAAAGAATACATCTCATCTTCAAATAAAATCAATATTAATGATATAGAAGAAAGCATTATCATATTTCTAAGCCAAACTTTTAAATTATTCAACATCTTAGTTTGATATTTTATTTCTCCAACATAAGCTTGTTTCATTTCGCTCTGCATAAAAAATCACCTTTCATCAATAAGTTAATCCTGTATCGAAGAAACCAACTAATACACCAACAAAAGCAATAACTACTAATAAAAGCATAACATAAATTGGTGACATATTTCTCTTAGTCAATAAATACCAACAGAAAATAACAAACACAGCTGATAAAATATTAGGGAATACGCCATTTAATGTATCTTGGAGTACTAAAAATGGTTTATCTGCACCTTCGGCAGTCATAGTGAAACCTGTTCTGATATTAATCCAAGTACCAGCAACAGCACCAATTACGATAGTACCTAACATTACGATAGATTCACGAATAGCTGTAGCTCTTTCACCAACTAAGAAATCAATTGCTTTACCACCGAGTTCATAACCTTTGAAGTATAAAAATCTCATACCCCAAGTAATAAGTAAGTTCCAAACGATTATATAAAAGATTGCCCCAATTGGTGAACCGCCAGTAGATAGACCCATTGCAATACCTAATAAAATTGGAATTAATGTACCTACTACCAAGGAGTCACCGATACCAGCGAGTGGTCCCATAAGACCTGCACGAAGACCATTAATTGTTTCTGCATTGATATCATCTGCGCCATTAGCTTTTGCTTCTTCCAAACTTGCAGTAATACCTACAACTACACTACCAACCTGTGGTTCTGTATTAAAGAAGGCTGTATATGTCTGCATTGCCTTTTTCTGTTCTTCTTTTGTTTTATATAATTCTTCGATAATTGGCAACATAGCACATAAATAACCAAAAGTCTGCATATGTTCTTGGGAGAAACATGTTAAATGTCCATAGTACCAATTTCTAAAAGATTTATTTAGTGTTTTCTTAGAAATTTTCTTTTCCATTTAAATATCCTCCTCATCGTCATCATCATAGCTTGTTGCTCCACTAGCTGCTGCTTTTTTAGCTTCTATGCGAAGCATTTGAATTTTATAATTGATAATTGCAAACATACCGCCAACGATAGCAGCACCGATTAAGTTTAATCCTAAACCTGCAGCTAAAGCAAAACCTAAGAAAAACGGAATGAAATCCATAACATTCATTAACAACTTGTTTAATAAGATAGCAACCCCAACTGATGGAAGTAATGCACCTACTGTGAACAATGTCTGCATTGCAATACCATCCATTGGTAAATAAGTTTTAATAGCTTCTACAGCATCTTGACCATATAAACACATAACTACAGTTGGAATAAAAGAACATATAATATGAGAAATCCAAGGAAGACCCATATCTACGAAATATAACTTATGAAAATTACCTTCTTCAACAGCTTTCCAACCAATATGTTGCCATGCAAGGTTGATAGTAGCAGTACCATAGAATAAAACTGTACCAAGTGTACCTACCATGGAACCAAATGAAGTAGCCAAACCAATACCTGCTGGACTTGCTGGATCAAGACCTAAAGATTTAACAGCTATCATTGCAAGAGGAATACCGATATAACTTACGGCACGAACATCAGCAGAAACTGTACCACCTGGAGTAACAAGTGCTATGTATACAACCTGCATTGCAGTACCAATTAAAATACCGCTTTGAATATCACCTAAAACAATACCACAAACTAAGCCCCCAACGAGTGGACGACCTAATGTATAGTTACCAATTACAGTACCACCCATACCAGGCATACTAGCTAAACAAGCAAATATACCTAATATAATAGCTTGGAGCCAACTTATTTCCATGAAACTCCCTCCAATTCATCTTATATACAATCTAATTAAAAACCAAATTTACCTTTGAATTTATCCCAATTACCAATAGAAACATCTGGTAATAAAGAAAATTCAATGCTATAACCAGCTTTACTGATATCTTCTAAAGCTTGTGCTTCTTCTTGAGTAATGGACTGATTATTTCCAAGTGTTGTTGAACCTTCGCGGTCATTACATGGACCTACGATTACTTTTGTAATACCACATTTAAAACCTTGTTCAACTAAAATTTTTCTCATATCAATAGGGTCTTTTGTAATTAAGAAATAACGTGTATCGCTTATCTAAAACTTTTGAGCTTTCTTTTTGAAATCTTCTACAGTCCAAACAAATGTTTTTTTACCACTAGCTGCTTTATAAGCTGCTTTTAATACATCGGATTTTGCTGCTTTATCATTTACAGCGATTAATCCATCACAAGGATATTCTCTAGCCCAACGAGTACAAGTTTGACCATGAATCATACGGTCATCAATACGAATAAAAGAAACTGACATTATAAAAACCTCCTAAAATAATTGCCTAAAATTAAATATCATCCTCAGACTCTTCTACTATTTTAAATTCTTGCATAGCCATACGAGCCTGTTCTAAAACTTGGTCTGCTATTTCATCTAAGGAAACAGTATCTTTCATCAAAACAGTTGTCAAAGCTAATGGTAAATTCATTCCGCCTAAAATAACTGTTTTAATTCCTTTATTAACTAAAACATTTGTGGCATTTGTAAGTGGTGAACCACCGATTATATCACCTAGTAAAATAACTTCATCATCAGTTGAAATATCTTTTACTTTTTCAGTGAATAATGCTACAAATTCATCTACGCTTTTTCCATTTTCAAGACCAACAGATAAGATATCTTCTCTATTTCCTGCCAACATGGATAAAGCATCATTTAAGCCATTTGCAAATTTTCCATGGCTAACTAATATTACATACTTCATAGTAGTTGCTCCTTCGTTTTTTATATTTTCTAATAATTCTCTTTACATCAACTATTCTATCAATATTTACGAAAATAATCATATGTCTACAATCACTAAATGAGTATTACATTTGTCACAATTTTATTTTCATTCATTATGAACAATAAAAATAGTAGCCTAAAAACAGAATTTTAAAGCTAACTATTACCATCAAAAACAGTATAAAACTATTTCTCATTATTCATTTAAATACTTATTTATATCCTTTTGCAATTCCAATAAACCTATATCAATATCGTTTTTATTTCTTATCATATCATTAATTTTTATATCAATTAAATTCAAAGCTTGATTATATTTTTTAAATCTACTATGTTCTAACGTTTTATTCATAACTTCATCTAAAAGATTTACATTTATCTGATTTTCTTTATTATCCTTACCTAAAAGGCATACAATATCTTCTGATTTATTGATTGATTTTAAAGAAGAAATTCCTTGTGAATACTTATATAAATCCTTTTGTGTTTCTTTTTCATAGGTGAGCATTTTCAAAAATTCCCAAGCTATATCAGCATTTTTACTTCTCGAAGATATTCCCATCAATAATGAAGAAATTTCACTTCCTTTATCATTAGATGATATCAACGGCATTTTTATACAATCCCATTCAAAATCAGAGAATTTTTTTACTCTCCAAGGATATGGCTTATATGTACGATATTGCGCAAAAGACATAGGAGCAAATGCCACTTTACCTGTATTGAATTCTTCCTTCGTAATGATATGTTCTTGATTTAATTTATTTAATTTTCTACGAAAATAACTGCTTCTTTTTGCTTCATCTTGATCGATAAAACATTCTTTTCCATCTTCATCGAATAATCTTATACCATGACTATACATAGAATTTAACCAACTAAAATTATAACAACCATACTGGTCGATAGCCCCATCACCATTAGTATCTTTTGTAACTTGTTGACAAATATTATAAAAGTCATCTAAAGTCCAATCATTTTCTGGTATAGGTATATTTTCTTTTTCTAATAAAGTCTTGTTTACAAACATCAACATAGGATTACTTTCATATGGCAAAGCATATTGTTTATGCTCATATTGACCAGCTTTTAAAGTACTCTCATAATAATCATCTTTATTAAATTTCTTATCATTTTCTATTTCTTCCGTTAAATCCTTTAAAACACCTAAAGAACTCAGCGTATTAAAATCTTCATCTACAATCATAAATACATCAGGTTCTTCACCATTTACAATTTTATTGGCTAACCACAAAGAATAATCAGATTTTAAAATACCACTTTCATATTCAATCTCTACATTAGGATGTAATTTTTCAAAACGAGCTATAGCATCATCTATGACTTATAATCATTTCCATTTGGCAATTCCCAATTGCCTACAAATATACCTAAATGTATTACTACCTTATTCGTATATAGATTTGTTACAGCTACATAAATAAATACTATAGCCATAAAACTCATTATAACTTTCTTAATCATTATCAAAATCCTTTGCAATTTGACCTGTCTGTACAGCCCAAATAGCCAATTGCGTGCGGTCTCGTAAATCTAATTTAGATAAAATGGAACTTAAATAATTTCTGACTGTACCTTCAGATAAAAACATTTTTTTAGCAATTTCTTTATTTGATAAACCCAATCCTATATTTTGAACTATCTTCCATTCATTTTTAGATAATTCATCTAGACAATTTTCCTCAACATTAATGATTAAATTTCTATTTCTTGACATATTAGAAAACATGCTTACTACTTTTGTAGCTATATCTGGATTAATCAAAGCTCCGCCATTATAGATAACCATAATATCTTCATACAATTCTTCCATGCCTACATCTTTTAATAAATAACCACTTGCACCATATTTTAAAGCACTAAATATATATTCATCATCATCAAAAGTCGTCAATATCACTATTTTTATCTCTGGATATTGTTCTTTTACGACCTTAGTACAATATACACCGTCCATTTTAGGCATTCTTATATCCATTAAAATAATATCCACTTTATGTTTTTTCAGTGTTTCTAATACTTCATACCCGTTGCCTACGACACCAACAATTTCAATATTATCATGTGCGCCTAAAATTATCTTTAACGACTCTCTTATCAATTCTTGGTCATCTGCTATTAATACTTTTATCATTTTCGCAATTATTATTGGAAATACCGCATCCAATAACTCTCCTTCTCTATAAGATTTTTACTCTATAAAGGTATTTTATCTCAGTTGTAAAACCATTTTCACTATAAAAATTTATATCGCCTCTTATTTGAGAAACTCTTTCTACCATTTGTTTTAGACCAAAACCATAGTTTATAGCCTTACAACCTTTACCATTATCTTTTATTTTTAAACACAATAAATTATTTTCTTTGTAAATATTAATATCCACAACTGTAGCCAATCCATGTCGTATACTATTTGTTATACTTTCTTGAATAACTCTAAATAAGATATCTTCTATCTTAGTATCAAAACCAGTTTCATCAATCTGATAATTTAAATTTATCTTCAAATCCGTTACATTAGATATCTCTTCTTTCATTTTTTCAATAGCTTCTTTTAATCTATACTGCTGTAAAAAATCTGGTCGCATCTTATTTAGTGAATTTCTAACATCTTTCATGCCCTTGCGTATAGCCTTGGATATTACTTTTAATTGTGCTTTTGCCAATTGAGGATTTTTATCAATCATAGTGATACACGCATCAACGCCCACAGCCATTCCTGCCAAAGCATGTCCTATCGTATCGTGAAGTTCTCTAGCCAAACGCTTGCGTTCATTTTTTTCACCAAATTTTTCCGTAACAATAACATATTTTTTGCATTTTTTTATTTATCATTGCCACCATGGATAATTTTTTACTGATATATTCATTTTCTTGTATCTGCTTCAAGATATAAATAATCATAAAAATTATAAACAATATTATATTAAAGCCTTCTAATAATCTCTTTATGATTATTAAACAATTTCTTATGCTAGCATCATAGACTAGGAAATATTCTTCTATATTAACTAAAGTATAAAATATGTAACTATTTCATAATTTGCCAATAAATATATAAGACCTAATGCAACTAATAAGACTTGATACTTCAAGCCTTTTTTCAGATGATACATACAATCACAAAAAACAAATAAAATTATTCCATTATATGATAAATATATTAAAAAAATAAGTATTACTGAAATTACTACTTCTAACAAACTATATAAGTAATTTATTGATTTATTTCTTATATTATTAAACTCTCGATAATAAACGCAATAAGCTAAACAAAGTAATAAACCAACAGACCCACTAATAATATATACTGGAGCCGTAGGCATATACATTACTTTATCAAGAAAACTCCTCGCCAAATCATTTCCAATGATATATTTTGTTGTAATCGCAATAACTGCTACATAAAATAAAACAATTATCACATTTAAAATAAACATCGTATTTTTAACAATAAAGAAAAATAATCCATATGTTCTATTCATTATTGCCACCTATCTTCATCATATTTAAATAAATTTTCTTTGTTTATCAGCGAAATAGGTATTATTATATTTTTTCTATTTTTTGCCATTTAAAATATTATACATATTTTCTACAGCTATTTGCCCCATCTTGATAGGTGATTGCGCTACCGTACCGACTATCATTTGATTTCTGCCAATCAAAGCTTTTATCTCTGGCGTGCCATCTATTCCATATACCATTACATCATTTTTATTGTTCTTTTCTAAAGCAGCCAATGCACCTAAAGCACTTGGGTCATTTAACGCCATTACTACGTCTATATCAGGTGTTTCTTCTATAATCTCTTGCATTTTAGGCATGGCAATTTCCAATTGCCCATCACATTCAGCTTCGTTTATAACTTTATATTTTTCATTATTATCAATTACGCTCAAAAAACCTTCAATTCGCTCTTTTGCTGATTTTGCTGTTGTATGTTTCAATAGAACAATATTTGCACTATCTAATCTTTCCATCATATCTTTTGCACATTGCACACCTGCATCATAATTATCTGAAACAATCGTACAATCTACTAGACTCTCATCACTTACAGGAGCATCTATGACTATTACTGGAATATTTGCCCTTTTTGCAGCTTGCAATGCCGGTTCACTTTGTTCAAAATCAATAGGATTTATAAAAATTCCATCTACTTTTGCATCTATGAATTTATATATCTGTTCATTTTGCTTATCTACATCTAATTCTGGGTCTAAAGTAATCAAAGTATCATTATTTTTCTCTACTACTTTTAAAATTTCATTATTGATTATTTTATAGAATGGATTATTCATGGTCATATAACTAACACCAAAAACTTATGTTTAGCAACAGGTGCTGTGTATATGTTGTATGTAACTGTAAAAATTATTAATACCATAAAAAAAATTATTATATATGTCATGTTCTTATAAAACGCTTCATCTATATCACCTTCTATCATTATAGCATTAAGCTAGGCATAAAAATAAGTGACAAAAGTCATATTTGTATTTATGTTTATACATACATATACAATCACTTTATAAAAAACTGTATTTTAAAAACATAGA
>ENA-OQIR01000523-OQIR01000523.1-human-gut-metagenome-genome-assembly--contig:-NODE-523-length-16359-cov-3.166338_pt1 | contig 16359 bp, 12 predicted proteins | sample MGYA00242580_ERZ504745 | MGnify/ENA primary metagenome ERZ504745 (study PRJEB26092, sample SAMD00036214) | human gut metagenome | host: Homo sapiens | study: EMG produced TPA metagenomics assembly of... | reverse complement strand
CAGCCATCCTCGGTCATTACTCCGTAGCGTTCACAATGGACACCTACGTCCACAGCATGGACGAACATAAGCGGCGCGAAATGGACAAGATGAACGATATGTTCGGGATGCAGTACAGCATCTCCGTAGAGAACCAGCCTTATCCTGTGCTTTGTACACTCTCGGCAGACGGTTGCACCGCCCATGTTCCCGACTTCCCAAAAATTGAAGTGCAGACCCCTACATTGGATGCCGCCCTGCTGGAAGTCAAACAGCAAATCCAAAAAGCCCTGCGCCAATACAAGAACCCGCCCATTCCCACCAAACAAGACCAAATCGTAGTGCCAAACAACAGCGTACTGGTACTCGTCAAAGCGAGCTGACTACGCTGACCGCTCCTATTTTTACCTGCCAACTCCGCAAAATTTATCTACAAAAAGCGCCCGGACGGTTGAAAAGTTCAGCCATCCGGGCGCAGTCATTTTCCCGTTTTGGGGTCATTTTGGGGTCATTTTGGGGTCATTTTGGGGTCAAAGTTAGCAGATCGTTACCACTTTTGCCATAAGGTAGAAAAAAGCTCGTTGAAACTTGTCGTTTCAACGAGCTTTTGTTGGCAAATCTACCGTTCGTGGATACAAATGCATCATGCTTTGACGGCGTGGTGCATTTTTGCAGCGTTCGTCCTGATGCACCGGGACAATGGGGGCAGAAAGGACAACATCAAGTCTGCCTATCGAACTGTATAATACTTTTGATTTCTGCTTTTGGGCTTCTCCGGTATGGTCATTGCAAGCTTTTCAGCAGCAAGCAGAGGCTGAACATAATGCTGCATCGCATAAAACACGGTTTTCACGCCCAAAAATGCCGCAATCTCCTGCCGTGTTTTCGGCTCATGACAAAACGCCAACAGATCTCCGACAGGTTTGGTATTTACTGCTTCTTTCTCCTCTTCCGCTTTATTATAAAGTGTTACCACGAACTCGTTTCTGCGGTTTTCAAATTTCGGTTCCGGTAAGCCATATTCCTTCATCGCATTACGCATAGTGGGAATGCCCGAGTAACGATGTTCTGCTGCGGTCAACGTTTCTGCCATGACGGCCAGCGCAGGATTCCGAAGATCCGGTTTCGCAATACCCAGCTGTTCGATGCTCATCCGGCCATACAAGCTTCCGGGGCTGTGAATTTCGACACGGTTCGTGAAAAAGTCAATTTGAACCGGTGTTCCCTCCGTATGAATGCTATAGTCGCGGTGAATAACGGCATTGAGGATTGCTTCGCGGAGGGCATCTACGGGATACTCCGTTTTATCCGTGCGGGCGCCGGTTTCTTTGCTGATAATGGTTTTGACCTTCATATTCCGACGGCAGAAATTCAGTGCTTCCTCCACCATTTCCGTAATGGTTCCGCTGATTCGCTTGTTGTCGATAAACCGTGCGGAATCCTGATCTACATCGCCGATTTCCGTGCCAGGCACAACAATCGCCGTAATGCCAAGCTGCGGGAAGAATCCCTGTGGGTAAAGGCAAAAATTCAGAACTGCTGCCAAGGTTGGAACACCGTTTCTTGTAATGTTCAGCATCTCCATGGCTTGCTCCTGTGTCAGTCTGGAAAACCCGGGTCGGTCTACACGCATTTTTTCAATATAGCGGTGGATCTTTTCTGTGTCCAGCAGTTGCAGCGTCGCCCGTTCAACGGGTCGCTCGTCATCATGCAAATGCTTACGGAACGCTTCATAGCTGTATAGCTCGTAGTCTGTCATCGGCAAATCCGCATCTCCGACACGAATGTAGGAACCCTTGGTACGCCCTGCACCGCGATAGTAGCAGGGACGCTCCGCAATGTCGATTGCCGGGATTTCCGCAGCGCAAATCGTTTTCCCCTGATATTCTGCCAGGGTGAATACGGCACGAACCGGAGGCTCCATCTGTAAGCACTGTTCCGTTATTTTCTTCTGCAGATCCTGCGGATCATATACGCCGACGACCTGAAAGGCAGCATCCTCATCAATACCGAACACAAGGATACCGCCACTGTCTTGGTTGGAAAAACTCGACAGCGTATCGTACAGCCTCTTAGGGCAACCCGTCTGTGCGGATTTCAGTTCTATTGTTTGCTCTTCGGCTTTCTGTTTGCATATTTTGTTTGCTAGTTCAATCAGTTCTTCGATTAACAAGCTAACACCGCCCTTCTATACGCTAATTATAGCAAAAGCATTTTGCTGATTCAAGAGAATTTTTCCGAATAAGCAAAGAGTATTTGCATGTTTCATCAAAATCTAAGTCAAACCGTAACAATCCACAATTATGGGCAAGGGATGTTAAGTTTCCGCACGCTTTCGTTTTATGCGGAAATTTCGTAAATGATAACGTAAGCACATAATAAATGACGTCCTGTGAAAGCAACGGCGCCTGTGAGATAATAAAGGTATCAAGAATTACTGAGAATTCTTGGTAACTATCAGGAAATCCTGAAAAGTCTCAAGGAGGAGTCGTAGCCATGGGAGTGAGTCAGATGAAGCGGCTATAAGCCAAAAACAGTGGAAGCAGCGCATTGTGAAGTGCCGCAATTCAGGTGTTCCGGTAAAGGAATGGTGCCGGAAGCAAGGAATCAGTTATTCTACCTACTACCGCCATGAGCGAGCATTATTAAAATGTGCGCAGGATCCCAGTGATATACCGATTTTAGAGCAGGCACCACAAACATTACCGGTTCCATTCGTCGAGGTCACCAAGATGTGTCAGGCAACTTCCAAGACCCATACGGATAGCATTGTAATCCAAGTCTCAGCCCCGGGATTCAGGCTGAAGATAACCGGTGAAGCTGCAATTAAGGCATTGAAAGAAATCGAACGGGTGCTGCACAATGCTTAAGGATGCAACGGGTTTTAAAAAGATTTACATAGCAGCCGGGAAGACCAATCTTCGCAAGGGAATGGACTCACTGGCAGCAATAGTCAGTCTGCAATTTGAACTTGATCCATACGAGACGGATATTCTATTTCTGTTTTGTGGTAGCACTCTACGTCTAATAAAAGGTCTTGTATGGGCAACCATTCACAAAGATGACCGTTTTATATTTTGGTAGCACAATGTCTGGTTTTCCTGGCAGCTTGGCATCATTTTTCGATATCGAAATCATTGCGAGAGCAGAAATTTCCTCCCCAATTCTTCCGGTTTAGTGTTTTTACTGTGAATCCGGAACATATTGTAGCTTCGTTGTTCCGGAGTATGCACATCGGCCACAACAATCTCCCTCCGTGAAGATTAATTCTGCTCATCAAATCTGTCCAGCAGAGCCGTAGCAACATGGTATGCCAGACACACCGGTACAGCATTTCCGATTTGTTTGAATGCCAGGGTTCGTGAAGGAACACCTTTCTTGGATTCAAAATAGTAATTATCCGGGAATGTCTGTATTCTGGCAGCTTCACGGGGTGTTATTGAGCGGTTCTGCTCGATGTCCGGATGGATAAAATAGTGCCCATCCCGAGCGATATGGGCAACAATCGTTTGTGCATGCGGCAGATTTCCGGCGACGACTTTAAATCGGTCCAGGAAAGATGTAGTATTTTGATGTGTCCGGAGATTCGCTGGCAAATCTATATATGACACCCGGGTACCGTTTTTGTTCCATGTATCCACAACAATCCGATAAATCTCCAAGTCTTGGTCTGTGTGCGGTCTCGCTTGGTGGAATGTTACTGGTTCAGTATCGTACTCCTTGATTCCGGACTCATACAGATATTGACCGTCGTAGTGTGCTGTAGGAACCGGCTCGGTCGTTCCGCCACCAGCAGGTATAGCAGCAAATCGCCAAATACCTCACTTACCAAATATTGATTTGGTATAGCCGGAATGTCAGGATAAAAGCCTTCATAATTTCCTCTGATGCCAATGAGAATGATCCTTTCCGGTTCTGGAGAACTCCGTAATCTGATGCATTGAGTGGTCGGAATTCAGTGGAGTACCCACATTCGCGGAACAGTGCCCTCATATTATCAAAGTGAAGCGTCTGATCTTCGTCTTTGGCCGATAGCAGCCCAAGAACATTTTCAAACACAAAATATGCAGGTTGATATCTTCTCAAAAATTCAGCATAGTGTCTGTAGAGATAGTTGCGCTGATCGCCTACCATTCGTGTTTCAGATCGGGATCGGCCTGCAAGGGAATAGGCCTGACACGGAGGTCCGCCAATAATCAAGTCCAGCGGTTCTTCACCAACCAATGCGTCAACTTCTTCGAAAATGGCCGGCAGCGTTTCCGTAGAAATCTCATAATTCAATACCGAATCCAAAACTCCCTGCGGAATGTGATCATAAAACTGATTGCGGCTGATTTCCCGATTGAGATATTGATTATATATATCCAACTGGTCATGCTCCCGCAACCAATGGTATGCCATACGTGTTTTCAACGTATAGCACGCAGCTACATCCATTTCCACATGTCCTACGGCCTCATACCCTGCCTTAGGAAGCCTTCGGATAAACCTCCAGCTCCTGCAAACAGGTCCAGAAATCTGGGCATTATACATCACCCCGTCCTAACTTATACTTGGTTTGATGTCTGACCACCTTTTATGCACCAACTTGCGTAAAACCAGACAGAATCATATTTTGGCGTTCCTGCTCGGCATTGCAATCATAAAGAACATAGAGCATCGCGCATGCACGGGAAGCTGCCACATAATTCAGCAACCGGGTTTCCTCATTAGAAAAATGGTCTATATCAATCATAATCACAATTTTCGATTCCAAACCTTTGAAACCGGAAATTGTAGAAAATCTCACATCGTTCTTTTTGGCTTTCCACAGTGGCCCTGTTGTCTTCAATGTTCCAAGGTCTTTATCCAGTCCTGTGAGACCCAGTCCATTGTGGGAATTTGTCAGTGTGTACCGGGAAAGAATTACAAAATCACCGCCAACAGCACCGCTGTCCTTAATATTCCGGACAATAGCATTAATCTTTCGCCGTTCATCCTCTCTGCCGTTATAGCTGTCATACTCAACCTGGGGGCCGGATACTGTGGGTTTTCCTTGGTTGGGAATGTTGGTCATCAGAATATTGGCATTTGCAATTTGCTTGGTATTTCTGCAATTCGCATGTAATTTCCAACTCATTGCATACGCTTCTTTGCGAAGTTTCATTATCATCGCATCAAGTTGAGCATAAGAGTTGAAGATATTCTGGTTCGGATCATAATAAATTGCCCAAGTTCCGTTGCCCAATCCATCCCGTACAATTCTGTCAACGCACTCCAGGTAGGTATCAGTGAGCAAATCCTGTCCTTCATCAATAATTACCAAATCATACGCAGGAACATCTTCTGCCGCCATAAAAGTTGCGGGCAATTCTTTTTCATAAAAATGCTGACTCAAATCCGGAGACCACTCAATACCGCAGGTACGCATCATGAATGCATGAAGTGTAACCGCTTCAATATAGACTCTGTCTTTTTCGAACTGGTACTGCACATACTGGGCAATATTGTGATTATAGCAAAGGTACAGTACACTTTTTCCTTCCCAATATGCCTGCGGGCCTGCTCCATTGCAATCAATGTTTTGCCTGCACCCGCAACGCCGGAAACCATCGTCCGAGGATTTTCAAAAAGCGATTCCAACACTTCATATTGCTCAGCGGTTAGCGCACACAACTCCTTCACTGTACGTTCCACCGTATCTTTCATAGAAGGGACAAAATGAAAATCACCGCGAAGAAGATTAGCCATCTTATCGATCTCGGCATCAGTCAGTCGTCCGCCCTCAAAGCCATGCTTTTCAATGCAGGTCTGCCTCCAGTATCCAAATGCCTGATTGACAAGACTGTCCAAATTCCAAGACTGCTTGGCATCAACCAAGATCTCCGGAACAACATCGATTCCGACAACCGTTGCTCTAAAACGGCAATCCGGCATAGCAACAGCACATGCATATTGGCAACGCACCAGAGGATCATAATTCCCAAGCCTGCGAACCATATACTGTCTTAAAGACTGCATATTACCCTGCACTTGTTGGAATGGCCCTTCATTCTTACGGGAGATATTACCGTAGCGGTTTGTAAATTCCCATACTCCATTTCTGCGGGACACCTGCCCACCCTTAACTTCAAGACACAGTACGCCCTCATTGCACAGAATTACAAAATCAATCTCACCGAAAATTTTGTTGGCATGTTCTGCAATCCCTAATGAGTGCAGAACAATATATTTCTTATTCGTTCTATGGTCCCGAAATTCGACAAACAGTCGTTTTTCTGCAGGACTCTTGATTTCCGGTGACAGGACATCTGGAATTAATTGAACCATATTTTTCTCCTGTTATTCCAGTAAGGCTCCAAAGAACCCCCGTTCTCTGTCTTTTATAGTACCAACCACAGCAGCTCGATCCAACAAGCAGTTACGCATTTCACAGCTGGTTTCAGGCAAAAGCGAACAAGCGTGGCACGCTGCGTAATTCAGAGAGTCATATCCCTGTGCATGAGATTCAATGCAAATGGATCGGACGAACACCATGACGCTTCTTGGAGCATATTTCTGAAAATCATTTCAAAAGACTCAGGGAGTCCTTTTCTCACCAATCCGCCTAGGCTGCCATCAGAGTCAGAAGAAGACGTGTACAACAGAATACCTGCCATTTTTACATCAGACTCCGGATAGGTGCTGTAAATCCGTTCCTTAATGGAAGCTCCGGAATAACCGCACTCCAATGACAACTGACGGATCAGCAGATGAGAAAGCGTGTGCAGCAGTACATACCGGGCGGAAAAATTTTCGCAGCCTACATTACTATGTTCCAGCCTAGTTCGCATGGGCTGATACTCATTTTCAAAAGCATCTTCCCATTCTTCCAATGCGTCTTCTCTTATTTTGATGAACAAACCTTCTCCCAGCATTTCAATAGCTGGAAGCCAGTTCAACTCTACATCACTGAGCGGAACACAATCTCCAGACAAATGGTATCCTTTGAATCTGTCGTCATCAGCATTAGGCTGCTCTGGAGTAATTCGGCGGAAGCCGCGCAACGCAAGGACCTCACGCAGACGCTTTGCCAATACAATATCCTCGATATAGTCCTCAAGGAATTCCGGTACTGTAGCCCTTGCAATTCTGAACTGCACATCCTCAGGATCATCATAGTCACCCATGCAGAAAACACGATACTCATCCTCAAGAAGGTTCTGCTTGGTATACTCGCCTCCGTTGCCGTCATTATAGCGCTTCTTAATCTCAGATATCAACTCATCAATTGTACAAATCTGCATCTCCAACAGCGAATGGAACACACTTTGTACAACGGCTCTCAGAACATATTCATCTGGGTTGCTATCCAGAATATCTTCAATTTGCTCCCAGCGTACCGCAATTTCCTGCTGAACCTTACTGCTCCAGGGAGGAATGGTCAATGCACTGGCAGTCATAGAAAAGTATACATTAGAGGCTCCACGCTGAAGTACCCGCAACTGTGCAGTACAGGATACCGGATCATTGTATTCCTTTTTGCTGCCCAGCCAGGGACGCTTTCCATGACAGGAGTAGCCCCGAAGTGCATCTTTCGCCATGCTGCCAGCCATTGTACGACTCTTTCCACAAGCGGTACATTTGATAACAATGCTGTCCAATCCGCCGGTTTCATCGGAGAAACTGATGCGAAGGGCACCGTTGCGCTTATCGGCAGGGCATTCACTAAAGTTCCCGTAATGGACCCACCATTCATATGGAAAGTCCTCCAGGTGGCCATTGGTACATGCGGCAATAAAACGGGAGGGAACAATGTTTCTCTTGGGATGACCGTTAGCACAGCTGCGGTCTGTCACATCGCCAAACCCCCAGTACGGCATCAGTCTCCCGCAATTGGGATCAGGGCAGAAATGATAGTATGGAAAGCGGAATGCGGGGACATCCGGGGTCATGTCATCATCCTGGGAATTGGATACATAAGGTTCTTTGAAACACGAAACTTTCAGCAGTTTTTCGAGATTTGGCTCGTGCAGAACCGGGCTGTTGTCTTTCCAGTAATTGGCGCCTGCCATAATGACAGAATAATCCGGCATATCTACAATAGAACCATTGCCGAATGTGGTGATTAACTGCGTTTTACGCAATCTGCCACACCTTCTTGGCTTGGCTTGATCTCTGTTTGAACCAAATGTGTAGTCTTGCCATGATTACAATCCTCCCAGCAGATAAATACCCGACTGGCCATCCACATTACGCATGCTGTTCATCATACGGAAACGGTCATTTTCGGTATCGCCTTTCAGCAACTTCTTCTCGTTTTTTCTGCTTTTATACACGAGGGAACCGGTTGCTGCAATATCCCACGCATCCTGGATATCTTTGGGTTCATCCATAACTGCTGACAACTCATCAGGATCGACTCTTCTTACATAGTCTATGATGATTTTCTCAACCTTTCGGATTTCGGGATTGTCAGAGCGATAATTGATTGCCTGACTGTTTCCTCTGAGGTTCTCAATCAGGTAACGGCACAAAGAAACATATAATGCATGCAAGCCACGATCTCTTGCCCGATCAGAGAAGGGTGTAAGACTGGTTGCTTCTACGTAGCGGTACAACGCAGAATGATACTTCAGAAACTGCTCATAATGTGAGCGGTCACGGGAACGGGATGCGTTGTACACAGCAATAACCAATCCGGGATTATCGCGACCCACACGGCTGGTTGCCTGAATATATTCTGCATTAGTCTTAGGCTGACCTGCAACTACCATTGCACCCAAACGACCGACATCGACACCAACAGAAATCATGTTGGATGCCAGCAGGTAGTCAAATACATCTGCATGGTTATCCTTGGTATAGCTGCGTTTCAACTTAACTTGGATAATATCTGTAATTTCAGAATTGCTCATGCGGCTTGTCAGTTCTTCCGTATATGTATAACCTTTTGAGGTATCAACACCGGGATAAACCGAAACAAATTTAGTTTTCGCAAGGTAATCAAGACGACTCTGAACGTCATCAAGGATCTGTGTGCTTGCACCGCCCAATTCCCGCAAGCTGTTAAAATAGCCAGTAATAGTCCAAAAATTATCCACAACTGCATCGGGGTATCCCAACGTAGCCAAGTAGCGGGTAGCAAACAGCATGGCTGCATTCACTCTGATCAATGTCGTAGTTGCAGTCGTTCCTATACCCATCACTCCAAAATACTGACGTGCAGGTCTTTCTTCCGGTGTAGACTGTATAGCAAAAAACGAATCCTTGGCAGAAAGCCCCTGCGGCGGAAACTGCGTGTGGCCACGTCCGTACAATGCCATGATTTGATTTGCTGCATTTCGGATGGTTGCGGTGGACGCAATTACTTTTGCGCAAATACCATCGCGCTCACAGAGTTTCGATATGGCAGCCTCATAGATACCAGTCATGGTGCCAAGGGGGCCGGAGATCAGATGAAGTTCGTCTTGGATGATAAGCTCCGGAGGTTTTTTGTTATTTGTAATGCCAAATAGTGCCGCTGGTTTATCGTTCAGCGGAATCTGGGCAAATTTATCGACGGTGGCAACAACAAAAGTTGGCAGGTGCTGATAGATAGCATCATCAATAATGTGAACCGGGAGCCCATTGGGGGCAGTATGGAAATTGCAATGCTGATTCGGACATTTGATTATCATCCTGTTTTGGACAAGATCAACATCATAGTGCTGTGCATTTAACTTTGCGCCGCACCAAGGGCAAACCTTGATTTGAACAGGATTGGATTTTTCGTCATCCCCGCCTTCTTTCTGCTTATTGATGCTGGTTCTGGCCTCTTTCAAATGGTTCGGTGTAAGATTACCACCAACCCACAGACCGATGGAAATCTCATTTCCACCCAAATTATGCTTTTTACGCAGCAACTCGCATGCAAATATCAGGATACTTGCACGTTCAAACTGCTGTAGAGTCAGGAGCCGAAGTGTATACCGCATAATTACAGTAACACCATCTGCATTGGCATCCCGGAGTCTGCGCAGGAAGATTACAAATGCAGTAATCCCCAAATACGCTTCTGTTTTACCACCGCCGGTTGGAAACCAAAGAAGATCCACCATCTGTCGATCCGGAACTTTCTGACCGGGATGTCCTTTCGGCTCAATAAAGGAGGTCAGTTCATGCAGGACGAAAGCTAACTGGAAGGGGTACCAGCAGACTTTTGCAGGATCAAAGGTTTTTCCGCTTTTCAGCAGCGTTTGTCTTCTCTGAAGCAACATTGCCTCATTTGCAAGTCGGAAGGCACGGAAAGCCTTTCCATCACCTTCTGCACTCTCCTTCAACAGCCTAATGGCATAGTCGATTCTGTTGCATGCATCTTGACATTTTTGAATATTGCTACGGGCAATCTCCCGCAGGCTTTCCTTCACCTCGGATACGGCATTATTTTGATCCTTGATCCACTTCTGGTATTTCGTTGCAAAAGCACTCAACTCCAGAACGACATCGTCAACGGTTGCGGTAGACAAAAACTGCATAGATAATACGTTTCCGCTTACCACTTCAGCAGCCTTCATCTGGCGAAGATTAAATGTTGGAAAAAATGCAGACTCTACCCATTCCGGCTCGGCATTATCCATATCCCACATAACAGAGCATCCGTGTCCCTGTGCATAGCAATGGACATCAGAATACAGCATATCCAATTCTAGAAGTTCCGGATCGGTAGTCAAATATGTCTGCCGGTTTACACTGGTGAAAACAGCTGTTCCATCACTGCTGCTTACTCTGATAACGGGCTGAAAAGCACAACACCTGGAGGTAGAGGTTATATCATTTTCGGACTGGTTCTCGTTAACCAGTGCAATCGTAATCACACGCTCACCGGAATCCATAATAGAGTGTGTATAAACCTGTAGCTGGAGTCCGTTGGGTAAGTCTGCGTACTCCACCCGTTCGCCAGTAAATATGACTTTTTCGTCATAAGAATACTCGTTGCGTTGCCAGATTTCTTTGGGCTTCTTTTCCAGATGTTCCCATCTGGAGGTATCAATCCCACACTCCTTTGCATCATCAAAGGAAGTCGGCTCATAGAAGGCATAGCTGCCAGAAACACAAATTGCACTGACATCTACTTTCAGTGTAACCGTAATACCCATAGAAGAAGGATTATTCTGATTACTCAGAGAAATGGATACATCATAGGTTTCAATCTCATTTTCCAACAAGGGATTCCGCGCCAGATCCAATGCCTCCACAGTATCCTTTTGCGGATACAGTTTGCCCATGATGTAATACTGAACCGGAACTTCGGCAAGGCATTCATCTTTTGTGACAGGTCCAATAAAGTCCTGCTCCAGAATGCGGGTTACAACCTCTCTGGCTTCATAGTATTTTGAATAGTCAGCCATAGCAAAACCTCCGGTTCTGTATAATTAATATGTGTCTTTGTCAACTGCTGCAAACCCTGTGATGGTTATGCCAGACCAAATACTGACATCTCCAAAGGTCTTTGCACCTGCGGGAACAGGAGCTATTCCAGACACACACGTTGTAATGTTGTGGACATACACATCACAAAATGCATGAGGATATACCTCATAATACACCGAGCAATTCATATTTTTTATATGCTGAATTGCCTTTTCCAGTTCATGCGCAAAAGATTTGCTGGTATAGCCCAGTACAAGCTTTTCGTTGTCTTCCAGCACAATTCGATAAACAACATAGGGTTTTGTTCCTTCCGGACATTTAAGCAGTTTCAATCTCATTCCAGAATGAACACTCTTCCGGATATACTGCTGAAGCTTATTGTCAGCAGCGAGAGATCGCAGATCCAGATCGGCATCACTGCCAACCTCGAAATGAGAAATATACCTTTTAAAGCCACCGGCTTTCGCACATCGTTTGCTCTGATCGTCATTCCTCGTAATGTAGATCTGTTTATCCTTCTTGGATATCTCGGCTCTTTCTACCTTTTTCTTGGGCCGTGTCAATGCAACATAACATACCTTATGTTCCAAAAGGTCTTCTGTATCGGGATCTGCCATTGCCTCAATCACATCGTCAATGACAATCACAGAGTCAAATTCCTTGCCCTTTGCCCGATGAATGTTACTGACCGTAATAGAGTACTTGGCCCCCGTTCCGGATTCATACAGCATTGGCTCCTTGGCATTTCTCAAGAGGCCTTTCAGCAGATCTGCAACCTCATATCTCTTCCGCGCTTCACCACGCTGTGTTGGAACAAGAGCCGTCCACCGCATATGTGCCATTTCGTATCCAGCCTCCGGAAACAAAGCAAGATGGTTTGACACAAAGGCAGTTTCATCAATAGATTCATTTTCGTAGTCACAGAATATACGGGCAATCCAGTCGCCCAGCGTCGGAGACCCTAGGCCACGGTGCAGGGTATGCGGAACATCCGCATTTTGGAGCCATGCAGAGATCTGCAATGCCTGTCCATTTGTGCGGGTAAGAATACCCAATGTCTCACCCTGACCGACATATCGCAGTGCATCGTCCCTTGAAAACTTGGTCAGTTTTACAGGCATCCGGGGAATGTGTGTCAACAAATCTTTCGCTGCAGAAACCCGTTCCGTGGTGGAACCAGTAAGGATTGCCTTCCGGTATGGGACAGTCAACTGCCCAAAGGTATCACCCTGGCGGTGATTCTCTGTTAGTGCGTAATAATTGGCACTGGGGAAACTTTTGAAAATGTCTTGATAGAATTGCTCAGAGGACATAATCGCAGGATTGCCTTCTGCCATATAGTCGTACAAAGCTTGGCAAGAATCACCCAAAATCGTAAAACCACAAGTGTCAGGGAGACCTTTCAGCATTGCCAGAACCAACTCTGCCCGGCTACCAACAAGATCTTGAACCTCGTCGACGATGATATGTTCATAATCAGCCAGCATATCTTTTTTCTTTTTGAAAATGGATGTTGCAACTTTTATGCGCTGATCATAGTCATATGCTTCCAGAAGGAAGTGCTTGGGAAGTAAATCCTGATGATTTTCCTGCACCCATGCCAGCATATATGTAGAGAAGGAGTCAAATGTACGAACATCTACATCCTGCCACTCATAACCGATGCGTCCCGTCTCGGCGGCATCAGAGAGCCTGTTTCGTACAACCTCCACGGCAGAGTGCGAGAAACACAGAACCAGGATATTTTCTGCCTTAGCCTGCTCCTCGTTGATCATATGGATGATTTTTTCAATCAAGGTCCATGTCTTGCCCGTACCGGACCAGCATTTACGATGCTTCGCTCTGCAGGTTCCGCTTCAATGATTTCGTCCTGTGTGGTTTCTTTAAAGGAACTGAAATCGATTTTCCTGACTTCCGCAGGCTGGAGCACCGACTGAACGGGTTTTCGGACAACGAACGGATCGTCCGTTTTTTTCTCCGCAGGAGTAGGAGTCCCCGATTCTCCAGCATGCTTCTGTTCCGGGGTGTCTCCTTCAAACAGTTTCGCTGCCGCTCCGGCATCTCCATCTTCTGCTGCACGCTTCTTTCGTGCAGCTTCTTCCAATTCGAAAATTGCCGGCTGAGCTTTTGTTCTCCTCATATATTGCTAACTCGGAAAGATCAAAATCGGGACGGCAACTATGAAAGAGGCTGCATTTCGTGTTAAGGCACCTGCAGATGACCTGCTCATGCCCCTGCTGGTCTCTAATTGTTCCCCAGGGATAGTCATTTTTTGCAGCGTATGCGCAGTGAACTGATGCAGAATCGTATTCTTTCTTCTGAAGGCTCGTCAATGCACATTGTTTTTTGAGAATCTCCAGCGAAAATGGGTCATGTATTTTGGAACGAAAAGTAGAGTCCTCATAAAAACTCTTTTCTACAGGATACAAATTGCTCCGGAATGCTACAGTACTGATATTACTCTCCATGCTGCACCTGCTTTCCAGGCAGCTTATAATAGCATTTCAATTGTGTGTATTCCCACAGCCGCCGGAACTCTGCAGGCCGCATATTACTTCCGGCAATAGCAATGAACACCATATTTTGATCAACAGATGCATTGAGTATAATCTGCTCCTGAAGGAAACGGTATGCAGGAATTGTCAGTGTTTTATATCTTTCCGGGGCAGCCTCGATATCAGGGCTGCCACCAAAACAAAACGGGCTTCCTTGCTGGAGTCCACAATTCCGAAGTGACATGTATGCTCCCATCCACGAATGGGAGTGTCTGGTTTCAGAATTTCATAGTATGCATTGTCACTCAGAACGATACCAATAGACTGATTGGCATAATAACCTCCGGGAGTCATTGCAACATAGCAGCACCCTGGCCGACATTCCACATGGTTTCTTCCGGAAAGAACAGCTTATCTCCATACTTGTCATTCATCTTCTCCAACAGAGGACGCAAATTGCTACTACCGCCCACCATAACGATCCGATCAATATTGGCAAGTCCAACTCCCGACTGACGGATAGCTTCCTCTAGGCAGTCCATCGCATCGTGACTTCCGGATCTACAATGTCAGCAAACCAGTCATATTCCAATGTTTCACGGCAGGCACCATACACGCCATAATTATTGATGGAAATCGTGGCGGTATCATCATCGCCCAGCATGCGTTTTGCCCGCTCGGCACGAACCCGCATCATATCTTGGGCGCTGGATGGCATATCTGCGAACGCCTTCTCAACACCTTTTTTACGGGCAATTTTTGCATGAATTCGCTTGGCAATTTTATCATCGATATAGTCACCGGCAATGCCTCTCCCGACTGTTGCCAATTCAGATACTTTTCCATTGACATGCTGAAGAATGGATACATCCAGCGTGCCACCGCCCCAGTCAAAAATCGCAACAACAGAAGAACTTTTCAGTTCATTATAGTTTGCAAAAAAGGCCGCAGTGGGTTCACTAATAAAAGAACTAATATGAATACCGGCTTTCTTTGCTGCTTCACGCAGTTTGGCACGCTTTGATGCGCTGAAGCCAACGGGAATCGCAACAGTTGCCTCTTCCATGTCAATTCCGGTACGATTATGCACATTGGCTTTCAGATACTTAAAAACCTCGCTGGCCACATCGACGGCAGTCCATTCACGGCCTGCGATTGTTTTATCTGCTCAGAATCCAGAATGGTCTTAACCGATGAAATATACTCACAGGATTCGCTCAGCTCCATCTTCTTATCCCATGCATCCCGGCCAGTGAATACAGCGCCTGTGGTTTTATCAATCGCAACAACGGACGGAATCGGACGTCCTTCTTCATCGCCGTATTTAACGGCTTCTGGCTTTTGATCCATCACCACATATCCAACAGTTGCGCTGTTGGTTGTGCCGAAGTCAATGCCAAAATAATATTTCAATCCTGTTGCCACATTTTTTCACCTCACTCAATTTTCATGCCGCCCTTTTCCAGTATATCGAAGATACTCTGAAGCTGGAGCCTCAGATTCTCGCCCAAATCACAGCTCATAGGCACATCCAACGCATCCACAAAATCCCGATATTCGACCCGGATCTTGGATGCAAGTCTCTGGAGCAACTCATCAGCCTGTTTACTTCTATCCCGCAGAGAACCTCTGCCATCTTAACTCTTTCTGCTATTTCCGCGTCTTTTTCGGCGATGATTGCATTTCTTTGCTCCACCGTCTGTTTCAACACAATGATATCGCCTTCCGCGGCAGACAGTTTTTTTCTTAACTCAGTAATAGTATCCTGTAGGTCTGCTATCTGCTGATTGGTTCCATGAAGTTTATTCTGCTCAGTTTCCAAAGCTTGGGTCAATGCATCAATTTTAACTCTCTGTTGCGTACTCTCGGCCTTCACAACAGCTGTAGCTTTAGAAGCTTTCCCCAGCAACGCAGCAAGATATGCTATCATATCGGCAGGAGTATCTTCCTCAGGCTGTGCAACGGTCACTTTCGGTGCTGGAACTCTATCTTCCGGGGGATTGCATGCAACGGATACAATCTTCGCTTTTTCCGCTGCATCTGTTGTTGATGCAGGGGTTACTGAATCAGTCTTCGTGTCTGAGATGACACTTTGGGAAAAATCATAATCAGCAAGCCACTTGCGAATCTTTGCAGTATTTTTTACAACAACGCCTTTTGCGGAACCAGCATTTTCAATGCCATCCATTATGGAAGAAACAAGCGCTACAAACTCGTTAATGAATACCGGTTTGGTTCCAATATCTGCAAGAGGACATAGTTCCGCATCCGGTCGAAGTTCCGCTAGAAAATACTTCTCCAATGTTTTCTCAGCCGTGCCGAGTCGTTTTTTATCTTTATTAACACATGCACTCGGCAACCGCTTAATTATGGGTGCCAGTATATTCCTAGGAGCATTGTTATTAAGCATCAATGCTAACAAATGCGCCATCAACCGGAAAGATACATTGCTGTCAATGCCGTAGTATTTTCCGCCGAACAGTGTTGCCAGAGTTGCATTCGGATCTTCCGTTTG
>ENA-OQIR01000522-OQIR01000522.1-human-gut-metagenome-genome-assembly--contig:-NODE-522-length-16382-cov-5.626084_pt1 | contig 16382 bp, 17 predicted proteins | sample MGYA00242580_ERZ504745 | MGnify/ENA primary metagenome ERZ504745 (study PRJEB26092, sample SAMD00036214) | human gut metagenome | host: Homo sapiens | study: EMG produced TPA metagenomics assembly of... | reverse complement strand
CGAGAAAGTAGCAATTTGCTGCGGAAACGCAGAAAATTAGCGGATTTCGAGGTGGAGTCAGATTACGGGAATGCGTAGCATGTAGTAATCTGATTAATCATAAATGAGGGGCAAAATACCTTTTGACTCTCATATCATTACGGTAAATAGAAACACGAAATGAGGTAATTATGGAAGCATACACGAGTTTTGCCCGGGTGTATGACATGTTCATGGACAATGTGCCATATGAGGTGTGGGGCAGATATATTGTCGAAAAACTGCGTGCAAATGGCGTAGACAGTGGATATGTCGTGGACTTAGGCTGTGGTACGGGAAAGCTTACCACGCTTCTTGCAGATGCAGGCTATGATATGATAGGCATTGACAATTCTTTTGACATGCTTGATATGGCGCTTGAGAGAGAGGATGACAGAATCCTTTATCTGATGCAGGATATGAGAGAGTTTGAACCGGGAGAAAAGGTGAGTGCCGTCGTAAGCGCATGTGACAGCATCAATTATATTCTTGAGCCTGAGGATCTTCAGGCAGTTTTTTTCTGCGTGAGCGAAAGCCTTAAAGAGGGTGGCATTTTTATATTTGATATCAATACTCCATATAAATATGAGGTGCTCATGCAGATAATACCATAGCTGAAAACCGTGATGAGGCAGCTTTATATGGGACAATTATTATGATGCCGATGAGAAAATAAACGAGTATGACCTGACACTTTTTATAAAGGAGCAGTCAGAGGATGAGGATGACATCTACAAGAAGTTTGAGGAAACTCATTTCCAGAGATGCTATGAGATTTCAGAGCTTAAGGAGCTTCTTGAGCAGTCGGGACTTGTGTTTGATGCGGTGTATGATGCGTACACAGACGATCAGGTGAAGTGTGACAGTGAGAAGGTCACTGTAATTGCACATAAAGCATAGAATTAGATAATGAGAGGTAAATTATGTCAGATTATATAGTAAGAGCAACAGCGGCGGATGCCAATATCAGAGCATTTGCTGTAACATCAAAGGAGATGGTGGAGACCGCCAGAGAGGATCACATGACAACACCTGTCATGACGGCGGCACTTGGCAGGCTTCTTTCTGCGGGAGCCATGATGGGAGCTATGATGAAGGGCGATAAGGATATCATAACTCTTCAGATACAGTGCAGCGGACCTGCAAAGGGGCTTACCGTCACAGCAGATTCGCACGGCAATGTAAAGGGCTTTGCCATAAATCCACAGGTTGAGCTGCCACTCAATGCGGCAGGCAAGCTTGATGTGGGTGGAGCACTTGATCTTGGTATACTCACAGTTATAAAGGATATGGGCTTAAAGGAGCCGTATTCAGGTCAGTGTGAGCTTAAAACAGGTGAGATAGCTGAGGATCTGACCTATTATTTTGCCACATCTGAGCAGATTCCGTCGGCGGTTGGTCTTGGTGTGCTTGTGGATAAGGACCAGAGCGTAAAGCAGGCAGGCGGATTTATCATCCAGCTTATGCCGTTTACACCGGATGAGGTTGTGGACAGGCTTGAAAAGAAAATCACAGAGATTGATTCTGTGACACAGATGCTTGACAGGGGGCTGACTCCGGAGCAGATACTTGAGGAAATTTTAGGGGATTTCGGGCTTGAAATCACAGATACGACTGAGACACGCTTCCACTGTGACTGCTCAAAGGAGCGTGTGAGCAGAGCACTTTCCACACTGAGTAAAAAGGATCTTGATTCCATTATCGCAGATGGTGAGAGCATTGAGGTAAAGTGCCAGTTCTGTAATAAGGCATATGAGTTTACGGTGGATGAGTTGAAGGAGATGCGCTAATTGAAGGACGGATATATAAAGGTCGCTGCAGCGACACCAAAGGTAAAGGTAGCTGATACTGTATACAACGGACAGCTTATTAAAGCTCTTATGAAGGAGTGCACTGACAACGGGGCAAAGGTGGTTGTTTTCCCGGAGCTTTGCATTACCGGATACACCTGTCAGGATCTTTTCTGGCAGGATAAGCTCATCGCTGCAGCAGAGGATGACTTATAGGAATAGCTGATTACAGCAGGAGCCTTGACGGCATATTTTTCATAGGGCTTCCATATGAGATAAACGGCATGCTCTATAATATGGCGGCAGTTGTATCGCGCGGAGAAGTACTTGCATGGTGCCAAAGACATTTCTGCCAAATTACAATGAGTTTTATGAGGCAAGGCATTTTGCATCGGGAGAAAACCTTAGCACATATGTCACACTGAAAAATGGACAGCAGGTGTCTGTAGATACTGATTTTATTTTTAGCTGCAAGCAGCTGCCAAAGCTTAAGATAGCGGTGGAGCTTTGTGAGGATCTTTGGACTCCGAACCCGCCGAGCATCAGACACGCGATGTCGGGTGCCACTGTGATTGTAAATCTGTCTGCATCAGATGAGGTGACAGGCAAGGCAATATACAGGAGAGAGCTTGTGAGCGGACAGTCTGCCAGATTAATCTGTGGATATATTTATGCGTCAGCGGGAGACGGTGAGTCCACACAGGATGTGGTCTACTCAGGACACAATCTCATCTGTGAAAACGGAAATGTGCTTGCCGAGTCAAAGCGCTTTACAAATGAGACTATATACAGCGAGTTTGATGTAGAAAGAATAGAGACTGAGAGGCGCAGGATGACAACATTTGTTGTCGAGGATGATCACAGATGGGCTGAGTTTGATCTTGAGGTAAAGGATACCATTCTTAGCCGCTATGTAAATCCGGCTCCTTTTGTTCCTGCAGACAAGACAGACAGGGACAGACGCTGTGATGAGATTCTTATGATTCAGGCTATGGGGCTTAAAAAGAGATTAGAGCATACCAACTGCAAGACAGCAGTTATCGGTATTTCAGGAGGACTCGACTCCACACTGGCACTGCTTGTCACGGTAAGGGCATTTGACCTTTTGGGAAAGGATCACAAGGATATAGCGGCAGTTACTATGCCGGGATTTGGAACAACAGACCGCACATACGACAATGCGGTAAATCTCATTAAATGCCTTGGCGCTACATTTATCGAGGTGGATATAAAGGATGCCGTAAATATACATTTCAGGGATATCGGACAGAATCCGTCTGTGCATGATGTCACCTACGAGAATGGACAGGCACGCGAGCGCACACAGATACTTATGGATATCGCAAACAAGGAAAACGGAATGGTTATAGGTACAGGAGATTTGTCAGAGCTGGCACTCGGCTGGGCGACATACAACGGAGACCATATGTCCATGTATGCTGTAAATGCATCGGTTCCAAAGACTCTGGTGCGCCATCTGGTAAAATACTATGCAGATACCTGCGGCAGCGATTTGCTGGAAAGTACACTTCTTGATGTGCTTGATACACCTGTTTCTCCTGAGCTTTTACCACCTGAAAACGGTAAGATTTCACAGAAGACAGAGGATCTTGTGGGCCCTTATGAGCTGCATGACTTCTTCCTTTACAATATGCTGCGCTGCGGCTATGCTCCTGCCAAGGTTTACCGCCTTGCAAGGATAGCATTTGAAGGAAAATATGATGATGAGTTTATTCTCAAATGGCTTAAGAACTTCTATCGCAGATTTTTTGCACAGCAGTTCAAGCGCTCATGTCTGCCGGATGGACCAAAGGTAGGAACAGTGGCGGTCTCACCGAGAGGAGACCTAAGGATGCCTTCTGATGCGTGTGGACGTATCTGGATGGATGAGGTTGATAAGCTGTAATAGTAAGAGGAGAACAATGGGAAAGACACATAAGAAAACTCATAGAAGGCAGGGAAGCATAAAACGTGCAAGGCACCGCGACAGGCGCATGAAAATAGGCGCAATAGTTCTTTGTGCAGCGATAATCATAACAACATTTCTGGCGTGTGGCATGCAGCTTTTAGTTCCCGTAGCTGACGCGGTGGTAGGTGCTGATAATAAGACGCAATCAAGAGATGTTGATGTGCAGAAGAATAATAATTCACTTACCGCATCTAAAAATGGATTCAGAAAAAAAGCAAAACAGCTCAGAGGCTGATGTAAACTCTGCGGAGCAAGACAGTGAGCCTGACAAGGAAACGAAGCTTGATGAGATACTTCACAGTGCAAAGTATCCGGGACAGCTAAAGGAGCTTGCCAAGAAAAATGATGAGGCAATTGACTTCATATATGAGTATCCTAAGGAGCATTCGATAGAGCATGATATTGATCTGACTGCAGAGGCTTCGCAGGATACAGTACCTCTTTTGCAGCAGTGGGATAAGAGATGGGGCTATGAAAAGTACAGTGGCAATTATTTTGCGGCGAGTGGCTGCGGTCCGACTGCACTTTCGATGGTTGTATTATATCTGACACATGATGCACAGGCATCCCCTCTTGCGGTGGCAGAGTATGCAAAGGAGGCCGGCTACAGTGTGGATGGCTCCGGAAGTGCATGGAATCTTATAAGCAAGGGCTGCAGGCACTACGGGGTAAATGCAAAGACTATAAAGGTGGATGAGGATACATTTAAAGAAAGGCTTGATGAGGGCAATCTGATAGTCGTAAATGTCGGTCCGGGAGATTTCACAGACAATGGACATTTTATGGTGATCACAGGCTATGATGATGAGGGCTTTACTATAAATGATCCAAACAGTATCATAAAGAGCAATACCCACTGGCAGTTTGAGAGGCTGGGTTCGCAGATCAGGGCTGCATGGAGGATGTTTGTGTAGATAATAGCAGCAACACATGCATTTATGCTGATGTTTGTGATGCATATGGAAAACTAAAAATAAGAGATAATAAAACCTGCTGTGTCATGAATGATGGACACAGCAGGTTTTTAGTTACGTTCAGGAATAATTAATTAGTATAGTGTACTAAATTTATACAGACTAATAACAAACAGTAAAGTATGGTATGCAGATTATAGCAATTGAATACCATGCTCCTCACATGCCTTAATTGTCTCCTCAGGCCACAGTGAGCTCTGTACCTCACCGATATGAGCCTTTCTGAGGAAGAACATACAGATTCGTGACTGTCCGATTCCGCCTCCGATAGTGTAAGGAAGCTCCTTGTTGAGGATAGCCTTCTGGAATGGAAGCTTAGCACGCTCAGGACATCCGGCCTTGTCAAGCTGCTCCTTTAGGGCTTTCTCATCTACACGGATACCCATTGATGAAAGCTCAAGTGCGATATCAAGAACAGGATAGTATACGATGATATCAGCGTTTAAAGCCCAGTCGTCATAGTCAGGGGCACGTCCGTCGTGAGGCTCTCCGTTTGCAAGCTTGTCACCAATCTGCATTACACAGATTGCACCTTTTGCCTTTGCAAAATAATACTCGCGCTCCTTTGGAGTATTGTCAGGGAACATTTCCTCAAGCTCTGATGTGGTGATAAAGGTGATATCCTTTGGCAGAATCAAATCTATGTAGTCGTACTGTATAGCCATGTACTGCTCGGTCTTGCGCAGGCATTTGTATACTGTCTTTACTGTTTCCTTAAGGAAGTCTAAGTTTCTGTCCTCCTTGCGGATGATTTTTCCCAGTCCCACTGGTCAACAAATATAGAGTGGATATTGTCGGTCTCCTCATCACTCTTATGGCATTCATATCTGTGTAGATGCCTTCGCCGAGAGAGAAGCCGTATTTCTTTAATGCATATCTCTTCCACTTGGCAAGAGAGTGAACGACCTCAGCCTCCTTGTCACCCTGCTCAAGGATGCCGAAGGTAACAGGTCTTTCATATCCGTTTAAGTTATCGTTTAAGCCTGTGGTAGGATCAACGAAAAGCGGTGCTGAAACACGTGTCAGGGAAAGACGCTGTGCGAGCATGCCCTGGAAGAAATCCTTAACAGTCTTGATGGCAAGCTGTGTATCGTGAAGATTCAGTGCCGAAGAATAGTTCTTTGGTATTGTTAATTTGCTCATTTTCGATTAAACCTCGTTGTATTATTAATTTTTAAATAAAATTCCTTTAACTTGATTATTATATCACAATTTTTCTAGAAAGATAGTCCATAATATGATAAAATTAGATAGTTTAAAGAAAAACAATATCGTTTTACCTTATTTTTACGTGTTTAAGGTGTTAATGAAAGGTAGTAGATTTATATGAGAAAAAGAGATATGACCTTTGCTTCGGCGGTGCTTGAGGCAATAGATGCGCTTTTAGCTCTTGCGTATATAGGCTTACAGATTTATTATGGAGTGTGCTATCACATACAGGTATTTAAGTTTGTGGCCAATATACTTGTGCTTTTGCTTGTATACATTGCAATCACATGGCTGCAGCATTATCCGGAAAAGCTCAATCACATAGCAGTAGAGCTGTGTGTGGGCAATATCAGAAAGTATTCACTCAGGCTTTTGACGTTTGTAAAGCTTGTTTTTACTGCGGGGCTTTTGGTGCCATGCGTGTGTGATGCGTTTGGAATAGCAATCCGCGATGTATACAGCCTCATTATGATAGGGCTCATCCTTGTGGTGACGGCATATTATGAGTACAGGATATTTCAGGAAATAAAGTCATTGCGGAAATAGTATAGGAGAAATAAAATGCAGCTTAGTATAGAAGAAGTTAAAAAGCTGGATAGTAACAGCTATCAGATAATAGATATAAGAAGTGAGGAAGAGGTGGCGCACGGTGCCATAAAGGGAGCACTCAATATTCAGGCAGAGGAAATAGAGTCAGATGAGAGGGTGTCGCATGATAAGAAGCTTGTCATAGTCTGCAGCCGTGGTAAGACGAGTGTGGATGTGGCAGAATATCTCACAGAAAAAGGTTTTGATGCGGCAAGCTTAAAGGGAGGCTATATAAGCTGGCTGCTTGATGCCATGAAAGAGGATGAGGTGGCAGAGCGCGATATAAAGGCAGATGTGGAGCAAAGCATCAGAAAGAAATTTAAGAAATCCATCTGGCGCAAGTTTACAAAGGCGATAAATACCTATGAGCTTGTAAAGCCGGGGGATAAGATTGCAGTGTGTATCTCGGGCGGTAAGGATTCCATGCTCATGGCAAAGCTTTTTCAGGAGCTTAAGCATCACAACAAGTTTGATTTTGATGTGAAGTTTCTCGTCATGGACCCGGGCTACAATGAGGCAAACAGACATGTCATAGAGGAAAACTGCAGGAACCTTGGCATCCCTGCCACTATTTTTGAGTCAGATATATTTGATGCTGTATATGATATCGAAAAATCGCCATGCTATTTATGTGCGAGGATGAGAAGAGGACATCTGTATGCATTTGCAAAGGAGCTGGGCTGTAACAAAATTGCGCTCGGACATCACTATGATGATGTTATTGAGACGATACTCATGGGTATGCTCTACGGTGCACAGGTACAGACATGATGCCTAAGCTTCACAGCACAAACTTTGAGGGCATGGAGCTTATCAGGCCTCTTTACCTGGTCAGGGAGGACGATATCAAGGCATGGCGTGATTACAACGGTCTGCATTTCATACAGTGTGCCTGCAAGTTTACAGATACCTGTACCACCTGCAATAATGAGGAAAACCGCTCAAAGCGTGTTGAGATAAAGCAGCTCATCGCTAATCTTAAAAAGGTGAATCCTTTTGTCGAGGCAAATATATTTAAGAGCGTGGAGAATGTAAATCTGGCTACGGTTGTAGCATATAAAAAGGATGGCATAAAGCACAGCTTCCTAGATCACTATGATGAATAAGACAGATATATTTCAGGAGGGCATTGTATGGCAGATATCATGGATTATATTGACTGGCGTGGAGATATAGGCTTTGATGAGGTGCATGTAAATGAGGTGGACGGATTGATTTTTTCACAGCTTATTTATGTGCAGATGAAGCCATATATGCCGGATGCAAAGAAGTCATACCTTACGATAAAACAGCTTTCAAGCCTTTACTGCGCGGACCACAGTGATGATGAGATTGAGCAGATGCCTAATCTTTTCCGCCACTCCGCGAGGCTGCTTCAAAAGCTGGCGCACTCAAGGCGCTATGCTGACTGCATTTTGAGATATTATATATACGATATAAGTGAAAAAGAGGAGTCGCAGTTTTCTGCGGTTACGATAGAACTGCCTGACGGCACATATTTCATTTCCTACAGTGGTACAGACCATTCCGTGGTCGGCTGGAAGGAAAACTTTAATCTAAGCTATCTCGATGAGACACCGGGACAGAACAAGGCGAAAAAATATTTAAAGCAGGTGGCAGCATATATATGCAATGAGGATAGGGCATAAATGAAAAAGCCATAAATGAAAAAGCTTTAGATGATGAAAATATCAACAATAAAAGCATCAATACAAGCATCGATACAAGAAAGCTGTGGATAGGCGGACACTCAAAGGGTGGAAATCTGGCAGTGTTTGCCGCCATGCATGTGGATAAAGAGGTGCAGGATGTCATTATTAAGGTGTTTAATTTTGACGGGCCGGGCTTCAATCACAAGATGATATATACGGCAGGCTACAAAAGAATTTTTGACAGAATAGAGACATTTCTGCCGCAGTCGTCTATTGTTGGCTTATTGCTTGAGCATGTGGACGATTATGAGGTGGTAAGAAGCCGTAATTCGGGGCCACTGCAGCATGATGCTTTTTCATGGGAGATAATGGGCGGAAGTATCATAAAGGCGGATGGGCTGGACAAAAACAGTGTGCGCCTTGACAAGACACTCAGAAACTGGATAGGCAGCATGGATGAGGCGCAGCGAAAGCAGTTTGTAAATGTGCTTTTTTCAATTGCATCGGACTCCAATTTCGAGAACCTTGACCAGATGTCATTTAAGCAGCTCATTGAGATGATAAAGGCTGCCGATGAGCTGTCAAAGGCTGACTGGAGCATGCTTAAGGATACAGTAAGACTCCTGATTTCTGCCGGTGTCGGCGTGGTCAGGGATGAAAAGGAGAAATAAATGTTAAATCAGTTTTCAAGAACACAGCTTTTGCTTGGAAAAGAGGCGATGGATAGGCTAAAGGCGCAAGAGTCGCAGTATTTGGAATAGGAGGAGTGGGCGGATATGTCTGCGAGGCACTAGTCAGAAGCGGCGTGGGAGCGATTGACCTTATCGATGATGACAAGGTGTGTCTTACAAACCTAAACAGGCAGATAATCGCAACCCGAAAGACCATAGGAAAATACAAGACAGATGTGATGGAGGAGAGGATTCATGATATTAATCCCGATGTCAGTGTCGTGACGCACAGGTGCTTCTTTTTGCCGGAAAATGCTGATGAATTTCCGTTTGAAGAGTATGATTATATAGTTGACGCGGTTGATACGGTCACAGCAAAGATTGCGCTTGTCATGAAGGCACAGGAGAAAAATGTCCCTATCATAAGCAGCATGGGAGCGGGAAATAAGCTGGATGCAAGTGCATTTAAGGTGGCTGATATATATAAGACCAGCATGTGTCCTCTTGCAAAGGTCATGCGCCGTGAGCTTAAAAAACGTGGCGTGAAAAAGCTCAAGGTGGTATACTCTGAGGAGAAGCCTACAAGACCGATAGAGGATATGTCTATAAGCTGCAGAAGCAACTGCATCTGCCGCCGGGTGCCGAACACAAGTGCACAGAGCGCAGGGATATTCCAGGAAGCCTTGCATTTGTACCATCAGTGGCAGGACTTATCATCGCGGGCGAGGTGGTACAGGACATAGCCTTTGACAGGGTATGATGAAGAATATAATTACGAAAAGAGAGGAATAAAAATGCCAGTATTTGATTTTAGCGATACACCGGTAGCAAACGAGCATCCGGAGTGTACATATGAGACATTTCATTCGACAGAGACCAGGGCATCGGCCGATAAACCGATTGTTGTGATAGACAATAAGCAAAAGGAATGGGCGCATCATGCGCTCGGTATGTTTACAAATCCGATAAAGCGTACATCCTTTGAATTTGAGGATGGTGATGGGGTGACCAGTGCAGATATCCTGCGCATTGATTCCCGCTTCGTTAGCCTTTTTAAGTGGCTTGGCGAAAATCACATAAAGGTACAGCTTTCAGGAGCCAATACACCTGACGGATACGCAGTATACAGGGTGAGGGAGGTGGCTCTCGGCAGAGGCACAAAGCTGTCTGCAGAGGACGGATTCCTGCAGTATATGATGGAAAGGCTCTTTGCCAGCACCATGCCTGAGGATGAACCTGACTCGATGATTACGAGGAAGAGGGCGACAGCATGAAGCTCACCAGTATACAGAGCATCACAGATTTCATGACCTGTGCAGGCCGTACACTGCCCGACAATATACTGCTGTGGGCCAGAAGAAATCTGGCAGTTGCGCGTTCAAGCGAGGTATCACCTGAGGAGAGACGCCATGCGCAGAGAGCACTTTCCATCATGATGAATATCCAGTGGAAGGGAAATTACTTTGAGGCAATTGACCCTGTGGAGGCAAGGCGCATACTCGATGAGGAGCTCTATGGCATGGAGAGCGTGAAGCAGAGAATCATTGAGACCATTATCCAGATAAACAGGACTCATACACTTCCTGCCTACGGACTGCTACTCTGTGGACCGGCAGGAACCGGAAAGTCACAGATTGCATATGCTGTTGCACGTATACTCAAGCTTCCATGGACCACACTCGATATGAGCTCCATAAATGATGCAGAGCAGCTCACAGGAAGCTCAAGAATCTATTCAAATGCAAAGCCGGGAATCATTATGGAGGCATTTTCACAGGCGGGAGAGTCAAATCTTGTATTTATCATCAATGAGCTCGACAAGGCCTCAAGCAAAAACGGTAACGGAAATCCGGCAGATGTGCTTTTGACACTGCTTGACAATCTGGGCTTTACAGACAACTATATGGAGTGTATGGTGCCGACCGTCGGAGTATATCCGATTGCAACAGCCAATGATAAATCCCAGATTTCTGCACCGCTTATGTCACGTTTTGCGGTGATTGATATTCCGGACTATACCGATGAAGAGAAGAAGGTCATCTTCCAGCGATTTGCCCTGCGCAAGGTATTTGAGCGAATGGGAATGAAGGAGGAGGAGTGCGTTCTCACAGAGGACGGACTTGATGCAGTGATTAAGCTTCACGAGAACACATCGGGCATAAGAGATCTCGAGCAGGCTGCAGAGCATCTGGCAGCAAATGCACTTTATCAGATAGAGGTTGATAAGGTGAAGCAGGTGGTATTTGACGCTGAGGCTGTTTTTGAGCTTTTAGGCTAGCAGGATATGATTACGGATACAGGAATTGTTACGAAAATAAAAGGAGATTGTCAGGATGAGAGAATTTGGAAAATCCAGAAAATTAGATAATGTGCTTTATGATGTTAGAGGACCGGTGGTGGATGAGGCGGCCCGCATGGAGGAAAACGGCACAAATGTGTTGAAGCTCAATATAGGAAATCCTGCGCCGTTTGGCTTCAGGACACCTGATGAGGTGATATATGATATGTCTCGCCAGCTCACGGACTGTGAGGGGTATTCCAACTCCAAGGGACTTTTTTCTGCAAGAAAGGCAATCATGCAATATGCACAGCTCAAAAAGCTTCCTAATGTGACGGTTGAGGATATCTATACCGGAAACGGAGTCAGCGAGCTTATAAACCTAAGCATGTCGGCGCTTCTTGACAATGGTGATGAGGTGCTTGTGCCGGCACCGGACTATCCGCTTTGGACAGCCTGCGTTACACTTGCAGGAGGCACGGCAGTGCACTATATCTGTGATGAGCAGTCAGAGTGGTATCCGGACATAGAGGATATCAAAAAGAAGATTACAGACAAGACCAAGGCCATCGTAATAATAAACCCTAACAACCCTACGGGAGCGCTCTATCCGAGGGAGGTGCTGCAGCAGATAGTTGATGTGGCAAGAGAGCACGAGCTCATGATTTTTTCGGACGAGATATATGACAGGCTTGTGATGGATGACTATGAGCATGTGTCTATTGCATCGCTTGCACCTGACCTCTTCTGTGTGACCTTCAGCGGACTTTCGAAGTCACATATGATAGCAGGTTATCGTATCGGATGGATGGTTTTAAGCGGCAACAAGGCGCTCGGAAAGGACTATATCGAGGGACTCAACATGCTCTCAAACATGCGTCTTTGCTCGAATGTTCCGGCGCAGTCGATAGTGCAGACAGCTTTAGGCGGATATCAGAGTGTAGGCGAGTATATTGTGCCGGGCGGACGAATCTATGAGCAGAGAGAGTACGTCTACAAGGCATTAAACGATATACCGGGAATTTCGGCAGTAAAGCCAAAGGCAGCATTTTACATATTCCCAAAGATTGATACTGCAAGGTTCAACATCACAAACGATGAACAGTTTGCACTCGATCTGCTTCGTGAGAAGAAGATACTCATCATCCACGGCGGCGGCTTCAACTGGGATAAGCCTGATCATTTCAGAGTGGTATATCTGCCTCGAACAGAGATATTAAAGGATGCCACAGGTAAGCTTGCAGACTTTTTGTCTTCATATAAGCAGAAATAATTATTGGCATAGATAATTATAAAACATATGATATAAAACAATATAACATATAACATATAAGCTCCGGCACAGAAAACTTTTAGTTTCTGACCGGAGTTTTTATATTATGCTGTAATATTTTTTAAAAGTAACCTACCTGTAACTTTACATAATGTATTATACACTTGTATCGCGGGGCGGCTGCACTTTAAAGGACAGACCGCACAGAACTCAAAAATGCATAGAGAAGAAAAGGAGAATTAAATGGAACTGCTTAGAGTAGAACACTTATCAAAAATATACGGAGCCGGAGAAAATCAGGTCAAGGCTTTGGACGATGTGTCATTGAGCGTGGAAAAGGGAGAGTTTGTGGCAATTGTAGGGGCGAGCGGCTCCGGAAAATCCACACTGCTTCATCTGCTCGGAGGTGTTGACAGGCCAACAAGCGGAAAGGTGTATATAAACGGCACTGATATTTTTGCAATGAATGATGATGAGCTTGCCATATTCAGAAGAAGACAGGTAGGCATCATTTATCAGTTTTATAATCTGATACCTATATTAAATGTGGAAGAAAACATGGCAATTCCGATGGAGCTTGATGGGAGAAAGGTGGAAAAAGCGCAGATGGATGACATGCTTTTGCGCCTTGGACTTACAGAGAGACGTACTCATCTGCCAAATGAGCTTTCAGGAGGACAGCAGCAGCGCACATCTATAGGAAGAGCCTGATTACGAGACCATCTATAGTGCTCGCGGATGAGCCGACCGGAAACCTGGATACCAAGGCAAGCAACGAGATTATGCATCTCTTAAAGACCTCAAACCGTGAGCTCAACCAGACAATCATTATGATTACACATAATATGGAGCTTGCAAAGGCGGCTGACCGCACAATAATGATAGAGGATGGTAAAATCAGATGAATTTGATGAAGACACTCACATTAAAAAACTTAAAGCTCAACAGGAAAAGAACTATTGTCACGATAGTCGGAATAATTCTGGCAACAGCACTTTTGTCGGCGCTTGTCACACTTGTGTCAAGCTTTCAGTACAGTATGATTGAATACCAGAAGCAAAAGGGCGGCGACTTTCATGTGAAATTTTCGAATGTGAAAATGTCTGAGCTTTCGGAGTTTAAAAACAACAGAAATATTGAAAGCACATTTGAGACAATGGGAATGGGCTTTGCAAAGCTGGATGGCTGCAAGAATGAGGATAAGCCATATGCATATGTCATGGCAACAGATGAGGCCGGCTTTGAGAGGGGCTGCTTTAAACTGATAGAGGGCCGCATGGCAAAAAATGAGGATGAGATAGTCATTCCAAGGCACTTAAAGACAAACGGACGAATCGACATAAAGGTGGGGGATGAGATAACACTGGATGTCGGAAAGCGATATGATTCAAACACCGAAGGTGTCATATGGGAAAACAGCGCATATGAGCATGAGGCAGAGACACTTACCGATATTGTGACAAAGCACTACAAGGTGGTAGGCATCATGGAAAGACCGGGCTATGGAATGGAGGACTATAGTGCCGCCGGATATACATTTGTCACATACTCTGATGAACTGGCAGCAATTGATAACGGCACAAAGAGCGAGGCTGACACTACACTCACAGTGTACAGCAGATACACTCAAAAGGCATTAAGAAACAAGGATGCTGTGACAGCAGATATAATTGGCGTGGATGAAAAGCTGTTTGCGAAAGCGAATAATTCATCTGTTGAAATGACTGCTGAGGAGAGTGACAGGTTTCTTAAAGAGATGGAAAATGCAAAATATGATATATATATGAATGGCTTCCTTATAAGCTATGAGTGCGTTTTCCCGATTGACGGTACATTTAAAGCACTGTTTACAGTGGCTACTGTTGTGGCTTTGATAATCATACTGACATCAGTGTACTGTATCAAAAACAGCTTCAACATATCAATCACTGAAAAAATCAGGCAGTATGGCATGCTTGCAAGCGTGGGTGCTACGAGACGCCAGATAAAAAGCAGTGTTAAGACAGAGGCAGCAATGCTTGGAGTGGTTGGTATTCCGGTGGGTACCATGAGCGGTATTTTGGCATCGCTCATACTTGTCAAGGTGGTGAATGCGCTGTCAGCAGGCTGGCTTAACTTTGCTTTGAGCTTTCATACTTCCCTGCCTGCACTTATTCTTGCTGTGATACTGAGTATAGCAACCATTTATTTCTCAGCAACAGGCAGTGCAAGAAGGGCTGCAAAGGTTACACCGCTTGAAGCAATAAGAAACACAAAGGAGATTAAAATAAAGTCATCAAAGCTTAAGACACCGGCGATTATAGGCAGAATCTGGGGTATCGGAGGCGTTATCTCATATAAGAATATAAAGAGGAACAATAAAAAGTACAGAACCACAGTGACATCTATTGTCATCTGCTCAGTAACCTTTATTGTGATATCATACTTTATGTCTATGGCCTTTAGCAGGGTTGGGATGTCATATGCATCAGTAGATTACAATATCGGAATAAATATGTCATGTAAAAAGGACCTTGATATTGAAAAGCTCTCTAAGCTTTTGAGTGGCATTGAAGGAGCTGAGGATTATCTGGTTGGAGCAGGCTATGATTTCGATGTCAGTAAGCCGGAGTATACAAAGGAATATGGAGAGTATTGCGGGCAGCTTTATGATGACAGTGAGGATGTCTCACAAGAGTTTTTAATCACAGTTTTGGATGACAAATCGTATGATAAGTATGCGTCCGACGCAGGCATAAAAAATGCAGCTGCAGGAGCAATTCTTGTGAATAAAGGCACATTTGATGTGTATAATGAGAATAGCTCAAAATACGTCAAAAAAGAGATGGAGCTGTACAAATATAAAGCAGGAGATACAATCGAGTGTGGCTATAATGTTTATGATGATGCTTCTTCTGATGACAATGCAGCAGAAGGCGATACTGAAAGCAGCACAGATGATAATAATGCAGTGGAAGGTGATACTGAAAGCGGCACAGAGGATAACAGTGGATACGTTGACGAGGAAACAATAAATAACGGAGTCAGAAAGACTGTGGATGTAACTATTGCAGGTGTCACAGACAAGGTACCAACAGGTTATAAGGGCTACGGCAGTACCACGCTTTTGTTTATGAACCAAAAAGGCTTTGAAAGCCTATGGGCTGACGGCAAGAGCGGTAATGAGCTCAAACCGGGACATGCGTCATATTCGGCATATGTGGTTGCAGAAAATGCAGATGAATATCAGGATACATTCGAAAAGGAGACGGAAGGAAATACTGAGTATTCGCAGATTAGTTTTTATGTCAGCAATCTGGATAAGGAGATGCGCGATGAAAAGTCTCTCTTTACACTGCTTGGAGTATTTGCATACGGACTTATTGTGGTTATTGCCTTAATAGGAATCACAAATATCATCAATACCTTAAGCACCGGAATGGAGCTTAGAAGCCGCGAGTTTGCAACACTAAGAAGCATTGGAATGACAGATAAGCAGTTTGCTGGAATGGTCAGGCTCGAGAGTGTGTTTATATCTGTAAAGGCACTTGTAATAGGTGTACCGCTTGGTATTTTAATAAGCTATCTCTTATGTGTTATGATGAACAGGATGGATGACGCAATCATTTATGAGCCACCGTATAAAGCAATTATATTGTGTATAGTGGTTGTAATAATGCTGATTTATGCTATCATGAAACTATCAATGACGAAGCTTAGACACAATAACATTATTGAGACAATCAAGAATGAAAATCTGTAGAAAATGCGGGAGCTGATATGAAAAAAATACTTCTCATAGAGGACAATAAAGGAATAACAGAGGGACTGTGTGATACCTTTACAGAACCTGAATATGAGCTTTTGACAGCAGGCAATTTAAAGGAGGCTGGGGCACTTTTGAGTGAGCACCCGGCCTTGTGCTGCTTGATGTGTCACTTCCGGATGGGAACGGCTTTGATTTTTACAGCGAAAGGCTGG
>ENA-OQIR01000521-OQIR01000521.1-human-gut-metagenome-genome-assembly--contig:-NODE-521-length-16403-cov-1.735746_pt1 | contig 16403 bp, 20 predicted proteins | sample MGYA00242580_ERZ504745 | MGnify/ENA primary metagenome ERZ504745 (study PRJEB26092, sample SAMD00036214) | human gut metagenome | host: Homo sapiens | study: EMG produced TPA metagenomics assembly of... | reverse complement strand
CCAGGTAGATTAGATAAATTTATATCATATTATATAAAGATATAGAAAATAATATTTTAACTAAAGATGAAGCTTTAGAAATTATTGAATGTCTATGGTTAAAATTCAATGAAATTGTTTATTTACGCAATCAGCATAGTGCAAAATACTTTGCAGGTTTTCCTATTGGCTTTAATATAGCTATTGGCGGTGTAGATGAACATGGTAATGATTTTAGCAATGATTTATCAGAACTATTTTTATCAGCACAAGAAGATTTAGGCTTGCCACAACCTAATTTATCGGTAAGACTTCATGAAAAAACTAATGATAAATTATTAAAACATGCTATTCGTGTAGTAGCCAAAGGCAGTGGAATGCCACAATTTTTCAATGATAAAGCTATCATTAAAGAAATGGAAAATTTAGGTGTAACTCATCAAGATGCTATGAATTATGCTATTGTTGGCTGTGTAGAACTCACGACTCAGGGCAATAATCTTGGCTGGAGTGATGCGGCTATGTTCAATATGAATAAAGTTTTAGAGTTAACTTTAAATCATGGTAGATGTCTATTGACAGATAAACAGATGGCACCTGATTTTGGTTCACTTAGTACTTATAAAACTTTTGCAGATTTAGAAATAGCTTTAGAGCAAACAATGAATTATTTTGTAGAAAAGATGATACCTTGTTGTGAAGCTGTGGAAAAGGTCATATTGCAATATTGCCAACAGACATTTTATCTAGTGTAATTGATGATTGCATGGAAAAGGCATTGATGTAACAAAGGTGGAGCAAATATAATTTATCGGGAATACAATTTATTCAGGTGGCTAATTTAGCAGATAGTTTAGCTGTGATAAACAATTAGTATTTGATGAACAAAAAGTATCAGCAAAAGTTTTAGAAGAAGCTTTGAAAAATAATTTTGCTAATCAAGAAATTCTTCGTCAAAAATTATTAAATCATGTACCTAATACGGCAATGATATTGCTTGGGTAGATGAATTGGGCGTTAAAAGGGCTAGAAAATTCAGAGCAAAACTCAGAGAATTTACAAATTATCGAGGTGGAGCTTATCATATGGGCATGTATACAGTTAGTGCTCATGTGCCTATGGGCGAAAATTTAGGAGCTAGTGCAGATGGTCGTTTATCGCAAACTCCATTAGCAGATGGCGGTATGTCTGCTGTATATGGTAGAGATTTGAATGGCCCAACAGCAGTACTGAAATCTGTTTCCCGTTTAGATAATAATTTGACGACAAATGGCGGATTATTGAATATGAAGTTTTTGCCAGAATTTTTCCAAACACAGACAGGTATAGATAAATTTGCTAATTTTTTAAGAACTTTTGTCGATTTAGAAATACCGCATATTCAATTTAATGTAGTGTGTAGAGAAGATTTGCTAAAAGCTCAAAAAAATCCAGAACAATATAGTTCACTCACTGTTAGAGTGGCAGGTTATACAGCGTATTTTACAGAGCTTGCAGGGGAGTTACAAAATGAAATCATTGCCAGAACAACATATGATAATGTCTGAAGATAAAGGCTTAGTTTTTGATATTAAGCGTTTTGCTGTGCATGATGGGGCAGGAATTCGTACAACTGTATTTTTGAAGGGCTGCCCCCTTCGTTGTAAATGGTGTCAAAATCCAGAAGGATTGGATTATAAACAGCAGATATTATATTTAGAAAATAAATGTATAAAGTGTAAGACTTGTGAGCATATTGCCGAAAATGATGCGATAAAATTTGTAGATGATAAGATGAATATAAATCGTCAGCAAGATAGCAATTGGTTGCAGATCATAGAAGAATGTCCAACAAGAGCCTTGCAATTTGATAGTAAATACTATAATTTACCAGAAATTATGCAAGAAATAACGAAAGATGAAGCTTTTTTTAAATATGGTGGAGGTGTTACGCTTTCTGGCGGAGAGCCATTATTCCAACATGAATTTGCCTTAGCTATATTAAAAGCATGTAAGCAAAAGAATTTGCATACAGCGATAGAAACATCATTATTTGTTAAACGAGAAGTTTTAGCCAAAATATTGCCATATGTTGATGAGTTTTATACTGATTTAAAAATTTTTGATAACGATTGGCATAAAAAATGTACAAATGTAGATAATCAAGTAATAAAAGATAATTTAAAGTTTTTATTGCAAACTGATAAAAAAGATTGTGTAATTGTAAGAACACCGCTTATTCCAACATTGACGGCTACAAAAGAAAATATTGAGCAAATCAGTAGATTTATTAGTAGTTGTTATGATAAAGTAAAGTATGAATTATTAAATTATAATCCATTAGCAAAAGCTAAATATAGTTATTTAGATAAAAAATATTATTTTACAGAAAATCCTAAATTGTATAGCAATGCACAATTGCAATTTTTTATGATATTGCTAAACAAAATGGAATAAAAAATTTAATTATTGAATAGGAGCGATAATAATGAAAATTTTAGTTGACCATGCTGACATTAATGCCATTAAAAAAATGTATGAATATTATCCTGTAGATGGTGTTACTACAAATCCTTCAATTTTGAAAAAAGCAGGAAGAAATCCTTTTGATGTTTTAAGTGAAATCAGAGCTTTTATTGGCAGTGAAGCTGAACTTCATGCACAAGTTATCTCTAAAGATGCGCAAGGTATGATCAAAGAAGCTTATAAAATGCGTGAAGTATTAGGTGAAAATACTTTTATCAAAATTCCTGTAATTCCAGAAGGATTAAAAGCAATCAAAGCTTTAGCTAAAGAAGGCGTAAATATCACAGGTACTGCAATTTACAATCAGATGCAAGGCTTTTTAGCAGGTAAAGCAGGGGCAAAATATGTAGCACCATATGTAAATCGTATTGATAATTTAGGTGCAAATGGTATTCAAGTAGCAAAAGATATTCATGATATGTTGAAAAATGCAGGTCTTTGAAACTGAAATTTTAGCTGCAAGTTTTAAAAAATTCCCAACAAGTATTAGAGCTTGCTAAATATGGTGTAGGTGCAAGCACAATTGCTCCAGATGTAATTGAAAATCTCATCAAAGTTGATGCTGCAAGATGTGCAGTTGATGTATTTGTAAAAGACTTTGAAGCTCTTTGTGGCGAAAATAAAACTATGAATAATCTTTAATAAAAGAAGAAAAGATTTCTTGAATTTTCAAGAAATCTTTTTTGTTAGGAAGATATTTTTAGAATGATAAATGCAAGTATGTATTTTTTTTTAGAAAAATGCTAGAATAATTTTATTATAAAGATAAAGAGGTGCTTTGATATGAAAATTGGAATTATTAGCGATACACATGGTTGTCATGAAAGATTTTCACTTGCTTTTGATAAATATTTTAAAGATGCAGATATGATTATTCATGCAGGAGATGTTTTATATCATGGACCAAGAAATCCTATGCTTTCCGATTATAATCCTGCCAAACTTGCAGAAAAATTAAATGCTTGTAGTATGCCTGTGGTTATCTGCCGTGGTAATTGTGATAGTGAAGTTGATACTTTAGTATTAGATATGCCAATTCAAGCACATATACTTATGTAGTAGCAGAAGGCTTAAAGATAGTTACTACTCATGGTCATTATGTAGAAACAGATGAAGCAAAAGATAAAATGGCTAAAGCTTTAAAAGCAGATATTTTCATTTCTGGTCATGTGCATATTAATGTTTTAGAAAAAGAGGAAATACAGTATTTTTAAATCCGGGTTCTCCATCACTTAGTAAACGTGAAGATAATAGAGCAACTGTAGCTGTATTAGAGGATAAAACTATTAAAATTATCGATATAGATACAGATGAAGTGATAATGACTTTGACATTATGATAAGAATTGCTATAATAAGTGAGGATACAAATGAAATCAGTTGTATCCTCTATTATTTTGTATAGGTAATTAGTATTTTTAGAAGAAAAGAAGAATGGTAGGTAATTATGTTCAATATTAGAGAGCATCGAACACTGCGTCGGTTAGATTTGCCTTTGACTTTAGCAGTCATTGGAATTTTAATAGTAGGTCTTATTACAATAGCTAGTGCAACTCATGTAAATACACCTAGCGATGATAGATATTGGTATTTACAAAGACAGGGCATGTTTGCAGTTGGTGGATTGATTTGGGCTTTTATGATAACGAATTTTTTCGATTATCGAGCTTTGAAAAACTGGGGTAATAAGATATATATTTTCAATTTAATCATGTTACTTGCTGTTATGTTTTTCGGTCATGCAGCATTAGGGGCACAGCGTTGGATACAGATAGGGCCTATCAGTATACAGCCATCAGAGTTTTCTAAAGTAATTATGATTATCGCTTTGGCGACATTATTAGAAAGTCGAATTGGACATCTAAGCAAATGGAGAGAAGTAATACCAGTTGCTTTATTTGTTTTAGTGCCGTTCTTATTGGTAGCAAAACAGCCGGATTTGGGTACAGGTTTAGTATTTTTAGCTATTTTCTTGGGTATGATTTTCGTCGCAGGTATTAGTTTAAAAATATTAGGAATTGTATTTGGTGCATTTTTGGCGATGTTGCCGATAATATGGCAATTTTTACATGATTATCAAAAAATGCGTATCATGGTATTTATTGACCCAAATGTTGACCCATTAGGCTCAGGATATCATATCATACAATCAAAAATAGCCATTGGTTCAGGAATGCTTTTTGGTAAAGGTCTTTTTGGTGGTACACAAAGTTCAATTAAACTTCTTACCAGAAAATCATACGGACTTTATTTTCGCCGTTGTTGGTGAAGAATTTGGTTTTATTGGTGCAGCATTTTTATTATGTCTGTATTTAATCGTATTGTGGCGTGGTGTTAAAATAGCGCGAGAATGTAAAGACGCTTTTGGTATGTTATTAGCTTCAGGCATTACCTCTATGTTAGCTTTCCATTTATTAGTAAATGTAGGTATGACAATGGGGGTTATGCCAGTAACAGGTATACCACTTCCTCTTATGAGTTATGGTGTAAGTTCATTGTTGACGAATGTAACATGTTTAGGCTTATTGATGAATATTCATATGAAGCAACAAAGTTTACACTTTTAATTTTTAGTCGAAAAATTAATTTTCATTATTCGTTTTAAAATAATATGGAGATGTAGTGAAATCTTTTCCATATGGTTTAAACGGATTAAAGCATAAATTATATAATTCAGTAGCGTAAGTATCTATAGCTAACATTTCTTCAAACGTTGTCAATTTTTGTTGGCAACGTTTTTTGCTGTCTAAATATGATGTTGTTTTAGTTATAATAGGAATAGAAGCATTTTTTTTCATTTGTTTAAGTAATTCTGTACCCTTATCATTAAAAGCTAAAACACGGGCATATAAAGCGCCTGTATCATCAAATCTTTGTATAAGGTCTTTAGTTATATTTAGTAGTAAATATAATGTTAAACGTTGTAAATTTGTCAAAGGATATCTTTTCGATTTTAATTTTTGAAAGAAATCTTGTAAATTGATAGCTTCATTGGCAGTTTTTAACAATTTATATTCTAATCCTTCGCGAATACCATAAATTTTTGTTAATTCATCAAGTTTAGCTAGTCGTAATTTACTGATTAATTGGTAAACAGATAATCTAAATGAGGTAAATCTTGTGTTTGGTGAATTTCTTGCAAAAGAAAATAAGTTTCATCTGGTACAACTTGTTTAAGCTTGGAAAAATTGCTATTATTTGTATATAAAGAATGGCGAATGGCTGTACCACTAGCAAATTTTCTTGATAATTCAAGTTATTATGTTCTGCTTTCATGCGTTGAATTATATTTACGGTTAAAGGCTTTTCTAAATTTAAATTAGCTTTTAAATATTCAATGCCTAAAATAGTATTAGGAGCTTTTAAAATATCTTCAGAAATATTGGTGAGATTACTTAAAACTTCACTAGTTACAGCAGCATATGATTGACCATCAGCAAGTTTATTTTTAACATTTGTTGAAATTTTTCACTTTGAGAAGTTTGGGCAATAAATGTTAACTCTTTTTCATTAGTGTATTCGCTACCAAAACAAATAGTATCTACACAGTGTAATTTATGCAGTAAATCAATGCCACCTTTGGCAAAATATTGGGCGCTACGAACAGCAAATACAAAAGGAAGCTCAATGACTAAATCAATGCCATTAGCTACAGCAAGTTTAGCTCTTTGCCATTTATCAACTAAGGCAATTTCTCCACGTTGCGTGAAATTACCACTCATAACAGCGATGAAATAGCTGTCAGGAAAATTTTCTTTATGTTTTGAATGAGATATTTATGACCATTATGAAATGGATTATATTCACTAATAATTCCAGTTATTGACATTTTTAATTCACTTTCTTTGATTTTTATTTTATAATTTTTTTTTAGCGATAAAAAATATTTTAGCATAGAAGTAAAATTTTTCCTAAAAATTTTACTTGGATTGTTTGACAAAATATATAGCTACGGCTATAATGAATTGAGGTTGATTGCAATGATGAAAATAAATGTATCGGAAATAGCTGAACAAATTGGTCATGAAAAGGCTTTTAGTTTTGATGCAAAACCCGAAGACATTGGGCCACTTTTAGATGATTGTAAGTTAGAAGGTCCCATCATGGTCAAAGGAACCGCAACTAATACTGGTACTTGTTTTCGCTTAGAGGGAAAGATTTTTTGCACTATTTCAGAGATTTGTGATAGATGTTTAGAATATTTCCAGACAAAAAGTGAATATTCTTTTGCGGAAGAATATACAAGAGATGAAGAATTTGCAAAAATTAAAGAGATAAATCATTTTGACGGCGATATTATTAATATCGGCGATTTAGTGCGTGATATTATAATTTCTGCTCAGCCGACAAAACATTTATGTTCCAAAGATTGCAAAGGATTATGTAGTGTATGCGGTGCTAATTTGAATAAAACCGAATGCGGTTGCAATAGGGAAAGTATTGACCCAAGACTTGCAGCTTTGCAGGATTTATTGAAAAAATAGGTAAAAGCAATTTAGCTTGAAGAACCTTTAGTTATTTAAGGAGGTGTGTAGTAAATGGCAGTACCTAAGCGTAAAATGTCAAAAGCTCGTCGTGACAGACGTCGTGCTAACTGGAAATTAGAAGCTCCTGGTTATGTTGCATGCCCTCAGTGTCATGAACCAAAAATGCCTCATCATGTTTGCACTGAATGTGGTTATTATGATGGTAAAGAAGTTATCGCTTCTGCAGAATAATTTTCTGGAGCGAATTAGTATGCTCCCTTTATAGATATAGTGATATTAAATTTCTCTATCTATAAAGGGAGCATATTTTATTTTATAGTAAAAATAAATGTATTTTTGAGTTGGATTTTATCTTGTATAGTCAATTAGTTAAGGGAAATTATACTTGCCAATTAGAAAAAAAGTTTGTATAATAACCAATTGTAACTGATTATATTATCTGGTACTAAAAGTTGGTGTGAAGGATGACACGTGAAAAAAAGCGAATAAGACAAAGTCTATTAATAGATTATGTGAAATCCAAACCCTTCTTTACGGATGAGGAATTGGCAAAACTTTTGAATGTTAGTATACAGACTATTAGGTTAGACCGTTTAGAGCTAGGTATACCAGAGCTTAGAGAGCGAGTAAAACAATTAGCTGAAGCTACGCAGAAAAAAGTTAAATCTATTAGTAGTAGTGAAGTTTCTGGGGAACTATTAGAATTAGAATTGGGAAAATCAGGCATTTCGCTAATGAATATCACTGAAGATATGGTTTTTGAAAAAATTAAATAGCAAAAGGTGCATATATGTTTGCACAGGCAAATTCATTAGCATTAGCATTGATTGATGCTCCCATGGCGGTAACAGGTGTTGCTAATATAAAATATAAAGCTCCAGTTCGTGTTGGCGATAAATTAATCGCTAAAGCAGAGTTAAAACACAAACGAGGAAATAAATTCTTTGTTTGGGTGAAAATTAAAAATGTTACAGAAGAAGTTTTTAGAGCAAAATTTATTCTTGTTTCATTAGAAGATAATGGAGGATCCGAGGTATGAAAATTGCAGTAGATGCTATGGGCGGAGATTTTGCACCTAAAGAGATTGTAGCAGGTGCAATACTTGCAGCTAAACGCTATGATTGTGAAATTGTACTAGTCGGTGATCAAACTCAAATTCAAAAAGAGTTAGATAAAAATTATCCAGAATGGAGAAAAAGTACCATCTCCATTCATCATGCTAGTGATGTAGTGGGCATGGGTGAACACCCTGGAGTAGCAGTGCGTAGAAAAAAAGATTCTTCTATCGTTGTAGCTACTCGTTTAGTAAAAGAAGGCAAATGTGATGCTGTATTATCTGCAGGCAATACAGGTGCAGCAGCAGCATCAGCGTTATTTATTTTAGGCAGAATAAAGGGAATTGATAGACCTTCAATTGCTACACCTATACCTACAGGAAAAGGTAGCGTTACTTTATTGTTAGATTCAGGTGCAAATGTAGATTGTAAACCAAAACATCTTTGCCAAAGTGCATTGATGGGGTCAATCTATGCCAAATGTATGCTAGGATTAGAAAATCCAGCTGTAGGTTTATTAAATATTGGTGAAGAAGCAACTAAAGGCAATGAACAGGCTCAAGCGACATATCCTATGTTAAAAAGCATGAAAACTATTAATTTCAAAGGAAATGCTGAAGGTCGAGATGTACCAACAGGTCAATTTGACGTGGTAGTTTGCGATGGATTTGTAGGAAATGTTGTTTTAAAATTTGCTGAAGGTTTAGCAAAAACTTTAGTTAGTTTAGCTAAAGAAGCCATAAATAAGGGTGGTATATTAGCTAAATTAGGAGCATTAATGTTAATGCCTGCCTTAAAAAAATTAGGAAAAGATATAGATGTTTCTGAATATGGTGGAGCTCCTTTACTAGGAGTAAATGGTTGTTGTATAATATCTCATGGTAGTTCTAATGCAAAAGCTATTTGTAGCGCTATTAGACAGGCCAGTGAATTTGTACAAAAAGATGTAATAACTCAAATTCGAGACAATATAGACAAGGAGGAGATTTGGAGCCATGACACTGAAGTTAAATAGTGCAGGCATTATTGGAATAGGATATCATGTTCCAGAAAAAATCCTCACTAATGCAGATATTGAAAAATTAGTAGATACTAATGACGAATGGATAACAGAACGTACAGGTATCAAAGAAAGACGTATTTCTGCAAAAGATGAGCCAACATCAGAATTAGCGTATAAAGCTGCTATTAAAGCTTTAGAAGATGCGAAAGTATCTGCTGAAGAATTAGATATGATAATAGTAGCGACAATCTCTGCCGATTGTAATACCCCATCAACAGCATGTATTTTGCAAGAAAAATTGGGAGCTAAAAATGCAGCAGCTTTTGATTTATCTGCGGCATGTTCTGGTTTTGTTTATGGGTCTGCAATTGCAACACAGTTTATTGAAACTGGCGTTTACAAAAAAGTATTAGTTGTAGGTGCTGAAACATTATCTAAATTTGTAAATTGGCACGACAGAAATACTTGTATCATCTTTGCCGATGGAGCAGGTGCTGCTGTATATGGTGAAGTTGAACAAGGCTATGGTATGTTATCTTTTGATTTAGGTGCTGATGGAAGTGGAGCTACCACTATTGAAATTCCAGGTGGGGGAAGTAAACATCCAGCAGACCAAGAATCTATAGATAATCATATGCATTGCTTGCATATGAACGGAAAAGAAACATTCCGCTTTGCTGTAAAAGCTATGGGCTCTACAGTAATGAAATCTTTAGAACGTGCTGGATTGCAAAAAGAAGATATTGATTATTTAATTCCGCATCAGGCAAATATTCGTATTATTGAATCTGCAGCAAAACGTTTGCATTTACCAATGGATAAAGTATTTGTAAATATAGAAAAATATGGTAATGCATCAGCGGCATCTATTCCAATTGCAATGGCTGAAGCTTATCAATCTGGAAAATTGAAAAAAGGCGAAATCATAGCTCTTTCTGGTTTTGGTGCAGGTCTTACATGGGCATCTTGCATTATGAAATGGGCTAAGGAGGACTAAACAATGTTCGAAAATAATCCTATCTGTAAATTATTAAATATTAAATATCCAATTTTTCAAGGTGGTATGGCTTGGCTTGGTACAGCTGAATTAGCAGCTGCAGTGTCTAATGCTGGTGGTCTTGGAATAATTGGTGCTGGACATATGCCTCCTGATCTTTTAAGAGCTGAAATTCAAAAAGTAAAACAATGGACAGACAAACCATTTGGTGTAAATATCATGCTTATGTCTCCATTTGTTAAAGAAGTTATTCAAGTAGTGCTTGATGAACGTGTACCAGTTGTAACAACAGGGGCAGGAAATCCTGGTGAATATATACCTGCATTTAAAGAAATTGGTACTAAAGTAATACCAGTTGTTGCATCTGTCGCACTTGCAAAACGTTTAGCTCGCACTGGTGTTGATGCACTTATTGCCGAAGGAACAGAAAGTGGCGGACATGTAGGAGAAATCACTACAATGACACTTGTACCTCAAGTTGTAGATGCAGTAGATATCCCAGTTATTGCAGCTGGTGGTATAGCTGACGCTCGTGGCATGATGGCAGCATTTGCTCTTGGTGCTCAGGGCGTACAAATGGGGTCAAGATTTGTAGTTTCTAGTGAATGTATCGCTCACGAAAATTATAAAAAATTAGTTTTACGTGCAAAAGACCGTTCTACTGTTGTAACAGGTCGTTCTACAGGGCACCCTGTACGCGTTATAGCTAATAAATTAACTCGTAAATTTGATGAATTAGAAAAAGCAAATGCACCAGTTGAAGAAATTGAAAAATTAGGTGCAGGTGGATTAAATCTTGCAGCAAGAAAAGGCGATGTAGAAATGGGTTCTGTAATGATTGGACAGATTGCAGGTATGTTAAACGAAATAAAACCTGTTCAAGAAATTATAGATGATATCGTAAATAATCTTGCTAAAGTGATGGAAAACACACAAAACATTTGCAAATAAATAATAAATTTATAAAAATAATGGCGAAAGGGTGATTACTAAATGAGTAAACTCGCGTTTTTATTTCCAGGACAAGGTTCTCAAGTAGTGGGAATGGGTAAAGATTTTTATGACAAATATGATATTGCGAAAAAGTTATTTAAAGAAGCTGATGAAGCACTTGGTTATTCCATCATGGACATGTGCTTTAACGGACCAGCAGAAGATTTAAAACTTACAGCAAATACTCAACCTGCTATTTTGACTATGAGCGTTATTTGTAACGAATTATTAAAAGAAAACGGAATTGCTCCAGAAATCGTAGGCGGTCATAGTTTAGGTGAATACTCTGCACTTGTAGCAGCAGGCTCTTTAAAATTTGCAGATGCAGTATATCTCGTTCATAAACGTGGTATGTACATGCAAGAAGCTGTTCCTGTTGGTGAAGGCGGAATGGCAGCTGTAATTGGTCTTGATCGTGATAAAATTGTAGAAATTTGTGAAGAAGTAAGTGCAAGCACTGCTTTAGTACAGGCTGTAAACTTCAATTGCCCAGGTCAGATTGTAATTGCAGGTACTGCTAAAGGTGTAGAAAAAGCTAGTGAAGAAAATGACAAAAGCTGGTGCAAAAAAATGTGTTATTTTACCAGTTAGTGCACCATTCCATAGTAAATTAATGGAACCTGCAGCTGAAAAACTTGCTGTAGAACTTGATAAAGTTGTTGTATCTGATGCTACTATTCCAGTAGTAACAAATGTTACAGCTGAAGCTTTAACAAAAGCAGAAGATATCAAAGTAAGTCTTGTAAAACAAGCTGCAAGCCCTGTAAAATGGGAAGATTGTATCGCAACAATGAAAGATTTTGGTGCTGATACTTATGTTGAAGTAGGTCCAGGTAAAGTTTTATGTGGATTTAATAAACGTATTGACCGTAAATTGAAATCTTTAAACGTAGAAAATATAGAATCTCTTGAAAAAACTCTTGACTATTTCAAGGAGGTTCGATAATATGCTTTTAGATGGTAAGGTTGCGTTAGTAACAGGAGCATCTCGTGGAATTGGTCGTGCAGTTGCTATTGAACTTGCAAAAGAAGGTGCTACTGTAGCTATCAATTATGCAGGAAATGTGGCTGCTGCTGAAGAAGTAAAGAATATAATTACTGATATGGGCGGCAAAGCTATGATTGTTCAAGCTGACGTTAGTGATGAACAGGCTGCTAGTGAAATGGTAGAAAAAGTAATAGCTGAATTTGGACAGATTGATATTTTAGTAAATAATGCGGGTATAACTCGTGATGGTTTATTCATTCGTATGAAATCTCAGGATTGGAATGCTGTTATTAATACAAATTTAACAGGTATTTTTAACTGTACAAAAGTAGCGGCAAAATATATGATGAAAAAACGTTCTGGAAAAATTATCAATATGACTTCTGTTTCTGGTATAATGGGAAATATAGGTCAGACAAATTATTCTGCTGCTAAAGCTGGTGTAATTGGTTTTACAAAATCTTTAGCTCGTGAAATGGCTAGTCGTGGTATTACCGTTAACGCTGTAGCTCCTGGTTTTATTGCTACTGATATGACAGCAGCTATGCCAGAAAAAGCACAGGCTCAAGTAGTGGGCTCTATTCCGCTTGGCAAAATGGGTCAGCCAGAAGATATTGCAAATGCAGTAGTATTTCTGGCATCTGATAAGGCTTCATATATTACAGGACAGGTTGTCAATGTAGATGGCGGTATGGTAATGTAATAATGAATAAATAAAAGGTTATTCTGAGGAGGAGGTGACGAGGAATGGCTACTTTTGATAAAGTAAGAGATATCGTTGTTGATCAGTTAGGCGTTGAAGCTGATGAAGTTAATATCGATTCTACTTTCATCGACGATTTAGGTGCAGATTCTCTTGACATTGTTGAATTAATCATGGCTTTCGAAGAAGAATTCGGTATTGAAATTCCTGACGAAGCTGCTGAAAAAATTAAAACAGTTCAGGACGTTGTATCCTATATAGACCAAAATAAATAATTTTAGCGTTTCCTTAGAAAAGTCCCGTGGTTACTCCACGGGACTTTCTAAAGATAATAGAAGAAAAGCGGATTGGAGGAGTTATTTTTGAAACTTCCTGAATTGAAAATTGGCAATAAAATTGCAAAAGTACCTATTATTCAGGGGGCATGGCTGTTAGATTATCAACGGCAAGACTTGCAGCTGCTGTCGCTAATGAAGGCGGCATTGGTTTGATTGCTGCATCTGGTATGCCTACTGATGAATTAAGGTATGAAATTCGCTTGGCGCGATCTTTAACGTCTGGAATTATTGGTATTAACATCATGGTTGCAGCTAGAGGTTTTAGTGAAATTGTAAAAACTGCTATCGAAGAAGGTATTGACCTTGTAGTAGCTGGTGCAGGATTTTCCCGCGATATGTTTGGTCTTGGACAAGAATCTGGTACACCAATCGTACCGATTGTTTCATCTGTTAAATTAGCGAAAATATCCCAACGTCTTGGCGCTGCTGCTATTGTGGTTGAAGGAAAAGAAGCTGGCGGACATTTAGGAACTAGTACATCTATACGTGAATTAATTCCTGATATCGCAAAAGCTGTGGATATTCCTGTTGTTGCAGCAGGCGGAGTGCTTTCCGGTCAAGACATTGTTGATCTTATAAAGATGGGCGCAAGTGGTGTACAAATGGGTTCACGCTTTGCTGCCAGTGAAGAATCCAATGCAGCTCCGGCTTTAAAAAGATTTTATTTAAAATCTAAACCGGACGACATTGTAGTTATACACAGCCCAGTAGGTCTTCCAGGACGTGCTGTAAGAAATCCATTTGCAGATAAAATAATGGTAGGCCCAGTTCCTCCAAAAGGATGTAAAGCATGTTTAAAGAGCTGTAAACATAATTTCTGTATAATTGATTCATTGATTCGTGCAGAACAGGGAGACGTAGAAAATGGTCTGGTATTTACAGGCGAATATATACACAGAATCAAAGAAATATTGCCAGTTAGAGAGATAATTTCTAGAATAAAATCGGAAGTTGCGGCAATAGATTAAATGAGAGGTGTTTGTTTTGACAAATAGAGTAGTTATTACTGGTTTAGGAGCAATTTCCCCTATTGGTATTGGTAAAGATGCTTTTTGGCAAGGTCTTCTTGCAGGTAAAAGCGGTATAGATAAAATTACACATTTTGACGCTAGTGATTTTAAAGCTCAGATTGCAGCAGAAGTAAAAGATTTTAATGCTGCTGATTTTATCGATAGAAAAGAAGCAAAACGCATGGATAGATATACTCAATTTGCTATTGCAGCAACTAAACTTGCGTTTGAAGATGCAAATATGGATTTATCTAAAGAAGATAAAGAACGTATTGGCGTATTTATTGGTAGTGGTATTGGTGGTATTGAAACATTACATGATCAATACAATACTATATTCACTAAAGGTCCAGGTCGTGTAAGTCCTTTCTGCGTGCCTATGATGATTAGCAATATGGCAGCAGGCATGACTTCTATTACATTTGGTCTTCAAGGTCCTAGCGTTTGCCCTGTAACAGCTTGTGCAACTGGTACAAATGCTATTGGTGATGCTATGCGTGTTATTCAACGCGGTGAAGCAGATGTAATGGTTGCTGGTGGTACAGAAGCTTGTATTTCTCCACTTCCAGTAGCAGGTTTTGCTCCATGAAAGCTCTTTGCACAGACATGAACGACAATCCACAAAAAGCTTCTCGTCCATTTGATAAAAATCGTAGTGGTTTTATCATGGGTGAAGGTGCTGGTATTGTTATTTTAGAAAGCTATGAACATGCAGTAGCTCGTGGTGCTGAAATTTATGCTGAGCTCGCAGGTTATGCTTCAACTTCTGATGCTTATCATATGACTAGCCAGATCCAGAAGCAAAACAGTCTGCTCGTTGTTTCACAAATGTAGTAAAAGATGCAGGTCTTGAATTAACAGATATTGATTATATCAATGCTCATGGTACATCTACTCCATTGAATGAAAGAACTGAAACAGCAGCTATTAAACGTGCTTTTGGTGATCATGCGTATAAATTATCTATCAGCTCTATTAAATCCATGATAGGACACCTTCTCGGTGCTGCTGGTGGTATTGAATGTATCGCTACAGCTTTAGCTGTTAAAAATGATATTATGCCTGCTACAATCAACTATGAAACTCCAGATGAAGAATTAGATTTGGATTATGTACCAAATGTTGCTAGAGAAAGAGTTATCAATGCAGCTATTTCTGATTCTTTAGGTTTTGGCGGTCATAATGCAGCTATTTTATTGAAAAAACTTAAGTAAATCAGGTTTTATAAATGAATTTATCAGAAAAACGCAAACAAAAATTAGGGGAATTAGTCGTTAGATTAGGTGTCAAGTTCAATGATTTAAATTTATTAAATCAAGCTTTGACACATACCTCGTATGCTAATGAGGCTAAAGACCATAGTCTTCATAATGAGCGTTTGGAGTTTTTAGGTGATGCTGTTTTAGAATTAGCTTCTAGCACATATTTATTTAAAACTTTTACGCAAATGCCTGAAGGTGAAATGACAAAAGCTCGTGCCTCTGTTGTTTGTGAGACAAGTTTAGCGAAACTTGCTATGAATTTAAATGTTGGGCAATATTTGTTATTGGGTAAAGGCGAACGCTTAACTGGTGGAGAACATAGACCATCAATTTTAGCAGATGCTTTTGAGTCAATTATTGGAGCTATTTATTTAGACCAAGGTTGCAGACTGCCTACGAATATGTGCTTGATAAATTAAATGAAGAATTTATTGCTGTAAAATATGGATATAATTTAAAAGATTATAAGACTATTTTGCAAGAAGTAGTGCAGGCAAAAGGACAACATGTTGAGTACAAATTATTGGCAGAAACAGGTCCAGACCATGCAAAAACTTTTGAATTTGCTGTAGTTATTGATAAAAAAATTGATGGCAAAGGAAAAGGTACTACTAAAAAAGAAGCTGAACAACATGCAGCTTATGAAGCAATTAAAAAAATATGGTATAGAGAAATAAAAAAAGGTTAAGACAGATGATGAGATATACTCATTTGTCTTAACCTTTTTTACTTGATGGTAAATATTTTATTTTGAAGAAGATGAAAAATTTTTTTCAATTTTAGATAATAATAAAATATTTTCTTCTTTAGTTAAGCTTTTTTCTACATCAGAAATTACAGAAATATCTACTTCATTTAAAGTATCAATAAGCTCGATACCTTTATTTGTTGTAGATAAAAAAACGCTCTTTTATCGTTATGAACTGCACCCCAAAAGTTGGACAAAAAACAACTTTTGAGGTGCAGTTTTTTTATGACTAAATACTCAAATGAATTTAAAGTTAAAGCAATTAAAATGGTTTTAAAAGGAAATTCTATTTCTCATGTAGCTAAAATTCTAAACATGCCAGATATAGCTCCTCTT
>ENA-OQIR01000520-OQIR01000520.1-human-gut-metagenome-genome-assembly--contig:-NODE-520-length-16427-cov-2.252883_pt1 | contig 16427 bp, 19 predicted proteins | sample MGYA00242580_ERZ504745 | MGnify/ENA primary metagenome ERZ504745 (study PRJEB26092, sample SAMD00036214) | human gut metagenome | host: Homo sapiens | study: EMG produced TPA metagenomics assembly of... | reverse complement strand
GAAGGGAAATGAGGCAGTGCTGCTACATAATACAGCTATGGTTGAGGATTGGCTTGTGATATAAAATGCCGCGGGAGCGGCATTTTTTTATGAGCAAGTAGCGAAGCGGATTGCGAATATCATTAATTGTTGCCGCGGGAGCGGCATTTTTTTATGAGCAAGTAGCGGAGCGGATTGCGAATATCATATGATTTGCCGCGGGAGCGGCATTTTTTATATATGTGAAATTTTCACACCGTAATATTCTGCAAGAGAATCTACCAAGTCATCACGGATTTTTTTGTGGTCATTGCCATCCAGGGACATGACACAGGATACCATCTGATGTTTTTTGTCAATGATGCAGTATTGGCCGTAATTGCCGGACAGGATCAGAGTATCTTCCATAGGTCCCATATATATGAAATATCCATAACCATAGCTCTGGTAATCTGGATGTTCCGTCAGTGGATTGTAAGAATCAATGTGTTTCTGACAGGCATCAATAACGAATTTTTTTGGGACGATCTGTTTTCCGTTCAGGGAACCCTCATGCAGAAGCAGATGTCCAAAACGAGCCAGTTCATCAATTGTTAGATACAGTCCGTTAGCTGCCATGCAATGTCCTTGAGGGCAAAGGGTCCAGTCAGGATTCGGAATACCAACCGGTTCAAAGAAACGATATCGCAGATAATTCAGCAGACCCGTTCCGGATTTCTCTTCCAGAAGAACAGACAAAATATAGGAACAGAAATTGCTGTACACAAAATGAGTACCGGGTGTATAGGGAAAAGAATCATTCTGAAAGAAATATCTTACCCAGTCCTTTTCTCTGTATCGTTCCGGTCCATCGCAGAAAAAGAGCGGATCGTTCTGACCGGATGACATGGTAAGAAGATCACGGATCTTTATTTTGTAAAGATTTTCGGAAGGATTTGACGGAAAATATTTTTCAAACCAGGGATAAATATATTCATCAAGTGTGATCAGTCCTTCACGTTCTGCGATACCTGCAGCCATTGCAACAAAGGGCTTGCTGACAGACCATATATTTAATCTGGTTTTTACCGGAAAAAGTCTGAATTCTTCTTTTAAAACGTCATTTTTGTATATCTGGGCATAGATAATATTGGAATGATGCTGTTTCGATTTTTCCAGGAAAATATCTAAAATTTCATGCATGATAATCCCCCCTGAAATTATTATTCGTAAAAAAGATCAAAGTCTGAATAAAGTTCTTCCAGGTCATGAAGTCGTGTACTGATGGATTTGCACCTGGTTTTTCGGATTTTTGCAACAATACTGTCAAACAGACAATAGAGGCATGAGAAGGAGTTAAATCCCATTTCATTGAGATTGATCTCTGTAATGATAGCGTGGTCTGCCAGCGCCCATGCCGGTGATGAAATGCTGTCTGTGACGGCGAGTATCTTTGCACCATGGCTTTTGGCAACCTGTGCATATTTCAGAGACCATTTGGTATAGCGGGCAAAAGAGATCAGAAGAACAACTGTATCCTCGGATGCTTCTGTGAGATATTCGAAATTGGAATCGTAAAATTCGTGAACCACCTTGGTATTTCCAAGAAGCTGATTCAGCAGAGTTCCCATCCAGAGTGCTGCACTGTAAGAGGAACGGGCACCGACAATCAGACGTTTTTTCGCATTGGTCAGATGAGTAACGATCTGATCCATATCTTCCCGATTCAGGTGGGAAGCCCAGTTTTCCATGGAATGGAGCTCTTTTGCAATGATGTTCTGATAGAAATTTCCGTTATCCAGTGTGTCATCTGATGTAGTTGTGGGAATGGAAGGATGTCATTCTGTACAGTTCTCTGCATTTCAGAAAAACTTTCAAAACCCAGAGAATAAGCAAGGCGTATGATAGTGGTTTCGCTTACGGAAATTTCCTTGCTGAGTTTCGCAAGGGTGGAATAACTGAAAGAATCAAGGTGTTGTAATATATATTCGGCAACTTTCTTCTGACCGGCAGAAAGAGAAGATATTTTTTCACGGATCAACTGTTCTACTTTCATGAAAAACCTCCTGTTTTGTGTAGTTTGTATAATGAATTATAACAGGTGCGAAGTTTAATTACAATATAATGGAGCAAAAAATTCTTCTAAAACAAAATAAAATGTAAATAATGCACAATTAAAAAGGCGGATTTTTAATGATATTGTCAATAGAAATTCTGAATTTTAAATGATAATATAGCATTAAATAATTCACATGACGTCAGAAAAAGAATTAAATACACTATCGACATTGGAACTTATATGAAAAGGGGGGCTTTTATGTTATCAACAGCAAAGGAAGTAAAAGAAAAAACAGGTTATCTGAAACGAAGTGATCTTTATACGATTGGTGTAGGACAGGCAATTGGTTCGGGAGTTCTGACATTAATCGGTCCGGCGATTTTGCTGACAGGACAGTCAGCGTGGCTGGCGTATGTAGCTGCATGTATCTGGGGATTTATGATGATCGCACCGATCCCGTGGATCACATCCACACTGAAACTTGGAGGGGGCTTTTATTCTCTGGTAGGAGATATGGCCGCAAACGAGTTGCCGGTATGTATGCAGTAGGATTTTTGCCACAGACGATCAATCTGGCGACTTATGGTGTGGCAATTGGTATGTATGCAAATTCCCTGTGGCCGCAGATTAATGCGAAATGGTTTGGAATTGCAGCCCTGAGTGTGTTCTTTGCCATCAATCTGTGTGGTGTGGATGTAATGGCGAAGGTACAGAAAATTCTGGTTATCCTGCTGTTTGTTGCACTTGGTCTGTTTATTGTTCTGGGATGCCTCCAGCTGAAAAATCCGGTGTTTGAGTTTACAGCACCAGACTTTTTCTCCAATGGTCCATCCGGATTCTTTTCCGCAATCATGCTGTATGTATATTCAACAAACGGATATTCCTGCATTATGAATTATGGTAAACAGGCAAAAGAGGCACATAAAGATATCCCAAAGGCACTTCTGTACTGTATTCCGACACTGATGGTTGTATATGGCGGTGTTGCAATTGTAGCAAGTGGTGTGCTTCCTCTGGATCAGGTAGCCGGACAGCCGCTTACCCTGGTTGCAAAAAATATTTTAAATCCGGCACTTTTCACAGTATTTATGATTGGTGGTCCGGTACTTGCACTGTCTTCATCCATTAATTCAACAATTTCCAATAACTGTATTCCGGTTGCACAGTCCTGTAAAGATGGATGGCTTCCGAAATCATGGGCAGCTCAGAATAGAAGAGGGGCTTACTGGAAACTGATGACATTTACTTATCTTATGGGAATATTACCTGTGTTACTGGACTTTTCTATCAGTGATGTTGTAAATAATATTATGCTTCTGGCATCAGCACTGGCATTTCTGCAGATTTATGCTTATTTCCAGCTTCCGAAAAAACATGCAGAAGCATGGGAAAAATCACCAATGCATATTTCTAACGGAAAATATTATTTCCTCTGCTGTTTGAGCCTGTTTGCATATATCTGCATTTTTATCAATTCTTGCAGAAGCCTGAAACTTCCGGTAGTAATCATCAGTCTGATAGCCATTGTAGTATGCATGGCTTACGGATGGTTTAGAAGTGTAAGTCCTGATGTAAAGATGGAAACAAGTGTGTGGGAGGATTAATGTTTATGAATAAAGACCAGAACCTGATCAATGAATTTGCTATCAAAACTTTAAAAGAAAATCTCAATGTTATGTATGCGCAGATATGGCGTGAAGGACAGTTAACGGCAGAATATAAAAGAATGCCGGTGAAAACACGCCTGAATACCTGGTCTGCATGCAAAGGCGTGGTATCCTGTGCAGTGGGAATTGCACTGGATGAGGGATTGATTCAGCTGGATGAGAAGATCGTTGATATTTTTCCGGAGTATGTTCCAGAAAAAACAGAAGGATATCTTGGTGATGTGACTCTGGAAATATGCTGACAATGACTACCGGTCTGGAAAGCTCGCTGTTTTTCTGTGACTGGCCGGAACGTTATACAACGCTGGACTGGATCAGATATTTCTTTGAAAATGCGAAGGTTGTAAATAAACCAGGAACTCAGTGGCTGTACAGTAATTTCAATACCTATATGATCAGCTGTGCTATTGAAAAACGTGCGGGTGTCAATCTTCTGGAATATCTGAGAAATCGATTTTTTGAACCATTGGGAATTGGAAATCCGGACTGGACTTTGTGTCCGAAAGGTCATGTACATGCTGCGAATGGTCTTTATGTAAATATTGACGAGTTCACCAGATATGGACAGCTGATCCTTCATAAAGGAAAATACAATGGAAAACAGTTGGTGCCGGAAGAATATATGAAAGTTGCGACTTCCAATCTTGTAGACAATTCAGCGGCAGGAAGCCCGGGAAATCTATATTCCGGTTTTGGATATGGATATCAGTTTGTAATGAATCCGGAAGCTGGTTCCTATCGATCCGATGGAAATTATGGTCAGTTCTGTCTGGCGTTTCCTGACAAGGATGCAGTAGTAACTGTAATGTCTCTGGAGGGGGATTTCCAGAAAATAGGAAATCATCTATGGACTACAGTGGTTCCGGAATTGTAATATATTCTGGTTGACAAATCCGTGGGGAAAGCATAAGCTAATCCCATCTTCGACAGTTAAATAAAAATAAAGTGGCAGAAACCCTTGATTTTACAAGGGCACTGAAAAAAGGGCGTGTGAAAAATGAGAAATCATTTTGGAGCACGCTCCTTTTTATGCTCTTTTAGGACAAATCGTAGAATTGAGGAGAGATTCAGAGCATACTTTCCCTTCTCCCCATAAATTCGGTTGTTTTTGAAATTGTGCGGCTGTTTTTACTTTCATTCTTTTGTACCACCGGTCATTTTCATGATTCCAAAAGTTCCTTCCGCCTGGATGGAACGATTCATTCTGAGCAATGCTCCCTGAATACTTTCCAGATTGCGGATCACTTCCTGGTACATTACCGTCAACTCCTGATTGACCCGTACTGTACGGTTTCCTTTGACCTTTTTGTATTTCTCTGCATAAGGACGTCCGCTACAGGATATTTTGGATAAAAGCCATAGGTCTCATGAAATTTTTTCATGAGAGGAATAAAACAGTCCGTATCTGAACGGTACCTGGATTTTTCAGTTGCTTTTTCCATACCCAGGAATACTTGTTTGCAGTTGCTTCAAATTTTGATCCATCTATATATAAGTGCTGCAGATCGACGTGCTCGGTTTCAAAGATCTTTTTGTTGGCTATGTTTTTTTACAGCCCCTTTTTATGCCATTGTAAAAACTGCCGAATTTCACCGAAAGCTCCGATTCGGCGAAAAATATCATAGCAGGAATATTTTTATAATGTATACTATATTTGTTGAGAAATCCAGATACACCACAAAGCAGAAAGGAAAAAAGCGTATGAAAAGAAATTGGAAAAAAGCTTTATGTGGCATTTTGACAGGTTTTATGCTTGCGACGGCGACACCAGCTGCGGTTCCGGAGCTGATCAGCGTGGTAGAAGTACAGGCGGCAGTAACTGTAGCAGCGCCGGCCATGTCTTCTATTAAGATCGTCGGAAAGAATAAGATCATTTTCAGCTGGAAACAGGTAAAAGGAGCAGCCGGATACCGTGTATACCGCAAGACCGGAAACAGCGGATGGAAAGCAGTAAAAACCATCACAGGAAGTAAGAATGTTACATTTACCGACACAAAAGTAAGCACCGGAGCACGTTATACTTATACGGTAAAAGCTTACCGGAAATCCGGAAAAAATATAATCTGGAGCGGTTATAATAAAAAAGGCCTGACAGCGATCGCAGGGCTGAATTCTCTTACCCTGAATAAGACCAGCCTGACACTGACACCGAAAAAAACTTATACACTGAAGATTAACGGCACCAGTCTGAAACCGTCATGGAAGAGCAGCAACACAAAGGTTGTCAGTGTAACTTCAGCCGGAAAGGTCACCGCAGTAAAAACAGGAACAGCGAATATCACAGCGATCCTTGGCGGCAGAAAATTCACCTGTAAGATTACTGTAAAGAATCCTGCATCGGCTAACGCAAAAATGACGCAGAATTATGCCAAACTGAAAAAATATATCAGTCAGAAAGGCAGATATACCGAAGACGGAAGTCAGTTTATAAATGTCAAAGTAAATGAAGAAAGTACTCTGATGATCGGTTATCTGAAGAAAGAAGATAAGATAGATATTGGAATGCTGATTTCTGTGCCTTCAGATGGATCCTTGCCGGACTGGATATTATCGGAAACTGTGTGAAATCTGATACGGTCAGCGTGAAGTCCGCCCTGTCTTCGGATGGAGTCTTTGTGCTGCTGACTTCTTCCACAAAAGCATCTGCTTATAAAGGTCAGAATCTGACTTTCCTGTATACAAACGGAAAAAAAGCGATGACAGATCTGCAGGATACTTCCAACATTATGATGAAGGCGACAATGATAGCAGCAAATGCTTATCTGAAAAAGAATTTAAACCTGACAATGAATGATCTGGGATTCACTGCTTATAAATAAAAGTTACTGTTCACTCCGTTCTCGGCAACACGCTTCGCGATGCACAGGATTTATGCTAATCGCATAAATCCGCGCGGTATGTCTCGGGTTTCTGTGACCTTCGCTCACAAAAAACACCTCGCGGAATATTACCAGTGAACAGTAACCAAATAAAACCAAAATTTATTATTCTTGACATGAAGCAGAATCGGAATTATACTAAATCATGTAAATAACAGGGGAGCTTGTGACGGCAGGCTGAGAGGAAGTCTTCAACTTCGACCCTTATACCTGATTTGGATAATGCCAACGTAGGAACGTATAAGATGAATTTACGGGAGATACCTTGGTGTATCTCCTTTTTATTGGATGCGGATGTTTATCCGACTGAATATACGTAAGATCAGGATTTACAGAGAAATATTTTACAATTAAACATGGGAAATTTTGAGAGTGAACAGAGTTCATGAAGGGGTGCACCACCGCGGGTGTATTTCTTTGTGAACTCTTTTTTACGGATTGCGAATATCCGATTGACCGGAAGAGATTGCGAATTACTTCTGACTTGGCGAAATTTCCGGAAAGGAGAGAACATGATCACAGTAAACGGTGAGAGCAGAACCCTGGAAGCTCCGGTGACCGTAACGGAATATCTGGAAGCATGTAACTATGTTCCGGTGCAGGTGGTAGTAGAACTGAATGAAGAGATCATCAAGAGAGAGACTTACGACACGACCGTGCTGAAAGACGGAGACGTTGTGGAAATCCTGCAGTTTATGGGCGGCGGAAGCTGCTGAGACAGAAAGAATAAGAATGGATACAGAAAATCCTGTTCAGAAGTCTGAAGATGGGCAGGAATATCCGGCTGTGGGATGGGCAGAATCGCAGATAACTGCTGACTTGAAATTTGAATAACTGAGCAGTTATTGCAACTGAAATACAATGCAGATAAATAACAGAAAGGTGGACATAAAAAATGACAACAGCAAACACAAATGAAGACAAACTGATCCTGGGAGGCCATGAGTTTACTTCCCGTTTTATCCTTGGTTCCGGAAAATTTCTCTGGAGCTTGTAAAAGCATGTATCGAAAAAGCAGGAACTCAGATCGTAACACTTGCCCTGCGCCGTGCAAATGAGGCGGACTTGCCAATATTCTTGACTATGTGCCGAAGGATGTTACACTTCTTCCGAACACATCAGGAGCCAGAAATGCTCAGGAAGCAGTACGCATTGCAAGGCTTTCCCGCGAGCTTGGCTGCGGAGATTTTGTAAAGATCGAAGTTATCCATGACTCCAAATATCTTCTTCCGGATAACTATGAGACCATCAAGGCAACAGAGATCCTTGCAAAAGAGGGCTTTGTAGTCATGCCGTACATGTATCCGGATCTGAATGCAGCCAGAGATCTGGTGAACGCAGGAGCTGCCTGTGTAATGCCGCTTGGCTCTCCCATCGGTTCCAACAAGGGAATCTGCACAAAAGAATTCATCCAGATTCTTATCGACGAGATCGACCTTCCGATCATCGTGGACGCTGGAATCGGCCGCCCGTCACAGGCATGTGAGGCTATGGAAATGGGTGCTGCAGCAGTTATGGCAAATACGGCTATTGCAACAGCAGGAGATGTCCGCGTTATGGCAGAGGCATTTAAGAAAGCTATTGAGGCAGGAAGAAGCGCATACCTTTCCGGCATGGGAAGAACTCTGGAGAGAGGTGCAAGCGCGTCCTCACCGCTGACCGGATTTCTTCATGAGTAAAATTGATAAATGAATGATTGAACGCAGAATGCTAAGCGGGGGACAGGCGCTGCCTGTGTAGTGAAACACAGGTATTGTCTGGTTTCAATCGAAATTGAGTTTACAGATATGCAGCAGTGAGGACCAGAGTATTGCTGCAATATATGAGAGGAGCGACATAAGAGTAATGGCAGAAACAGTACAGGCCAGTCAGCAGGACGGCTATTTTAATGAAAGTATCGTAAATGAAGAAATTCTGGAAGATATGAAAAAGAACCGTATCGATCACATGAAGTACCTTCCGGATATGGAACAGCTGGAAGAATCGGATGTAATGGATCAGGTTATTTCCGCAATGAACGCATATGATTATGATAAGTACACAGAAGCGGATGTACGGAGAGCGCTTGCTCATGACAACCGTACACCGGAGGATTTTAAAGCATTGCTTTCACCGGCAGCACTGCCTTTTCTGGAAGAAATCGCACAGGCTGCAAGGATCGAAACAAGGAAACATTTCGGAAACAGTATCTGCATGTTTACACCGATCTACATTGCGAATTACTGTGAGAACTACTGTATTTACTGTGGATTTAACTGCCACAACAAGATCCGCCGTGCACAGCTGAATGCAGACGAGATCGAGAAGGAGATGGCAGCTATTGCAGAAACCGGACTCCAGGAGATCCTGATCCTTACCGGAGAGAGCAAAACGAAATCTAATGTAGAATATATCGGAAAGGCCTGTGAGATCGCCCGAAAATATTTCAAGGTAGTCGGTCTTGAGGTGTATCCGATGAATTCTGATGAGTACGCATATCTTCACAAATGCGGGGCAGATTATGTAACCGTTTTCCAGGAAACCTATAATTCCGATAAATACGAAACCCTGCATCTGGCAGGTCATAAGAGGATTTTTCCGTACAGGTTAAATACACAGGAGCGTGCACTGAAAGGCGGCATGCGAGGTGTTGGCTTTGCGGCACTTCTGGGACTGGATGATTTCCGCAAGGATGCTTTTGCAACGGGATATCATGCATATCTTTTGCAGAGAAAATATCCACATGCAGAGATCGCTTTTTCCTGCCCGAGACTTCGTCCGATCATCAATAATGACCGGATCAACCCGAAGGATGTCCACGAACCACAGCTTTTGCAGGTAGTCTGTGCGTATCGTCTGTTTATGCCGTTTGCAAGTATTACCGTATCCACCAGAGAGTGCGAGCGTGTCCGTGACAATCTGGTAAATATCGCAGCAACCAAGATCTCTGCAGGTGTCAGCACAGGAATCGGAAGCCATGTGGATGATATCGAAGATAAAGGCGACGATCAGTTTGAAATCTCAGACGGAAGATCCGTGGACGAAGTCTTTAACGCCCTGAAAGACCATGGCCTTCAGCCGGTGATGAATGATTATATTTATCTGTGAGATGAAGGCGGCGAAATCGGATCGCACAGACAACAGAGGATAACTTCTGTGGAATATGTGGAAAACCATCCGCCCGGAAGAGCGATTTTTCAGGGTGAGTGTGGATAACTGTTTCGGAAAAACGAACGTTACACGCCGGAAGAACCTTCCGGGGCGTTTCAGGAAAGTTCACTGCTTCGATCGTAGATATCCGTCTGACACTGACCCAAAATTTCACAGATGAAGGAAAACATCCCGCAAAAACAAGATATACTTTGGCAAAATTCCCGAAAAACACGGAAATTACAAGACTGATGACGTTTTCACATATACTCCGGGAACAATAAAATACGATGCAAAAATCAACAAAAACAACGTAATATCAGGTGGGATCAAATACAAAAATCTGTGAAACTAGCATAAACAGCCATATTTTCGAAAACTCCTGAAAACGGTTTCCAATCTAATGATTTTCATATGGACTTACTCATGTTTATAATAGCCCCAACAACAAAACACGAGGTAAAACACAGGAGGTAAGTATTATGAAAAGAAGATGGAAATCATCAGCAGCAGTTCTTGCAGCAATAGCAACAATTGGAAGCCTTACAGGCGTAATCACCTATGCGGCGGACAGTGTCAGCATCACCAATGTATCTTATGATCCGACCAGAGAGCTTTACGAGCAGTACAACAAGATCTTCCAGAAGCACTGGAAGGAAAAAACAGGCCAGGATGTGGAGATCACACAGTCCCATGGCGGTTCCGGCAAGCAGGCACTTGAGGTTTCCAACGGACTGGAAGCAGATGTGGTAACACTGGCACTGGAGTATGATGTGGATGCGATCCAGGATGCAGGACTCATCGATGACGGATGGGTGGACGAATTTCCGGAGGACAGCTCTCCCTACACTTCGACTATTGTATTTCTTGTGAGAAAAGGAAATCCGAAGAACATCAAAGACTGGGACGATCTGGTAAAGAAAGACGTAGGTGTAATCACACCAAACCCGAAAACCTCCGGCGGAGCAAGATGGAACTATCTGGCAGCTGGCCTATGCAAAAGATAAATATAACGGAGACGAGGACAAAATTAAAGAATTCATCGGAGACCTTTACAAAAACGTACTTGTCCTGGACACCGGAGCCAGAGGCGCAACGACCTCTTTCGTGGAAAACGGACAGGGTGATGTACTGATCGCCTGGGAAAATGAAGCCTATCTTTCCGTAAAAGATTATCCGGACGACTACGAGATCGTAACACCAAGCATCAGCATCCTTGCACAGCCGTCTGTAGCAGTAGTCGATAAAGTCGTAGACAAGAGAGGCACCAGGGATGTGGCAGAGGAATATCTGAATTATCTCTATTCCGATGAAGCACAGCGGATTGCAGGGGATAATTATTACCGCCCATCCAATCAGGATATCCTGAAAGAGTACTCCGATGTCTTTGACTGAACATCAATCTTGTCACCATTGATGATTTCGGTGGATGGAAAAAGGCACAGGAAACACATTTCTCAGATGGAGGGATTTTTGATCAGATTTACGAAGGATAGACAGCAGAAGCTATAGTCGGACGGAATAACACAAAGAAGCTGCAGAACAGTGGAAAAACAGAGTCTGCAGCTTCTTTTATGTAAATATGATGTGCCTTTTGCGACTGGAAAATCTGTACCTGATATATAGCAACTGTCAACATCTCATGCAGCTATGGATTTTCCGGTCTGCAAAATAACGGCAGAGGGGGCAATGTGAATCACAAGGTGGATCAGGCATGCCGCATGCCGCCACGATAATCGCCGCTGGTAAAAAACATCACCGGAAAAACGAGCAGAAAGATCACGACAATGGTGATCAGGTAGCAGCGCTGATATTTTCCACTGTAATAGGAATAGAGAAAAAGCCCTCCGGAGATTGCAACCAGCGCAAAATTGATCAGTACATTTCCCCAGGAACCGGTCCCGAGACTGAGAAATGCATGATCAGGCTGATCACAGTACCTCCCAGGGCGAGGATGTTGAACAGCCGGACGCGGAAATCAAGGGTGGGACTGAACAAAGAGTGAAAAATATTCCGGAGCTTCGGGTTTATATTGATAGGGATCACCTCCTGTTCTCAATGTAGGTTTGTATGCCTGCGGGCATCTTTCTTTTGGTGCTGTGATTATCGTAACTGCTATAATTGTATCATGCTGTCGTATAGTTGTGTACACAAAAAATACATTTAATCCAGTTTTCCTATTGACATACTATGAATAGTAGGTTAATATAAGTGTCAACAAAAGAAAGGGAAGAGGCTATGAACGAATATGGCTTTAATACAGGACTGCTCCACGGCACTAATGAGAAATATCCGCAGGGAGCCACACAGGTTCCGATCTATCAGAGCAGCGCATTCCGACATGACAGCGCGGAAGACCTGGAGAAAATTTTTGACAATAAAAAAATGGGCTTCTCCTATACAAGGATCAACAATCCTACGGTAGAGTCCTTTGAGAAGAGAGTGACCATGCTGGAGAATGGGATCGGAAGTGTGGCCTGTGCATCCGGGATGGCAGCGCTGACCAATGCGTTTCTGAACATTCTTCAGGCGGGAGACGAGATCGTGGCAGCCTGCGGACTGTACGGCGGAACCGTGGAACTGTTCGATGATCTGAAGCCTTTCGGGATTTCCGTAAAATATGTGAAAGAGAATAAGCCGGAAGCTTTTGAGGCAGAGATCACAGAGAAGACGAGAATTGTTTTTGCGGAGACCATCGGAAACCCCAAGCTGGACGTTACCGATATCCAGGCAGTTGCAGAAGTGGCACATAAGTATGACGTACCGCTGATCGTAGACAACACCGTGGCAACGCCGTATCTGATCCAGCCACTGAAGCTTGGAGCTGACATTGTGGTTCATTCCTCTTCCAAATATATTAATGGAAGCAGTGATGCGATCAGCGGCATTCTTGTCTGTGGTAAGGGTCTGAAATGGGACCTGACCGATATCCGGGACTTGCTCCGTACCGGAAATTCGGACCATTTGCATACATCGCCAAGCTTCGAAACGGACTTTTCCGGAACACTGGCGCGTGTCTTGCTCCGCAGAATGCTTTTCTTAATAATCTGGGACTGGAAACCCTGGGACTTCGAATGCAGAGACAGTGTGACAATGCACTGGAGCTTGCGAGATTTTTACAGGGCCTGGGTGATGACATTGAAGTAAATTATCCGGGACTGGAAGAAAGCCTTATCACGAAATTGCAAAAAAGCAGTTTAAGAATGGCTACGGAGCTATCGTAACCGTAAGAACCGGAAGCAAGGAGAAGGCTTTTTCCATTATTAATTCATTGAAGCTCCCGCTGATCATCTCCAATATCGGAGATACGAAGACCCTGGTGATTCATCCGGAATCCACCATCGCGGCACACATCTCCGACGAAGAGAAGATGCAGTCCGGAGTATTCGAGGATCTGATCCGTATCAGTGTGGGAATTGAAGATATTGAAGATTTAAAAGAAGATTTCAAACAAGCGATAGAAAATAACCGATAAAATCTGGTACACCGAAAACGATGTACCAGGAGCTGCATCAGCAGAGAAATGGAGAGTTCGTTATGGCAAAAGTAGATTACGCTACATTAAAAAAAGGTGGTTTCATGAGACAGAAGCAGAAAAATAATTTTTCCCTTCGTCTTGCCTGTGTAGGCGGTACGCTTACAGCAGAAAACCTTAAGAAGATCGCAGAGGTAGCTGAGAAATACGGTGACGGATATGTACATCTTACTTCCAGACAGGGAGTTGAGATCCCGTTCATTAAATTAGATGATATTGATGATGTAAAGGATGATCTTGCAAAAGGCGGATGCAAGCCTGGTGTCTGCGGGCCGAGAGTCCGTACAGTCACAGCCTGCCAGGGCAATGCAGTCTGTCCAAGCGGAAACATCAACAGCTATGACATTGCGGTGAAATTAAATGAGAGATATTTCGGAAGAGAACTTCCTCATAAATTTAAATTCGGTGTTACCGGATGTCAGAACAACTGTCTGAAGGCAGAGGAGAATGATGTAGGAATCAAGGGAGCTGCTCAGGTCAGCTGGAAAGAAGACGCATGTATCCACTGTGGTGTCTGCGAAAAGGCCTGCAGAGAAAACGCTATCTCCTTTGAGGATGGCAAGCTGGTGATCGACACAGAGAAATGTAACTACTGCGGCAGATGTGCAAAATCCTGTCCTGTAGATGCATGGGATGTAAACGAAGCATATATCGTTTCTTTTGGCGGAACGTTTGGAAATCACATCAGCAAGGGACAGGAATTTCTTCCGCTGATCACCTCTGAGGAGCAGCTTTTCAGAGTGACCGATGCAGCGATCCAGTTCTTTGATGATCATGCAAATCCGGGAGAGCGTTTTAAATTTACCATCGACCGGGTAGGCGCTGAAAAACTTCAGGAAGTTTTGAAAGGAGCATACAATGGCTGATATTAAGATTGATGATACAGTAGATATTACCGATGTGGTCTGCCCGGTAACCTTTGTAAAAGCAAAAGTAGCACTTGAGGAACTGGACGACGGACAGATCCTGGCGATCAAAATGAACGATGGCGAGCCGGTACAGAATGTGCCGAGAAGCGTGAAGGAAGAAGGACATCAGATCCTGAAGCTCGAGGACAACGAAGACGGAACTTATACACTGATCGTAAGAAAAGTTGAAGAATAGGAGAACAGAGAAATGACAATCACAGTTGCAGGAAATAAAAAGAATACGAAGACGGACTGAAGCTTACAGAGCTTATTGAGAAAGAGGATATCGAAAGTCCTGAGTATGTAACCGTAACCATTAACGATGAATTCATCAGCAAAGAAGACGTTCCGAACACAGTTGTAAAAGACGGCGACGTTGTTGAATTTCTGTACTACATGGGAGGAGGCACAAGATAATGGCTTTTACAAATGAGCAGCTGGAGCGTTACTCCCGCCACATCATCCTGAAAGAGGTTGGAGTAAAAGGCCAGAAAAAGCTTCTGAATGCCAAGGTTCTGATCATCGGAGCCGGCGGACTTGGAGCACCGGCAGCCCTTTACCTGGCAGCAGCAGGTGTGGGAACAATCGGGATCGCGGATGCAGATGAGGTAGATCTGTCCAATCTTCAGAGACAGGTCATCCACACAACTGCAGATGTCGGCAAACTGAAGGTAGAGTCCGCGGCTGAGACCATGAAAGCAATCAACCGGACGTTACTGTAAATACATATCATACCTTTGTAGATTCCAGCAACATCATGGATCTGATCAAAGATTACGATTTCATTCTGGATGGAACGGACAATTTCCCAGCAAAATTCCTGATCAACGATGCCTGTGTAATGGCTGAGAAACCGTTTTCACATGCAGGTATCATCCGTTTCCAGGGACAGCTGATGACTTATGTTCCGGGACAGGGACCGTGCTACAGATGTGCATTCCAGAGCCCGCCGCCAAAGGATTCCGTACCGACCTGTAAGCAGGCTGGCGTGATCGGAGCCATGGGCGGAGTGATCGGAAGCCTTCAGGCAATGGAAGCGAATCAAGTACATCATCGGACAGGGTGATCTTTCTTACAGGAAGACTTCTCACCTACGATGCACTGAAGATGACCTTCCGTACCGTGAAGCTTCCGAAGAATCATCATTGCCCGGTATGCGGCGATGATCCGACGATCACAGAATTGATCGATTATGAGCAGGCTGTGTGTGAATTGAAACACTGAAAATTAAGTATAGAAACCCATTGGAGGCTGCGAAGAAATGCTGAAATTAAAAAAAGAAGATTACGAGAAAATATTAGACCACTGCAGAAAAGGACTTCCCAATGAGTCCTGCGGCCTTCTGGGCGGGACCATTGAGGGCGATGTAAAAACCATCGAGAAGGTGTATCTGCTGACAAATATCGATGAAAGCAACGAACACTTTTCCATGGACCCGAAGGAACAGCTGAGTGCGATCAAAGATATCCGTCAGAACGGATACCAGATGATCGGAAACTTTCATTCTCATCCGGAGTCTCCGTCAAGGCCTTCCGAAGAAGATAAACGACTTGCATTTGACCCGAACATCGAATATCTGATTCTCTCCCTTATGGATGCAGAAAATCCGGTGTTGAAGGCCTTTGGCGTAGATAAAGAGAAAATGTAACTGTACATGAGCTTCAGATAACAGAGTGATGAGTATGAAAAACAGATTAAACACAAAGGAAATTACAACAGATGTGCTGATCATAGGCGGCGGTACCGCAGGCTGCTATGCGGCGCTGGTTCTCTCAGAACAGAAAGCCGGCAGGGTACTGGTCGCAGAAAAAGCAAATATCAGACGAAGCGGCTGTCTGGCAGCAGGTGTTAATGCCATCAATGCCTACATCGTAAAAGGCCGTAAACCGCAGGATTATGTAGATTATGCCACAAAGGATGCCGCCGGTATCGTAAGGCAGGACCTTCTTCTTACAGCAGCGGAGAATTTCAACGAAGTTACCGCAAAAATGGAGAAGCTTGGGCTTGTGATCCTGAAGGATGAAAATGGTGAGTATGTAGCCAGAGGAAACCGTAATATCAAGATCAACGGCGAAAATTTTAAACCTCTTCTTGCTGATGCAGTTCATAAAGCTGAGAACGTAGATGTTCTGAATTATGTAAATATCACAGACCTTCTTGTAAAAGACGGACAGGTTTACGGAGCGGTTGTTTCTCTATTATGGAAGAAACAGCGTACATTATCCGGGCAAAAGCAGTTTCTTGTTGCGAAGCAGGTGGACGGCGGCCTGGACATTATAAACCGAAACTCGA
>ENA-OQIR01000519-OQIR01000519.1-human-gut-metagenome-genome-assembly--contig:-NODE-519-length-16430-cov-4.663866_pt1 | contig 16430 bp, 16 predicted proteins | sample MGYA00242580_ERZ504745 | MGnify/ENA primary metagenome ERZ504745 (study PRJEB26092, sample SAMD00036214) | human gut metagenome | host: Homo sapiens | study: EMG produced TPA metagenomics assembly of... | reverse complement strand
TCCGAGGCCTGGTCAGCTCGAAGACGTACGACGACGTCACTTCCGAATTCGCCGCTTGGCCAGGTGGGCGTTCTACCCGAACGGCGTCTGGGCTTACACGGCAGATCAAGGGTAACGAGGTGGCGGATGACGATCTTGGCATGCTGCCGTATTACATGGGCATCAAGGGTGAGGAAGAGACCGGTCCTGCGGGCGTGTATGACGCCAGCTGGGCGGTGAACAAGAACGCTTCCGACAAAGACAAGCAGGCCACGCTCGATTTCATCAAGTGGATGGTCACCGATGACGAGGCCAAGAAGATCCTCTCTCAGGATATGGGCTTCTCCGTGCCGTTCACCACATTCGATGGCGATGAGTTCCAGCCGGATAATCCGCTGACCAAGATCGCCCGTTCCTACTCTGCCGACGGCAAGACCGAGGTACGCAGCTTCACCGTTCCGGATCAGCAGTGGCAGGACGACGTGGCTGCGGCGCTTATCGAATACGCGCAGGGCACTGGCGATTGGAGCAAGGTGAAGAGCGCCTACGTCGACGGTTGGTCCACCGAATGGAACAACAACGAGGAATCGCTGGGATCCATTCCTCAAGCGCAGAAATTCAATTAGCAGGGGTGAGATCGCACCGCTGATTGAAGCCCTACAAGGTTTGCGATGAAAAGAGCGGCCTGTGTGCATGATTTGGTTCATGCATACAGGCCGCTCTCGTGTTTTGGCGGCTTTACGTTTTTCCGCTGCCTCTCGATTTATTCAGCTGCCGTCGATTTATGACGCCGATTTATTCCGACGTCGCCGCCCCGCTGTCAATGCGGCTTGTAGTGTTGCGCAACACCAGCAAAGGATCCTGCAGTTCATGCGGATGTTCAAGAGGTTCGTTACGTAGGAGCTGCAGCACTTTTCTACCGGCTATGCGCCCTAGCTCGATTGGCTCCTGACGGATGGTGGAAAGGTCTGCGGCCTGCGCGATTTCGGCGTCGTCAAAGCCGAGCACCGAAATGTCTTCCGGCACATTCAGCTGCTGTTTGCGTAGTTCCTTGACCAGTGCGATGGCGACCTGGTCGGTTTCCACGCAGACGGCGGTGGGGCGTTCCGGAAGTGACAGCAGTTTCGCGGTCAGTTGTGAGGCGAGGTCGGATTTGCTCAGCGGCGCATCGTGCGCGTCGGCCGTGAGCAGGCTGAACATGATTCCATCGGTGGCGTTGGCCTGTGCGGCATCCGCGAACGCTGGGTGCGTTGGCTGGTGTTATAAATCATGTCGGCCGGAATGTAGTCGCTGCAGAACGCGATATTGGTATGCCCTAAGGAACACAGCAGTCGTACGGCCATGGTCATCGCACTGTAGTTGTCGATGCTGATGGAGCGTCGAAATAGCCTGATTCCGCAGGGACATTGACGCCTACCGTTGGCAGGTCGATGGCTTGGAGCTGCTCCCGCATGGCGGGCATGAGCTGGAATGAGGAGATGATGATGGCGTCCGAGTTGCGGCTTTTTGGCAGCTGGGAGAAGAACCGGTCCAGTTCGCTGCGGTCGGTGATGAAGGCCGGTGTGACGTCATAGCCGAACGGCGCGAGCTCCTCGTAGACTCCTTGGAGCACTCCGGAATTGAACCACTCGTTGAGTTTGCCCGAAACCAAGAGGATGACACGCATGGTTTTTCCGGATGCCAGGGCGGAAGCGCTTTTGGATAGCGTGAAATTGAGCTGATCCGCTGCCTGCCGAACTTTGTTGCGGGTTGCTTCTGTGACGTTGGTCGCGCCACGGAGTGCTCGGGAAACGGTGGCTTGCGACACTCCTGCCAATTGGGCCACGTTGGCGATGGTCGGTTTGGCCATGTGTCTCCTTCGATGAAAATGATTAACGCTTCCATGATACTAAAAGCCCTGATTTGCGACGAAAACACGCTGTAGATTGGTGAATTTGTACAACAGAAATGAAAGCGCTATCATTTACAATAGTCGAAAAACGAATATAAAGATTCGATTACAAGATAGCGTAAAGCACGGTAGCCTGTAAGCGCTGTCACGAAGTGGTGAAGTTCAACATGGCAGCAAAAAACAGACGCTATGCGAACGGTGCTCGTTCGGAACGTTTAGCGATGCAGATGAGCCGTAGTGGAACGTACGATCAGCTGTGCCGGGAACGTTTTGAACGGCTGCTCCAGCGGGCGTCCCTCAATCAGGTCGAGCGTCATGCGGGCCGCTTCCTGCGCCATTTCGATGGGCTTCTGGCGCACGGTGGTCAGTCCGAGATCACGTGCGTAGATGCTATCGTCGTAACCGATGATGGAAACGTCGTTCGGCACGGTGAATCCGTTGCGTTCCAGCTGGAACAGCAGCGGCACGGCGATGCCGTCTTCCTGGCAGGCGATCGCGGTCGGCATGTGATCGAGGCTGAGCAGCTGCGTCACGACTTTGCTGATGTTGTTCTTGCTCTCGTCGGTAACGAGCACGCGCGGCGTGACACCGTTCTCTTTGCAGCGCGCCATGAACGATTCGAAACGCCCCTGTACGCTGAAGTGGAGCGTTACGTCGCGATTGGTGCGAATGTAGGCGATGTCGCGGTGGCCGAGAGCCATGAGATGGCGTGCGGCAAGCTCGGATCCCTGCTTGTCGTCGATGCGCACGGCCGCGCTGAAGCCGCGCTCTTCCGGCAGGCTCGAGTTGATGCCGATGATCGGCACATTGACGGACCTGAGCTGCTCGATCTCATTGGCGTCGATGTCGAAGGAAATGACGATCACCGCGTCGACATTGCGGCGCACCGGCAGCATGTCGAAGAATTCGCGGCGCTCCTCGGTGCTCGACATCTGGTAGATGGAGATGTCGTAGCCTTCATCATGGAATATCTCGTTGAGTCCTTCGATGATGGATGAGCTGAACCACAGGTTGAGCCTTCCGGAAACCAGTACTGCAATGCGTAGCGCGCGGCCGGTTTTCAACGCGGCTGCGGAGCGTGAGATGGAGAAGTTCAGCTCGTCGGCTGCTTTCATCACCTTGTCTCGGGTGGCTTTCGACACGAGGTCGGGGCGTGTGAACGAACGCGAAACCGTCGAGATGGACACGTGCGCAAGCTGCGCTACATCTTGAATACTGCTTTTCATTTTTTTCCCTTGTAACTGCGTACGTTCCAGCATACTGTATTGCAACACGTTTGCAATACATGCATTACAAACGTTTTCATCATAGCAGGAAAAGTGTAAAAGTGTTTGATATGACAACAATTTTAGAGGGTCACAAAATATGACAACGTTGGTAAAATCACGTCTTGAGACATGTGAAAATGACAACGTTTGACATCTTGTGTCATGCCGTTTATCATGACGAATGTAAGCACCGGAAAGGTGGAGAACAGAGCAGTGATCCGCTGATTCGGTTAAAAATGCAAGATTCCGCACCGCGTTGACGCGGTGCGGAATGGAGAAGGAAGAAAGCAGGCAGGCTATGATCAGCATGGCTGGCAAGGCGATACGCAAATGGTGGGCGCTGTTCGCGCTACCGACGTTCGCCGCATTCATTATTGGATTTGTCGTTCCATTCATCATGGGCGTCTATCTGAGCTTTTGCAAGTTCACTACGGTTACCGACGCCGAGTTTGTAGGGCTTAAGAACTACACCCGTGCACTGCAGGATAAGGAATTCCTGCATGCGCTGGGCTTCTCTACGTTGCTGACTATCGTTACCACGATTGTGATCAACGTGGTCGCGTTCTCCATCGCGTACATGCTTACCAAGGCGATCAAGGGATCGAACATTTTCCGTTCGGTGTTCTTCATGCCGAACCTGATTGGTGGCATCATTCTGGGCTACATTTGGATGCTGCTGCTCAACGGCATTCTCGCGCACTGGGCGCGCTCGCTGACCTATAGCGCAACGTACGGCTTCTGGGGTCTGGTCGTGCTGGTGTGCTGGCAGCAGATCGGCTACATGATGATCATCTACATCGCCGGCATGCAGTCGCTGCCGACCGACGTGCTCGAAGCGGCTTCCGTGGATGGCGCAAATGGCACGCAGACCATGTTCAAGATCATCATTCCGCTGATGATGCCGTCAATCACCGTGTGCTCGTTCCTGTGCGTTACCAACGGCTTTAAGCTCTATGACCAGAACCTCGCATTGACGAACGGCGCTCCGTCGAACATGTCTGAAGGCCTGGCGATGAACATCACCCGCACCTTCTATGGACGCGTCGGCTGGGAAGGCGTTGGACAGGCCAAGGCAGTGCTGTTCTTCGTGCTTGTCGCGATTGTTGCGCTGATTCAGAATAAGCTGACGACTTCCAAGGAGGTGGAAGCATGATTTCCGGAGAAAAGGTCAAGCACGGCGGATTGTGGACCGTACTGTTTTCCTTGGTGTCGCTGGCATGGGTTTTCCCGATCGTGCTGGTGATCATCAACTCCTTCAAGCAGAAGGCGTACATTTCGCGTAACGCGTTCTCCATTCCGACCGGCAAGGCGTTCGTTGGATTGGAAAACTATACCCGTGGTATTGAAACCACGGATTTCTTCGCCAGCTTCGGCTGGACCCTGCTGATCACGGTCGGTTCGGTGATTTTGATCCTGGTGTGCACCTCGATGTGCGCATGGTGGATCGTGCGTGTGAACAATTGGGCTGCGAAGCTGCTGTACACGTTGTTCCTGTTCAACATGATCGTGCCGTTCCAGATGGTGATGTTCACGCTTTCGAAGCTTGCCGACATGCTGAAGCTCAATACTCCGTGGGGCTTGTGCATTGTGTATTTGGGATTCGGTGCAGGCCTGGCCGTGTTCATCTTCACCGGTGTGATCAAGGGCATTCCGCAGTCGTTGGAAGAGTCCGCGATGATTGATGGCGCTTCCGTGCCCCGCATTTTCTTCCAGATTGTGGTGCCGATCATGAAGCCGTCGATCGTGTCTGTTGCGATTCTGCAGGCGATGTGGATTTGGAACGACTACCTGCTGCCGTACCTGACGCTCGACTTGGGCAAGTACAAGACCATTTCCGTGGCCATCCAGTACCTCAAGGGCGGTTACGGTTCCGTTGATATGGGTGCCATGATGGCCTGCCTGGTGATGGCCATCATCCGATCATCGTCTTCTACCTCATCTGCCAGAAGCACATCGTCAAGGGTGTAATGGCTGGTGCAGTCAAGGGATGATCGAAGATCATCCTTGTGGGACAGCGCAGTGCGCTGTCCCAAGCTCCAGCCTGAGCGAGGCCGACAGGCCTCGCGAAGGTAGCATTGAGCCCGGCCGAAGGCCGGTCCTTAATTGCAGGTCCGAAGGCGGAGCCGTCAAGGATGATCCTTCGATCAGCCACGGAAAAACGCCGCTGCCTCGCAAAAAAGAGTCCGAACGAGAGAAATCTCGCTCGGACTCTTTCATATCCGAATCAGAAAACTACTTCATATATTTGCGGAACACGTGCTCGAAAATCGGCACGTGAATCATAATCATGGTGCCGTAGCCCAAAACGAGTAGCAGGAACAGGCCTTGCGGCATGTAAAACCAGCTGCCGACCAAAAGCGCGATGTAAATCGCGTCGATGGCGGCCATGCCGAGCGTGTGCCCGATATTGCTCACGCCGAATACGAAGGCGTTGCCGAGCGTGCGCCAGAACGAGTTCTCGAAGCGTGACTGCAATGCCCAGATCCATTCGAATCCGATGACCCATACGATGCTCAACGCGAATTTCGGAATCAGCAGCGGCGTGATCTGCAGCACGATCCATGAGTACACGCTGATCGCCCCTGCAATGCCGAAAATCAGCCAATAGCCGGTTGCTTTTACGAAGTTTGACCGGAATGCGGCGAAATAATTGCGGGTGACGGTGCCTTCGCCTGCGAGCGAGCGTCGTGCCGCATCGTGGCCGGCGGTCAAGCTGCGCCGATGGTGACGATCGGAATGCTGGTGACCAACATGAGAATGTTGATCCAAATTGCGTCGACGGCGTCGCTGAGGCCGCGCATAAAGCCAGAGTCGGGTGATAGGAATTTCATGCGCACTAGTCTACTCGGCGGTGCGGCAATCGTTTTCATATATAAAACCGTTTACCGCATACTATTTCTTGTGAAAACTCTTGTTATTGTTGTCATTAAACAGAGGATTAAACAGGGCGTCGAACAGAGATAAAGAAAAGTCCCGTCAAATATTTCGTTTGACGGGACTTTTCTGGTGTTGTGTGAGGAAATTTTACTTTCGGGGAATCATCATCGGAGAAAGCTTACTTTTCACCGTTCATGATGGCGGAAAGCGACTTCACGCGCGGCAGGTCGAACACTTCGTCGGTGTGCACCACCTTGTGGTCGGGGTCTGCCAGCGGCACACGCCAGTTGCAGTATTCGCTGGACGTGCCCGGCTGGTTTTGCGCGCGGGTTTCGCCGACGCCGTCCACCAGCGCCGCCTGCAGAAGCACGGATGGTGAGTGGAGCAGCATTTTGTGCATCGCTTCGACGATTTCCTGAATATGATTGTCGACGTCCGCTGCGATTTCCGGCGTGATCAGTTCGCTTTCGACCAGTCGGTCAAGCATGGCCTGGCGCTCCGCGGTTGCGGATGCCTGGAATTCTTCGACCGGGCCGGTGAGCAGGTGCAGTTTCTCACGCAGTTTGACGTGTTCGAACTGCAGGTAGCCGGCGGTTGGCGGCATATCGTGCGTGGTTACGGAAGCCAGCGCGTACTTGCGGTAGTCGGCCGGGTCGCGTACGGGTCGCCGGCGTTGGGGGAGTCGTCCACGCGGGCGAACCATTCCACCATGCAACCGAGCAGGCCGTGCTCGGCGAGCACATTGCGCACGTAATCGGGCACGGTGCCGAGATCTTCGCCCACCACCAGGCCGTTCACGCGGGAGGCTTCGATCGTGAGGATCGCGATCATCGCCTCATGTTGTAGGTGACGTACGCGCCGCCGCGTGCACCTTCGCCCTGCGGAATCCACCACAGGCGGAACAGGCCGAGCACATGGTCGATGCGCACCGCGCCCGCGTGCGAAAACATGTTGTGCACCATTTCGCGGTACACACCGTAACCGGTTTTGGCGAGATAATTCGGATTGAACGGCGGTTGTCCCCAATCCTGGCCCTGCTGGTTGTAGAAGTCCGGCGGGCAGCCCACGGTGACGCTGCCGACGGCGAAACGTTCCGGATTCCACCACACGTCGGCGCCCAGCGAATGCACGCCCACGGCCATGTCTTGCATGAGGCCCAATGCCATGCCGCTTTCGCGCGCGGCGGTCTGTGCGGCGGTCACCTGTTCGTCGGCGATCCACTGCAGCAGCATTCGAAGTCGACCATATCGGCATGATCGTGTAGGAGTTCGGCCACTTCCGGCGAATCACGGTTCGTCTCCGCAAACCATGTGCCCTCCCACGGAGCGCCCCACACCTGGAATGCCACCGACCATGCGGCGAACGCACGCAGATCGGGGCCGGCCGCTTCCTTGAACGCTTCGAACGAGGCCTGGCGCTCGGCGGAACGCGGCACCTTGAACACGAGCTGCAGAGCTTGGCGCTTATGCCACCACGCGGAGTTGATGTCGAGTTCGTCGGCGTTGTCGTTGGCGGGGGCCACTTCGGCGTGCAGACGCTCGACCTCGGCCTTTGCTTCCTCGTCAAGCCCTGCATATTCCTCAATATCCTGCGGGCGAATATAGGTGACGTTCATGAATCGGCGCGATTCCGGCAGGTACGGCGACGGTTCGAGCGGCTCGACCGGCGCGGTCGCGTGAATCGGGTTGATGAGCATGAAGTCGGCATGAGACTTTTCGGCGGCGTCGGTGAGCAGCAACTTCAGGTCGCCATAATCGCCCACGCCCCACGATTCGGCGGAGCGGATGGAATACATTTGCGCCATCCAACCCCAACGCTGCTTTTCGGCGACCGCCGGTGGCAGGGTCATGCGTGCCGGGGCGCAGATCAGTCGCGCCTCGCCGTGCAATGGGCCCGCGTTGACGCGCAACGTGTGGTAGCCGGCGGGAATGTCGTCGGGCAGAGTGAGCGTAAGTGAGCCGTCGGCCTGCGAGGTCAGGTACATGCACAGGTTGCCCTCGTACTGCGTGCCGTCTTCGAGTAGCAGGCGCAGCGTCACGTCATGGCCTTTCGCGCGGATCGGCGTGGTTGACTCCTTGCCGATGAACTTCACGATGGTCGGTTCCACGAGCGTGTCTGCGATGCGACGCTTGGTGAGTTCGTACGATGTTGTGATCGCCTCGTCGCTGGACGCGTCCACACCGAGCGCCGCAAGCACGGAGACGAGCACTTCGTCGCGGATTTCCACGTAGGTGCCGAGCTGGTCGATGTACGACGTTGATATGCCGTTGAGCTTGGCGAGTTGGATAAGCGGTCGTGCGATGCGTTCCGCGCTTTCGGTTTGTTGGGTTTCCGCCATAGGTTCCTTCTTCCCTGGGCCGTTGATGGCCAATCATGCTGCATTGCCACGCGATTGGCGCGCTTCGGTGCGATCAATCGTTCTGATATGTACTGTAGCATATGGTGACATCGTTTTCAATAGGCGTGTTATTGGGTGTAAACGTTGCCGTATTGCGATTTCTTGACTGTCTTATGGATGAGAAATAAGAAAAATGTTTTTTCTGTTTGACTATCGTTTGCAATCTGGAGGTTGCGGTAACCTCATGTATAGCGCATGTAACTCATTGGTTTGCAATGGCGGCGGTTGCAAAGTGGCAATAGCCGCCGCCGGTAAAGCGGCGACGATGCCGACGAAAGGACCTGTTATGGAAAACGTGACGCATACCCCTAAATATGAGGTTGTGTTCTTCGATTTGTATGGAACGCTTATCGACATACGTACCGACGAACAGTGCGACGCGGCCTGGCAGGCCTTGTATGACGCCGCATGCGAATTGGGCGCGCAATACGATTCGGTCGAGGCGTTGCGTGAGCGTTTTAAAAAACTTGAGGCGCGCGAAATGGTGCATCAGTCGAATCATGCCATCGTTCGCAATGGGTGGGACGAGTTCGACGTACTGCCGGTATACCGATCGCTGCTCATGAATCGCAGCGATGAGACGGAACGTTTGCTGGCATTGCCGCAAGCCGCTCAAAAAGCCGCATGGGCGTTCCGGCAGGGCAGCACCAGTATGATCCGCCTGTACCCGGGGGCTCTGGAAATGATCGAAAAACTGCAGGAATCCGGCATTGTCGTGGCGCTGCTGAGCAACGCGCAATCCTGCTACACCCGCGCAGAACTGGAAATGACGGGACTTGTCAACGTGCTTGACGACGTGATCATCTCCAGCGAGGAGAAGATCCGCAAGCCCGCGCGCGACTTGTACATGCTGGCGCTCGACCGCGAATTCGTGACCGCCAAGCATGCACTGATGGTGGGCAATGACGAGCAGAACGATATTGTTGGCGCTCGTACCGCGGGCATTGACGGCGTGTATTTTCGCACGGAGATTTCGCCGGCAGATGATCCGGAAACATCGAGTTATGCGGTGCGTTCGTTTACCGGCGCCGATTATGAGGGATTGCTGGATTACGTGCTGAACGCCTGATCTTGCGTGGTACGCGGTGCGTATTGCGCGGTGCGCGTTGCTCACGTATTTCGCGTTGTGGGTGGGTGCTTTGTGTTTGCGTAACCTGAAAATCGACCCTGATACTGGACTTGTGCAGACGCGGAACTGTCTGGCTTCTCTTTTGAAAGAATTCACTGGTCTTGCTTTCTCGTAATGTGCCGGTTGTACGGCACTGAAATGTGTGGGAATGTACTATCGCAACTATCGCAAGAAGGAAGAAATGCGATGGTAGGGGAGAGATGAAGAAATCGGATATTTCCAATATTTCGAATGCTGAAAGTGTTGAACGCGCTGAAGATAGCGGACAGTCGAATGCGCAACCGAGCGGGCAGATGAGTGGGCAGTTCAGTAAGAAAGCGGACCGGCTGTTTGGCGCGGATCCTGCGGGACTCGACGAATCCGCGCGAGGCATTGCAGTGCTGGTGATCGTCGGCGTGGCAGTAGGGCTACTATCCGGCATGTTTGGCATTGGCGGCGGTACTGTGATTGTGCCCGCGCTGGTATGGCTCGGACTGACGCAACGTAATGCGGCGGCGACGTCAATGCTTGCGATCGTACCAACTTCGATTTCCGGCGTCATTTCTTACGCGACTTGCGGGAATGTGGACTGGCTCGCCGCGCTGCTGCTGTTTTGCGGCATGTTCGTAGGCGGCCAGATCGGCAGCTGGCTGCTTTCGCGCTTGTCGGAACTCGTATTGCGATGGATTTTCGTAGTGTTTCTCGTGTTTGTGGTGGCCAATCAGATTAGTTTCGTGCCGTCGCGCGACCAGCACATTGCGATGAGTGCGTTGACCGGAGTTTGCCTGGGGCTGCTGGGTGTGGTGATTGGCACGTTGGCGGGACTGCTGGGAATTGGCGGCGGGGCTCTCGCCGTGCCCGCACTATCGATGCTGTTCGGCGCGTCCGATCTGATTGCGCGAGGTACGTCGCTGCTGGCCATGTTCCCGAACTCGATCACCACAAGCGCGGCAAACCTGAAACGCAAGCTGGTGCATGTAAAGGCCGCGCTGGTTATTGGCTTGGTGGCTGCCGTTACCGCGCCATTCGGTACGTGGATAGCGGGCGTAGTCTCTCCACGCATCGGCTCGATTCTGTTCGCATGCTACCTGTGCGTGCTCCTGATTCGCTCGATATTCGTAGCCGTAAAAGCCACCCGCTCGGCCCATGCTTCCGCCTGACCGTCTGCACATCATGCGACAAAAGCATGAGTCATGATTCAGTCTTAAGGGGGAATATTGGGGATGATGGTTGGAGGAAAGGGAATTTGAGATAAGTGTTCACTCTGTAAAGACGAGAGTTCACGTTTCGTTCGTCTAAAACGCCTCGGAAGTTGGTTTGCGAAATCTAGCGTGGAGATCGCAATACAGCACAGGCTAAAGAAAGAAGAAAAAGATGAACAATCGAAGGGCTCTCAAAGGAGCGATTGCAGCAATCGCTTCCGCTGCAACGCTCGGTGCGCTCGCGGCACCGGCACTCGCCAACGAAACTTCCACTTACAATCTGAACGGCAAGTCCGTTGCGGAACTGGCTCAGCACGGCGGCGCACAGCGCATTGCAGCCATTGGCAACGGCAACGCCAAGAACGTCATCCTGTTCATTGGCGACGGCATGGGCGATTCCGAAATTACCGTCGCCCGCGATTACCTGAAGGGTGCAAACGGTCACTTTGAAGGCCTTGACGCAGTCGGCCAGCCGGCAGAGCTCGGCGACACCAATGCCGGCACCGGTCAGTACACCACCTTCTCGCTGGGCGGCAACAGCGGCGACAGTGCGGTCGGCAAGGATGACAAGGGCAGCCTCAACGCCAACCCGAACCCGGGCAAGCTCACCGAAGTGACCGATTCCTCCGCATCCGGCTCCGCATGGGCAACCGGTACCAAGACCTACAACAACGCGGTCGATGTAGACGTTTATGGCAATCCGCAGCTCAATCTGTTCGAACTCGCCAAGGCGGCAGGCAAGGCCACCGGCAATGTGACCACCGCCGAAATCCAGGACGCCACCCCGGCCGTGCTCGAATCGCACTCCACCGAGCGTGGCTGCTACGGTCCGCAAGGCAAGACCGACGGTTCCTCTAATGATGCTGCGAAACGTTGCCTCGTGAATCAGCTCAAGGAGAACGGCGGCATCGGCTCCATCTCCGAGCAGCTGCTCGATACCCGCGCTGATGTGACCATCGGCGGCGGTTCCAAGTACTTCCGCCAGACTGTGCAGGGCGGCGAATACGCTGGCAAGACCGTGTGGGAGCAGGCTCAGGCCATGGGCTACCAGACCGTCGAGAACGATCCGGCTGCCATGAACGCGCTCGAATACAAGGAAGGCCAGCCGGTGCTCGCCCTGATGAGCGATGGCAACATGCCCACCAAGTTCAATCCGCCCAAGGCCACCACTCAGAATCCGGCCAAGGATGCCAACCCGACCGTGTGCACCATGAACGACAAGTGCTCGGCAACCGGGGCTCCTCGCTCGCTGACATGACCAAGAAGGCGCTCGATCTGCTCGAAGCCAACCCGGACAGCGACGCGAACGGCTACTTCCTGCAGGTTGAAGGCGCTTCCATCGACAAGCAGGATCACGCTGGCAACGCTTGCGGCCAGATTGGTGAAACCGACGATTTCGATCAAGCCATCGCCTACGCCATGAAGACCGTTGACCTGAGCAACACCCTCGTGATCGTCACCGCCGACCACGCCCACACCTCCCAGATCCTCAACGCTCAGCCGGCTTACGCGCTCTCCACCGTGCTCAAGACCGCTGATGGCAATAACATGGTCGTCTCCTACGGCACCGCTGAAGCTGACTCCCGCGACGAGGATGGCGGCTACAACGGTGGCGACATGGCTCACACCGGTACCCAGCTGCGCATTGCTGCTTCCGGACCTGGCGCCCAGCGCGTGATCGGCCTGACCGACCAGACCGACAACTTCTACACCATCGCCAACACCCTCGGCCTTGCCTCCACTTCCGATGCTCAGCAGTCGCTCTCCAACGACGCCCAGACCGAAGTCAAGCTCACCGATGGCAAGTATGTGGCCGAATCTACCGGATTCAACGGCGACGCAGTGCTCTCCTACGAACTCAAGGACAAGTCCGGCAACGTGGTCGCAGCTTCCGACAGCTCCACTCTGGTCTCCGGCGTGCGCGTCAAGACCGCTCAGACCACCGGCATCACGCTCGACAAGGTCACTGAAGGCAATGAGTACACGCTGATCGTCACCGGCCGTCAGTCCGGCAAGACCGTGACCGTCGACTTCCAGGCGCCGGCCGCGGTTCTTCAGATAAGGAGCCGGGCAACGGCAAGAATGACGTGATCGCTTCCGGCAAGGTGAACAACAATCCGAAGTCCGGTGTGCTCGGCAACACCGGTGCCGCGATCTCCATCGCCGCACTTGCGATCGCCATGCTGGCCGCAATCGCGATGATCGTCAAGACCACCAAGATCAGCCGCTGAAAATCTGAAGATGGAAATCGGAAGAATTCTGAAATTCTAAGAATTCTGGAAATCTGAGAGTCATAACTGAAGATAACAACTGAAGATTACGGATAAGATCCGGATCGCACTCATTACAGTGTGGTCCGGATCTTGTATATTTCGTGTAATCCGTGCAAATCCAAATTGAGATGGGGCGTCCAAAGCAACGGTCGCTGTGAGACAATATTGCTCGAGGTGTCTATCTCAAAAATGAGATATTCATCTCGAGATATCTATCTCTCGAATCGAGGGTGAATCTCGCAAACCGAGTAGACCCCTTAAGGCAGAGAGCAAATCTCTCGAAACCGAGGGCAAATCCCTCGAAACCGAAGTGTCAACAGGGCGAAGGAGCATTCGTGCGTATTTACAATCTGACGGATAATGACGATGCCGCGATCGTCGCGCAGCAGGGCATTTTCCAGGTCATGGAATGGAAGCGCGACTTTTCCGTGACCTACGGCAGCGCCATGGACGCCTACTATGCGTCCGAAATGAACGTGCGCCGCCGCCAGCTGGTCTGCAATCTCAATGGCAAGACCGGCGCGGTTGTGCAGGCGGGCGCCATGCAGTGGGCCGTCGGCCATATCGAAGTGACGACCGGTGTGAAGGGCGTTGGCGATTTCATCGGCAAGTTGGCGCGTGGAGCGGTCACCAACGAGTCCGCGGTCAAGCCGGAATATCATGGCAACGGCGTGGTTGTGCTCGAACCGACCTACCGCCATGTGCTGCTGCTTGATCCGAGCCAGATGGGCGGCGCGATCACAGTGAACGACGGCCTGTTCTACGCTTGCGAAACCACGATTCAGCAGCGTGCGGTTATGGTTTCGCGTCCGAGCGCGATGGTGGCCGGCGGCGAGGGCCTGTTCAACCTGTCGCTGACGGGGCAGGGAACGGTTGCGTTGGAATCGCCGGTGCCCGCTTCCGAAATCGTGACCGTCGATTTGGAGAACGACGAGCTGAAGGTGGACGGCAATTTCGCGATCGCGTGGACGAACGGCCTGCAGTTCACGGTCGAGCGTTCCACGAAGACGCTGATCGGTTCGGCTGCGAGCGGCGAGGGCTTGGTCAACGTGTACCGCGGTACGGGTCGTGTGCTTCTTGCGCCGGTCGCCGCCAATCTGGCTAATCCGAACGCGGGTTCCGGTGCGGCCTGATTTGGCCTGATATTGATCAGCTGATAGCTGATAGGTGGCGATTCGCCAACGAAAGGCAGTTGAAACGTTGACGGATTGCGCTCGCGCCCTGCCGATGGTGAGACGGCAGGTTTTGTTGAGATTGCGATTTTCGGCTGCTTTTCAATGGTGATCGCGCCTTGAAGTCGTGTCTTGAGATTGCGTCTGAAATTGCGCTTGAGATTGCGTCCGAAAAAAAGTTGAGCGAAGGGAACTCAACTTTTTGTAGATTTGGGAATAATCGCTTGCGAATCAAAGTTGAGTGGTGTAGGCTCAAGTTTTGGAAAGTCCGAGAGACGGCAAACCGAAACTTGGGCGAAAGAACGAACAGAACAGAAAACGCATAGCGAACCTATCTACAAAGGAGACAAGTTATGGGACGCGCAGTTGGCATCGATCTGGTACTACCAATTCCTGCATCGCAACTCTTGAAGGTGGCCAGCCCACCGTTATCGTGAACGCTGAAGGTGCTCGCACCACGCCGTCCGTCGTGGCATTCAGCAAGTCCGGCGAGATCCTCGTCGGCGAAGTCGCCAAGCGTCAGGCCGTGACCAACGTCGACCGCACCATCAGCTCCGTCAAGCGCCACATGGGCACCGACTGGACCGTTGAAATCGACGGCAAGAAGTGGACTCCGCAGGAGATCTCCGCACAGGTGCTGATGAAGCTGAAGCGCGACGCCGAAGCCTATCTCGCGAACCGGTCACCGACGCCGTGATCACCTGCCCGGCATACTTCAACGACGCTCAGCGTCAGGCCACCAAGGACGCCGGCACCATCGCAGGCCTGAACGTGCTGCGTATCATCAACGAGCCGACCGCAGCCGCACTGGCCTACGGCCTCGAAAAGGGCAAGGAAGACGAAACCATCCTGGTCTTCGACCTCGGTGGCGGCACCTTCGATGTGTCCCTGCTGGAGATCGGCAAGATGATGACGGCTTCTCCACCATTCAGGTGCAGGCCACCAACGGCGACAACCACCTGGGCGGCGACGATTGGGATCAGAAGATCATCGACTGGCTCGTCGGCGAAGTCAAGAACAAGTACGGCATCGACCTGAGCAAGGACAAGATCGCCCTGCAGCGCCTGAAGGAAGCCGCAGAGCAGGCCAAGAAGGAGCTGAGCTCCTCCTCGAGCACCTCCATCTCCATGCAGTACCTGGCCATGACCCCTGACGGTACTCCGGTGCACCTGGACGAAACCCTGACCCGTGCCCACTTCGAGAGCATGACCTCCGACCTGCTGGGCCGCTGCCGCACCCCGTTCAACAACGTGCTGCACGACGCTGGCATCGGTGTTTCTGACATCGACCACGTGGTGCTCGTCGGCGGTTCCACCCGTATGCCGGCCGTCAAGGAACTCGTCAAGGAGCTCACCGGCGGTAAGGAAGCCAACCAGTCCGTGAACCCGGATGAAGTCGTGGCCGTCGGCGCAGCCGTGCAGTCCGGCGTCATCAAGGGCGACCGCAAGGACGTGCTGCTCATCGACGTGACCCCGCTGTCCCTCGGCATCGAGACCAAGGGTGGCATCATGACCAAGCTCATCGACCGCAACACCGCCATTCCGACCAAGCGTTCCGAAGTCTTCTCCACCGCTGAAGACAACCAGCCGTCCGTGCTCATCCAGGTCTATCAGGGCGAGCGTGAGTTCGCTCGCGATAACAAGCCGCTGGGCACCTTCGAGCTGACCGGCATCGCTCCGGCTCCGCGTGGCGTTCCGCAGATCGAAGTCACCTTCGATATCGACGCCAACGGCATCGTGCACGTTTCCGCCAAGGACAAGGCACTGGCAAGGAACAGTCCATGACCATCACCGGCGGTTCCGGCCTGGGCAAGGACGAGATCGACCGCATGGTCAAGGAAGCCGAAGCTCACGAAGCCGAAGACAAGAAGCGTAAGGAAGACGCCGAGACCCGCAATCAGGCTGAATCCTTCGCCTATCAGACCGAGAAGCTCGTCAACGACAACAAGGACAAGCTCTCCGACGATGTGGCCAAGGAAGTCACCGACAAGGTCAACGAGCTCAAGGAAGCCCTAAAGGGTGAGGACATTGAGAAGATCAAGTCCGCCCAGAGCGAGCTGATGACCTCCGCGCAGAAGATCGGTCAGGCCCTCTACGCACAGCAGGTGCCGCCGACGCTGCAGGCGCCGCTGGTGCCGCAGGTGCTGCCGGTTCCGCTCCCGCTGACGACGACGTGGTTGACGCCGAAGTCGTGGACGATGACGACAAGGACAACAAGTAATCATGTCCGACTTCAACAAGGACGAATATCTGAACGACCTGC